>Ga0179593_1570550_pt1 | contig 12535 bp, 16 predicted proteins | sample CZODoug2_1_08_16_FD_185931 | JGI IMG/M metagenome (GOLD analysis project Ga0179593, IMG submission 185931) | Vadose zone soil fungal communities from Angelo Coast Range Reserve, California, USA - CZODoug2_1_08_16fungal (PacBio error correction) | ecosystem: Environmental > Terrestrial > Soil >... | reverse complement strand
TTGAGATCAGCGTGTCCCCTTCAATTCCCCTTTTCCCTTCGTTTTTTTTGCGGGAGCCCGGCAACGTTTGCCCAGGATAGCAACCAGTCCAAAGGCCCAATGCTTTTTTGCTGCCCCCTTTTTGTCCTCATTTTGTTCACCCGGAAATTTTTTCCATTTTTTGACATTCCTCCCCCGTTTCCAAAAATCGAGGGTGACCCATTTGGGCCCCCCCCCTCATTGTATTAACCACCAAACAGGGCGTTTTTTAGTTTTTTTTTGCCACGGTCATTTTTTTCATGGTGTTGTTTTTTGCCCCCCCCTTCAACTCGTACAGCAGGGTTTCCAACCCATGGCAATCTGAGGGGCCTAAATACCCCCCCCTGACAGTCCCCACCAACACCCTGGCCCCATCCTTCGTCAAAACAAGAAACGGTACAGATGAGGAGTTCCCCGCCCCGGAACCCCCCTTCTCTTATCAAAAGCAGACCGTTTCCCTGCTACCCGCGGTGAGTTTTCCTCTTGCTACATTGCCCCACTAGTGAACTTTTGTGACGAACTGGTTTGGTCGGTTTTTTGAGTCATGATCTCGTACCCCCCTTTTCCCGGCCCGTGGATTTGCTGTAAAAACTCGTTTGTTTTACGCGGCGAATTTTTATCCTTTTGCGGCTGGCGAGGGCGTACTAGGTGTTTGAATTTTTCCTGCTGGGGAAGGCCTTGTCACCCAAGCCAGTATGGGTGAGCTTTTCCTGGTTTTTGACGACCTTGCCAGCCGACAGTGATTAATCGGAAAGGACAGATCCCTGTATTAGTTCCCACTCCCCTGATCTTGGAACACGCCTTCCAATGCTTTTTGCCCGTGTTCTTTCCCCTTTTCAACGCACAGCGTACAACCGCGCCCCCCAGCTCCATTTTTTCTTCCGGTTTTTTTGAAGGATAGTTTTCCGAGTACACACCCTTTTCCTTGCCCTGTTTTGCGTGTCGTTTGTTCCTGTACAGCCCAGCACGCGCAGGGTCGGCCTCCAGACGTGCCCTGGTTGCCAAGCTCTTCCGACAGACTAGTGTAAGGACCGCTTCAGCTGTTGCCCGTTGGCCCCGTGCCCCGCCCTCGAACGCAGGTAGTCTGTTACCGCTCCCCTTTCCCTTCAGTTTCATGAGGCGTGTACCGAGTCCTTGTCCCCTAATTGTTTATCCTCCTGGAACAGGATAGACCGTCTTTTTTTTTTCAAGCTTTTTGATTTGCCGTGTGCGTGTCCGTCCCTTTCACGGCTGCAAGGCCCCGGGTCCTCCCCTTTTTGCCCTCATTTTGGGGTGTCATCGTCCCCTATCAACAGGGGCTCCCCCCCCACCCCTTCGTTTTTGATCTCCTCCCCCGGCCCAGAATTTTTCCTTACAGACCTGGCTTGCGATCCTTGGCCCATCCGGTGAGGTTTCCTCTCTAAATCGGTTTGGCCGTTTTTTAAAGGCTCACAGTTTTTTTGCGTTCTTTTGCCAAAGGGCTGCTGTAAAGGTGCGGTCTTTGGCTCCTTTTTTTCCTTTTGCATGAGCAGCTTTCTGATGGTTCTGCCTGCCCCCTTCCACAGCCCCCCCCTTAGTCGTCCCTAGTGGTGGAATTGAGAGAAAACAACGGGGGATTCGGGGACTCCATTTTCCTAAGTGGCCCCGATACGCCCTCTGGACAGGAAGAGTTTTTTGATTTCCCTTCCCCCTTTTTTTTTCTTTAGTTAAAGCAAAAGCCCTCTGAACTGGCCTTGGATCCTACCCCCTTTTCTCCATCCCCAGGGGTTGATGCGCAAGTCATTTGCATCTTACGTTTCGGTTTTTTTTTTTCGCCGTCCTGACCCGCCCGGGTACGACGGTTGCATTTTTTTTTTCCCCCTGCCGATTTTTCCCCGTTCAACCTTTTCGTTTTTGGAAAGCCCCGGTCTCACCCTGTCACCATTGTCTAGGGGGACAAAGAGGGTCGTCCTGATTCAAAGCAGGACTTGTGGCCGTTTTTGTGTTTCGGAATTATACCAAGTGGAATGTTTGTGTTGGCGAGTTATAACCTATCCCTTGCAATTTTTTCTTTCTTCTTCTATGTTCGTTGCTTCCGAGCCTTTGCGGAGGTTCCGCCCTTCAGTCCAGTCTTTTGCGACCGGCAGTGAGGCCTTGCGACGGCCCAGAAGGGTTTTACCTGACGGGCCCCCCCTCCCCCCGCCCCCGATGGTCCCTCGGCCCGGTTGCCACCTTCAGCAATGGCTCGTAGCCAGCGGCCGCTCACGCCTCATCCTTTGTGATTTTTACACCCCTCTCCCAATCTCGACAAAAGCCCGGGAAACCTTTTTTTTCTTTTTGGGCCGTTCCGTTTAAGGCGATGCCGCAGAACTGTCGCGTCCCTCCCTCCCCCTCTCTTTTTGCCGAGGGGGTGGAGAACCTTTATGCTTTCATTTTGCCAGAGCAGCGCCTCGACACCATCGGGCTCTAGCTCTTTCTTCCACTCCCGTTGTTTTTGTTGAGCTGCCCCTCCTTTTCTCTGGCAGGTTTTTTTTTTTCCAACAGGGCCCTTCTTTCCGGCCCCCTTTGGTGGTCTCGTGCTCCAGTCTTCGCGGTCGTTTTGGTTCTCTTCCGAGTCTGGCGGGGTACTTTTCCGGAAGGGGGTGTGCAAAACAGCGTCCTGTTCCCGGGCGTGACTTTTTTTTTGGGCTTTTTTCTTTCCCCTTTCTAGGTCACTTTCTTTTTTTTTTGCCGCTGTCGTTTTTTTTTCGAGGGATGAGGGCAGTATGGCTGGCCAGGTCTCGGCTTTGGTCTCCTTTACATACGTGATTTTTTTTTGTTATGAGTAGTCCAAGGTTTGCCGTCACCTTTTTTTGTGGGGGGTTTGTATGGCCGCGGTACGTCCCCCTCGAATTCGGAGGTTTTTCCCCATCCCCCCCGACAACCTTGGTGGGAGCGGATTTTTCTAGTTGTGCAGTGGTCTGACGCCGCGCACCATGCTTGAGTAGTCGCATCACTCCTCGGCCTTGTCTTCTCCCCCGTTTTCCCCTCCCCTTCCTGGATGTCCCAACCGTGGTGGACGGAGGAACTTTGACGGGGACACGGTTGTTTTTTTTTTCTTGTCGGCCTGTATTTTGGTTGCGGTGTTTTCGGGAAAAGGGTGGGTAGGACGGGTTTCCGTTTCGGTGCTTTTTTTTCCTGGGGCAATTGTGATAGGACTCTGCCTTTTTCGCGGAGAATTTCACAATCTTTTTTTGGTGACTTGGGACAGGATTGCAGCCCTGGTCGTACGACGTTCTTTGTCGCAGACGTTTTTTGTATGTTCTTTTTTTACTGAGGGATCTCCAGTTCTTGTGTCTTTTTTTTTTTTTTCTTCCCCCTCAGTGGGAACGACGACCATGGCTGCCAAGGTCAGGACGACCAATCCATCCAGATTTCCCCAGTCCCTTCAAGGTCCTTTTTTTTTCCTTCAGCTTGAAAGGTTGCCTGAGCTTTGAAGAGGTGATATCGTGCCCCTCCCGGGGACCGGCCTCCCCCAGTTTCCCCGCGAGGTTCCCCGCGGACCTGGCGGAGGCCGTTTGATCTGTCCCCCCCTGACTCGCCTGCCTTACTTTTTTTTCCCTACCGGGTGTGATTGCTACATTTGCTTTGGTCTGGTTAGCCTCGTTTTGAAGGTCGCAACCGCAAATGGGTGCCTAGTTTCGTTTGGTCCCTGCCCCTTTTCGGCCTCTGGCCGTCAACCGCACGGCGGACCACCGGCCGCATGCCCTTTTTCGTCTGACCCCCTTGTCCAGAAATGAAGCGCCGGGAACGGCTTTCCCTTCTCCCTTTCCTCGGTGGTTTGAACCATGGGTAGAGTACGACGAAGCTTTTTTCCCCCCTTTCCTTTGGTTTTTTTTTCCGGCTGTCCTTCGTGGAATCAACCTTTCTCGAAGTGGGCCCTTCTCGCTTGCTTCTCTTTTTTTTGCCAGTACATTGCTGGAGGGCCGGTTTACCTTTTCCCCATGTGGGCCGACGGTCGACGTCTGAAATGCTGATCACCCCCTGGGTCCCCCCCCTCTTTCATGGCCCTAAAGGCAGGGTTTTTGATCTGTTTCCTTGGTTTGTGCGGGCTCTTCTTGGCCAAGGCAGGCATGCGGCAGTCCGTTCCCCTCGCTGCTTCCAGACCGCCCGTTGGATCCCTCTTTATGAATGCCAGGGCTCGCTGCACTTCTGCGGGAATTTTTTCTTGGGGGGCCCCCTTTTCACTCAGGAGGCGCTGCATTTCTTTACGACGAAGTCACCACAAAGTCTTGCCCGGCACTCGCCCTTTCCTTCCCCCGCCTCCATCTCTCGCCTTCCCGGCCGACGAGTTTCTGGCCCGCCCTTTTTGCCGTACGAGAGCGAGCTCAGGCTCTCCCGGTCTTTTTCACCCGTGTTTGCTTTTTTGGCCCTGCCGCACGTGACGCATAGATGTACCGGTTTCCTTTGTGTCCCCGTCGGAGTTTGGTCGTTTTTCGTCCGGGAAGAAATCCTGTACCCAAGTTTTTTTCTTGTTCTTGATTCTTTTTTGTCCCGTCGTGTGTTGGGAGAGTGGGGTTCGGGCTCCTTCTGACACTTTTTGGAACTTGCTAGTTGGTTCATCACATTGTTGACCCACCCTCCCCCCCCCTTTTTTTTCCCTCCTTGGATTTTTTTCCCCACCCAGAACCAGTTGGTTTGAGGAATCGGGTTGGTCACCGGTTCCCCCCTTGTACCAAACTTGCTTAGACGGACGTTTTTACTCGTGGTCTGGTCAATTGTCTGGTGATGGTAAGGGTGGACATCCTATGTCTTTGACGGCGGGTCCTTCGTTACCCCTCTTGGCTTGCGTCTTTGCGGGAGCGGCCCGTGCATCTCGTTTGCTAGGGCCTCGTGAGTTTTGTTTTTTACAAGGGTTTGCCAAGCTATTTCTCTTTCCCCCCCCTCTCCTTTTTTTTTTTTTTTTTGAAGTCTGCAGCGTTGAAGCACCCCCCTTTCCCCCCATCGTTCACGGGGAGGTTTCCCCCGGCCGCTTTTGCTTTCCCCCCTTCGCAGAGACGTTGTTCCGTAATTGCCCTTCCGCCGAACACTTCTTTGAGTCCTAACCAAAGGAAATCACCTAGACGACACTTCGTCACTTTTAACCCAACCTTCCCTGAGGCACCCCGTTTTGAGGGCCTTCCCCTTTTTCTCCTTCCTTTCCCCACAAGGGCGTGTCAAAGGACCCAATTTTCCCTCTCCTTGTTGGTCTGTGCCTTAACCGATGGTTGCACCCTCCTGTCCCCCCCCCCTTCCCCCGCGACAACTAACTCCAAAATCAGAAAAAACCCCACCCCAGAGTCACCTCATTCTCCCAGAACCCCTTCTCAAACAAGACTTTCCACACCCACACCCGTGAGCCTCCCCCTTAGGATAGCAGGAATGAAAAGTTTTCCGTCCCCCTCTTTATGATATTTCTTAACAGGAGCTCTTTGTTTCAAAGTGATTGCGTTTGATCCTTTCTCCCTTTTTACTTTTTTTCCCTTTCGCCGTGAGGAGAACCATTGAGTAGGGACGTTGTCCTATGAAGTGTCTTCGGAGAATTTTTTTAAACACCCCTTTAGAGTACGTGTATGAGGGAGTGTCACGTTTGGTGTGGTGTCGTGGCACTCGTTCCCCTCTGGACGCATTGGAGATGGAACGACCGAGATGGTGATTTCCCGCCTCTCTCTGACCGAACTCGTGTTTCTAATGTGGAGGCCGGATCTTGTTCCCTGTCGTCTTCCTGCCAGCTCAAGGCTTTTTGAAGGGGCTTGCCGCTCTTTTTCTTTCCCATTGCGAGGTGCACGCCCAGTAACCGAGGAAAAGGTCCCCCTTATGTGCAGCGCCTTTTTCCCGAAATGTCGGGTTTGATCTTCCGGTTTTTTTCTCCGCTCCCCTTTCCCGTGTCCCTTCATCTGTACGACTCCCCCTTCTTGCGCCCTTTTTCGGGCCCACTTTCCCATTAGTACTGCCGGCCCTCCCCCTGTTAGGAGCGGTTGTTTCGGCCATAGGACCAGGTGTCCCGAAAGGCCGTCCAGCGACCTCGTTCAGTTCTCTTTGTTCTTTGAACCCATGCGTTTGCCCCCCAGTCTTCAGTTCCCCAGCTTCCTTCCTAATGGTCTTAAGATGACAAGGACGCACAGCAGGCTCTTTTTATTTTTTCTTTGGTTTTTTTGTCAGCCCCCTCTTTTCTTGTCCAGTCTTCGTAATCGTTTCTCCCCCCTGGTTTTCCCCCCTTGACCCGGGTTTGGTGTTTTCCCCTTTTTTCGCCCCCCCTTTCCTGTACGGGCCAATAAGACGGTATAAGCCGGAAAAGAAGTTAGTTCCTCCCCCCAGCCTCCCCCCTCTTTTGTTCTTTTTGGGCTTTATCATTCCAAGCCCCAAGTTAACGCTTGTAAACCCCCTTTTTTCTCCGTTGAAAGTCTGGTAGGATCCCCTCTTTTTTTTCTTCCTTGATTCTGCACCTCCTCCCGTCCTCCCAGGGTTTTTCCCCCGGTTCAACCCTCGAACCCCTTTTCCCCCTCTGCCATTGGCCTTTGACATTATCCTTGCTGCTGTCGGCCTGACGTGTTCCCCCCCCCCGCCCACCACCCCAGGTTCCACGGTTCCGAATCCGGTTCCCCCCCCGTCCCCCCTCCCCCCCTTCATGAGCAAGGACAAGTCGAAGAAAGGTTGCTGTCCCCCCTATTTGTTCCCCCCCTTTCCCCCCTCCCCGCATTCTGTCTGTTGGCGTAAACGGCCATCCTTTTTCGATGGTAGTCCCCAGTCTGCCCAATCCGTGTTAGACCCCCATTCCTCTTCCCCTTTTTTACCCGCCTCTTGTTGTCCCTGGGGGGCGGCGCACGTCCCTTTTTTTTCAGGGTTTGCCCTGTCGTTCCCCGCACCCAAACCATCGTTTTTGACACTCAGTTCCCGGTCACAGTTTTTCCTGGTGTACACCCGGTCCGGCTTCGATCCCTCAAGCTCTTACTTTTTTGTTTCTTTTTTCTTGGTCGTGTCTAAAACATGGGTGTTGCGGCCTTCCTTCAAATTCCCCTTCCCTTTTCGATCTTTATCTTTGATTTGTCCTCGTTTTAGAAGCTTACTTTTCTTTTTTCCGAAGGGGGTGGTAAGCTCCTCGGTACCATTACACAGTCTACCTTTTTTTCCCCTTGCTTACCCTTTTTAAGAAAAGGTCAGTTACAGAAGTACCCTCAATCTCTTTTCTCCCTGGCGGTCCAAACTGATCAAATGGCTATGTGTCTTCCGCCCCGTCCCCTCCCCACCCCTCTTAAGCTCTCGCGGTTGGAGACCGATTTTTTCCCCTCGCCTTAAACGCACCACATAACCGCCCTTACTCTCTGTTTTTCCTTTCCCCCCGGCCCTTTCCTACCCCTGCCCATTTACGAGTGAGCACTCCCCCCCCTTCCCCCTTCGTCCCCCTGCTTCTACGATACCCAACCAAAGACGGGGCTTTTTTTTTTTTTACCAGTTCTTTGTTTGGTGGTTTTGCACCCCAGCATCCGAAGACTCTTCTTTCTTTTTTTTTTCAATCCTCCTTTTGTTTTTTTTTTTTCTCGTTTTTGCCTTTTTCCTTCCGTTCTATGCTGTGAACAATAAGTTTTTGATACCTGTCCGCCCTTCCCCTTTTTTCTCGTTTTCCTTCTTTTCGCGGTCGTCTTTTACGCCCCATTTTGCGGGGAATTTTATCCTACTCCACCCCCCCCCTTTATACTTTCCTTTCTTCATTGGTCGATGGGTGAGTGAGTTTCGGGCGATAGTCTTTTTTTTTTTGGTTCCTCTGCGTTTCTCCTGGTCGCCCTTCCATTCGATATTGATGGCCCCCGGGTTGGCGAATCCTCTGGTTCTTTTCTGTTCTTTTCTTCCCCTGTTTTCGGGCAAACCGGATGCGGTCGCTTGCTGGGCGTGATGCCTCCCCAAGTGAGTTGCGGTGTAAGTCAAGTCCCTCCCTCAAGATTCCCATTTACGGCCCGATGAGAGTACGGCACCCCCTTTTTTGAGGAACTCCTGTCCCCTCCCTGCCCTTCTTGCTTTTCTCCCTTCTAGCCAGTTTTCTTTTGACCCCTTCTTTTAACGGTCTTGAATTATCCCCTTTTTGGGCCACCCCCGCTTGGTTATTTCAGGTGAAAATTGTTCGTTCCTTTTTCCTGCTCGTGACCATTTCGTTTTCCTTCCGAAGTTTGGGCAGACCCCTTGGCCCCTGGCTCCTTCTTACCACGGGAAGTTGAAGCCCTGAGTCCCCAGGGGCTGTTGACCTGGTCCGTCCTATCTACCAGGTTTCGCTATAAGCGAGTGTGCGTTTCTGGGTCCTACTCTTTGGTTAGTCCGGGTTTTTTGCTCCTCACCCCCCCTTTTTTTCCCCTGGCACGTTTTCCCTTTCTGACCAGTGCAGCAGATTTGATCAGGCACGCAAGGCCTTCCATGTTGTACCGGTTTTGCCGGGCTTCTTGAGTTCATCTCCTACCCAAGCCTCCTACCCAGGCACGGCCCCCCCCATTCCCTCTGTTTTTTTTTCCCCCCTCGGGCACCTTGCGGGGAATGAAGGTGTGGCGGTTTTTTCCCCTTTTTCCCGTTGCGCTTGAAATTAGGTCGGCCTTTTCCTGGGTCAGGTAGTGGAGGATCCCTGCTGTCTGGGTATCTTCCTTTGGGACCCCCTGTGGTTTTTACGGAGAGGCAACGCATGAGCCCTCTTCCAACTCCTCTCCCACTACAGCCTGTTGACCCACCCGAAATGAGGCTCCTTGCTCTTTTTTCTCCGTTCCAAGCGGTCTCCTATTATTGGTTGAACTTTTGCGGTGAACTCCGGGGTTGGAGGCCAGGGGCAGGCCTTCTTTTTCCTTAACCGTTGTTACAGAAACTAGCCTTTTCTGTGCCGGGGTGTCCCTTTCCTTTCCCCCCGGCTTCGGCATACGCGTCTACAGTTCCCCTTTTGCGTCTCTACTGGTTTCTTCCAGTTTAACAGTTTTGAAGGAAGACCCGGTTTGAGGGCGGCTTTTCCCATGGCACTGCGAGAGATCTGTTGGACCCTTTATGTTCCTCCCCCTCTATGCCTGGATTAACATTTTTACCATAGGTTTGATTGCAGTGGTTGTCCTTTTTTTGGGTTTTTGGTTCTTAGGACTGACAATCCGTTCAGGCGTGGCCGGTTGATACGAACCCAATCTTGGCGGGACCCCTTGACCCGACATCTCCCTTTTTTTCTCTGAAGAGCGGTTGTTTAAGCCCCTTTTGGACTCTTTCTTTGGAACTGTTTAGGGAGAGATGGGCCTTTGCTCTTTTTAACCCATGAACCTTTGATTTTCCGGCGGTGCCCTTGCTCCCTTCCCGATAGTTTTTGGTAACCCCTGCGCTTGCCCCCCCGCCTCCGGGCAAGAAACTTCCCTCACCCTTCCTTTTGCCACGTCACGCCGAGAGTGTTCCGCCGCACACTCGGCTCAACTTTTCGCGCTCAGTTTTTTTTCACCACTGGCCGAGCCCCTCTGCTGAGGCCAAAGGATGGCCGCCTTTTTTGCTTTTCCCCTCTGGATTCGTTTGAGGTATTTCGCCTGTCGCCTTAGAAACCCCCAAAAGTTCGTGTTAGGTGGACGGCGTTGGCAGGTTTCTTTTTTGAGGTCCCCCGGAAGGCTTGTCCCTGTTTTTTTCTTCGCCTTTTTTCCCCCGTTTTGACCCCCCTTCCCCCACAAGGGTTCTCAGTCCTTGAACCCTACTGTGGTGTGAGGAATGTTACTTTTCCACCCCCCCTGAAGAGTGGTTAAAAACGGATTGAGGAGGTGGGTTCCGGTTCCCCGACGCTCACTTTGGCTTTTGCTTTTTTTGTTCAGGAAGTATGGTTAGGCCGTCATGCCTGCCGTTTACCCTTTGATGGTTTTTTTCGGCGATGGCCGAGTGCTTATTCGGTCTTTTTTTTTTGTTAGGGCACGCGGAGTGGGTGTCCGGCCGCTGAATCTTAATTTTTTCCCCTTCCCCCCCTTTCCATACGTTTTGGTTGTTGAGTTGTCGGGGAAACGGCCCTTTCCCCTTTTCCACCCACTTGCTTCGCGGACAAGCAAATCCTCCGCCCCTCCCTGTCAGGCCAGCAACGTTTACATTTTCAGCATATGGGCCGCGCTTTCCGTCCTTTCCCCCTTCTCTCTCCCCAGTCTTCCCCCCCAGCACCGGCGACCATTTCCGTTTCACCGCACTCGTCGTTCTTTTTTTTTCCCCCCGTTGACCATCACGTCGTCGGCCTTTTTTTTGCCTCTCACCCACCCCCCTGTGTTGCGTGCCCCCGAAAACTTACGTCGAACCTGGGGAATTTTGGGTCACCACTCTGTCCCCCCCGTTGTGTCCCGGGAAAAACTGGGAAAGCTTTTTTGCATGGGACCTTCAACAACTGGGAAGGGTAATTTGAACACAACAGGCTCGTCCATTCCGGCCCCCCCTTGAACCGGGTGTTGTTGTACATCCCCGACGTCGGGGACAAAATCTTCCGGCCAGAACTTGCACCTGTCCCAGTCCCCCGCCGGACCTTCTACACTTGATACGACCAGATCGCTTGGTGTCCCCATCCCGCGGAATGCGTTGCTCCTTACAGGGGTTGAAGCGGGCTTCGGCATGTTCTATGGGACTTGTTTCGGCGCTTCCTGGTTTTTCCCAACTTTTACTCATTCCGATTGGAGGAGTCCCTGCTTAGTGTTTGAAGTTTGAGGACTGGTCCTGAGTATGGAGTTGGTCCCCCCCATATAGGTTTCGGTTTCCTAGGGAGTCGTTTACTAGTTTCAAGATTTCGACCCCCTCGCGTTCCCCCCCCGATTTTTTCGGTTGTGTCCCCCTCTGTTCGCCCGACTTTCCCCTCCCTCGAAGTTTGACCTTACTTCGGATTCCCTTTTTTTTTTTTTTTCCTTTTACACAGCGATAGGGACGGGGGCGATGGCCCCCTGTTTTCTTACTGATGGCCCCGGGCCCCCCCGCCCAACCCCCCCACGCAGCCCAGATCCCCTGTTAGTCTTTCCGATCCTCCCAGGGCCCTTATCGGATCAGGGTTTGTTCATCTTTTAGTGGTCGGCGTTCCACAGGGCCCCAAAGGGCCGTCGTTCGGCCTACCAGCCTCATAGTTTCATATTTTTTGTCCCCCGCACCTGTCAGGTACGCTTGGTTATGGTTCGGGTAGGCCTTTTTTCCTGGAAAGGCCGTTCCCCCCTCCCCCTGCACGGCACACCTCCTTGAGTGCCTTTTTACCGCCTAATGTTGCGACCGTGGGCCCGCATCCCGATTGTCCGCTCGGCCCGCTTCCATCTAGCTGTGCAGCTTCTTTTTTTTCGCACAAGCCCCATCTTGCGAGGTTTTGTACCCCTTGAGGCGTTTTTTCGTTTGGATTTATTCGTTGAGTCCCTGCGTCTTTATCCGTCGGGCCGCAGTTCCCTTGTTCACTGCCCTCGCCAAGTTGTAGCAGCTGGATCTCAGGCCTTGTGCCCCCCGGTTTGTTTCCTCCCCCCGTCTCCGGTACTTTTTTTGCCTTTTGCCGGCGTGTCTGCTTCCCTCCGTTTCTGCGTGAAACCTTTTTTCCGCTTTTGTTCTGTTTTTGGCGCGATGTCCGCGTTTTTTTTTTTCCCCGCGTCCCAGCTCCGGGCCCGGTTGCGAAAAACGTATCCGATGGCGCTGGTACTGGTTGCTTCGGAAGTTCTTTTTTTCTTCCTTCCGTTCCACCAGTCCACCATTCAGGCCAAGTAGTGATTGAAGCGTCCCCCCCCTTTCCTTCTCCCTCCTCTCCGTTTTCTGAAAGCCCTCGTGGGTGGGCCGGGCTTTGCTCCCCCCCATCTTTGAATCGTCGTCCCAGTGGTTCAGACAAGGCCTAGGTGACTTTTCCCGGTTTTTCAACACCCCCGTGGTCCCCCCCTTGTCTTTTGGCAGTCTTCCCTCAAGGTTTTCCTCCCGGCCCCACTGGGGGACTGGACCGTCCTCCCTGGGTCCTGCGGGCCGTTTTTGACCCTCAGGTTCCGACCCCTTTTTCACAACCATTTTTTCAAGCCCCGGTCTCCCTGTACCCCATTCTTTTTTGTCCACTTTGACGGAGTTTTTGTCGTTTGACAGAGGGGCCAGTGTGCCCTTCCTCAAATTTTTTTCCTGGTTTTTGCCCGGCTCCTTCCCCTTTTTTTTTCTGTTCGGTTCTTTTTCGTTTTGCTTGTCCCGTTCTCCTTCCCTTTTCCGGGGGGAAGTCCTTTTGCGCACAGCTCTACCTTCATGGCGGAATAGACGAGGCTGTCAGTTTCCAAGACGCACCTCCCCCCCCCAGTTTTGGCGTCACGTTTCCAGGAGCAAACTTGTCGCCCCTGCCCTTCACTGCTCGTCTCCTGAACGCACCCGAAGTCGCGCGCCGCGTGTCGACCCCCCCCCTTTTCCCTCATCCCCATGCACCACAAGAAACGCCCGGGAAAACTTTTGTCTTTCTGTTGCTTCACCCGGGGCTCTTCGTTCCTTTTGTGACCGCTTTCTTCACCTCCTGAGCGCGAACTTTCCTGGAGACAACCAAGGGTTGAGTCCCCCAGGTTTCCATGCGAGAAAAAGTCTCTCCCCCTTTTTC
>Ga0179593_1454365_pt1 | contig 12535 bp, 11 predicted proteins | sample CZODoug2_1_08_16_FD_185931 | JGI IMG/M metagenome (GOLD analysis project Ga0179593, IMG submission 185931) | Vadose zone soil fungal communities from Angelo Coast Range Reserve, California, USA - CZODoug2_1_08_16fungal (PacBio error correction) | ecosystem: Environmental > Terrestrial > Soil >... | reverse complement strand
TTGTTGTGTTATATTTTTTTCCTGCGTTTAATACCTTCGTTCGGTAACCCCCCTCCAGAGAGACTGAGCTTCTGCCTCAAATTCTTCTTTACCCGCAGATATGGCATTTTCTGGCTGTTCATCTTTTCGGTTCATTTTTTTTTTTGCCTTGCTCTCCTCCGTTTATTCATTGCGACGCTGTCATGTTTTTCGAATGCTCTCACTTTTGTTGCGCTCCACATGAGAGTTTTTGCTCCGGCATTGCCCTCGTCCCCTTTTGTCTTGATCCTGGCTGCTTGGGTGGTTTCTTGCTGTATTAGTATCCTCAATCTCCCCCCTTCTCTTCTGAAGCCTTTTTTTGCGACTTTTTTTCTTGCGACACCCGATTTTCGTTTTTCCTCCGGCTGCTTTATTGACTACTTTTTGCGCATTTCTATCTCAACGTTTGACGCGTCATTTGCTCGATTTTATCATTGCATTCTTTCATGTGCAGGGTAATTAGGTTGCCCCTTGGTCGTCGGCACCTTCTCTTTGGGCATCTCCTTATTCGTATTTCCTCCTCATTCCCACATCCACCCTTCTCATCCCCCAATTTCTTTTTTGCATCTCAGACTTTTCTTTTCCCGGTAGCTATTTTTGCCCTCCGGGCAAGCAAATGTCTCTTCCCTATTCCCTGCCTGTTTTCTCATCAACCCAGGAAGCTTTGCCCTCTTACAGGCTTTCTTGACTCTTTGCGGTCTTATTCGTTTCCAATGGTTAATCGTAAGAGGGAGATCATGTTCTTGTTTGCTGATTCCCTTTTCAATATGGTCTCTGGGGACATACCTTTATTTTGGTCCTTTTCAGCTAAGACCGCCCAGCCATAATCCAAGATTTGTATCTGGCCTCCCTTTTTTTTGTTCTGACCAAATAAACGGCTGAGATAATTTCGTCGTTTGAAGTCTCTTTTCATCATTGTTTTTTACAGACGGAGTAGAGTTCTTTAGTAAGAAGCTGCATGTTTTTCTCTCTTAACCCCCTGGCAGTGGTTTCTAGACAGCTTTTTTAATTAGGAATGTTCGGTAAATTCCCGGGATTTACCCCTCTTGCAATTCGCCGTCCTTCGGTGCCTTTTTTGTTTTCTTTTTTGTTAGTCTTTTTCTCGTTTTTTATCGGGAGCGCAACGGTTAGCGAATGACAGGGGGTTTTCTACCCGAATACAGCGACGACGTCCTTTTTTCTAGCTTTTTCTAGGTATCGAACTCTTTACCCCTCGCCGCTCCCAGTCCCCACTTTCGGCTTATAGACTTTTCGTCTTCATAGTATGAACGCGGTCCCTGTTTTCTCCCACGTCTCGTCCGTTGTTCGGGGTAACTTTTTCTCCTTTCGGGTGAGGGTTATTTGTTTCTGTCCCCCGTTGTCCATTTCCCTCCAGCCAACCCGGACCCCTATGAAATTATTCGAATCATGTAATAAGTTGTCTATCCTCGCGTCGGCGATGGTGCATTCAGTAAGGACGGCTTTCTATTGATTAGTGGAACAACCGATGATTTGTATTGCTTTTCTACTCACCCGCGAACCTTTCTTGCCTGGATTTTTTAATTTGTATTCCCCCCTGGTCCCCCTAAGTCGCGAGATCAAGTTCACTTTGTTTTTCCGACTTGACTCTTTGTCTCTGCCCAATTTTGTTCGCCCTTTTTTCGCTAACCTTTGACACTCTGAAGCAATTTGGCCCGCGAAGACGATTCCGCGTTTTCGCTCTATCAACCCGTTCATCCCTATCGAGGAGCTGACTGAAGACCTTCTGATTTTTTTTCTTGTTTGGCAGCTTGCTCCCATTTGCTGTGTTTTTTTTTTAAGGTTCCTTTCCCCCGCTATAGACCCTTAGTCTGGTCAACTTCAGGAAGGGGACTGCTAAGTCACTAGCAGGAGTCTCTACCAGTTAGTAATGATGAGACTGGATTCGCTAAATATCTTGCTCGTCTTTTTAGAGAGATGTATGTATCCCTTATGCTTAATAGATCCCTAAACTGACATTTTGACGTTTTCCTGCCTTCCGTCTTACCAGTTGAGGACGGTCCTTTAGGGTGTTTTTTTTTTTGTTTTTTGGTGTTGGTGTGTTGGGTGTTGTTTTTTTTGTTTTTTTTTTTTTTTTTTTCTTTTTTTTTTTTTTTGGTTTTTTTTCTCTGGTGTGGGTGTAGAAGCGTTCTGGTGAGTTGGAGCTCTTCCGGCGGCGTGACTCTGGAAATGCCCCCTGAGATTTCTTGCTCAGGCGTGACCCGTTCTTCCATTTCTTTGGTTTCTGCTCATCTATTCATGCCTCTCCCCCAGAGTGTTTTTTCGTTCCCAGTCACTCCCATCCCGTCGTTTCTCTCCAATTTTTCTTTTTAGATTAGGGGGTTCAAGGAACCCTTTGCCCCTTTGGTGACTTGAGATAAGAACCAGTATTTAGCGCCCACTCTAATTCGATGTCCGGCGCCGCGTTTTAGTTATCCTGGTGGCTCCACTATTATCGACGATGGTGAGGTCCTCAGTTCTTTGGTTTTCAACGCCGCGTTAGAAAGTTGCGCATCCGGTACATCCCCACTAGTTGCTTTACGGATTTTTTTGATTTTAGTTTCCTTTATGTCGGCTCTCTAGTTTTAGGAAGCTAGGACCCGCCCGCCCTTTCTATCATGCAGTGCTCTCTCGTTCCCCCTGTTTTGCCTATCTCCGTCGGATCAAGGGGCCTCGTTTCGCGTGGGCTTATCACGTTTATCGTTTACTCGATCTGCTCTTTCCCCTCGTCGACTCGGCCGCGACGTTTAATGCTCTGTTCGCCGTCGTATCTTATTTCCCTTTGACCAATCGTTTTGTTTAGAGCGGGCATCCACTGACCCACCCATCGATGATCTATTTTGTTCCGCGGCCTTCTCGTTTTCCCACAACCCCTTAGTTTCCTTGCCGCATCATTTATTTCTCCAATCGCCTGAATCTTATTGACCATGTTGCCCCCCCTTCGCGCGATCAGAAGAATCCCTTCTATCTACCTTGGAACCTTTAAAGGATTTCTGTGGTCCCAAGGGCTGCGCCTCTACCAATCCTTTATTATTCAGTTAAGTGCTTGAATGCTGCTGCCGGATCTCTTAAGTTGCTCCCGGTAAGTTCCCCCGTAGATTTGTCGCTATGTTTTTTTTCTATCCCCCCTTCTTTTTGTCATGGTTGATCGGGGCGATTCCTTTTAACGAACCCGTGCGTCTCTTTTTTTTTTTTTTTTTTATGGCCCTTAACCATTGTTACTCTACACTTCCTCCTATTCTGTTCTCTCGTCCCTTAGCGGTTAATCGTGCACAGTTACAAGCATATTAATGTATAGGTTCCTGTGATGTTCCCTCTAAGTAGAAAGTACCCCTAAATAGCTTGATCAACGTATTTGACTGCGCTCTTTTCCCTACCTAAACTTTCTCCTCGCCTAGAAACGAAGTGCACGGAGACCCAGTCTTGCCACAGTTCACCGAAAGAAATGAGCTTTTTTTTTGGCATCCCCTAGTCTTATCTCTTTTCCGACCCGTTTGTTTGTGTCTTCGCTCCTCGATTCCCCTCTGTCGAGAGACGCAGGGCATGGACTCTGAACGGGTGTAGGTTGCCTCTTCTTTGTCTGTGATGATGTTTCTCCCTAAATTGGTTGTAGTTCTTGTCAGTTCGACACTTCTTTGATCTTCGCCCAGCTACGGACCCCCCTTCTTGCCTTGGAGGACAGAAGATCACAAAGTTTTATTATCCTCCCGTCTCTCTGTGAGCTGGGTTTGCACTCTCAACGCGCTGAGAGTGCAGCCGCAGGACTCTCCCAAAGGATTTTCGGCCACCCCTGTCGGATGATCTCTGGGTTGCGCCAATAGATCTTCATCGAGTTCTTCTCGCCCCTCTCCCCACCCTTGACATCCGACCTCATAGGTTCTATAACCTCAGAACTAGATTCCCGAAACGGAGAACCGGAATTCCCTTCGAAATCAGGCCTACACCCTAAAGTATCTCCCCATCATTTCTCCCGTTGCGCGCCCGTCAATCTGGCCTACTTCCCCCCCCCGATGTAGATTCAAATTTGTTTGGAACCAGAACTTCCTTCCCCATGTGCGTACTCCTGTTCGTACGTAGAGAGAAATTTCTTTTCACGTAGACTTTTACTGGAACCAGGAAATTCTTCATTCGTCTTGTACTGACTCATCATAGTTTTCTGTTTCATCTCCGCCTCCCTTTTGTCACTCATTGGTCAGGACCCTCCCTTTACCTCCCCTTTAGGAGACATTCGATGTTTCAGCCAGTGATTCCTTTTCTCCGATAGCGCTGTGTCTTCCGCAAAGTCCTATCCTCAGTAGATCCCATAGTCATCCGTCCTTTCCCCGATGCTCGAATGTGCCTGCTTTCGAGCTTCCCCACGAAGCTCTTTTTTGTTCTCCTACCCACGACCGTCAGTTCCAGGTTAGATTTTTAGCTTTTCCCTACTTTCATATCGTTGACCTATCCCCGAAGCGCTTTTTACGTCCCGTTATTTCTTCGGTTGGACCCCCAGGTCTCATATAGAGTTTGACCGCGCCCTCGCCGACCATCAATGGCTATCAGCCCCCTGCAGACCCATGTCGTAATTTTCGGTCCGGTACTGTTTCCTTGTAGGTCTACTTGCGACAGTGTCGTTTTACGGCAAGAAATTGAAGGCGTCCCCCTCCAGCTTTCCGACTTTTCTATCCAAATGAGAAACGCCGTTGAGTAGCCTTCTCTCCGTATGGAGCCAAGGTAGTGCTTCAGTTTCCTAGACCCTTGGTCTTTTTCTCCCGATGTAGTCTAACCCCTATTACTTTTTTTTTTTTGATGAATCTCTTCTATTGACCAGTTTCCCAACCGTGGTTTTCGGGTGTACTTCCTCCCTCTTTATCCCCCCCAATCGATCCCCCCTCGGCCTTCTTGTTCACGAAGCTTTCGTCAGCAACCCAGTATCAGCCTGTTCCCGCTTACTCCCCCCCTCCGACGAAGCGCTACACCCCCCCCAGCACGTCCCTTTCCGCTCCTCCCGCACATGTGTTCCCTCTTATTGTCAACACGCCCCCATTTTCTAGATGCGTGTATTGCCCTCCACCTTGATCCATCGACTGTTTCCGACTCTACGACGGTTGACTATTTATGTCTTCTCCGCGCAGGACGCCCCAATCGTTGATCTTCCTGGCTCTGGGTTCGTTAGAGTTTTGTTCCCGCGAGGTTCCTTTAGATCGGTATCGTTCCCCTGTCGGACAGAATTTGGCTATTGCTTCCCCCGAATCCCACACTTTCCATAGAATTAGATTCGAGTTCCGCTGATAGACAAAGCTTGGTCTTATTTCTTTTTTCGCATGCGAGTAAACTCGTTTTCTTCTGGACTCCGGCCCTCCCTTTCTCTTTGTCTGTAGCGTTTCCCAGAGTCCCAATTTGGTGGCACGAGTCCTTACCTTCAGTTGTCCCCTTTTGTACCCTTTTTTGGCGCGAATGGTATGGCATTTTCCTCCCCGGTTGCGATAAAATCGCGTTTTCCAAAAAGACCCGGGGTCTTATGTGCTGATAACTGGGAATGGACATACTCTAGTTTTGGTTTCCCGCCATCTGCATACCTGTAGTCGGGATCCCCAGCTCCGCCCCCTCAGATCAATGGTCTCTTAATTAGGTCGAAGGTCGATTCCTTTTTCTTCAGTTTTGTCTTCCTATCCAGTTAGTCCCACATTTCTGACCCCTGCCCCCCTACACTCGCGAGCACAATCCAGGAACCTTCCCTTTGCAGACGTTTTCCCCCTACCCCCCCAGCCCTTAGAGTCCTCTCCCCTGGCCCCGACGTAGATCTGACGCCGTTTATTAGAGGCTCTCTCCCCCACGTTCATCTCCAGCATACGTTTCTTAGACGTATTTTAGTTTCTGGTGGCCTTTTGGCTGATGGTGGAGCCAAAAAGTTCGTCGGCGCCTTTTCGTGCACGCGGCCCCCCAATCACGCTTGCGCCCGATCAGTACCCTGCGAAGTAGCGGTTCGGCACCGGCAGATGCGTGTTGCGGTTCATTTTATCCATCCCCAATGCCCCCGTCAATTCCTTGGTCGTAACCAAACTGGTTTCGAGAGTCGCCAAAGTTCCTTACGAGATGAATACCCTTCCCCTAGTGAAGCTTTCACACTTTTCCAAAAGATTCAGCGTATCTGACCTACCTTTCTCAGCCAGGTACTTGATCCAGACCGTTCTTCCGACTTGGTAAAACAGCGTTTCGGTTTTTCGTGATCCTTGATCTGCTGACCCCAGATGATCCTCATCCTCCTCTTGATTAAACGCCCTCCCTCCAACTTATTGCGCGCCTTCGAATTTGCTAATTTTTTCAGTACATTGCGAAGAAATCCCCTTTTTACTTCTCGTAAGACCTCCTGGCGCTGTTTTTTTCTACTTCTCTGTTTTTGCTGGCACGGCATTGAGATCGGGACGTCCTCTCCTTTTTCCTGCTTTCCCGTAGAGGAACTCCTGAGTGCAGCAATCTTTGAGAACCATGCTTAAATTTGTGAAAGCCTCGTCCCTTGAGGTCTGACTCGGATCGAGAAGAATTGCGATGTCCCTTACCGCGTTAATGTCCTCGACCTCAGTCCAAAAGTAAGCCTCCGATTTTTACTTCCCCTGGCCTCGGTGACCATTCTATAAGATCTTCCCACTCGAGCGCAGCCCTCCGACCTTTCTTGTCGGCGGCCAAAAACGTCTTCACAACAGTTCATTTAGGAAACGTACTGAGAACGCTTTTTTTCTCCTTCTTTCCCGCCGTCCAAGGATAAAGTTAGTCAAGCCAATTCTTCTTCAACTGTATATCGTTTTTTCTTTTGGCATTGCCGGCAACAAAAACCTTCTCATTTTCGACAAAAAGGGATGTGAACTAGAGCCTCTGGTACGATGCAGTTTCTCCACCGCAGTCAGGTTGTTTTCCTTTCTCCGCCGCAGTGTCCGCTTGATCATTCTTTACTCCTAAGTATTGCCGGCAACGAACCCCCCCCTTGAAGCCCGCCTCCACTGCCCCGCCGTCAGCAGCTAGGTTACGACTCGTAAGATCTACCCCTGCGTTTCGTTGATCTGTTGCCCCCGCGAGCATTTTTTATGTGATTCGCTGAGCCAATCACCAATATTCCTAAAATCTCTCTCTTTTTCATCATTCCTAATTTTGTTTTTTTTGTTGACCCTTTTTCATTTTCGGTTCTAGGGTAGAGATTTTTGGCCCCTGATCTCTTTTCACCCATATTAAAGAGAGAAAGCTTCGATGCCTCCTGACGGCCCGAGCTGGTCTTTCAGATGTTGGTTGGTAGGCTTCCTATTTTTATTTGCGATTTTCTTCGGAGGATTTTTTTTTTCGATGATTCTTCTGTGCCGGCTTCCCCGTCCGGCGGAGGTCAACCACTTTCTCCCCGTTTTCCCAGGACGATTCTTTTCCTTACTTTGGAATAATGTTTGGATTGCCGGCGTATTTTTTTTGGGCATCTTGCCTAATTTCTTTCTTCCGTAGTCAGATATCATTATTCCAACCCCCTTCACTTATCGCTTATTTTCTTTTGACCCAAGCCCTTGACACGTCGTAATCGAGTCCGCTCTTCTATTAGTTAAGATTATGTCCGAAGACTTTTTGCCGAATTCGATCTTCCATGCTTCCCGCTTGAGATCTGATTTTGTCAATATAGTGTAAAGAGGCAGGTTTCTTTTCGGTCGTGTTTTTGGTTCAGTTCAGGACTTCCATTAAATCGTGTTTCAATCGACCTTTTTTTTACGATCCTCTCTTTCCATTAGTTTGTCTACCCCCCTTTCCCTTTCGCTTTCGCGATGTGGTTTCGCACCATTTCTCACCTCGACGCTCCGAGGAACAGCCACCCTTTCGCTCCTCTTCCGCCGATCTTCAATTCGTTCTTCCTCAACAGGAAGAGTTCGAAAGCCGTTCGCCATGGCTCGCGTTTTCTTTATTTCTTTTCGCACCTGGCCGGCGTGCCCCAAGCAAATTCGTCCTTGTCGACCGGGCCGCCTAGTTTTTACCTTCTCATCCCAAAAGGGGGGGACCCATCTGGGTTTTTAGCCCCCTTATCTACTTTAACAGACGCCAGCCACCTTTCCCCCCTTTGACTTTTTCTTGGTTTGTGTTTTTCGCACTTTTACCGCGCTTTTCATTTTTCCCGCTCTTGACACGTTTATCATTTTCACGAATTATCGATGTCTTGTAGTCGCCGTTTCTCATTTGAGATCCTCCCGGTGTTTGTTTGGATCGCCATTTATGTTCGATCTGCTCCTTTATTCCCCTCTTTTTGGGCCTCATATCTTCGTTCTCGTTGCATGATATTTTGCGACGGAGAGATTGCTCGGTTTTCCCGGAGAGCCTACCTGGTGGCGCCCTTTCCTCCTTCCAGCAACCTCCCTAAATGCCCTTGCAGATCCCTTATCGGAGTCTCGACGGCGCTCGATCGAGGCCCCACTTTGTTCTATCATTTCCTGCTTGTTCTGTATTAACACGCGACGTTCGGGTTTCCGCTGTCCTTTGGCGCGGTGCGCAGCCCCCTTTCGCGCGAGTTTTTTTCTGTTAGTGTGCCATTTCCTGCGACAACCTTTTTCCCCAAGATCCGTGTCCATAATATGTCTACTTTTAGCTTCGTTCAGGGTTTTTAGAGTTTTTTCTCTCCCCGACGTAACCGCTGTTTTTTCGTGCAGTATGGCCAACACCCTTGTGTCTGTCCATGTGATTCCTAAACAGCCCCTGGACAGTGGTCTTGGCAGGAATGTGAAGCATTTGTAGCCACCTGTCTTACGACGCCAAGTGTACTCCTTTACTTTTACACCCTTCTTTTCGACGCGACCTGTTCATAGCACCCATTTTATTGAGCGTGGTCCGTCTACGAGCTTGAACGCCTTCTTACCTTGCCCCCCCTTCATCGGTTCATCTCCCTCTATCAAGTCAAAAATCTTGTCCTTTGTTTTTTTAAGTAATTCGCTTTTTTTTTTCCTTGCTGTGCTCAACTCCAGCATTTGGGCAGAAACATATTTGTGATCCATCTATTTCCAGAACCAAGTGGGAATCCATACGACCCCAATTTTGCTGCGACCCAACTCTAAGATTCTCTAAAATCTTTTTAGTCAGGTATGCGCACGGCGGGCCCCCTAGCCAGATAGTATTTACTTCTCTCCCTTTTTCGGGATTGGACGCCCTTTCTCCCGACCCCTAGCCAAGTTTCTTTCAGTTGGTAGAATTAAGAAGTAACATTTTCGTCTGAGTTTCCAATGTAGCTCTTTTTGGGGATTTGATGGTAGGAGGAGTTATCAACGCTTAAAGGATCGACGCTATTGGAGCTCCGTACGTCTTCCTGCTCGTTGCCCGGTGCGGTATCTTTTAATGCCTCGCGGTTTGTGGCTTCCCTGATTCATCCGCAACCCGCCTTTTGTATTTACTATCCTTCTTCCTCCCTGCCCCCCGGAATTCCAAAGGTTACTGAGATACCTTTTTCCTTTTTTCCACAGGGCTCCCGCGTTATGACATAAGACCATGTTGATGTGTTCCTCCCTTAACCTCTTACTGATGATGTAACTCCTCGCGGTATGTATTTGTTGTCTACAATCGAGTATTATGTGATTCATCGGAAGTTTTCGTGATTCTTCACCAACCTCTTTCCTCTTTCTCCTCCAGGGGCGACCTACTGAAGGTCGCTGTCACCCTTGCGACCTGGTTCCAGTTGGTTTGTCACGCCTCGCTTGGTCTCCTTTTTAGTACATCCTACTTTCCTCAAAAGCATCCTGTCCTCCTCTCGATATCCACTGAGTTCCTTGCATAGAACGATTTAGTCAATCGACAGGGCTAAAGTCGTCGAATGAGGTCTCTCCAAGGGTCGTTTTCCAGCAGGCGCTCCGTTCAAGTTGGCCTAGGACGGGTTTGATTGTTATGACGATTTTCTCACTCGAAGGAGGCCTCGGCGTTAGTTCATATCACGCCTCCTGTTTATAGATCCCGCCCCCATACAATTGCACCCTCGATGATGTTAGCCTACGCCATTGAGGGCCTCCTTGTTCCTGACACCCCAGTGGTGTCTTCCATTCCTCTACATGCTGTCGGCACTCGCCCTCTCATTGACACCTTTTTGCCCGAGCGCGAGAAGTTCGTCCTTTGATAACCTTGAGCTGGACCCTAAAATTTTGAGGCGCACGTGGTATCTCACAAATCGACGTTAGCTCCAGTGCACTTTCTCATTTGTCTGAGGCTCCCATTTTGGCTTAGGTCACTCGCTTTCCGTTGTAATTTCGATTTCTTCTTGACATTTTTGTCTATTATTACGACCCTGAATTCGAGCATGTTACTGTGGTACTTTTTTTTTTATAAAAAAGCATTCAATGATAGCCTGTGAGGACCCGTTGCTTCTCCTACCATTTCTCATGCCCGTCTGCGGACGGCACTCTCTCTTAAGCCTTAACCCAACTCTTCAATCTTTGTTTGTCTTAGAATGCTTCCTGTTTCTTATTCTGACATGAGAGTTCCGCTTTCATCCGCCAGAGAATATTTATATCAATCCCCACTTTCGTACCTTCGACCCGTTACGTCTAGCCCCCCCCCGAATGTTACATAGACAGGTTAAAGCTTTTTGTCTTGTCTCTGGAATCGAAGGTTGGATCATAATTAACGTTTTTGTTTGTTTCGTTAGTCGACCCTCGATGCCCCATGACGGCCTTCTTCCTCCTTATGTTTTATCCGGTTAGGCACTTGATGTGACGGCATCTCGTTCTGAGTGAGCGAGTTCCTAATTGGTTCGGGGTGCTGTTCCCCCAATCGTGTCTTAGAGATAGTACTGTTCTTCCCTAGCGTTCAATCCACCTGAAGACGTCTCTCTTCCCCAGCACGTTAGACGGCAGATGCTTCGCCGGGGTTGCACGAGTACAGCCGTCCTAGTCCTGGTAACGATAAGATGACAAAGGCGTTGACAACTTTTATGATCCTCGCTTGCTCTATCCATCTAGATCGAGGTTTGATTAACGCCCCGATACACAATGCCACAATACCGTACTCCGATGAACCCCCCACTTCAACGCCAAGAATTTTTCTACAGTCTCGATTTAGCAATCGGCAGTCAACGTGCATACTCCTTGAGATTATTCTTTTCACCGGCAGTCGTTCTGGCAGAGGAATTCAAGACTGCCCTGCCTACCTGTTGATTCTTTCCTTTTGTTCTCCCGAGAACGGCCAGATTTCTCTCTCTTCGTTTTCAACATGTCTCAGATTCGGAGATTCCCCTTCATGCGGCTGTTCCTTTTGAGCCCTCCGCCTCTTTTTTCTTCCCAACGATTCGAAGATTGGTGGCTCATCGACTTCTCATCGGCCCTTTTAAGTGATTCTTCTTCGTTATCTCTCCTCTCATTCTGCTTTGCTCCTCACAAGGAAGAACTTAGCGGCGACATTCTTTTTTCTTATATTACTCTTCCTTATTCCCTCTACTGACACGCTCCTCGCGCCCCAGCCCAGCTGGTCTTAGAAGCCCCCAATTACCGCCCCTTATCCAGGTTTCCTAGAGGATGCCATCGTCTATAATCGTGTGTCTGATAGAGCTTCAGGCGGGGTAGGTGGAGGTAATCCTCTCTCTCCTTTGGCTCCTTTAGGAACCTTCGTTTCAGACCGGCCTTCTACCAGGTCGAAGTTTTGAAGTTTCCCTGATCATTCCTTTGATCTGCAGGCAGTGTTTTTTCCTGCTGACGCCTGCTTGACTCACCAATCCTTTCAGTCTTGATGATAGCAACCCATGCTACCCTTACACCGACATGGATTGTTCGCGTTACGGTATAGGGGTCGAATGTTATCGGGCGCCTTGCGAAGTATCAAACGTTTTGTTTGCCGATTCTCCCTCCCAAACCAACCACCCTTTTCGCTTTCTTCTCCTTATAGGGCATAGGTAACTACCCACCGTTTTTTTTTTTTCCTTTAGTACGCAGTTGCGCCCCCAACTCTCCTGCCCCTTACTGCGTTGTTTTTCAAAGTCTGGAGATCTTCGCGACCGACCCTTTCCAGCCAGTAGAAGGCGTTATAGGGCCAGCGGCCACGCCGATATGCAATTTCAACTCACAAAGGACAGTTTGCTCACTCCCGAACGCACCCCCTGTGATTCTCACTGTCGTACCCACCTTTTTGCACTTGTTATCTGGTCTTGTGCCGATCCGCCATCAAACATTGATCTTCAATACTATCCCTACTCCGAGCTTTCTCTGTACTTAGCTCCTCCTTGACTAATGTAGCTAGAGGTCTCTTGCTCTCTCCCTCCTTCCCCGCTCATCAGTGCACCTGTGGTCATTGAGTCGGCGGTATAGGTCACCGGCCCGCAGGCTTATCCCCGTCTTCCCCCCCCACTCCTTTTTCTTCTCTAGGAGTCCATTTCCCCGCCAAGCTTTTGGATGTATCTTGTTATGGAGACCCCTGTTTCGTTTCCTCTTCACGGCCTGGCCTACCCCTACCCCGGCTACCACGCTCCTCCACAATTTTTTTTTATTTTAGACCATCTAGCTATTTCCAAACATTTTCTTTCACCCTCTGCACACTGTTTCTGTCCTCTTGC
>Ga0179593_1427267_pt1 | contig 12535 bp, 10 predicted proteins | sample CZODoug2_1_08_16_FD_185931 | JGI IMG/M metagenome (GOLD analysis project Ga0179593, IMG submission 185931) | Vadose zone soil fungal communities from Angelo Coast Range Reserve, California, USA - CZODoug2_1_08_16fungal (PacBio error correction) | ecosystem: Environmental > Terrestrial > Soil >... | reverse complement strand
CTCGATTATCTTTTTAACAGGGTTTGTTATCCTGTGCGAAGCCTCCAGCCTTTAAGATCCTGTTCTCTCACTCCCCTTCCGGCCCTACTTCCGATTTCCGAGGCGAGGGCCCTTTATCCTCCTTCTCTTTGGGCGCGTAGCGCCTCTCCCTCCTCAGCTCCATTCGTTTCTTGCTATACTTAAAGACCTTTTTTTCCCTTAGTCTATGAGGATTCTTTTGAAAAGGTATCCTCCTTCATTCTAATTCGGGCGGACTTTATGTGGGTTTTACTTTTCCTTGTCCCTTCCCCTTCCCTATTCGTGAACGGCGGCCAAGATTTTCTCTGGAAACCTTCCTTCTTCTCCCCTCCCCAAGCCAGGGCTTTTCTTCGGTTGGTTTTCCAGAGAAGTTTTTCCCTTTCCCTTTTAGGTGCCAACGTTCTTAGGATTGCGCCTTTGCGCATGTTGGTTTGAGTCCTGTCGGAGAGGTGCTTCTTTCCCCCCTCTTATCTAGGTTGAAAAGAGTTCAGAAGACTTCCCCCTGGTAAGGCGGGCGATCTTTTTTTTTTTGGTAGCACGCCTTTATGAGAACTCTTCCCGGCCCTTATTTGCTCTGAACCTCTCGTTAAGTCCGTTTTCTTTCTCTCCGATTTCGTTGGGTACTTTCGCCCCAGTGTACCTATCTCGAGTTTTTCGTGTTTGTATTGATTTCTTCAAGTCCCATGTTTTGCGGTCAGGCTACTGTAAACATGATTGTTTTCCATCCGGCTCTAGCTTTTACCGCCGACGAGGTCCTCCTCTTCTTTTTTTTTAGTATGACTAATGGAAGAGTCCAGTTTTGACGGGTTCCTTTCCCCCTCTCCCCCTCTTTAGATAGTTTCCCTCCCTATTAACCCGAGCAGCCTTCTTTTTCGTCGGATAGAACAGTTTTTTCCCGTGGTTTTGATGAGAACTCCTGGCGCCCGTTCCCTGTGGGGTTGACCTTCTAATTAGTCGCTTTTTTAGTTTGCCCTCTTCCGGTTTTCCTCCGCCTTCGCGTGAACGTTTCCCTTTTGAAGTGAGAGGAAGATCTCTTCCCTCTATGACCTTCTTTTCATGTGCGTCATTGCTCTGCCCCAGCGGGTCATGCCTTACTTTCTCCTTAAGGGTTTTTTACCCCGCTTGAGGCTCGGAACAACATTTTGATAAGTAGGGTCTTCTTCTTCTTCCCGTCTTAACATCCGAGTTCCCTTGGAAGGAAGGACTCTTTCTCCCCTCTCTTCCGGGCTTAATCTCTTTTATCTGTTTAGAACGTCCTCCTTTCCACGTTTTGGTGACATGTTCCTCCCGCCGAACGATCTGAGTGTATGATGAAGTAGACCATTCGGTATAGGCGATCAGGTATAGCAGACACCTCCCCCCAGCCCCCCCAGTCTTTTTTTCCCACGTTGCGCGTCGTCAAGCAATTACGTAAGTCCTCGAAGTACATGGACCCCCGTGTACCAAAACGCCCTGCGTACCATCTTTTTGATCTCGAGACGAGATTCTCACGTTACACGTTGGAGTCCCTTTGATCGACATGAGAACAATTCCTTAGTGCTTCTTTCTTAAACGAATTCTTGACCCCGACCCAAGAGCTTTTTTTCATTCCGACATTCATCGTAGCCTACGACATAGTGACCCACCTCCGTTTATCTCATCCCCGGCAACTTCCTTCTTTCAACGGTACTCGACAAGTGCTGCTACCCCTAACTTATCGTTTTTTTCCTTCGCCCGGTTACCGGCCGGATCGCAATGCATTCATAACGACCCTCTTCCCTTTTCATCGGCATATCAACAGCCTGGACCGAAGCCAGGACTAGGAGTTCGTTTTAACGTAGAACGCGGCCTGGTTTTTTTAAATGACAGTATGGCGCTTGCATCCTTTCTTTCCTGCTTCTTTGAGTGTCCCGACCCTAGCACGTTGTGCCGATGGACTTCCGTGGCGATGGTAAGACTCTCCTTTTTTCGTTGCGGGCGTTCATTTTGGTAGGGGTTAGTTTGTTCGCGGAACCGAGCGGAAGAATTTTTAGGCAGTAGAGAGTTCTTCTTTGCAGGTCTTCGCATTTGTGCCTTTTGTCGAAGAGAAAAAACCCCAGGCGCTTCACTTGGCGACCTACCTACCATTCCGCCTTGTGCCTCCTCCGTTCCAAAAAGCCAGCCTGCTTCTCCTTCTTTTCTGACTCCGCTCTCCTCCGGTCCCTCTTTTAAGCTATCGCGACACGCGAGTCGGGAGGGCGCGATTGGACATTTTTAGCTAGCCGACCACCTCACACAACCGCGCACAATGACTACACTTTCATTGCTGTTCTACGGCCGGCCCCCCAAATTCTAAGTCTTCCTACCACTCCCTCCCTCTCCTCGTCCTACACCCCACCCCTGCTATCCTGTCGCTTCGCTTGCAGTCATTGGCGAGTTACCATTGCCATGTTGTTCCCCTCTGAGGTCAGCCCAGTTTTCCTTTCCCCTCCTTTGCTATTGTACGTGTGTTTCAATGCTGTTTCATTGAACTTCGAGGGGAGTTGAGCTTTTTTCTAAAATTGTGCTTTTTTGGATTCTTTTTTCTTGGGCGGCGGTAGGAGTATTTCGAGTTCGGCTGCTGATGTCCAGTCTCTTCCGAGCGTGGCGCCTTTTTCTTCTCTTCCGTCTTCACTCGCGTCACACTGAACTGCCCAGACTGCGAGGCTTTACCGTTTTGCCCGGATAACCTTTTCTTTAATAATTCCCCAGTTTTTTTTCTTTTCGAGCGATCCGTATGTCTACCCGCGATTCGGCCTGCTCCATTTTTCCTCTTCTTCGCGCGGTCCGCCAGCCCCCTCAAAACGTCGCGGAGCCTGAGTGTCCGCTTTTTAATCAAGCTTTCACGAACTAAACCCACTCAAGCACTCTTCCGCCGCCGCACCCCCCGCTGCCGCCAAGGTGGATACACTAAAAGATTTGTTAGAGATTAAACGCTGCACCCCACCATGGTAAGCTCAGCCTTTCCTTCTGTATTTCCTTCCTCCTTTTAAGAAAACGGTCAATTTCTCCTCCTGTCCTCACCCCGAGTTAGATTTTTTTCCGAACGACAAAAGTCCGTGTTGTGCCGACTTTACTCGACTTGCCCCCAAAATAACGTCCCAGTCATTGCCTCTCGCTGTCTTGCTTCTGTCTTTGATGGGCCACTGGCCACCGAGTCATCCTCGAGGACTCTCCCTCCCCTCCGACGAAAGACTCCCGGTTGTATCCCTCGAATGTGCAGCCCGCCAAACCGTCACCGCTCAACTGACCTGCAAGCTGACACGTCCTGCTAGACCCCTTCCCCTGCCCACGGCCCAAGACGCATACGCCGACCACCTTTAGTATCCTCTGTTCCATGGGACCTCCGAAATCATTCCGCATTTTTAGGTAAGCCTCTAATCAGAGGCTGAGGCGAATTCTTCTGAGGCTGGTTTTCTCTTCCGCGTCCACGGTCATCTACTTTGATGGACGGAATGTGCTATTCCCCGTCACCTCACGATGACCCATGAATTTTTGTATCTCACGGGCATCGACTCGGTTCACCGGGCAGTCCTTTGTCTGACAGCTGTACTGTTCAGGTGGACGTCGCCTCTAGCGTCTCCCCGACGTCTGCGTCTGTTTCCTCTCCTTATGGATCAAGACCTTCTGACAATGACCTCGACGGGTCTAGTTCTACTGCTCCAAGTGCCACCTGGCTTTTCCTCTTCGTTTTGAGCTCAACCCTATGTAAAGAAAGGGCTTCTACGCCTCATTTGACTCGGCTCGGGGCCTTCTTTTCTGGACCCGCGTCAACCTTTGACCCCAATGGTTTTGATGCGGCGTGATTTTTTCTTATATCCTGCTCTACTCTCTTCGACTTGCCCTTCAGTCTTTCGTTTTTCGTGGGGTTCCACAGTCACAAGTGTCACAGGCGGTCACGAAACCGCTCCGAGGATCCTCCCTTCTTCTCCGGCGTAAAAGCGGCCTGACCCCTGGGACCCCTTCTGTCTTGGCTACGTCGGTGCGTACGAACCGGGTATCAAAGGTTGGGGTTCTCTTCCCATCTCGTTTTTTTTCTTATCCACCCCCCGTGAATCACGTAGCCGCCGTACCGGGGGCCAGCGCACCGTGAACCGAGATCCCTCTGCACCCGCGATCTTCACGCTTTTACCCCCTTTTTCACTGAAAGTTTTACCGCCTCTCGGCCTGGCCTCCAACGAACGCTATGCTACATTCCAGGATCGCTTTATGCAGTGGCTTAGGGAGAGCAGGTGTCTTTTTCCTTTCTACGCGGATAAAAGGTTGGACCGTCACTGAATTTTCCCACCCCCGTAATCCCTGGACCTTCATTATTTCTTTTTTTTAATTACGACGGCAGAGCGTTCGTCGAGCAGATCGGCCTTGGAGTATGGGGTGTCGCCTTACTCAGGGACCTTCCGGTACAGGTCCTGTCATTTTTTTTACCCATTTGTTGGCCCTACCTTCGCGCGGGCGTAGAACTGTTCCACACGTCACTTCCCCACGTGCAGTCTTCGAGAAGTCGAACGACGCGGCGGATGAAGCCACCCTTGGCCTTGTTTCACATGTCGTGCTACCTACCTTTTTGCCTTTAGTAGCTTGGTTCCCCCCGCTACCTTTCGACCCAATAGTCTTCCCCTCCCATTTCCAAGACTCCTCCGGGCTAATCTCCAACACTTGCCCTTCCTTCGCCGACAACGTCGACGGGTCGCGTCCGAAACTACCCTCTGCGATTTATCTTAAACCTCAGTCTTCCGCATGGTGCGGGAGTCCGCATTTCCGTTCAGTACTTTTTTGTGGGCTTGCCACGATTACACTTGGTATTCTTTCTCTCATTTTTCCCTGGAAGTACCCCGGCTCCTCGATTCGCCGCCCGTTTGGCCCGGTGATCGCCATCGCAGTCGACCCCGTCTTGCAGTGTTCCTTCGTCAGAATGGACCTACCTTTTTTTGATCCTGCGGGTAACGATCCACCGCGCTGGGATGATGATCTGGGTACAATCAGCCCCGGCACGGTCTAGGCAGGTCGGGTGCGGAGTCCTTGTCGACTCGATGAGGCTTGCGCGCCGGATTGTAGCTTAGACAATACTTCCTTTGATTTTACCTACCGTGGTTGTTGTGATATGATTTCCGGTCCTCATTCCTTCTGCGAAAGCCCAGCAGTAGATTTGCCGTCTTTTTCCCCCCAGGAAATTACGACTCCCCTGCCCGCCGTTCAGGGGCCGGTCGAGCCTCGTCCGCGCCCCCGGTGGGCGGAGCGGCCCGCCGCCTTTTTGTATCAAAGACTAATCACCATTTCGCCAGTCTTGCGTTCACGGAATCCCCAGACTTGTCGGTATTGTCGGTGTCCAGGATCCCCCCCTGAATGGAATGTACCCGTTATCACGGAGGTCTTCCCGTTACTGCACATTGCCCCGTTCCTCGGAAATCTTTAAGTTTAAAGTTTTTCCCCCTCGTGCCACCGGCCGGCCAATTATACATTCCATGTGACCTGTGACTCCCTCAATCCAGGTCGGTACTGTGAGTTCTGTAGCGAATTGCCAGTTGTCAGAACGTCCTTTACTTTCTCCGTTAATTTGGCCGTCTGCAATCTGTGATGAGTCTAGCTTCGGAGTCTGCGCACTGCCCTCTGCAATCCTTATCCGGGTGGAAAACCAGATTCAGTTTCAGACGGACCTGCCCTGGTCCTCTTTTAGACTCCTTATGAGCCTGGAAGGCACGTTTCTCATTCAGCTAACTGTCTTTTTTAGCCTCGGTTGCCCCTCGAAGACGTTACGGTTCGTATTGTCTCCCTGTCCTGCTATAGCAGTGTGTCTCGATTCTGCTTCCCCAGCACACTTCCCCCGGTTCTTCGTACCTTTCGGTTACTTGTCCTAGTCACACCACTTATTCCAGTTCCCACCTCAGGCCAGAGCGGCTCGACGAGGAGCTATGCATGGTTGTATTTCCTCCCGAGCCATTCCAGTACTGGGTTCATCCTCTTTTTTCCCGATTAGCTTCCCCTCCCCGTGATAGGACATGCAGGAAGCCCGCTTTCCGCAATCTCCGCACCGGGACGTCCAGGTTAATTTTTCTCCGGTTGGTTTGTTCTTTCTCCTTAGATATAGCGTTTTCGTTGCCGCTTCTGCCTTTCCGCATAGCTTTACAGTTTTTTTCCGTTTGCCCTTGTCTTCGGTGACTTCTGGCGATGTCAGCTTTGATTGGTCTTGCTCTGTCCCTGGTATGATTGGCCTGACGTAGTCCTTGGTCGAAAGAGCTTTGATTTACTTTCCCCCCCCCCCTTTCAATGTGGGATCCTTCCCGTCTTTCCCGTCGGGCCACTTTTCCCCCCTTTTTTTTGCAGGTAAGCCCGATTTTCGTACGACGGTTTTTCCTTTCTCTTAATCGTTCGCAGGTCGGTGAACCCGTGTGTGACGTGTAAACTAACGCATCGATCTTTTTGTTCCCCAGGTTTAGTTCACCTCAGTGGCGACCTGCTTTTCTGCCATGACCCCCTACGCACTTATCACGCCCCCATGTCAACTTTTTCCCCGCGGTTTGTCAAGATGGTCATTCGAAGAGATTCCCGGGCAATGAATCCCGGGCCTTCCCCCCTAGTGTATCCTCTCCTCTCTCGACCTGGTGTACACAAGATGGATTTGTCTCGTACCGACTTAAAATTCCCTTCCTTCTCTCAAACAAGCTTTTCCTCCTTTCGAAATTCCCACCCCCTTCTTCTCGTAGCACCTAGATCTAAGTCGAAACATTTCATTCCTCCTAGTCTCCCCAACTCGCCGTGCCCCTTATCCTCTTCCGTTCGCCCGACCAACCTTCTCGTGGAGTTTCGGTGACTTGCCGGATTCCACGCCCCCGTCTTTCCCCCTTTTTTCCATTGTTTGGAACTCGGGATGTCCAACAGCGCTGAATCCCCTTCAAGTTCTATTCGTAGAGGACCCTTTCCACTGCGCGTTTTCTGGGTCCACTTGCACTTCTGATGCCAGGTTGTCGGAGTCTCGCGAACTGGTGACTTTTTTCTTTACCTATGGTACGTTCCCCTTATCTGGTACTCGTCCAGGTTTAGAGGGTGGCCGTGTGATTTCTTGTTTTGCGTGGCCTTGAATCCCCTCTTCTGCGAGTTGTCTTGGAGTTCGGAGCTAGACACTCGTGGCGTTCAACCCCCAAATTGTTTCTTCTAATAGGCCGAATGCGCCGGATTGTGTGTTCTCTTTCCACCTTTACACCCCCCTTTCAGTTAGCCTAGCGACCAGGTCGTATCTGGAGAGCACTTTTCCGTTCGATGAGGCCTGCCTCCAGATGTTCCGTCTCTAGCTTGTACATGGTTTTTTGCACTTGCCAGTTCCCTCTGCAGACTTAGATGCTTTTTTTCTCCCTTTTATAATTGTCGGGCCACCCGGCGGGGGAGAGGGCCTGACGCCGGGCTTGTATCATTTTTCATGTAGCTTTTTCGTTTTAGAACTGCGGCCACCGCCTTCTCGAGCCGTTGTCGTTGCGCGGTTTCTTACGAGTCCCCCCATATCTCCATTGAAATGAAATCGCGTCTTTAGTTATTCTTTATACTATTTCTTTTTCTTTGTGTTTTTTTCCCCTTTCCCCATCAAGTTTTGTGTTAGCCTCTTCCGTCTGCTTTATGGCCCGCGCCAGGTCAGTTCAGTTCATGGCGCTTTCTCTTAAGGTCCGTACCTTTCTCAAACTTAGCCGGCTTTGGTAAGCCGCACGCTCAGAACGCTCCCATAATACTAAGCAGTCTTGCCTTCCCCCCGATCCCACCGGGGTGCCCACCGGTTGTCTCACTATCCTCACTTCATTATCTTTCCCAAGCCTCATTGAACCCCCCCACAACTTGGTAACCTCTCCCTCCCTTACGTGCCCTTCCTTTGGTCCCTCCTCAGTTTCCACACAACGTCCCTATTTGCCCTCTCCTCCTATCTCTCCGACCTAGAATTTCCTTTTTGTTGCCGACTGTCCCAAGCGCCTTACCACCTGCCTAACTAGTCCCTATGGATTATTCCTCCTTCATGGGTGCTTAGTCCATTTCACAAGCTGTCCTCCTCCCTGCGAACTACAGAAGATTGAGGCTCAGATTTACTCCCCCCCGAAACAGCGCACACCGGACCACCCTTTCCCATAACCCACCAGAAAGCCCAAGAGAGCCCCCTCAGGCACATCGTGCCACAGTGCAACCTTTCTCCTCAGAGCCTAAAACAGGATGCCCCCTGCAACTCCTTGGACCCCAAACCGGAGACTTTAACGTTACCGCCGACTGTCCCCCTGTCTCCTTTTTTGCCAGTCGGTGCGATTTTGACCTTTCACCTTTTTCCCCCGGAATCTTCCATTTGATGATTCTTTATCCTTCCTCCCCTCTGCTTTCCTGATCATTTTCTTTCGCATCAGCTCACTTTTCCTCAGGTCCCCGATTTGCGCCGCATGACAGTCGGCACTGTCCAGTTGGTCGAAGTCTATCTATTTTCTTCTCTCCCCCTCGGATTGAGTTCCCTTCTAAGTGTAGGTTCACCAGCCCCTCTTTTTATCAACTGACTCCCTTCCGGTCTAGGTAGCACCCCCCTGCCCTCCAAGCGTTGTTCAACTGGATCTCTTCCCTTGCGATCACAATGCCATGCCCCCCTGGGTGGTATCTTGGCCCTGTCGCTCGGTAGTCCCCTGGTATTTCTCACAGCGAAGTTTCCACACTTGTTTGGATTTCTTTTCGGGTCTGGTCCATCTGATCGACTCGATTTTCTTTCCAAATTTAGCAATCGCGTTCCAGTTCGTGGGGCCCCCCTTCCACACAGTTTTTCCTAGCGAAAACCGATCCGATCTTACAGCTCTTCCTCCGGCCGACCTCCGGTCCCTCTACCTTCCCCCTCACGTTTCACTTTTTTTTTTTCCCGTTTTTCCACCCTCCCATCCTTAAGGTTTGTGTTGTTTCTGAGCCTCCGAGTTTAGTCCCCCCCACAAGTACTTAGTCTTCATCCCTTCGGCCTTCTCGCCTGATCAAGTTTCTGAAAGCGAGGCCTTTTCCTCTCTTCCCATGCACTTTTTTCCGCTGGACTGCCGCACTAGGACACCTCAACTGCCTCTATTCCCAGTGGATTCCCCCCCTCCAGCATTTGTTCCTGGCTTTTATCGTTCGTGTTGTAGTCCCGGTTTTCCTGACGAGATTTTTGCTCTTTTTTGGTCCTCTCAATAGCACCCTTCCGACTTTACCGGTTATTAAACCCTTTCCTAAAAATTGAAATCTTTTTTTACTTCTTTTCTTAACTGGATCGTACCTCTTGGGTAATTAATGCTGCCTGACTACGTGTGGAAATCCTCACATGGTCCGAACCCTTCCGTCACTGTAACCCCTGTTTTGCCAGCCCTACATCTCGTTGCAGGCATTGATTCCCATGGTCTGACACTCTTCTCACTCTTTTCCAGTTACCCGCCTCTTTACTTTCCTCTTTCGCTTCTTTTTTCTCCGGGCGTCTGCTGCTCATCTTTTCTCCCCTGCTCCCTCCCTCCTAACCCCACATTTTCTTCGTCTATGGATCTCTCCCAAAGCTCACGTTCTTTCCTTTTTTTCCCGGACTCTTGCATTTTTTTTCGCGGGATATCAGCCCACTGCCCCGCACTGCTCCATAGACTTTACGCTAAAGCCGCTGTCATACTGACTTCCCTTCCTCCCTTAGTATTAAACTCGAGTGTCTGCGGTTTAGCATCCTGTCCTCATTTCAAGATTTGTCCCGTTCACGCTGTCTTATGTGGCAAGAGCATTTAAGGCCTAGTACCCTTTTTTCCCCTGAGTAGACGCAGTAAAGTGCGGTTGCCTCCTCCTTCTCTAGACAATGCTTTCCTTTTTTGACCTCCTAGAGAATTTTTTACAGGTATTCCTTCTCCTCTCCTAGAAGGTTTTTGAGACGACCTCGCCCCCCTTCACTTGCGGGGGTCTTCCGTTTTATTGATTTTCCAAGCAGAGATTCATGCTTTGCCCTCTGCTCTTCTGTAGCATTTCCGATATCTCTATCCTCAGTCTTTTTTCTGTTGGGTCTTCTTTTTGTTTTTTGATACATTTTTATTTTTTTCCCATCGCAGCTCCTTTTTCTTTTTTCAATGTGTCCGTCCCTAACAGGCCCTTCCGGTTAGAAGGGTACGGGATCTTCCTATCCCTTAGCTTTTTTTCTCGACCCCTTTTTCCTTTATACGACCATACCCTTTCGATTTTCAAGGACTGTCAAGACAGTTTTTCCGCTCTTTTGCGTTTCCCAGGAATGTGCTTCCAGGACGTTCACTTTCGACCGGCTTAGTTGTTCCGTGACAAGTGGCTCTCCATCACCCGAAATTTTTCTGCGTTCAACCATACTCACCTGGCCTTCCCATGTGTGATACCCGCCTGTTAATATGAGGTGTACTCGAAGTCGCGGGGTGTCTGCAGTTCGCCCAGTAGTTTGTTTTACGTTCTTAAAGTCGATGCCGCCTTTTTCCCTTGCTTTCTTAGAGTTAGCCTTTCTATCATTGTCCGGATGGCGACCTCGAGACATTTTCTTTGTGTGACGTCCTACGAAAAGAAGGCCCCCTGTTTTTTGCTCTTGCTTGACATCCTGGATGACGAAGTCCTGCACTTTTTGTCTCTCTTCATGAGTAGTTATTTTCTTTCCTGTACTTTTCGAAGTCCGTTGCCGGTTGCTATCTTTTCCCAGTTTGGATTTTCTTTCTTCCAGACTCCATTTTACCTGTTGATGATCTGGTCCCATGATTAGGGACGTACACCGTCTTTGCCCGTCTCTGGCAGATGAAATTCTCTGAAGCGCCTTCCTTTTCTTATAGTTACCATCTCATCCCTTTTTCGGGTGATGATCGGGGTCATTACCTTCTTCCCTCTTCCCCTGAGATGGTCCAAGCTTTTCTAGAACCGTCTCCCTCTTCCTCACAGTTTCTCCAAACGGGAAGTGACTTTTTGCTGATGATACAAGCGAGTCTATTCTTGGGTCTCTTCTCCTTTTTCTCTTTTTATTTCAGGGCAGGTCCGCTCGCGCGGCCACCCGTTTTCCTTTTACTTAGTGGTCCTCTTTTGGGAGATGAGCCGATGTCTCGAGTTTGCCTCTGGGCCCCAGGCTACGTGCTGGCGCTTTTCTTTCCTTTTTTTGTTCATACGAAACGCGTAGGCTGGACCGTTTCGAGTTTCTTTTCTCCCCGGTTTTTTGCCTTTCCCCATTTATCGTGGTTTTTTCAAGTCTAAGTTCTCGCCGCTTTTCGTTTTAAGTCTTCTTTTCCGGTTTCTTCTTTTTCCCTTTGTGAAATGTGGAAACTCACGCCTGAACGCGAGGGGTCTTCTTCCTTCTTCCAACGTTCTTCTTTTTCGATATTACTCCCCCAGCCAATCACAGCAATCCAATCCCCCATTCGCTCTTTTTTTTCCATCCACGATTTTCTAGCCGAGAACAGGCAAGCTGCGTTCCCCCCACCCCTCACATTTCCATATGTTCCCTTTCTCTAGACAGGTGGGCACCAGTAGTACCGAACCCACCTTTTTGTCTAAGGGCGAAAGTTTGAAATCCCCCTTGTAGCCTTGCCTCAATCCAGTCGCCTAATCACGACGTGCCCCCTGCGTGCTTATCTTCATTATTCCCGCGGATTTGAACCTAATCGAGGCCCGTGGCTTACACCCCCTTCTTTGGACAGCGTGGACGGGCCTTCACAACAGTCCTCATCCTTTGTTCCTTGTAGGCTTTCCACCCTCCGAGAACCCCTAATTTGCATGTTTCTCCTCCGCTAGCGGCTGTACCTTAACTTCGGCCCTTTTTTGGGGCCAATGGCAAAGTCTGGAGCGGAATCGGTCGTTTTTTTCTGGTGCCGGTGCCCTGCCCGTCCGGCGCTTTTCTTTCTTTGTCGTGCTTTTTTTTCCTGTTCCTTTCCGGGTTCGTTGAGGAAATTCGGTTTCACCAGCCGAGCGTATTTTTCTCTCTCTTTACGATTTCCCCTGTTCTCCAAACTGTTAGGGCCACTGCTAGGCCGATTCATGCCGCGGAAGTTTTGCGGCGGATTTTATGCGGCCCCCTTCTTTGCTTGCGCACTCTTCATCTTTTTTTTTTTTTTTTTTTCCCCTGAGTTGCTGGCACAGAAGTTACTTTGAGTTGTCGTTTGGTGGGTGCACTATGTGTTTTTCGCGACTATGAGTTGGCGGCTCTTCTCACCTTTGTGCGGCGCATGGGGGATGCCTTCCGGGCGTTCCTTTTCTTTCTGGGCCCTTCTGAACTGTTTCCCGCAGGCGCTGTCGCCGTGTTCGAGATTGCTTCGTGAACCTCTTCACTCTATGAAAACTTGCCTGACCCTTGCTCTCGCGTATCTTCTTCCTCCCAGTTGTTGTTTGTTCTCTCTTCCACGCGGTGACAGCTCGGTCAGGCAGTTCATGGCATGCCGCGCCTTCCGCCGACCCGTCTCGCACACTTTTTTCGGCTCTGCGTGACAGGTTCATCCAGGCCTAACTTTCCAATCCTCCCGGCCTCCCCTCGCCCCCTACGGTGGTGCTTACTCCCCACCCTCCCCGCTGCATTCTCGCTTTTGGT
>Ga0179593_1327197_pt1 | contig 12535 bp, 11 predicted proteins | sample CZODoug2_1_08_16_FD_185931 | JGI IMG/M metagenome (GOLD analysis project Ga0179593, IMG submission 185931) | Vadose zone soil fungal communities from Angelo Coast Range Reserve, California, USA - CZODoug2_1_08_16fungal (PacBio error correction) | ecosystem: Environmental > Terrestrial > Soil >... | reverse complement strand
CCTGCTTGAGCACCCCCTGTTTTGATTGTTCTTCCTTTCCGTCCGCTCTCCTTTCCCCCTCTTGGCAAGTTCACCGGCAAGCCACTTTCGCGGCACATTTAAGGGGAATGAAACGAGAGCGACAGCGAGTTTTGAGGAATATCACGTTTTTTTTTGTTGGTGTGTGTAGCTAGTTGGGTTTGTGGGTTTTTTTTTGTGTTTTTTTCTTTGGTTTTTTTTTTTGTCTGTGTCCTAACCCCGGCTTCGCAACGTTTACGACTCTCTCTCTCCGTGTTTCACCCTCCCAACAGACCAGGATTGCTGGAGAGTATCCTCCTTGGCCTCCGCTCTCCCCTCTCTTCGTATGTCCCCCCCGCCGCCTCGGCAAAACCGTTTTTCTTTTGCAGGCACCGGTTAACATTACATAGTGAGACGTCCCGCAATCCGAAGGAAGCCTGATGGGCTTTTTTTTTTTTCTGGCCACCTTTCCCGCACTGCTGTCGTCGAGGTTAAGAATTGAAGGAAAAGGATGCCCAATTCACGGCCCTAAGGATGGGAATTTTCAGTTTTTTATGCCAACCCCTTTTTTCCGTTCTCGTATTCAGTCTCCCCGCGCGCCGTCTCCGTTCCCATCGGTCCCCTGGGCTTATGTCTCCTAAGTTATCCATGTCGCAGAGTTGAACTTTCTCCAGTAAACGCAGCCGCTTCTTTTAGCTACAGAGTAGTTTGCGTCTTCTATTTTTTCCCCCAACGTCGCCTCCAAGCCCGCCCGTTTTTCTTTCACCAGCCGCGGATATGCAAGTACCCCAGGACGTTACAGGCCCATAGAAGAAGTCCCCCCCCCCAGGCTGTTTCAGTTTTTTCATCCCTTTCTTTGCCAGTGGTGCCCCCCGGAGCTATTTTTCCTTTAAACTGGCCACTCGAAAGGCATAGACAGCGCCTGCGTCGTTTCCCCCCCGACAACTTTCTCACTCTCCCGGCGCCGCATCGTTCTCTTTTGGCATCGGAGCGTCCCTCTTCGAAAGACTGTTTTTTGAAGTCAAGCCTTCCCGAACGTCGGCCTTGAACGGAGAACCCGATTTTCAGAATTTTCTTGCCGGCCTTCTTCCCGTTATCCGCCCTCCGCGGTAATACCTTTAAACAGGCTTTTTTTCTCCACCCTTTGCGAAGGCTTCATGCACCGACTCCCTCCAGTAAACTAGTTGTCGCGTCAATCGTTGGACCCCTTGAGCGGAGATTTTCCCACAGAGCCGACGCCCGTTTTTCTCTCCTCAGCACCGACGGTACTCCGCGGCGATTATTTGCGTATTTCGGGACATTCCTTTAGCTCCTTTGATGCGGCTGCAAACATCTAGTGGATGTGGTGTCGCCGTCGCCGCGAAGTCTTCGAATTCCCCCCCCTCCTTTGCTCTTCTTCGCTTGCGTCTTCGACCGTCCGTACGTTTAATTCGGTTTAATGGAACCCACGGATTTGTGGTTCTGTCGCTATGGTAGTCCTACTTGGTTCTCTTCTCGTTTCCAAGGTTTTTTTTGGATCATCTAATCATGCGTGTGGGACAGAAGCATACTGGCTTGGACGCGTAGACCAGTTCGTGTTGTTGCAGGCTTTTTGCCCTTTCCTCACTTCATCTTCCTGATTTCGATGTTTTTTTTTTTGTGCAAGACCCCCCTGTGCCCCCCTCAGCCCGTCCGTCGCTCTTTTTTTTTTTCCGTTCGGACACTGCATCTGGCATGGTTCTGTGCCTTGGCCTCATCCTGACAGGGTAGGGCACACTCTTAGCCCGACCCATTTGCTTAACGTTTACGCTGTTTTTTGCCTCAGGTCCTGCTACTTTTTTTCCTTCCTCGTTCAACGAAGTTACACTTGGATTTCATATTGTTGTTTTTTTCTCTTCCCACCGCGCCGACCCCCGAGGTCGGGCCGCGATTCGCGTCCATGGGGTGCTCGAGAGCAGTTGTTTTTAGCCCGTCCGCGAGTGGCAAAGCAACTCTCCCATCTCTTGGGCCTCCTTTCAACCACTCGTCCTGTGGGCTTTTCCCGCCATTCGGAGAGCGGGCCGCGGTGGCCCAACTTCGTCCCATCAACTCGTCGACAACCAAACGGATTTCCCTCCGCAGATTTTTTGAAATTGGCCAGCTGCAAGTCTTTCAACCTGCGGCGGTTTAAGACAGTAAACTTGACCTATGTGCTTCCGTTTCTTTTGCCGTCTCAGGTTTCCTCAGATCTCTTTCTTGTGTTTTTAACTGACCGGCTATGGGCACCCCGTCTCACCGCCTAGAGGGTTTGACGCCACGATGACGTTTTTCTGTGCTCTCGTTGCGGTCTAAACCCGGCAGAAGAAGTTTCATTGAATTATAACTAATGTCCCCGTAACTCTATGTCCGCATTTCCTCAGCTTTCCATGCGAAAGTAATATCCGATTTACCCTAATAAGTTGTTGTAGAGAGATGCACCTGTTGTGGAGGTGGGCTGACCTTTTCCCTCGCGGGCTTAGGGGACCCTTTCAGTTTGCCCCATGAAATTACGAGGACCGGTTTATTTCCCCCCCCTCGACACGTGAGCCTCTTTGTGCCCCCTGATTATTTTCGAGCCATTTGAGGACTATCCCCCCCAATTTTTTTTCTGGCCCCCTCTTCCCCATCGCGCTTAGGTGTGCCTTTCTGACTTTATTAGTGATTTTTTCAAATTTATTCCCCAGGTCGGTTTTTCATCCCGCGATGGGACCTTTCTCCACGTGCCCTCCGGGCAAGCTGATGCTTTTAGTTTCCTCTACCGGGTTGGGTAGGGTTTGCTCTTGTTTTTACCGAGCAGTTCTGTTCCCCTCCCAACCCGCGGCCCCGCAGGGCATCTATTTAGTTTCGAAAACGTCCGATGTGTTTTTTTTTTTTCCTTTAGGGTTTTTGCCTTTGAGGTGTCCCGCGTGCCTTTGCTGCTCTTTTCCCGGCCCTTCCTCCCCTGAACTCGGCACCATTGGCTTTCCTCTGCTAAGATAGTCGGTCTTCGTTGACCCGAATCAGGTGTTCCGGTCCGGGATCGAGCGGACCGAATTTGGACTTGAATGACCCGGCCACCCGGTCCCGTCTGTGAGACTTTTCTTCGGCTCCCGGATCCCCCTTCTGTACCCCGTGCCGAAGCGGTTTCCCTTTCTGGTTGCCAGTCATTTCCCGCGGATTGGCGGACCCTTTGACGAACCCCTCCGCCTTTCCGTGTTCTTTCCTTCACCAGACCAAACGCTAGTGCGTTACGCTAACCTTCGTGGCACCTTCCTCCTGGGGGTTGTCGGGACCGCCCCCCTTTCGCTATTTTTCAACACTCTGGGGCGCGTGTCAAGGCGTGAACCCAGCAACCCCCTCCCCCTTGGTTCTTCCGTCCAGCTGTCCCCAACGCTTGTTCCACCCGGCTCTGAGGATTGTTCTCAGCGGGTGGCAAAAAAGTTTTCCCCCCATCGCAGACGTAACCTTCGTTTTTTATTTCACTTTCCCGCTTCGCGGTTCCCCGGACGGTTCGTAAATTACTTCTTTACCGCTCATTCATGTCTAAATTGATGTTTTTCTCTCAGGGCGTCCTTGAGCAGACCATTCTGGACGGATTTTTTTTGGTCCCTGCCAGTATAGCTCGACTGGCGAAAGACCGGCGGTTCCCTTTCTAATGGGTTCGCGTCTTTGATTAGGTTTCCCTCGCTTGGGCCCCTCTTCGGTTTCTTTCCTCTTTGTCCACGATGACCTGCGACGGCGGTTTGGTCCCGGCGGTGTCTGGTTAACGCCTTCGTTTTTTCTTTTGCGATGACCCAACTTTTCGAGTGTCTTGGTATAGTACTCCCGTTAATGGCTGGGATTTCGTGCGTTCTTTTCGGCTGCCCCCCCATTCAGGAAAGCTGGTTTTTATTTCTTCCAGAGCGGTTCCCTTGTGGTTTCCTCTGGAAGGTTTCCTAGTTCCCTTTTTGGACGGCTGTTTTTCGCGCTTAACTTTAAACGCTGAGTCTAATGAGGCGTGCCACGTTGTCCTTTCCATTCGCGGCCCTCCTCCCGCTGTCCTGCTTTCTGTCGTTACCAGTGTAAAGGGCGGGGGGCCCCCACTTCAATAGGAGCTGAGTTTCCTTCCGCATCCTTTGCTTTTTTTCTATTTAGTGGCGGTCCCCATGGAATTTGTTTTTGGCGGTTGCTCTTCTTCACGGCTGGTGGCTTCTGCCCCCTTCTTTTTACTTGGGGCTCGGGTTGCTAGGTGGCTTGTCCAACTGTGCTCTTTCTGGACCCGAGATCCTTTTAGTGATTTTTTTTTTAGGTACCCCAGGCAAAATGTCATTTTGGCTGCTCTTGCTCATCCGCCCTTTTTTTTTTCGCTGGCTCTTCCGGGACGAAATATATGTTAACTTGTTGGCGCCATTTTTTCACCCCCACACACAGCTTTTTTTCGGGTTTCTGCTAAGGGTTACCAGAATTGGAATCGATTTCTACTCTCCTTGACGAAGGTGAGGTCGTGTATTTCTCTCTTGACGGCCTTATCCCGGCTGTACTTGCTTAGTTTTATTGACCCCGGGTTTACTCTTTCCGATTTTTCATTTGAAAGATGCGCCCACTTCTCCCCGTTTTTGACGAGGAGATGCTACTCTCGGCGTTTGCTGCTGGGTCGCTTGTTCTTTTTCTTAATTCTCTTGGGGATCTTTCCAGCGCTCTATGAGATGATAGATTAGTGTGAGACGGGGCCTTCCGGGCCTCAACGCGCAAGGGTGCTCGAAGCGGAGCCTCTCTTTCTCGCGGTTCCATCGTTTCTACGCCCCCCCGCCCCCTTCTTTTTTTACCTCCCCGAGCCCTGATACGATGAGATTTATAGAAAATGACTACATGTCCGCTTTCCTCTCTTTTTCCCCTCATCTAAGTTGGTGGGTTGATTATCTATTCCGCGCTGGTCCCCTTGGTTATATCATGTTTCGTCTTCTTTTCATGTGTTTTTTAAATTTCCCTTTGAAGCCTTAAGTGTTTCCCCTTTTTATGTGTACCCTCTTTGAGAGAGTCCATCGCCGCAAGAGTCAGTTCTACCTTTTTCAGCGTCAGCCCCCGTCCAACGGCCCTTTTCTCCCCACGCCAGACTCGCTTTTCATAGAGTTCACTCTTCTCCTTTTTCCCCCAATCCGCCCTCTTTCCTTCCTCTTGAGAATTTTTATAGGTGCACTGCAGCCAGAGAGTGGAGTCTGCACTCGCCGCGGCCCCACCCCTTCTGATCTCCTTAGGCCTCCTCTTGTCCACCGGAAAAGTTTTAAAACGGCGCCCTTTTCGTAAGAGCCAATTACTCGGCAGCCTGTAGAATTGTTTCCGTTCCCCTTTTTCAGCTCCACCCTCACCATCAGTGTAAGTCTAGAGGATGTGCGGGAATTACAACCGCATTTTAGTGTTTTACACGTAGGTGGCCCTACCCAACGTTTGGAATCGCCGATTAGAGCACAGTTCCCCCTCTCCTCTCCGTTCCGGGAGTTGCTATTGCTCCTCCTCATCCTGATTTTTTCCTTGTCTCCCTCCTACTATAATCCAGAAATTCTTCGCTCAAGCCCCCCTATCCCCCCTTCCGCGCATCCCCAGCAACCCGATCACCCAATGCAGCCACTTTCAGACCCGAAAAAGCTTAATCCCATTTCTCCTCCCGATTTCCGCCTCTCAGCGACTCGAAGGCCGTCAGATCTTTCTGGATTTTTTTGCGGTCTTTCCGAACCGAAACGACCCATGCCCTCCAGCTCTTTTGTCGTCTTTTTCCTCCCCTCCACGTCAAGTACAGGGCGACGCCATGTGCTGGCTCTGCCCTCTTCCTCTAAGGAGCGACTTTCCGTCTTCCCGCGGACCCTTAACAGCCCAGGAGGGCCCTCCGGATCACGCCCCCTTCCGATGTTTCTCCTGCACTAGCGACCGATCTCCTTCCTCGGACCCCCCGTCCCCCTTCTCCTTTGGGAAGCCGGCGAGGCGATTGCCCTAAACTCCGACGCCAGCCGCATTTCCCCTGAGCGCGATGCCTCCGTCGTCCGCCACCTCTCGTCCCGCCAGCCACCGACGGTACAGCTGTCTCGGCTCCCCCGCCGTCGGTGTCCAGTTCCTTTCGCCCCGAATTGATGGTCTCCTGCCTGTCCCAACGAGGTTCAGACTCAGTCGCCGTATAGAGAGCGGAGTGCGCCAAACCTCGTTTTCCTTTTATTGCGTATCGCGGTCGAGTTTCTTTACCCCCTTCGTTCCCTCTATCTGTGGCCTTCCTCCCCACTTTGTTGTGAGGGTTTTTCCTGTGTTGCAGTGAAGGGTTGCCGACTTCGTATTTCCTTTTTTTTTCATCTCGCAGTACGTTGTCTTGTGGAACTTTTTTTTGGCTCCTTTCACCCTCCGTAGACCCTGTCGTTGCGTGTCCCCGATTAAGGTCCAGGAGATCCTTCATCCTTTTATGTGTCTGACCGTTTTTCACCCCCCCCCTTTCTCTTCTTCCTTTCCTGTAGACGGTCCGGAGATTTGGCTGTGACTTATGAAAACTGCTGCTTGTTCTGTCCTGGCAGCAACCTCGCGTTGCGTCCTTTTCCCCCCATCCCCCTTCTTCAAAAACTCTGGTTACACCCCGGGTGACAGTTCTCTCTTTGCGTTCTCTGACTGCATCCCGTTTTTCCCCTTCATCCTTGCCCACGTTAACGGTCATCCGACTGGCATTTATCCGGTTGAGCCCATATTTCCACCTTCCTTCTTGGAAAGATGTCATACGCCTCTTTCTGTTTTACTAGCCCTCCCCCTTTCACCTTTTTTTTGCCGCGATCGCCTTTTTGCGCTTTTTTTTCCACCGTGCATGCGCACCCCGGTACTACAAGGTTCACACCGGCAACCCCCCTTCCCCCCTGGTTTTTCGCCTCTCCCCCTTCTCTCTCTCTTTTTTTTTCCTTGTGTAGTGCCCTCCACTGCTACCAACATCGCCGAAACACCTTTTTTGATGTCTTTTCCTCCTCGGACCCCCTGTTTTTGTCCTGGCAAGGGACGCCCACCCTTCCCCCATGATCGGCTTGCATCCTCCCTTTTCCCATCTGAGAGCTGATCCTGATCCCATTCGCCTTTTCCTCATTCTATTTTTCTTCTTTTCGATCCTACCCATTGGAAAAAGGCCTATCGAGTAAAAAGCAACTTTAGCAACGCGCAGATTTTGTCCATCTGCCTTGCTAGCGCTTTTCTGCCTCCTTTTTGACTTACAGTCGAAGCTCCCCCCCTGACCGGTACACCTGCTACACCGAAGAAGGGCGCTTTCCCGCGAGTTTAAGCTCCCTAAATGACACGGTGGTTAATTTACCATTAGTTTCCCCTCTCAGTTGTTTTTTTGAGAGTCTTAATTTGTTTCTAGGTTCTCTTCTGCCCCGGGAATCTGTTTGAAGGGCTTATGGATGAGGCCTTTACCTGGCGGGGTTTTTATTATGGACTCATTTCACACAGAATCTCTATTACTTGTCAGGCGCAACGATGTCTTTTGAGATTTTTGTTGTCACACGTTTGTGAAATTTTTATTTTTTCTGAATGCTAGCTTATTTTCACTTTAAGTAGCCTGAGAGTAACGATCTTTACCACCCCAATCTTCTTCCTTGGAGTTGTATTAAAAGCCTTATTTTCATTGTGTTTCTTCTTCCGTTGAAGCTCTGGACCCCCGGTCCGTTTCCCTGCGTTCCTCCCCCCCGCCGGGTTGTGTTTGTCTCCTCGTTTTTGTACGTCCAGTTCGTTCCCGAAACAGAGGACAGCAGAGCATCTTAGGGCCTCTCTACCCGTTACGCGTTGCCTGTCTGGGGCCCCCCCTCTTCCTTTTGTCCGTTTTCTGCTGGACCCGCCCGGCTCTCCCCTCCCCGTCTTATAGCCACGGTCCTGCGATCGTACCGACCTCGTCTGCGGCGGTTGCCTTTCAGTTCAAGCAGGTGTCCGTCCCCCCTTCTCTTTAATCTGGGATCCGTTTTGGCAAGGAAGGTTCCTGATTCATGTCCAGGGTCTCATTCTGGTGTCACTCAGCCCCTCTGCCCAGCCGTAGCCACTGCATACAGAGTTTGTTGCTCTATCTGGTGCCCGGCTCCCTCTTCTGTGGGAATTCCCTGACAACCCCGGCATTAGTGAAGGGCACCCACATGCCAAACTCCCCCCTTCTTCCCCTTCGACTTTAGGTGACGGTCTCGAAGTGTGGTTTTTGACGCCAGCGCTCGTCCCCAGATCCCTTTCATGGAGGCGACCCCCCCCGGTGCGGCGCAAACAAAAATTTTTTCCCCTCCGCTTTTCGCGAAAACGAGTCGCGTTCACCCCCGGCCCATTTGGGAGGTATTTTGACACAACCCTTTTATGTAGCGCTTTGGGCCCCTTTTGCAAAAAACGTTCGTATAATAGCAGAAGAAACTCCAACCCTTTTGTTCGTCCCGTCCCTCGTTTTCGCGGTTTTCCTTTTTTTCCCAAAGACATAAGCGCCAGCCCGCAGATAAGAGCTGTGTTCTTCTCCCTCCTTTTCTGAGGCGCCGCGATGACCGGATCAGGACGGCTCGCTTGTTCGACTCGACAGAATGTCGCATAATGGCAAGATGCCTTCGGCTCATCTTGCCTTCGCCTTTCAGCGTGGGGCGGATTTTACTTCTGCTGGTATTTTTGATTCGGTGACCGGTTTTGTACCTTTCTCCGGATCTTTCCACAGGCTGTCCTTCTCCGATTTTATCCAGGGGGGAGGATGGACGTGTGTTGGCATTGGCCCCCATTAGAAGGAGATTTTTCGCTGTGACCCCCCTCTGCAGGCGGTCGGGGTTCGTTTTGTTCTTTCTTGTCTCGTGCCCCGTTTTTCGGGCCGTTTTTTTTGACCCACTTGATTGAGTTTTTAGAGGGGGGCCGCAGACCGGTTCTTCGTGTCCTCTGGACTGGTAAAATCGTTTCGTACATTCTTTCCTGCCGACGGCGGTTTTCATGACCGTGAGAACTCGTCGTTTTCACCGAGTGGACTGCCCGTCCCTTGTCGTAGGCCCCCCGTGCGAGGAGACGTCGGCGGGTCGCCTAAAGGAGATAGTTTGGCCCACCATTCACTGTCGATACGGCTGCCCTCCCGTCTGCTATTGCTTTTTCCTTCTTGAAGGTTGAGCGACAATGGATATCGGCTTTCTTTGTTGTTGGTTCCTGCGTTGGCGTGCTTCCTGGACTGTGTTTTAGTTTGGGATGGATTCCGCTACATGTTTTCTTCGGCGCTTCGAGTGATGATTGATGGTTGGACGGCTAACCCCCCTGTTTCCTGTGACGGAGGTGTCAGCCCGCCGCCGAGGGAGTACAGTCGGTGTTTCCCGCCGATTCTTTCGAGAAATTCCATGGCCCGGGTTGTGGTTTTCTATTCCCAGTAAGCTGCAACCAAAGACTTGGGTTCAGTTCGGTTTTTTACAGCCCTTTTCTTTTGACTTAGTGCCGCAGGTGATTCTTTAGTTGGTTAGTGAGTTGCCTGCCCAGCTAACGGATGTAAGTTAGTTCCTTCTCTTCCGTTGCAACTGGGCTTCCCCCTTCGGCTGTGCTGCCCTTCTTAATAGGCGCCCGGTTTTGCCCGCTTCCTCGTCGGCGGTTCGGGATGATGATTTGGGGGTCTTTCCTATATATCTACTCATCCGCTGCCCCTTTCCTTCTGTGGTCCAAGTCGTTACTTCACGTCCGCTTATCTAGTTAGGCATTCTTCTTATCGGGCAGCACCGAAGCGACTGTCCGTAGAGGGTGATATCTTTCTCTTTTCTTTTTCCATTCGCTTAGCCTTCGCTTTTTTTTCTCTTTCACTTTCCTTCGCGGATTTTTTTCGCGCTGCGCTCGGCCTTTTTTCAAACCGGTTTACTAGTTGGTGCTTATTTTATTTGATCTTTTCTTCTTTTTTCCGCGTTTGTTTTTGTTGGTCTCGTGGTCCTCCTTACTTCGCACCAAACCTTTTTAGCCCCCTACCGCCGAGCTCAGCATTTGTTTTCGTGTGGCGCGTCAGTGGACGCCCTCCCGTCGCGGCTCCACTCCGCCGGTTCCTCGAATTGACGCCGTCGTCGTTACCCCGTTTTCGCTCCCTTCGGCCGAAGTACGGCTGGTCCACCGACCTTCGATCTCGACTTTCCCGCTTTTTTTTTGTCCCCAACCCAGGCAGCTTGCGGAGCCGCATCATCCTTCCGCCCAGCCGTCCCCCCGAGTTCCTTTCCTCGAGCTAAATTTTTCGCTGCGCTGGAACCCGGAACTCCTTTGCGCCAGTTGGCGTCAGAGCAACGCGTTCCTGACAGCGTGCTCGGGGGGGGTTTCCCGGTCCGGGCACCCGACCCTCCCCCCCATGAGTCCTAATTCGTCTGCAGGAATTGGCTGGGCACCCACGGTGAACCCCTTTCAACGCAGCCCGGCTGTGGGGCCCTTTCGGTTTCATCGCCATTTTTTTTTTTCGAGATTTTTTTTGAAACGCGATACCAGAACGCTACTGCCTTTGGTTCTTGATCGCCCGTTTTTTCAGTGTGCGCCGACTCCCACCCCCCATAACCTTTGCCCAATTCGTTCCGCCGCCCCCGCCCAGCCCCCCCAACACTCCCCCCCGGCTCCCTGACTTCTCCGCCAAACCTTTCCCCCCCCCCCCCCATCTCCGCGCCCCCTCCGCACTCGTGCCCCAGCACTTCCTCCCCCCCCCCCCCCCCCAGTTTGCCCCCCCCCCCCACCTTCCACCCGCACCCCCCCCACATGTCCTCCGACACGGAATTCCTCAGCACCTCACCTTTTCGGTTTTGTTGCATGGTAATTCGTCGGTATTGGTTTTCCCCCTTTTTTTCTGGCCTCCCCCTTCCTTGCCGCCAGGTCCGACAATCAGATCGCCGGTTAGGGCCTACTTTTGGAGTCATTTTAAATGGCCTCCCCTCATCGTTTCTCGGCCTCGTTCGACCCTCCCGTCCCTCGCGGTAGACCCGAGGGTAGGGTTATCGGACCTTTTTCCCATGGCGGCCAGCCCGGCGCACCCTGGTGTGAATGGTGGGCGGCGGTGTACGTGTTAGTTTTTTTCAGCGCCATCCGCTTCACTACCCCGACCCTGGCTTCTTGTCATTCCCTTCCGCCGGCGATCCGAAATTTAAGCCGAACACTGTATTCCGTCATCTGTTTCAAAGTGCTGCGATGTCCACTCCAGTCCGCCTTCTGCGCCCCCTGTCATCGCCACCCCCAGCCCCCCCCGTCGCCTTCCTCCGCCCGGCCCCGCGACCCTCCCCCTCTGTCAGGCACAACTTCGGTCCGCTCCTTTGGCTTTTGCACACTCTTTTTCGGTCGTTTCGCTTTTTTTTTTAGCGACCTTGAGGCCTTCCCAACGCACACCCCACCCACTCTCCTTCGTCTTGCGTCCCACCCCATCCCGCACTGGTAGACTGTCTTTACTCCCCCCCTCTCCCCCCCTCGTACCCGATCCCCCCTGCTTCCTTTTTGTGAATTTCCAAATCACCCCTTGTTTTTTTGGCGTCTGCGACCTTGCCGCCAGTTCGACGTTTTCTCCCTCTTCTTTTTACGGTGGTTCTTCCTTCGGCGTTTTTGGTGAACTCGCTAGGTGTCGTTTGAAAGCGTAGCCCAGGTCTTTTTTTTTTGTCAGAGACCTTGTAAGCTCTCTCCCGCGTTCCCTTGCTTTTTCCTGAAACCCCCTTTCTCTGACCCTGTTGCATTTTAAAACCAACACAAACCTTAGTAGACATTTCGAGCTTGTCTGTTGGCTTTCCGTCCCAATGAGCTGGAGGTCCCCCTCGATGCTTTTCGGCCCACCCATCCGGACCGCCCACTTTTGTCAGGATTTTCCCCCCCCCCCCCAGTGCGAGACCTCTGGTTTTCCCCAGGTTTAGAAGTGCGTTCCTCTCTTTAGTTGGTTTCAGTCACCTTTTTTTTTCCCTACCGTTTAGTCTTTAATAAGGACCTGCGTTCCCGTTCCCTCCGAGGAAATCCCCTGGTTTTCCTTCCATTTCTTTTTATCACCCTCTTCCCTCCGACCCCGGATTAAGCTAATACCAGTCCCTGTGATTTATCTTCCGCCCCCGAGGACTATCCCTTCCTTTCTCGTCACTTCCGCCCCCCGCCGGCCCCCCCCCCCTTTACCACGCCGTCCTTGCGCACCCCCACCCCTTTCAACATCACGGTCTTCTACCTCCCTTGTCTGCGGTCCCGCGGTGTCTTTCCCTGTACCCGTGTCAGCACCCCCTCCCCCCCCGCCCCCCACCACACCAACCCCATCCGTCATCGTCCCTCTCCTCATTCCCGGACCTCCCTCTCTGCCCTGGAGGAGATTGCAGCGGGGGCTGTTTCACGCACTGCCGATCGCCTGCTCCCCTTTCCCTACTGGCACGCCCCACCCTACACAGCACCGACGCATTCGCTTTGTCCTACCTCAACTTGCACAGTCCCGACCAATGCCCGCAAAAGACACTGCCGCCTGGCACCCGCCCACCCACGAGGCACGTGATCGAGCGCTGTTCTACTCCCCTTTTGTCCAGCCCACCCCCCCCCGGCTCGCCACAATGAGGCTCCCTTTCCTTTCCACGTCCCGGAGAGTCCGCGAGTTAACGCGACTGCCACACCTGTC
>Ga0179593_1675414_pt1 | contig 12536 bp, 15 predicted proteins | sample CZODoug2_1_08_16_FD_185931 | JGI IMG/M metagenome (GOLD analysis project Ga0179593, IMG submission 185931) | Vadose zone soil fungal communities from Angelo Coast Range Reserve, California, USA - CZODoug2_1_08_16fungal (PacBio error correction) | ecosystem: Environmental > Terrestrial > Soil >... | reverse complement strand
GTTGTGGATAACAATGAAAGTTATACCAAACGAAGCGCTCCGCTTCCCCAAGCCCTGGCTAGCATTTCTCCACTTTCCCTCCTTTGTCTCCCCTCTCCGATGGTATTGAACTTCTCGCTCCAGACACGAAGCTTCTTTCTCGTTGGTGATCTTTTCGAGTTTTTCCTCCCTCCCTCTCGTTCATGCATAGAAGCCTTCCTCTTTCGACAATTCACTTTGTTTCCTCTTGCCCTGAATGGTTTTATTTACCATTTTTCTTTTCCCCCCCTTTTTCGATCGACCTGGCCTTGCCCACCTTCGCGGGTTCCTTCGGGTTTTTCTTTGCGTTTGGCCACTGGAACAGGAGGCGTACTTATCGGTACCTCTCTCCCCCCACCTCCTGGTTTCTACTTTTTCCTTTCCCCCGTTGGCCCCCCGCTTTTCATGACTTCTTGAAGACTTTTTTTTTTTTGTGGACCTCCTCGGATCCACTCTGGCTTTGTAAAAATTCAACTTTTTACGAGGAATGTTTCCTCCCGATTCTTCTCCTTCGTGCCATTTGTGTCTTCTTTTTGCCGCCTTAGTTCTTAGCCTAGAAGCTCGGCTCAACCTGTTCCAAAGTAGTGAGTTTCCCACTCACAAGCGACCTCCCTTTGCTTTTCTTCCCTTCCTTGAACCCGAACCAATTGCTTCACCAAAAAAGAATGGATTACCCAGCGTCTTTATTGTTTCCATCTTCTCCCGCCAGAATCTTTCATTTTCAGAGTCTGTTCCCTTTTTTTCCAAGAGGAGAGCGACGTTCCTCCCCCAAGAAACGCACGGCCTTCGGATTAACTTCCCCTTTTTCTCTGATGAGATTTTGATCTTCTCCCACTTCCGCTTTATTCCAGCTCCGGATATCTCCAGCACGCCGACTATTTCGAAATTTGAACGCCTTACTTCATTTCTCAGCTCCTTCTTTTTGTTCCTCCCGGAGCTCAGGACGCCACCCCCCCCTTTTCTTCTTCGACATCACCCTTTCTGAGTTCCCCACTGTGTGTACTACGTGTTTTGGTTCCTCTGCATCAGGTAGGGATTAGAGGAGTTAGGCATTGGAGGTTCGAACCCCAGTTTCATCTCTTCTGGGATTCTCCCTCAAGACCCCTTTTGGTTTATTTCTTTCATGCCTTTTTTCCTTACCAATCCACCTTTTTTCGCAAAGGGCTCCTTGGATTTCCTTTTTTGCTTCTGATGGCCTTTTTTGTTAGCCTTTATTATTTTTCCCTCCTCCGCTATCTTTTCAAGCTCCAGCTGATCTTAGATATCCTTCCAACCAATATGCGGATAATACCCGTTAGGTTTCCTCTTCGCTCTTTCCCCCTCTCCCATTTCCCTGAACAATTTTTTTTTTTTCCCTTTGTCGATTCCCCCCAAGCCTGCTTATAAAAATCACAGTGTTACATTTGCCCTCAGGAAGGCAGTCTGCGTTATTTTCCTGACGGTTTTGGTTTTCGGGGTGACGCTCCCTGCGTTTGGATTATTCTTTCAGCCCTTCCTTTTTTCCCTTTGGAGGCTTTGTGGTTTCTCTCCTATGGAACCCTGCAGACGAGAATGCTTTTTCTCTTTTATCAGGTCACTCTTAACCCTTTCTTCTCCCCTGCCCCTTGATGATTCCCCAATTTTTTCCCTACCCCCCCCTTCTGCTTTGCTCCACTTTCCCGTTCCTCTGTTTCCGATTTCCGGCAGGATACAATATTTTAAGGACTGAAAGAGTCTTCCCCCTGATTTTGACCCCATCTTGACGGTGAGTGTAGAAGATCCGAAGTGGCACTTTTTCTTCTCTTCCTCCAGCGTCAGGGTACTGGACGTGTCCCTTGTATTTGCCCTTCCTAGGTACTTCCCTTTCCAAGTTTTCTTTAGTCACGGATGTTTGGTTCGAGTTTCCTTCCCCCTCTGAAATTTTCCCCACAACAACTTCCGTGCGTCAACGAGGGAGGCGCACCGGTGCTTCCTTCTCTTTTCCTCCGTTCCCTTTCCCGCCCAGTTCTGACTCGGCCGCTGAGTATTTCCCCCTCCCTTTGTTTTCCAACCCGCTTTTTAAGTTCCCTTCCTCTCTTGCGCCCCCCCCTTCCCTTTCTGCAAAATCCGCACACAGTGTGGGTCCTTTTCTCGCTTTCCTCGGATGCCCTGCTTCCCTTCCCTTTCTCGCCGGCTTCCACTGAGCCTCGTCCCCCTGTCCCTTCGGTATTCTTTTAAATTACTTCTCCCGTACACCTTTTATTGAGGAGTTCTCTTCTCCGGACATCAATATTTCTTTCGGAAATATATTTCTCCCCTCGCGTGTGTTTTCCTTTCCCTTTTCCAACCGCCTCCCCCCTTCCCCCGACCTTCCACACAAGTTTTTGCCCAGGCCCTTTCGGCGTTCCCCCCGCTTGCCTTCTCCACGCCCAAAAGCATTCTCGGCTGCGGCCAGATGCGATACCCCCAACTGCCTCCCCTTCGCCCTGGAGACTGAGGACCCCCCTGAGATTTTTTTTTTTTCCCTTTACTTCTCCCTACTCGCGCTCTATTCGGCACGGCGTGCGAAGTGGTTTTCGGAACACACGGTCTTGCCAGAAGCCCCCTTCTGTCCAACAAGGCCGACTGCCATTTTTTCAATGATTTTCCACCCCTTCTTTTTGGAAGACTTTTCTTTTCCCTACGGCTATCCGGATTTTGAAGGATATCGGTCTATAATATCGATTGTCCTATCCCATCAACTTGTTAGATTTTTCCCGCCGTGAACCCCCGAAATCCTTCCATTCCCCTACATTCCCCCATCTTTGAGTGTCCCCCCCTTCTGAGCAAGTCGGATTTCCTCCCCTCCAGAAATCCACTCGCACCCCCCTCTTTCTTGGGTTTTCGTCGGAAAAGTTCCCCCCCGCCTTTTTCGCATTTTTTCTCCATGCAGTCCCACTCCCGGTCTCTTATGCATCCTCTGCAATTTCCAAAGGTCTTCCCAGTTGTGCCTACCCCTTTCGTCATTCTGACGCTCTCCTGGCGGAGTGTTAGTTCTTGCCTTTAATCTCTCTTCCTCGCCCCAGTCTTTTAATAAGTCGTTCTTCATATTCACAGTTCCCGGTACTGTCACTTGATCCATTGGCAGTGATTGCCGCTTACCCCCCCCAAATTTCCCTTTTTTTTAATTTTCCTTTTGGCCGCGTCTTGTGGAAGTCATTGCCCTTTGTCCCTCCCCCAAGGATTTCTCCCCCCACAGGCTGGTGCTTTCTGCCAAAGAAAGAAGGCCGCCGCGGGGGAAGATCTTCTTTTTTGAATAAAAGACTTCCCTTTCATTCCCTTTTCTCCTTTCCGGGGTCGTCCGTTCGCTTTTGACCCTTTTGGCACAGTTTTTTCTCCCTGGCTATCTAAAGAAGGATGATATTGCGAAGGGGAGAACCCCCCCCCTTTTCCCCGATACGTTCAGTCCTCCCCCTTTTTCACATCCTCGAATACAGTTTCCTTACAGGCCCTATTTTCTCCCCCCCCCCTCACCCAGGTAGGGAGGTGTTGTATTCTTTCCTTGGCGTTTCCCCCCTCTTTCCCCCCCCTTATTGGTACCTGTAACTTTTTTTAGGGCGTTCAGATCCTCCATGTGCCTCCTTTCCCCCACGACCCTCCTATTCTTCCACCGCTGATCCCCTATTTGTTTAATTTCCAGAGGATTCCGATGACTTCTAGAAAGAGTTCCCTTCCCACCCATTCTCAGGGCCTCGGTTCCCCCCTTTCTATACGTCGTTCTATCCCCCCCTTTCGTTTCCATTTGAATTTGGACATTTCTGCTGGCGAAAGGTCTGTAACCACTCCTCCAAGATAACCCCCCGAATACTTTAGTTGTTCGATACCTCCCCCCTTCCCTGCCTTTAACACGAGTCCTTGGCTCTCTTCGGTATCCTCTCGGCTTGCTTCTTTTTTCGGTAATAACGGGGAATGGTCACTTCAAAAAAGATAGCATATTCCCCCTTGCTGTGTTTTTTTATGAAATTGTGCCCCCCTTTCCTCCCCCGACAAAAAACTCCACGGGTCTTCCAATAAGATCTCCTTAACCTGCTTTGTTTTTTCAAGGCGACGCCTTTGTTGGAGGAAATAGGCTTCGACTCCTCCGCATATCTTCCCGTTTGATGGAGGCGTTCTCCCAGCGAACGTTCCCCAGTCTGTTTATTCTTCCCTTTGGATTTTCACGATTCCCCCGAAGAGCCCTTTTTTCAAAAAGAATGGGGTTCAAATAGAGTATACTCAAATAGTGCTCTTCCCTTTTTCCCTCCCCCTTGTTGACTTCCCAAAAATTTTCCTTCCCCCCCTCCTTTCCTCCATAGTTCTTCCTTTTCTTCCCCCCATCTTTTGCAAAACTTTCCGGAGGAGGAAGAATAAGGTACCCCCAAATTCCTTTCCCCTAATGCCTGTTCCAGAGTTGGCTGCAGAACCTAGAGAATCCCCCCCTACCTCCTTTGCTGTTGTCCTTACTCGTTTTTATTTCTTCTTTCTTTGAAACGATTAGAGGAGTCGTTCTTATACTTTATTCTCTTTCCCTCTGCCTCCCCACTTGACTCTGCGCCTTCGATACTTTTCCGCCTTCTTCCCGCTGTTCTTTGGCCACTGCTTTCCTTACAGGTAAACCTGAAGGCGTAACCAAATTTGGATTGACCCTTAACAATGCGTGCTCTTTCGTTTTCTTTCTCGATGTTGGTTTGATCCGCCTGCCTCTTTATTTATTCTCTTCTTTTTTCCCTGTTTTGCGTACCCTCCCCCCAGTCAGTCCCCCCAAGCTGATGATGAAAGGCATTTTTTTTTTGGCTGAATCACTGCCACTGCCCATGCCCCCTTCATTTCTTTTATCGATTTGAATATCCGACTCCCTTTTTCCTCCCCCTAGTCCGAGACTCCCTGTCTCAGGGACAGCTCCCCACGCCTGGGACATTCCCGATCTTGAAGAATGTTCACCTCCTCTTTCTCCCCCTGGTTCCCCCTCCTTTTCCGGCGATCCCGCTCACGTGATTCGTTTCTTGATTCCTTCACTTTCAGCTCTCTCATGTGATCAGATGACCCCTGCAAAAGACTAGTTTGGGTGATTTTTTTTTATGACATTTGATCTTCAATCCCTGGTCTCCCAAAGAATGATGTTCCCTTTCATTATAGTTCACCCCGCCCCCCCCCCCCCCCCCCCCCCCCCCCCCTGGAATGATTTTCGAGGTTCAATTCCCCACGCCTCCTCCCCCCCCCCAGCGATACCTACCAATATCCTTTCCCCTTTGATTCTTCTGCTCCCCTTCCCTGCCGGTCTGGAATAATGGGAGCCATTAGTGAAAAGAAGTTTGTCAGCGTCTTTTGTTGAATGAACCTTGCCAATACTTTGCTTCTTAGCTTTTGTTACCTGCGCACGGCGGCCATGGAGAAGTCTCCCTGGACGGTGGCTGTCAGCGTATTACTTTTTTCCCTCCTCGGGTGGATTCTTCTTTTTTTTTCTTTCGCGGCGAATTTTCGGACGTTTCCTTTTTTTTTTTATCTGGCCCATGCTCCCGAAGATGAATGATTGAGAGTGTTTAACGGTCAGAGATGTTTATTTACTAAGCCTTTTCGGTATCCGCCTTATTTTCCCCTGGTGAGAGTACGGAGTCATATTCCCCCCCTTTCCCTTGTAAGGTATTCCTTTTGAGCTTCTCTTTTCTTGCGGCGACATTTTGATTGTCAGACTGACAGCTCGACACATCTGGGACTTGAGGCTTTGGTCCCTGTCTTGTCTTTTTTTTTCCAACCAAGATTCCCTCTCCTCGGTTTAGGGTTTGGGCTTACATATTTGGGGGACGCCGTGGTCCTGGAACGGTCACGGATCGAATTATTCCCCCCCTTTCGTTTGCCGGACCAGAAAATGGTGTGCTATTTTTCCCCTCTTTCTTTTTTCCCCTTCCCAAACTTCCTTTTCCCCCAAGTGCTATTTCTCCTCCTTCCCCACTGCCCAGATAACATCGTTCCTCTTTCCTCAGATGGAGTAGCCTTTATAATATATATCTTTTCCTCCTTCCTGGTTTAGATGTATCTTATACCGCTCCCCCCGCTTTCTCCGCTTCCGTGGTTTTCCTTCTGAGCAAACATCCCTGAATTAAGGTCTTTTTCATGGCAGATTTTTTCCTTCTGAAAATCCCTCCCCCTTCTTTGTTACGGCCCCGCTTTACTCTGATGGCACTACTTCTTACGGGAGCAGGACCCTTACGGCCGGCGGAACCCCCCGTTCCCCACCCTCCTTCTGTAAAAATCCTTTTCACGCAAACCCCGCCTACTCCCCCCGTACCTTTGATTTTTCCCCATAGTCCCCCAGAAGGAAATATTCATGGGCCAACGGAGTGTGGGACTTTTAAAAAAGTTAGGCCTCCTCCTGACACTCCCCCTTCTTTCTTTGCATCATCCTTTGCAGCTCCACCTTCTTTTTCTTCACATCCTCGACGTCCCTCCTGACCCCACACTTTTGAAACGCCGCAAAGAAGTTCCAGCTCCCGCATGGAGAAAGACAGTATGACCCAAACCCGCGAACCCCACCCCCTTTGACGCCGTCCCCCCCTTTTCCACCCGTCAGGACAACAGATCTTTCGAACACTTTTTTTCCTCTTGAGCTTTCCCCTTCCTCGACACCAAAAGCCAGTGAATGACCGTCTGTGTTCAATGAAGATTGTCACCAAATTATTCCCCGGCCCCTTTCCACCTCCTTGCGAACGACGGACCCCCGCGTATGGATCTTCCCTATAATACAGTCCCTCTAACTTCTTTGGGGTGCATCTGGTGAACCCTAGAATAATGAACGGCATAAATTACATCCCATCCCCTCCCGATCTTTGCTAAGTACTGCTCCCCTTTCCCGACTTTCATACATTCTCCCCTACCCACAAGAGTATTGTTTTAGATCGGTCCCCAGTTGCAACCTTTCCATGTTCGTTACGCTTTTCCTTCCGAACTCCCCCTCCTCTGGTTCATCGCCGTTTACCAACGTTTTCTTCCCCCTCCCCATCTAATCCTGTTCCCAGGATTTGGCGCGGTACCTTTTGAGAAGGCTGAGGTAGCGGACCCGCGGCTTGGCGTCTTTTCATCCTCCCATTTTAAATCCTTAGTTTGCTCCCTTTCTGAAGGTTTTTCCCTATCCCACCTCTTTCGTTCTTCCGCCTCCAAAAGTCAATGCATTCTCAAAGAGAATTGTTCTTTATCTTTTCCCGTTTTCTGCTCTTGAACTAACCCCCACCCCCCTTCTGGCTCCTTTTTCATTTCCCTCTAGAAAAACCTAAGGACCGCGCGGGGGCATTTGCAGGTTTGAATCCACGTTGGTTAAGTCAGGCCCACGGTTGTCCTTAAATCCAGGGGTCGGTGAGTGTCCACTCTCCTTTCACTTCTTATCTTCCCCTTTTCTCCCGAATTTTGCTATCAGGGAGAAGGGTCGAAAACTCCCGCCCCGATATTTCCTTTCCACCATCCTCTCCGGATTTTCCACCCTCAATTAATTTTTTTTCCCACCCGTTCCTGTTGTGTTCCCCTTTCCAGTATTACATACTGTGAGGAGCCATTTAACAATTCCCGGCTTCCCTCCCCTTTTGAGTAGCTTTCACCTGATGTTTCGTCTCTTTTCCCTTCCACTTGTTGGACGAACCGAACCTTCACCTAGGATTCACACGGATATTCACCCCTGCTTTTTTCAAGCGGATCGAAGACTCCGTTGAGTTGTAGTTTTTTACTATAGGTAACCAAACCCCCCCCCCCCTTTTCTGTGGTGAAACCTGAAGTCATCTTTTTTTCTTTTTTCGACCCTTTTCTCACTCTCCTTTTCTGATGGCTCCAGGTCTGCACCCACACTCTCAAGAATAACAAACAATCCTTCTTCGTCTGTGCCCCCCCCCTCTTCCCCTGCTTCCGCCTCCCAAGGATGGTTTTTCTCCTCCCCTCTTCTCACGGTCTTTTCGCCTGCGTTGGTAATAACGGGCTGGTACTACAAAAAATCTTCTTTCCTCTCCTCCGTTTTTGTTTTTCCTATTTTTTTTCCGGTCCCTTATTCCCGAAAACATCCACGTCGATCGCCCCCCTAATACTTTCGCCTTCTCACAAAAGGTCAGTGTTGCAAGGCGAAGCCTTTGTGGAGAATCGCTAGTCTGCAATTACGAAGTTCACATCCCTTCCTTTTTGAGTCTTTTCCTTCCAGCTCGCCCCGCCTGTCTTTGAATGCATTCTCCTCGAAACGGCTCGCGACACGACGCCCGAATCACATGGAACCAGCGAAGAGGGCTTTCCTTTTTCCCTAGTTTGTATCCAAAATTCTCTCTTTCCGTTTCTTTCCCCCAAAGCTCTTCAATCCGAGGAGGGTGGGTTCGTGAAGGTCGGTTCTCAATGCTTTTTTTCCCTTCCCACAGCGTCGGACGCCTTTCTCTTCAAACCCTTCCGTGTTCCTTTTCCCCTCCCTGAGTTGGCGACGACAGAATATTCGAAGATGGGCCACAATTGCTGCTGCGGGGTATACCTTCTGGAATTTCTTGTTTTGTACACTTTTTTCCCTCCAGGATGTGCGTCCTCCGGACTTCTCTTTAGTGCCTTGGCGGGTTATCCCTGCGCAATAGGAGCATCAACTTCGTTTTCTAGCCTCGGAAGCTCTTCCAACCTCTGTTTCGAGTGGACCTCTCCCCGGCACCCATGCTTCAAACTCCTCCCCCAAATTTGATTCCCCCCCCGAATGCTCTCCCTGAGGCTCTTTTTTTTCTATGCTTTGAGGAGACTTTTTTTGCATAATCTTTCATTTTACTCTCGGAGAGGAGGAAGTCCAATAACGCCTTGATAAATCCCCAAGCCTCTGGATGCTCCATTGACTTTCCTTTTCCACTTCCCCCTATTGGATCAACTTTGCGGTAAAAGAATTCTCGCGATAGAGAAAGAAGCCGGCCCGGATTTCGACTTCCTCCCCTCTCCCCCCTTTTTTCCCTTGCTTTTTCCTCCCGATGCCTCCCTTCATCTTCAGGTTCCCCCATCCTTGGACCTTAATACTTCTCCAATGCAGATTGACCACTTTCCGAAGGTTTCGGAGAGCATTCGGCTACTCTGCGAGGCGTTCTTCCCTTTCGGTCAGCGTGCAAACTCCGTTCTCCAATTCTCCTGCAAAAGTCTTTTCTCTTTAGGGGGGGAAAAACTGAGGTATGTGATGGATTCGCAATCCGACTGCCCCCCCCCAACTTTCTTTTCCCAGATCTTTTTTGGTCATTTTGCCGATGGAAGGTTTTTTTTCCTCCTTTCCTCCTCTAGAAAAAAGCATCTAAACCGAGGCTTGAGCCATTCACCCGCTTTTCCTATCTTTCCCAACCTTTATCTTTTTTTCTTTCTTCAGTGACTTTCTCTTTCATTTGGCGCCATTCTTCATTGAACCGATTTGGTAAGTACTTCCGAGGTCATGAACAGCGCTCTTCGTCCCCCCCTCCGTTGACCATGAGACGACTTCCGGACTTGGGAATTTCCCGACTTTGTGTTTTCTTCGGTTTTTGGGGAGCATTCATGTTCGGACAGAAGCTCCCCGCTGGCGGCCGTTGCCTTTTGGTTCCTCTCCTCTGGCCCATGCCGCATTCCGAGATGTGATCGTTTGGGGAGAAGGTACTTTCGTAAACGCCGCCTTTACGCAATGAACCCCCCTGATGCCACAATGGTGGTCTGCTTTCCTCCTTTTGACGTTGGAAAGTTCCCAGACTCCATAGTCTTTTTGCGACCCTCTTTTCAGGAATGACAGCAGACCGCTAGACAAAAGATGGGACGTTACTCGTTGCAAGTTCCCTTCCGTTTCTTCGAAGATGTTACCGATTGTTTCGTGTCTCCATTTTCCCGGCAGGTCTTCCCGGAAGCGACTTTTGCCATAGAGGAAATTCGCAGTTGGCCAGGCCGAAACTGGTGGGAGGGGATTTGAAAGAGAATGTTTGGTAGCATATTTGCCATTGTCTTTTTTTTCAATCCGTTTGCGAGTTGAAGCAGGTCCCCCCCTTTGAGATCCCTTCGTGGTCCTTGGGCGGCTCCCCCCCACACTCTTTTTTTCTCTCTCTCCCCCCGGCGACGTTCCCCTCTTCTACTTCGGCATCGAGTTATGCTTTCAGGGTTGAATTCTACGGAAACATCTATCCCCGCCGGCTAAGATGGCGTTTTGCACGCCTTCCCCTCCCCCCTTTTTGAAAAATCCCCGCCACCCATGGATTTAACCTGCTCTTCGTCGGCATTGACGGCCCCCCTTTTCCCAAATATGAGCCTTCCCCCTCAACGAAGAATTCAGGAATATTAGAAACGCCAACCTTTTTTTGTTTCACGATTTTCTCCCTCCCTATTTTTTCCTTTTTACACTCTAGACTTTACCTGGTGAATAAGAGTTTTTCCGACGACCGCTTCCCACCGTGGGGCCTCAGAAGAGGTGAATGGCTACCCCCGGCGTTACTCGCTGGGTTTTTCCCTCAGACTTTCGTCTGCATTGATGCCCAAACACATTTTCAAGACTTTCTTGCTGAGTTTGTTTTTTTCCGGAAGGCTTCCCAAAAAAGAAGAATTCCCCGAAGGTGACGTCCGGCTCACCCCTCCCCCTTCACCCGTCTTTAACTATTCCTTCTTCCCCGTTGTGATGCACTTCCCTCCCTTTCCTTCCCTCCGACCCCCCAAAAGGGCCAGAATGACCCTTTTGTGAAAGGAAGATTTCAAATTATTCATCGTCCGGCGGCCTTCTAATCCGGGACGTCTCCCTTCAAGCACACCCCCCCTTTCCCTTTCATTAATGGATCCCGATCAGCGGTTAGAGGCGTGTTTCCTAGCGTGAAAAAATCATTCCCGGATACCATTACCCCTCCCCTCACTCCCTTCATCCAGATCTTTTCGAGATGACCAATGTTTCCCGAATACTTCCCCCCTCACGCCCCCCTCCCCCAAAGTTTGGTGGCTTTAGTTCCGTAAATCCCGGCAAAAGGAAGCTGCTCACGCTTCCTCAATGCGAAAAGCCGGGTTTTCTCCTTATTTATCCCCCCCCCCGTTTCAGGAAAGTTGTGCCTCCCTTTTTGTAATTCTCCTCACCGCTGGTGGCTCGTAGATGACTCAGGTGAGGCCAGTGGGGGTTTTTTTTTTTGTTTTGTTGGGTGTGGTGTGTTTTTTTTTTTTTTGAGCGGAAAAGTGCTCCTTTCTTCCAGCGTCATCTTCGGCTTCTTCTGAGAATGGTTACCTGCAGTGATCCTCGTGGCAGTGATTAGACTCCAAGTCACACTGCATATCTTCCTTTTTTCTATTCGGGCCCGCGTTCTTGTCTGACAGCTCCTTTCTTTCTCTGACCCTTTTTTTTACGGTCACCCCCCCTTCCTCCCAACTCCCTAAAAACCAAGAAGGCCGCGCTTGTGAAGCAATTAGGTTGACAACAATTTGGTTACGTTCCGCAGCCCCTTTAGTCCTTCCATTTGTCGCTTTCGGCCCCCCGCCCGACAGCGTTTTTTTTTTATTCTGCTCTTCTTTCCCCCCGAACTAAGGCTTTGGACTTTGCGAAGGTAACCCGAAAATGTCCATATACCGTCCCCTCTCCGTCTCCTCCGCAGGCCGTGAAGCCCAATGCCTTCAGTCACCCTACTCCGCAGTATGGATGTGCCGTCGTAATTAGTATGGCCGACACAATCTGACCCCTTTACCGGGGCCCTTTCCCTTTTTGGCCTTCCCCCCCTGCTTTCCAGTGTGCACACCTTTTTTACCCCGAGGTCCCTGCTGGTTCATCTCTGGTTGTGTATTCAGAAAAAGATGGATCGAGCGCCTGCTCCTATTTGTTCGTTTTTACTCCACACTTCCACCCCATTTTTTTTGTTGCCCTTATTCATGTAATCTTCTGGTACGCGCGCAAGTTTTAGACTCGCCGTATTCCGATGCTTTGGCCCCCTTTATGGGCGCCCTTATTGACCCCCCTCACCACGTGTTTCGATTCCTCTCTCCCCCATCAAAGGCGTTGCCTTGCACCACGGCTGGTCCTTTCGACGGAGAAGAAAGATTATTCTTACGGATGTTACGTCGCTTGCCCGTTTTCCCCCCTTCCCCCTATTTGTTATCCCCCCTTTCTTCTTTTCCCCTCCTCCCTTGTGTTTTTGATTTCCCCTGAAGTTATTAAGAAAAAACGATAGACCTTCTCAGTAGTACAAGCCGTTGCCTCTGTCCCTCTCCTAGCTCAAGGCGCGTCTCTCTCCTAGGTCCCCTCCCTCAGTATACTTTTTACTTTTCGTGGGTTTTCCTTTTTCGCCAGCAGACTTTTTCCAAAGTAATCTATGAATAGCTTCTTTTTTCCCCGCGCGACCCCAACGAGTTTCCCTGCGATTGTAATTTTTTTTACCACTAGTATAACTCCAACTCGGAGAGGACAGTCATCGAATCCTCTGCATTTCCTTTTCACCTGCGGGGGGCCTGTGACTGGCCTGTCGCCCCCCCCAGTGCGTTTTTCTTTTTTTTTCTTCCCTCCCATCGGTAACTCTATCAAACCAAGTTAAAGGTCCCTCCTTGGTAATTGTCAAAGGCGACGCCAGCAATATCCCTCCTCCCAC
>Ga0179593_1628283_pt1 | contig 12536 bp, 10 predicted proteins | sample CZODoug2_1_08_16_FD_185931 | JGI IMG/M metagenome (GOLD analysis project Ga0179593, IMG submission 185931) | Vadose zone soil fungal communities from Angelo Coast Range Reserve, California, USA - CZODoug2_1_08_16fungal (PacBio error correction) | ecosystem: Environmental > Terrestrial > Soil >... | reverse complement strand
CCACCCCCATTCTCTATTTTATTTCCATATATCATGGATAGTCTGATAGATGAGACGCGTAGTCGAATTATATTATTTTAATTAATCCTTGTTAGAGATTCACCCTACCTCACGGGATTCTTTTTATACTGCCATTGTCTCTTTTTTAATAGCTAGAGAAAAACATGCCGGTGAATGGGCTGCTCCATTCTGGTCTGATTCAGGGTTGTAAAACTTTTTGATTCCGAGTAAATTATCCGTCCCTCTAGTTCCCCGAACAGTATCGCAGCTGAAGGGTTGTCCTTATCTCCCCCCAGTAACCTGCGTTAAACCTACTTCACATCTCACCTGTCCTTTTCGGAGGCCTCAGCCTCTTTCCTGCCTGTAGCGCGCGTCCCCCCGACGGTTGGACGACTGTTTAGATGTCGGCGGTTCACCTTGGAGGTCTGAGAGTTGCCTTCCGTTGCGATCCTGCGGTCGACCCTCTTGAGGTCATTAGCCAGTACTTTAGCCCCCCCTGCCGAGCGCGAACCCACATGAAAATTTCCCAAGTCGAACACTTGATCTCAGGGGTGGCGGTCAACGTTCACCCAACTCCCTGCGTTTCGAGTGCGCCCCCACTCGCCGGGCCCGAGGATTTATTTTCTGTCTTCCTTCGTGGGATGATCCGAATAGCATAATTCCCGGATAAAGCCTGACGAGGGAGATCTTTTCAATGCGTGCCGCGTGGGAACGAGCTCTCACATGTGCTCTAACTCCGCCCCCCAAGTCTCTAGGTTCGGCGCCCCCCGAGGAAAGGGCCTTTCTCCCTTCTGGGCCCAAAATTTTATGACAGGCGTCGATTCTGTACCTGAGGGTTCTCCTCGGTTTCGCTCGAGATTTGAATGGTCCCCTCAAACCGATTACCCCCCGACTTCGGGTGACTGTACAGTTCTTTCGGGCTCGCATTCGTCGAGGCTTCCCGTTCGCATCGACAGACAAACGGCGCGGACTACCTGTCGAGGTACGGGCTGCCCGTCTTGGGTAGCGGACAGGTGATGCTCACTCCCCTTCTGACTCCTTTTGACACTAGAGGCCCGTTTTCCGCACGGGGTTTCGGAAATTTCCCTGTTTTCGAACCCGGCACATCCTCCGCTGGGGTATCTCCTGCTGGAGCGCCGGTCACGCGGGCGAACCTCCCCTATTTCTTAACTAGAAAATCTGAACCTGCAGGTCACCGACGACATCTTCTTCGCGCTCGACTATCTAGTCCACACCTCCCCGGGGTATCGTCCCAACGGAATCGGATTTTAAGCTGCGCAAAAACCTCCACCCCTACTTCAATTCCCACCTCCTTTTTCAGCTCGCCTTGGGGCGCGACGCTCTCTCCCGGGATCCTTTTCCGGTCTGCGGGCTCTTGCTACTGCTTGGAGTTGGTCTCTGAAGTGTGTTTTATTCCTCAAACTTCGTTCCTCGTGTGCGAGTGTCCGCCCTATGAGGGCCAAATACAGCCTGATAGCGTTTCGACCAGTTCCCATCGCCACCTCTGATACACAATCTGGAGACCGTTGTTCGAGAACGGTTGAGAAAAACCTCGACGCCTTTGTGATTGAAAGGTTCAAGGACTTTCTTGCGGACTCCTTACGAGGAGTTTTTTTCCTCAGGGAAGCAGCCAGGCACTGTAGGGCGGCTGAGCCCCTTGCTTGCCAAGGGTGAGAGGAGATTACAGGTCCCCCATCCCTGGCGCGCTTTCCAAATGATAGATCCTTTCATTTGAGTATGGAACGTTCATAGAGCGAGCTTTAACCTGTTTTTTTGCTCATGAGGCTGAATTTCTTTGGCCTCCTCCAAAGCCTGATTGTTCCGGTTTTGGAGATCATAAGACCTTCCAGTTCACCCCCATTCCTCGTCTCCTGCCTTTCGCTCGGCTCCTTCTCCCCCAACTCCAAAACTGCGGGGGCCGTTCGTTTCGCTTCCCCCCCTTTCATTCTTTCATTTCCCCTGACGATGATTCGGAGCGTGTATGGTGAGACCTTTCGAAAGAAGGAGGTCGCTCTCCTATAGACGTGTCGGACGAGTTCAAGAACTTTGATCGACTTCCTTGCAATCCGCCTCAACGCGGAAACTGTAGTCCTGCTCGGGCATAGAGTTTATCCTTTCTTTTCGATCTATATCTTTTCCTCCTCCGTGTGTGGTTTTTCGTTTGCCCCCTCGTTGCCCAACGCGTCAACGAGCTCGGATGTATTCTATCCCCACCCGCTCCGTAGCTCGAGTCCCAGATAGTCGAAGTGCTTCCCTATTCTTCCTCTTCCCCAAACACGCGTCCCCTGCTGTGGCTCGGGGACCACGATCCAGCCCATAGTGAAGGGAAAACTCCGAGAGGCGCGAACCCAGGAAAACGCGCATGCTTTTTTTTTTTCGGTGTTCTCTTGCCACGCTCGAGGCGGCGTCTCTTTATGTCTTGTCACAATGGATTTATTCTGACTGCCCACCGATGAATCCTCAGGCTTCTTTCGGCCTCTCCCAGACTCCTTCCAACCGCGTGAGAACCCGAGCGCTCCGAGGGACGGTAATCAGATGCTCGCGTCCTCAGCGACACTTTGAGAATGCGAGCAGGGGTTTTACCCTCCCGGGCTCACCTTGAGCGGGCGTGAAACCGCTTTCGAACGTCCATGGCTGCCTCCGCCGCACAAAATCCTCATGCGTCTCCTCTTTACCTTTTCTGTCAACAACAGCCAGGCGTCTCGTGGTGTTTCAACCTGGCGCTGTCCGGGACGTTCGAAATCTGTTTTTTATGGTGCGATGACCCCGCCCCCCTATCCCCCGAAGTAGTGATTATTTTGGCTCCTTAGGGTCGCGACACGCTCCCGACTCTCCGCTTTACGACGCACCCCCCATGGAACGATCCTCAGTCGCTCCTCCCCACTTCCCAGCACGTAGCCCACGCTGCCGTTTGGTTTGCTCGTCTTTTTTTCGCTTTCGCCCAGTCACGCTTTCGGGCCACATCTGGCGGGCCTGTCAGCCTTTGCCCGCAAGGACCCAAGGTATAATCTGCTTGCCCCCGTTTTTTGAGCACGATCCTTTATTTTTTGCTCTGAGCTCTTTCGCTCACTTCGCGCGAACGAGTTTTCAGTTGCCGGTTATCTTCTTTGGACTATCGTTTCGGCGCTGTGACGGCCTCCTTAAGTCAAGGTTTCAGCCCCCCTCGGATGCTTCCTTGCGATACCCCTCCAAACATGCCAGGGCCGCCAACCTTCGATCTCCTTAGCCCTCGTCTTTTTACGACCCACAGGACATCCCCTGACGCGCTTTCCCCCATCAACTTGAAAGTCGGAACTTAAGACCGGACAGACGCGGTTCCTCCCCTTTTTGCTGTCAGATGAAGACGCCCTTGAAGGATTTGCGTTACCCCCTATCTCCATGGACCAAAGCAGTAGGGACGGTTTTCGCTTTTCCCATATCGAGTTGAGACTCCAAAACAATAGACTTCTCGAAACCTCGTAAAGAGGCTGATAGAAGGAATAAAGGTCAGAAATGCTTAGATTACTGAAATAGTAGCCACCCCGGTGTGGTCCCACACACACGTAAATCGAGGAGGGCTCGGTGAGAGCGTGTGGAGGTCGTTCCCCTCTTCTTGGAAGACTCTCCTTAAGAGTACTGCTCTTCGGATCTTCCCCCCTGGTTCTTCCTCGGCATAACAGAAGATCCGAACTCAAACGCGTGCCGCGCGTGTTGGGACGAGTTCAGCCCCCCTCTGGCTTCCATTGACGCGAGTTGAAGACGCCCCTCCTCTTTTGCGATCAACTGTTCTTTGATGTGTAGAAGGGTCGCGCTAGCTAAGGATACGGCCTTCGTCACGATGACTCCATCTAGGGATAGATCGACCCCTAGAGCGCGCTCCCGACCTACCTTTCTCAGAGATAGCAAGGACCACCTTCCCACTTTTACCCCCTTAAGCACGAGAGCCTCTGACAGCCCCGTTTCAGTTGCACAGCTTTTGTCATTTGAATACTTTGGGGGCGGTGTGGATACTGCGCTCACTGGTCCGAGAGATGAATGGACGTCCCCTCAGCTCTCTCCAACTCCTTTTTTCTGGTCGTCCGAGATGGACGTCCGGGTACACTGTGGACCCTTCCATAAGCAGAAGACTCCGAAGGCGGCCAGGCAGCCTTCGACTTACACGAAGATGACGTGCGATCCTCTATTTCTCTCTGCACCTTCCCTCGGCCTCTGATGAGCCTGCGAGTAGTTTCCTCTTATCTCTTTCCGTTGTTTTTTTCGGGACGAGCGAATCTCGCAAGGGTCTATATCCCCCCCCAGTGCATATAGGACCGCTCCGAGACGGCATCGTCATGCCGTTACGAGGCGGCCTCTTCCCTTGGAGAGAGTTTCGCACGGATTTGATTTCCGTCTCCCGGGAGTGTACGTCCCTCTCGTGCGGACACCAATCTCGCTGGTTCTTTCTTTAAGTACCCTAGGACCCAGTGAGCGCCAAGGAATACACCTTCACTTCCTTGCCTCTACTTTTCGACGGTCTGTCAGGATCGCTAGAGGCTCATCTTCTTTTTCCGAAATTTTTGAGTACTGGGATTTCGGGCTACCATGGTCGCGATGGTCTTACGACCGCCTCTGCGAGCCGGGCGGTCGATTGTTTTTTTCTTTTTTTTTTTTTTTTTTTTGTTTGTTTTTACCTCTAGCTGTAGGTCATCGGGCCCACCCGACTTTCCGTTCTTTTTCTTTCCCTGCCACCTGCACCTAACGTCAACTGGCCCCCTTGTCTAGTCGTCAGGGTTGCCTTCTTTCAAAGCTGCTTCAACGCCGCCTGCGTATCTCTGCTACACACAGGTCTCCGGGAATCGCGGATGCGTCCCTCTTCCTTTTCGGCAGCGAATACAGGCATCCGCGCGGGCCGATCCTAAGTAGATTTCTCTTTACTCTTTTTTCCCGGCCCTCGTCTGGACCCCGAGGATCCTCCTCTCTTTCCCCCCCCCCTACGAGTGTACGAGGCGCCCAATAGGCACTGTGAACGATTTGATCTCTCCCCCCCCACTGCTCTCCCCTGGATCTGCGTCGATCTCGATTCCCTTGCCCTCAGAATTTGCGCCGGTTTTCGATGTCTGCGTAGCCATAGGTTTTTCCCTAAAAAGAGTTCCGCCTTCTTTTTTGCGGTCCCGGACCAGGGCCGTGGTTTTATAGTCTTCTGAGTTGGTCATCGACTGTTTTGTTCCTTTCCGTAAATAGGGTTTTTTTTAACGGTCACGTGGGCGATGTCCGGTGTTGAAACCAGGTATCAGGCTTAGGTAGGTTTACCTCGGCGAGAAGATTATCCGAGGAATCTTTCTCCTTCGCATTGGTGTATTCGCCCCCATTACCCGTCTTGGTCCAGTCCGCTTTGGCGACCAGTCACACCCGGTCCCTAGGTCACTGCGCTCTACTGCGCAACTGCTCTCTCAGTTAGTCCAGGATCCTATTCCTCTGCCGATCGACTATGCTCCTCCGTCTGCCGGTCAAACAGGCCTCTCTTTCTTTGACACAACCGCCACCTGCGGACAGTGACGCCTATCCCTACTGGGTCGACACTCTCGTTTCTAAAGAAGCACCCGTCCAGCGTGGATCGTAAGTTTTTTTTTGGGGGAGGGAGCTCTTATCTTCTTTCTTTGTGCTTAGTGCGGCCGCACAACGGCGTTTCTGGTCCTGTACTCTCCTAGAGGCTGCACACACCTCATCAAGTAGTTTAGCCGGACGATTTCCGCACGACGGATCCACCTTGGCGAACGTCCCCTTTCCCTGCTCCTTCCTCTCGTTTTTCTACACACCAACGAGACCCATCTAGGCCAGACTCGGTCAGCGGATCGGCACTTATGTTTATTTTTCCGGACTCAGGGAACATTTTCGGGCGGGTGATTTAAAGACCTGCTCAAGTTTTGACCGCGCTTGACCTCCCCATCGAGGCTCCTTCAACCATACCCTCTAGCATCTTGGTCGTCCGTCCAGAGGGCTTCACCCGTTCGTTCTCGTACGCTTTTTGAATGGAAGGATTTTTGCGACTCTCTTCAACGCCTGTGTATTCTCTCTTTTCAACCCTTTTCCTATGGGGACATTAATGAGGACCATCGGCTCGATCTTGGCCGAGCAAAAATAACTCCAAACCTTCTCTTGGACTCTTTTTTCTCGGCATCTTTTCAATGCGTTTTGCATGTAATGCACTGCTCGTCCGGGTGAAGGCGAGCAGCGGCTTGGATCCTCCCTCATTTATTAGCCCCGAGTTCACCTATTTCTACTATCCTCCTGAACTCTAGCTCAGAGAGTACCATCCGCGGTTCGACCGATTCTAGTCTGACGCCGCGCCGGTGCTCGCGTTCCTCGTCGGGTCTTCTCCTCTCAGTTTGTTTTGAATAGATCGCCACACGGTGAAGCGAGCACCTGAGCTCTTTGTATATTTTTATCCCTTAGCATCGCGTAGGCGCGAGTAGATCTCTTTCTTGATCTTCTCCTTTTTCGTAGTAAAAATCTTCTCTAACCAAGGGAGCTATCCCTTTTTTGCCTCGAAGGGCCACCCTCGAGTCCTTGAAGGGAAATGCGAAGATTTTCTCGGAAGCCCCCCCAAAGGCCCCTCTCCTTTTTGAGTAGGTGGCTCGGACACCCGATGCGTCGTCGAGGTATGGTACCTGAACTAGTCGTGAGCGCACCAACGATTATATGGCTATCTTTAGTTTTTTTGGGGTGTTTTCGCACTCCTTCCAACGCGGGAACCCACACAGCGCTTTTGAAGGAGTCGCACCTCGAGTCCGTCCTTCCTTATGAGTCTTCTTTGAGTCAGCACGGAAATCGCCGCGCATTGGTACCTCTCTTGCTCCCCTTAGCCCGGGCGTGAAAGCCTGACCAGACCTGCGGCTTACCAGCTCACACCTCCCTCGTGTGCTCCGCTTCCCTCCCCCCTTTGACCCCAGCACAGCCTTTTTTGAAACTGTACCCTGCTCCGACAGAGGCTTGTCGACCCATCGTTTGATTCTCTTGACTGAAATAGAAAGCGCTCCGACTGTGCTTATTGATGTTTCCCTCCTTTCTTTGCTCGACCTCTCCCGACAGTCGAACGTCCTTTTTGTACCTTCCTCCTCCACAACACGCCCTCCCGTGCGCTCCCACCACTCCCCAAAAGAAAGTGCCTTCACTCCTCGGTTCCTTAGCTGCTGTGGAAGTATTATTCCTTTAGTAGACTCCTATCTCGGCAATGCGGCTTTCGGTTTCTTGTCCTCATATAAAGATAATCGAGTCTACCGATTTTATTACATGCGTATAGTCGAGCGTTCCAGAAGAGTGAGAGACTTTCCCGTTTTAATGCTTTAGAGTGCAAGTAGAGTCCTTCCCGAGATGTACCTTAGACGTTCGGTACCTACCCCAATCTGGACCCATCTTGAGGATGGTTCCTTCTTCCTCAAACATGCCCGACATTGCCTCCTTCGCGGTCCCCCCCCCCTCGCCCTATCAAGAAGTGCTAGAAAGAAGGAGGTCTTCCTTCCCACTTTCCATTCGACCCCCAATGCCCGTTCCCCTTCGACCTCTGTTCTCAGCGCCCCTACATTTGTTTTCGACGTCCACGACGCGTCTACTCCAGAGCACAACTCCGCCGGGTCCCAGCCCCCTCCCTGCAGGGATATCTTTGATCCTCGATGAGATGAGGCCATCGCCTCTCCTTTTTGACACCTCTCCTGTCTTGACCCGACGGCTACCTCTTACGGCCTTTTTTTCATCCATGTGGGCGCCCTTTCTCGACTCGAACTCGTCTCCTTGCCCTCGGTTCGCAAAATAGTACCGCGATTAGTGCTGTGTTGAGTTCTCGTTCCCCCCTTCCCTGGATCCGTACAAGAGTCATTCTCGATACGGATTCCTGGTATTCGTTCCCTTTCAACGAAGATCGGAGACGAAAATCATCCCGATGCCCGGTGGGTTGTCAAACCGTTTTGTTGTTCTTTCAGTACCTCAGCCGCAGGCTTCGGCATGAACTCTGCGTTGAGCGCCACCCCTTACCCTCTCAGTCGTTGAAGTGTTACTGGGTGCGCGGCGAAGGAAATTCTTTTTCCCTTTCCCCTCCCAGCCTCCTTATGCCTCGACCCCCTTGGGATCGCAGCTGTCGATCCCACTTCCGACATCAAGTGACGCCCCATTGCGGCCACGTGGAGTAGACTCCTCCCGAGCCCACTTGACACGCCACGGCAAAGTAGATGCCGCCCGCCCGATTGGAGTAATGACCTGCCGTTTCATGGTCGATGAGAGCAGACGGGCTGCCCTAGGGCCGTACTTGCGTGTCCGCCTCGTATCCCTCACGGGACGCTAAAATGTTTGGATGCGATTTTTTTTGTTGGGTTTTTTTTTTTTTTTTGTGGTTTTGGGTGGTGGGGTCTGCCCGCTCCCCTTGTATGAAAGCCCCACCTGTCGATGGGCAGGCCCGTCTAGTATCAGATTTCCTCCTGCTCGTGATCGATGAGCCCAGCGTAGTTGGCCGCTAACTCCTAAGTTTGTTGTTGTTGTAGAGAGATTAGTCCCCCTACTGCGGCATCGATCCATCGTGATGAGCTCGTACCCGGTCGCTCACTCGGCTCTGCCCTCGACGGTCATGGGAGTTCCTCTTGGGGCGTTCTCTGGCCTGGAGGTTCCAGTTTTGATCCGCGTCCGCGAGTTCTTCTCTGAGAACGCCCCCCTTCCGGCTACGCGCTGAAGGTTTGTCCCGTACCCCTTTCTTTACCCTTTTCAAAGTCTTCTCATTACAGTCCCTTCACTTCATGGCAGTCTCTCTCCTTAGGAGTCCGGCTGTAAGGCTGCGCGTAGATCCCCTTGTTTTCCGCATTTTGGCCGAGGCGGAGAACTGGAGGGACCCTAGACACACTCAGGAGGAGCACGGTGTTGCGCGACGAGCCCGGAGCTGGAGTGTAGCGTCATGGCCCCTAAGTTAAGGTGAGCCGCGCGAGCGTGAAAATTACCCCCCCCCCCTCGACACCCTGTATCGCGAGGGGGCCAACGCAGTAAATTGCCCGCCGCCTGCGTTTCTTGCAGTGAAGCCGAAACACGGAGCCTGGCATCGCTTGCGTTCGTCCTATTTTCGAGATACGACCCATTTCCTGTTTCGAGCAGCCGTCGCTGGGCAGTTGCTCCAGGCCCCCTTCTTTTCTAGCCTACACCGTATCCCTCTCAGCGATGGAAGGCTGGAGCCCCCCACACGTGTTTTGTATGGCCGGTCCCGTCGTGCGCACGGGCTCACAAATGCTTCCTAACCCTCCGTCATTATGGAAGGATCTTTTAACTTCGGTGGTCACGGTCTCCCCGCCTGGCTTTCAGGACTGCTTCCCCGAAGTTCCAATACCCCCTCGATCCCCGACCGGCGGTGAGGTCCAATTACCTTATCTGTTATCGCATAGTCGAAGGGTGCTTCTCTAATCCCTAATCCGGTGACTCTTTCCCCATGTCAGGCTGACCGGGCAGTTTTGGTAGACGTCTTTTTATGCTGGTCGGGCCCCTCCCGGTTCCTCTGGCGGCTGCCCTGTGGTGACAAGAGAGACTCATCCGCCCCTCCAAGGAGTGTTGGGCTGCTGTTCTCTTTTATTCGCAAGGAACCAATTGGGTCAAGATTTGCTGCTCAGTCCCAATACACTTGCCCACCTCGGTACTCTATAACGAGGAACCCTGCGAACGGTCTCCTCTAAGGAGCATCTCCGACAGCATAATCTGGCTAAGTTCACTGGCTTGTCGCCGTCCCCGGTCCCTTGATCTGTAATGTCCTCGACTAAAAAGACGGCCGCCCGTCTCGTGACTTCGCTAGGGGAGGCGATCCGATCTCCCTCTTTCCAAAATTCCTCTCTCGGCATTTCGTGATGGTGAAGTGGATCGGCATAGAAGCGTGAAGCCTGATTGGGAGGCGCCGAGGGGGACTTCACACGTCTTTCTTGGCGGGAGCTGTCGGACCTACTGAGCGCCTCACCATCAGCACGATTCGGGGCGTCAGGAGTCACTCTTCCCCCAGTCGAACGTATTTACCCCCCCCAGACTGACAGTACACTTCACTGCTCGGACCTCCCCCCCTTTGCGACCCCACCCCGAGACTGCTTCTTTCCTTCAAGGACCTAGCCGGCGTTCTCGGGAAACGCCCCTCAGGCCCGGGTCGTGCGGCGTGATTTTCACGCCCCCCTGGACAGTTCTCAGCTCTCCCGAACCCTTCTCTTCCGATTATTCACATAACTAGCGGCAGTCGGGCCCCGCTCTGGGAGTCGATTAACCTGTTTCCTCCGTTTTTTCCGGATTGCGACGGCCGCTTCCTGAGTTTCTCCGCAATCAGACTTGTCTCAGCGGACATCCCGGCCGCTTCCGAGCGGGTGTGCTATCACCTATCTTTGGCTTTTTTTTTTCGCGGCCATCTCAAGGGCGAAATGTCACTGATGTTCTGTGTCTTCCCTAGAGAAAATGCTCGACGTTTTTTTATCTGCGTTCGACGAGTTCAAGAATGATATCGCCGGCTCTTCGCCCCCCCCCCTGATTTTCGACAGATGATTCGTGAGAGACCTTTCGCTCAGTTTTCCCTCGTTTAATCTTTCCTCTTTGGATTCCCTCTTTTTCCGTTGTTTGTTTAATAGATCACCCCTGAGAACTTTTCCAACTGCTTCCTATTCAGACGGCAATCGAGGTTTGGCGCGCTCCCTTCATTTGCAGGCCCGAGTTGTGATTGAAATCTGGGATAATACTTCGTGCCTTTCTCTAGGTTTCCGCACCTGGACCCCGGCATCGTGCGCATGGGCCCCCTTGAGATGGCGCAGAAAAACAAGGCCGCAGTTTTTGCGTGGGGTTCCCCCAAGTTCGTCTGATGCCGGTTTTTGTCCCTTTCAACAGAGTCTGAGCGCGCCCCCCAGCTACTCAGGCTGGAAGCGGAAGGCTTTAAATCCTTCCCCCTTAGAGCCCCTCGCTAGGTGAGCCCCCCCGCCCTCGGAGGACCGGCTCACCTATTCCGCCCTTGAGCGACATTGATAAAATGAGCCTGAGGGTCGTCTCGTCCCTGGGCTCCTTCAACATCGACCCCTTTCGGAAACACGGCCCCTGGGACCCTCCTTCCCTTGCTCCCCCCCTCCTCCACGTGCGGCTCCTTAATTCCTCCCCTCTTTGGTCTAGTGGTTTTTAAGAGGTAAGCGCGGCCGCAGGCTGGACGGTCCATTCTGGTGGATCACTGGTGCGGAAGAGACACGCGATCCCAACGTAGTATTTTCCCTTTGCGACTAAGGCGCCTAAGTCCCCTATTAAAATACGTCGCTCCTCACACCCCAGTCACGCTCCGTGCTGCTCCTCCCCCCGCCACTCACGCGCCGGTTGAGGAGGATGAGGTTATGACTATCTCCACGAGCCCGCACGAGATCAGGGGAATCATGGTCCGCTTTGTCCCAGTCTCCGGAAAGGTATCATCCTCTTCTTGTTTCCGGCGACCCGACAGCGTGAGATTGATCCGCGTTTTGTAGTGCTCCCCCGAGCAGCGTGCGCTCCCTTCTCTTAGACCGCCCTTGCTGCTGTAGAGATCTTGACCTGATGTCTAAGTTGTTTCCCCGCTCGGCCTCCCAGTAAGCTGGTACCCAGCTTTTTTCTGTAATCCCCCCCCCTTCGAAAGGGAACCCCCCAACTTAGGCGCTCGCTTCGAAAAAAGGATGAAGCTGAGTTCCATCCCGGACATTCGAACAACAAAGAAAGTCAGTCGCCGCGCTTCGCCTTCCCCTGAACTCATTTGACTAAACACGCCAGCGCGGACCCAATAAGCAGGTTCCTGGGCACCGGGCTTTTTTTTCGGGATAGAGTCTCTCGAAAGAATCTCTCCCAAACGAGAACCCTTACCAAGCAGTCCTCGTACGGCCAGGATCCGGGTTCACTTGTGGCATCGCCGGGCATTTCTTTTCAGGTCAGTGATCGGTGGGAGCCCCCTATCCCTTTCTTTTTTTCCCCTGATGCTGTCGGACCCCCTCCTTCGGCCGCCTATCACTTCACTCTCGGGCCCCGCGCGGATGCTGAGTTATTTTCCGGCACTTTTGACTCAGTCATCGATGAACGTGATGTGGGTCGCCCTCACGCTGCGCCGGCGGGCAATTGACGCGTGAGAAGACAACTCTCCTCCCATCTCTTTCTTTGACCTTTCTGTAGATGTTACTTTATCTTAATTCCAGGAATTCGGGTTTTTCCTCACCCCCAGACCGGCTCGCCTCGACCCCGCGATCGCAGTCGGCGTGAGAAAAACTTCTCCAGGTAGCCCTTCCCTAGCCCTCTCAAACAATGGAGCACTTGGACGGCGCTCCCGCGAACTCCCTTACCGGCGAAATTCATCCCGGGCCCTTTCCTGAGTTGAGTAATTGCGTATGCAGTTCCCCTTCTTCGAGTTTGAAGTGGAAGTTAACCCGCAAGTCCTGTGTTTCGCCGGATGGACGTCCTCCCGGGACGCGGCCTCGTGGGGCTCCCGCTCGCCCCACCGGCATGCTGAAGACGACCCCCCAAGAAGTCACGTTTGGTCCTCCTTCCCTCTCGAGCCTAGTTCCTCAGTCTCAGACGCTATGAGATGCGCT
>Ga0179593_1554945_pt1 | contig 12536 bp, 17 predicted proteins | sample CZODoug2_1_08_16_FD_185931 | JGI IMG/M metagenome (GOLD analysis project Ga0179593, IMG submission 185931) | Vadose zone soil fungal communities from Angelo Coast Range Reserve, California, USA - CZODoug2_1_08_16fungal (PacBio error correction) | ecosystem: Environmental > Terrestrial > Soil >... | reverse complement strand
TGCCTCTTCCCTCGAGTATAGCTCGCAGCTGTTCAAAACCCCCAGCCCCCCTAGGCCGGATCATCCCCCCATTTGACTTCTTTTTTAACCCTTCTACCAACCAACTTGGCCGTGCCCTTCCCCGTCTTTTCAACGTTAACGCGGCCTTTGGGGTCCTTCGCCGGACCGTCAGAATAGAACAGGTCTTCCAAAGAAGTTTGGCTATAATTTTTTCCTTTTTCTTTCCCTTTCAAATCACCCCATTCTCACGCGTTATCGTAGCCACCTTTTTTTTTCACCGCTTCAACGGGATCGTGCCCCCCCGTCTCTCACTCCTTTTCCAAAAGGCACCTTTTTTTTTTTGTGTTTTCTTTCCGTCTTTGGAATATTTTGGATCTTTTGGGCCCCCCCACCGAAACAGTTGATCTGAGACCCCCCCTTGGGAGAGGTGTGAGCCTTCCGCTTTTCCCCTTTTTGTTTCGGCATCCCAGCTCTCCTTGAATGTCCCCCTTTGACTGGTTTTTCTGTTGTTTTTTTGCTTCCTCGCTAGCAGCTTCTTCCCTCTTGATTCCCTGCGAGTAACCACCCCCCTCTCTCACAGTTTCCCCCCACACCCCAAAAAACCACTTTTCCCTTCCAATTTTCTGGCCCCCAGTTCTCCCTCCCCTCCCGGCTGGAGGCTTTTCGCATGATGACCCACACCCCCCCCTTTGCGACTTCCCCTTAGATTTTGTCGTTTTTTTCCCCCAATCTGACGCAAAAGCCAGCTTCACTTCTCCAGGCGGTCTTATTCCCTGAGTCCCCCCCCTTGTTTCCCATGCCAGTCGCAAAAGATCTGCTGTTATCGCCATCCACCCTTTTTTTTGAGTTTTTTTTGAACCCCCCGAACTCCCCCTGCCCAATGCATTTTTTTTTTTTAACGCCTCTGAATATCCCCCTCTCCACCCTCGGCGTTTTTCATAGGAGGTGCCCGGTCTTTTTGCTTTTTTCCCGCTTCTTACCCCGACGATTTTCCCCGCCTTTTCCCCCTGGAAGTTACCCCCGCACCCCGCCCTTTTTTACCCGATTTTCCCCCCTGTTTTTTTCCGGAGTGAAAAAGGAAATTCCGTTCTGAACAAAACGGCGGCCTTTTTTTCTTTTCGGTGAATTCTATTTCATGTGTTGGCTTTCCTGTTACCTCCATCCCCCCCCATCACCAGTAACGAGCACCCCCCCCCCCCCCCCCATATCTAGAAGCAACCCACTTTTTTGCTTGCCCCCTTTACGCCCTACTGTGGGGGAATTTTTTTCGTTCCGTTCTTTTTTAAATTCTTCCTTCTCGTGACTACTCCCCCCCTTCCTTTCGTCCCCTGGGGTTCCCCACGAAAAATCGCTAAGATTTTGTTCTGTCCCCCCCTTTTTTTTGTCAGGAAATCTCCCGACGCTTTTTGAGCTCCCGACGGATGCTACCCCCGCTGGAAGTCAATTTCGCCTTCCCTCTGGTTCTTACCTTACGGTTTGCCATACATCTCCCGCTCTTTTTTTACCGACCACCCAAAAAGACAAACCCCCTCTTTATCCGTATCGGTCCGGCCCCCCAAATTATTTTTTATTTCTTTGCTCTCCACCTCTAAAAACAAGGGAGAAAGCCCCCCCCCCACCCCAAACGGGGGCGCCCCGCCAAATGGGCCAGTGTCAATTATTCCTTTTATTCCCGTCAACCTGCACCAAAAAAGTTTTTCTCTTTTTTTACATGGCCTGGATGTATTCCCGCTCCCCCCTTTTGAAGTCGAGTTCTTTTCTACCACCATTGCGGCCTTTGGGCAACGACTTTTGTCCCTGAATTCCCCGTTTTTGTAGTATTTTTTTTTCGGTCTTCGGGTCCCTCCCGACTCATTATTCTCCGGTTTTGAACTTTTCCCGTCCCCCCTTCTTGTCCAGGGGTGAGGACCCTCCCGAGCTCGATCTTGACCTTAGATTTTTGTTTTCCTTTTCCCCCGCTTCGGGTACCCCCATGGTTTTTTTTGGGCCCTCCCCACGCTCCTTTTACGCCCCTCTTCATTATGGATGTCCAGGAATTTTCACGTGGATTTCGCCTTCTTTCTTCTGGATCCCTCTGGCAAACGTTAGTTTTTTTTGCCGGTCAAATCCCGAACTCGTTTCATGAGTTTACACAATTCCCCTCTTCCATACTTCTGGTCTTCGGGTACCGCCATGAATCCGATGGCCTTCTTTCCTTTTTTTTCCGTTTTTCTTTTGCTCACTGTTTCCCCGCAACACGCCCTTTGCTCCTCGCAATCGTCCTTTTTGCCTTCCCCCGTAACTTGGTCCGTTTGCCGTCCCCCTTTTCTTCCCATTTGCCTCTTCCCGTGGCACCACCGCTTGCTCAATCAGTTTGTCACCTCACCAGCTGCTCCCCACTCAATTGACAGACCGCAACACCCCTTAAAGCATTCACGAGGACTCCTCTGCCCTCCCCCCTTCAGATTTTTCATGCCCTTGCCTTTCTGGGCCCCAAACAGCGGCTTGCCTTCCTGAATTTAATCCCCCAGATGCTTTGGAAATTTTTTCCCCTTTTTCCCCCTTCGCCCCCCCGGAATTTTTCTGGCCGGTAACCTCCTCCCTTTCTTTGATCCGCCGACGGCTTTGTTTACCTTTCGCAAAACTCTTGGCGTTCGCGGAAATTCCCCAGCGTTAGTTTTTTTGTGAGAGTTTTTCCATCTTCTGCGCACCCCCCCCCCTCGTCTTGCCGCCCCTCTGTATTCCCTATGCTCCGCCCCCCCGCCGTTCCATTCCTCCGTTTCACCGGCCCACCCCATGTCTTCCCCGGCTTGTTTTAACCCTGCCCCTTTTTTTTTTTTTTCCACACAAATTTCCTGCCCGATTTCAGATAACTTTTGGGGGCCGGACCCTCCTTTTTTTTTTTCCATTTTCTTGCGGTTTTTCAATTCAAAACTGCTAATTCAGGCACCCCCCTGGTTTCCCTGCAACTCCCCCCCTTTGTGATTTTTTCCCTTTTTTTTTTTTTTTTTCCAAAATGTTATCATTGTTGGTATCCCTTCCGGTTACCATTACCCCTTTCCAATTCTCTTTTTTTTTTTTTCTTCCCCCTGTACGGGAGGCGCATTGTAACTTTTCTCTTTTCTTCCAAACCCCGGTGCGAATTCCAAACACCTTTTGTCCGGCCAATCTCCTGATCGAAATTGAAGTTTATTTTTCCCCCCCTGTTTTTTTTATGTTGGCGTAAGTAAATTCATAAGATCCCCCCGACCTTTTATGCGCGTTCTCCTGCCCCCTTTTTCCAATGCATTTTTTTTTCCCCCTCGCCGGTCGGGGAAATCGTCATTACTAACTCTTCTTTCGCTTTGCGGGCCCCCCTTGTCTGTCCAATCGTGAGGCTGCGGAGGCTGTTATGTTTTTTTCGTTTTGTGACAAGCTTTCAGTCCCCCCCCTTCAAAATACGTTTCCCTTCCACGTTTTGCTTTTTTCCCCCCAAGCGTTTCAAACGTGTTGCCTGCCTTGCCTTTGTCTTAAGCTGTATTTTTTTCAGGTGTTTTTCCCCTATCCCCGTGGTTTTTCTGGACGTTTTTTTTTGCCGCGGGCCCAAGCTCTGGTCTTTTTTTTTTTTGTCCTTTTTCGGGCCTCCCCTCTTGATGGTTTTTCCGATTTCCCTGCGCGTTTTTTCCAGCCCCAATTGAGCGGCTCCATTTTGATTGTAGACGTATTCCCCCCATCCCCCCTTCTCGGACCTCCTTTTTTTTGTTTTTTTTTTTTTCCTCTCTTTTACCCCCTCCCCAACCGCCGGGCCGAGACCCGCCCTTTTTTCGTCGCTTTGTTTCTTTTCGCCTTTGGCACACGTGTAATCACCCTTGGTTGTTCTCATTTTTTCGCCCTTTTTTTTCCTGTCCACCCTATGTATTCCCCCAATACTTGGCTTCCAGAGAGAGACTTTTCTTTGCCCCCCCTTTTTGAGTAACCACATGGAGTCCCTTTTCCTCAGCCTCCTTGGTTTGAACGCAATGTCTTTTGGAAGTGAACCCGCCTTGCTGAGTCTTTTTACTTCTTCTTCCCCCTTTTTTTCATTTTTTCCCCTTTTTTTTCCCTTGAAGCCCCTTTTTCTTGCTTGTGGAATTTTCGAAACACAAGGCATTTCCCCCTTTACATCCTACTGTTTGGTTTTTTTTTTTTTCTGAATTGGGCGGCTGCGTGTTCTAAATATTCCCCAAGCAAGACGAATTCCTACCTTTCGCTTTCCCCTGCGCTCCTCACTCAGGCAGGACTTGCCTTGTTCTTTTTTTCCCTTTTTTCTTTTTTCTTTTGGAACTTTTTTTGCCCCATTTTGGCGGCGCCCAGCTTTTCAATTACTACCGTTTTCTCTTGGTGGCCGCCTATTCCCTTTACCAGTGACGATGGCTTTGTGCCTTTTTTTTCCCTCTTTTTTGACGTTTCTTCGAACTATCCCCACCAGATCGTCACAAAAGGGCGGCCTCGCGCCGCTGCCTTTTTTTCTTTTCCCTTAACGGGAACAAAACCCAAAGCAGTTTTCCTCTCTTTTTTTGAATCTCCCCTTCCAGAAATACTGAGGGTCCCTGCTCAATTTGACGGCATCCAGTCTTTTTCAAAGTTTCGTTGGGTCCCCTCCGGTTCCCACCTGCCGGTTTACATTCCAGAGTTTCTTTGCCTTATTTATCTCCTGAACTTTTTACCCCAGTACACCACTTTTCAGTTCGGCTTTTTTTTCCTGACCCCCCCTTTGGCCAAAGCGCAACCCGTGCGTCTTTTCTTTTTTGATTCGTTCCCTCCTTTTCCCTCACGCCCCCCCTCAACAGCGCCGAAAGTTCCGATTTCCCCCGCCCATTTTCGGCTCTTTGTCCGCACCTCCTCTCAGTTTTTTTTTTCCGCCGTGCATTTCAAACCAAAATCAATTTCTCACTGGTTGCTGTCGTTCCTCACCCTTTCGGCTACTTAACTTTGGAATACTCCCCTGAGCCCCCTTTTTTGCCCACTTCACTCCCTCCAATACAATTGACTTCTTGATTACGCGCGTTTTTTGTCCTTTTTTTTTGTTTTTTTTAGGTTCCTCTCTGCCTACAAAATTTCGGCTCTCTTTTTTCTTTTTGGTCCCCCCCTTTTTTCCCCCCCACTTTGGATTGATTCCACTGATTCCTAGGATCGGGCCTTTTCACCTCATTTTGCTGGGGTCCCCGATGCCCGGCACCTCTTCTTTTCCTTCACCTGCAGTGCTCCGTAAATTTCAAAAAAGGCGGATTCCTGGGGCCCGCCCTTTCCCCCTTTCTTTTCCGCAACCAAATTTTTGTTCCCCCCCCCCCCCTCCCCCCCCACAAGGGTCCCACTTTCGCAAGGGGGTCGAGGAAACTTTTTTCTCGTATTTGATGGTGGGCCCCCTTTTTGGTATGTTCTTGATTTTTAGAAGGTTGTTTGCTGACATCGACATCCCACAAAAAACCAACCCCACCAAAAAACAACCACCATCGCGTTTTCCTGTGCGTTTTTTGAGGAATATTTTTGATTTTTTTGCGGGAAAACCCTTCCCCGCCCTTAAAGCTGTTGTTCCGCCGGGTTTCCCCCTTCTTTTCCCTTTCTTTTCATTTTCTGGAAGAACGGTCGGAGACTTCAGTTCCCCTTTTACTTTTCGGAAATTTCTGGTGGTCAACGTTTTTTTTTTTCAGGCCGCGTCCTGACCGCCCTCCCTCCTTGTTTTAGATACTTGTGTGTGTTCCATATCATGGCAGGTACTTAAATCTTTTCCACTTTCTCTTCCTTGCGTGCGCAACCCCCCTTTTGTCTGTTTCCTTATTTCGTCCTGTCCTTTTTTTTACAAAAAAAAATGATTGCGCCCGGTTTTCCATCGCGGATTTGTTTCCCCCTACCCCCTTTCTTTCGTTCCCACATACTACCCCCTCTCACCAAAACCGTTTCACGATGGAGATAGTCGGGCAAAGGGCGGTTTCGTCTCCTTTCAACCCTGCAGGATCATCCCACTGCCCCTTTTTTTTGCCGTTTTTTTGAATCCCCTTTTCTTTTTCAGGTTGCACAGTCTTTGATGGTCGTGTAAAACCTCATGAAACGGCCCGATTTTTTCGGATTGGACGGCGCCATTTCTTTTTTGGAGCAATATTTTTTCATCCCCCGTTTATACTCATGATTCCTCCCTTCCCCGTGCCATTTTTTTTATTCCCCCATTGTCTTTTGAAAACAAATGAGGTTTTCTCCCTTTTTTTCTTTTGGGACCCCCGATGCTTTCTTCCCTTCAACCTCCCTATCGTTTTTTTTTTTTTATCGATGCCTGCCGGATTAGGGGTTCATTTGTTTAAAAGCGTGTTTTGGCTTTTCCCGTTGGGATAGTTAAATGTCCGTCCCTTTTTACCCGTTCTTTCCTACCAAAAAACCGTTTCACATTAGTTCCTAAGTAGGTCAAAGGTTTCAATTGGGTGGCTCCCCCCCCTTATTCGATTCTTTCAACTCAGGCTTCTTTAGGGCGGTCGCAATCCCCGATTTTACAGACCGCCCTATTTTTGGCAGGTCCTTTCAATTCCTTTTTTATTTTGATGCCCCTGGGTTCGCCTGATTTTTTTTTTTTCGAGAGGCTCTTTTTTGACTGTTTTCCCTGGTGGGTTTGGTGATTGGCAATGCAAGCTCGCGGGTCCGATACTAGTCTCTTTTTTTGTTCTTTACACCCAAGGAAGATTCTTTTTTCACCCCCCCCCCAGTTCTTTTTTTCTCCATTTTCGCAGGAAATCTTCCGATTATTTTTTTCTCGTTTCTCAGGCCATCCTTGCTTTTCACGGGAGAACTTTTTTAACCACTCGTACGTTTCGTGTCAACCCCGGTAGGCCGAACAGGAAATGTTTTTTTTTTTTTTTTTATGTCCTTTCTTTGGAACGGCCGTTCCCCCTTGCCTTTTTTTTCAACCCACGTTGGGGCTTCGCCCGTCAACTCTCCCTTTTCCACAGCACCGTCCCGAATTAGTTAGCCGCTTGCCTCTTTGGTGTGTTTTCTCCATGGCTTTGGATGGGTTTGATAGACATCCGTGCGCATTATCCCCCTCCCTTGTTTCTCATACGTCGCTGTCTTGATTCTGATCTCCCCTTTTTTTCTTTCGGACCCCGGAAACGCGATTTGTTTACAAGGCTGGTCTTTTTCGGGTCCCGGAAACTTCCCTCCAACGCTCACGTGCGGTAAGCTAGTGAGTGGGAAACGTTCTCCCCCCCATTTCTTTCCAATAAGTTTTTTTTTTTCCTAAGGATTTTTCCTTGCGTGCGTTCGGTCGATTTTTACTTTGGCTTTTTTTGTTTCGTTGCCCTCATCTTTTGCCTTTTGCGTTTGGCGTCTCCCTCTGATCTTTTTTTTGCGCTTTTTTTTTTTGTCCCCCCTCCGTGGAATAAACGGAGGCGGATAATTTGCTCTGGCTTCTTTTTGACCAGTTCCCCCGAACCCCCGGAAATCTCCCTTTTTTTTGCCCATGTGTTTTCTTCAGGGCGGTAACAAGCGATTGCCTTTCGATGCCTCATACTTTCCCTTTTTCTCAATTTTTTGTTTTTCTGACCCAGTCGTTTCCCTCGGTTTTTTTTCCTTTCCCTCCCCTTCCGAGTTCTGAAGTTTAGGATCGATTTCGTACTTCCTCCCCCCCCCAAACATCTCGCTTTCCAATCCCGTAGCCTAAAGTGGTATTGCGAACCCCGTATGTTCGCTTTTCTAAACCTATTTTTTTTTTTGCACCTTTTTTTTCCGCGAAAGCTCGAGTTCCACCTTGTCCGATTTTTTCATCTCTCACACCCCCCCCCCCGTCTTTTTAATCATTTTTTTTTGTGAATCTGGGAAGCCGGAATGTTTTGAACGTGTATGAATCGCACCTCTCGACCTTTCCCATCTGGGGCTGTGATTTCATATCACCCTACTCCTTTCCTCCCTTTATTGCTGGCTTTTTTTTTTCTTCCATGTTCTTTTTTTCTTTCACGGATCCGTGCCCCTTCCTTCGTCTTATTACCCCCTGGTCTGTTTCCCCGATCTGTTTTGGCCCCGTGGAGGACGGAATTTTTCATCCCCCCTTTTTTTTTTTGTTTTGGGCCGGAACCCCTTTAACAGCTTTTTCCCAGTTTATTTTTCCCATCTGAAGATATTAGTGAACCTGCGATCCGTTGCCTTTCTTCTTTTTTGTTGTTGATCTCTTACCCCCTCCACGTCCCCCCTGAATTTCGCCGTCTCTTTCGCATTGGCCACAATCCCCCCAACCCCCCGGGATTTGCTTCTTGCCCCCTCTTTTTTTTCCTTCCCCTGGCACCCCTTGGTCGCTTCAAATGTTCCCGCGAGTGTAACCTTCCCTCTGAGTGTTTAGTTTTGGCACTGTCCCGTTTTCCGAGTGTACCCTCAATCATTTTTTTTCCCTTCCCAGACTAATTCCACGCTTTTGCAGTAAGCGCTTCTCTTCTTGTACCGATGGAACTTCCCCCCCCCCCCATCACTTCTTTAGATCTCCTCCCCCACTCAAAGCTTTTCCGGCTTCGCTTCCCACCCACGGGCTTCCGTCCGATGGCAAGCAACTTTTGTGGTTTCTTGTGTCCTTTTCTTTGACCTTTTTTTTTCCCATCGCTTCGTTCGCGTTTTTACCCCGCTGCGCCAGGTGGGGGGCTTCTATTGATCCGGCCCCCCCCCCCTTCTTCCCCGGGGTTAGAATTCCAAGGAGGTTCTTTGTCTCATTTGTGCCTTTTGACCTTCTGTTTTGTCGCGTTGGCGCTCCGTCTCTCGTTGCTTAGTGAAAAAAAAACTCTTCACTCTGTCCCCCCCCCCCCACTTTTCCTTTGACACCCTATCTTCTTTTTTTCCGTACTAGATCAGCAATCGCTGGCGGCTTCTGTCTCTGATCCCCCACTTTTTCTGCCTCCTCGATTTCCGATTCTGTCGAGGTATTTACTTTTTTCCCCCCCCTCCGCCCCAGCTTCGCAAACCCAAAAAAAACTTGAATCCCCCTCGGCCCACTGTGTTCCCTTTTTTCCCACCGTTTCGTGCCTCCCTTTAACCAGCCTTTTGCTTTGATCGCCCCACCGCGCCCCTTCCTTTTTGCTCTTTCCAACCCCCCCTTGCAAAAGGAAAATCGCAGAACGGACTTTCCCCTGACCCCTTCTTTTCTCTTTCCGTGCTGATTTCTCGATGTTTGTCCCGCGTCCTTGCTTCCTCCTTTCCTCTGCCCGCCTTTACCCCTGTTTTTCCTTTTCCTCCCGCCCCAACGCCAGTTGGGAAACCCCTCTCGCTTTTTTTTTTTTCCCCCCGCCTTCGAAATAAAATATCCCCCCTTCCCCTTCTTCCTTCCCCCCCGCGAACCCGGACGTAATGAGATTTTCTGGTTTATTTTCTTTTTTTCTAGCCCGTGGGGTCCCGGTAGCGATTTCGATCCATTCATCCTTACTTCCGCACGACACCACCCCGAAATTATGCTTCGAACCCCCCCTTTCGAGTTTGGGGGTTCTTACCACCCTTGGAGATGTTTCGGGCGAGCACTTTTGTCCCACTTCTTGCTTCCTACTAGCAAACACAACCCTTTTCTTTTTTTTAACCTGTGACCCCCCTTTCCTTCCGTACCTGATGGGCGTGGTGTTTTCCTGCTCTGGGACTGATGACTTGCGGATTCTTTGGCGAGCCTCCCCGGAGGCCCCTCTGCAGATTGCTACGCATGGCTTCAACCCCCCGCACCTACGGTGAAGAACATCGTTCAAGTGACTTTTTTTTCCCCGACCACCCCAAAAAACCCAGCTGGCCCGTTCTTTTACTCTCCCCAAAAACTTTGGCATGTCCCTTTTGTTACGCTTCATAACCCCCTTGAATCCCCTCTCTTTTTTGGGAAAACCAAAACCACCTTTTCGGCCCATGGCATTCGCAAACATCCAACAAACAGCTTTGCAAGGGTCTATGCAAATGGTTGATTATTTCCCCTTCCAAATAAGCGGAGTTCTGACATGAGCGCGGGTTCCGATCCCCCCCGATTTCGAAAAATCAGTCTCTACTAACCTTTTACCGAATTTTCCCTCCTCAACGTGTTTTAGAAACCAGGACACTCCCTGATTTTTATTGGCCGCACCTTTATTCCGGTTGACGTCCGGCCTTTTTTTTTTTTTTTTTTGACCCCCCTTTTTTTCAAAAACTTCCCTCCGGCCCGCGATCTCCGGACAACTTTCTCTGTTTTCGCGGCCGTCTGGGCGTTGTCCAAGCCCGTTTTTGGTCCCCTGTTCCATTTACTTCCAGACGACGGCTGGAATGGGGGCACGTGGATTTTCCAGTCTCCCCTCCCCGAGTGCAGCAACGTAGCTCCCCATTTCGCCCCCCCAAGCTTACGCGGTTTTCTCCCCGATCTCGTTCATTCTTTTTTAATTTTTACAAGTCCATCACCCCACGTTTCTTCCCATAGAGTCCCCTGGCTCGGGCCGTACTCCATGGAAATTTCCCCGCCCGCTTATTTCCCCTTTGGGCGACTGGAACCGCACCCTTTGCTGCGGACCCCCTTGCCATTTCCCCCCAAGTTCTCTTTGAGATGCTTAAAAACCCAGGAATTGGAATGGCCTCCCCATGGACTCAGCACATGTCTCGTGTGTCCCTGGTTCCCTTTTTGTTTCCATTTTTTTTTTAAAAGTCCTACCCTACTGCGACAACCCAATGCCCCGCTGCCCCCCCTAACTTTTTTTTTTCAATCCCCCTTCGTTGGAAGCGAAGTCTAATCGTCCACTCCCCCCCCCTTCCCAAACATTGGACTGGACAAGGATCTGGCCCACAACATTGTTTCCCGGATTTTTGGCTGAAATCCAACAAGTTCACTTGATGTGTTCATTGGACCGGCCGGCTTACAAACCCGTTTCTCCGCGCTTGTCATTTGGTGTTTGCTAAAACTGATCCGGGCCTGACTTTTGTTGGGGAATTAGCTAAACTTAGTTCCCCCCCATATCAACCTTTGTCCTCCTTCCATTCCCAAGGAGTGAGATTTTTTTGTTTTTTTTGGATGTTTTTTTTTCTCGCTGGTTGCTTTTTTTCTTCTCCCCCCAGAGTCCTCTCACCGCCCCCCCACCGTCTAGCTTTCGCCACCACCCGCCCCCCGGTCACACCATACTTTCCCTTTTCCCCCCCACATGTTTCTTCCGGTCCCCAAGGGCCCCTCCCCTCGGTTGTTTCCAATGGCCCCTTTTTTTTTTTTTTTTTTATTCCCCCCTTTCTTACGCCGCCGATTTACACTCCGAAGGACTTTTGACGTTCTTCCAAAATCCGGAACCAGGTTGCTTTTGTCCTTGGCTTGTCGTCGTTTGCCCAACCAACCCTGCCTTTCGGGTCCCCCGCGGTCCCCCGAAGACCCCCACCCCTGACTTCAACTTTTTTGAACGTTTTTTTGCCGATCTCAAAAAATTTTTACCCCAATTTTTTTTACTCAATTCCGGTTTTTTCACACATTTAATGTTGCCTTTTCCCGGTCCTACTGCCCCAAAAATTTTCCCGGTCTCTCCGGAGCCGCCAAAAAACACACCCGGTGTCTCCTTTTTTTCATCGAAAAACGGCGCGGCCTTAGCGCTGATTCTCCTTCTTGGCTTTTTCCCTTGAAGTTTGGCCTTATCCTGGTCTTTTTTTGCCAGTTACAGACCTCGACTTTCGTGAATCCCCGCTTCCCACGCGCACCCAGTTCCCTTTTAACGATTTTTTTTTCCTTTTTGTTGGCATTGTGTTTTCGGCCAATCGTACTTTAAAATATTATTTTCGTTCTCCGGTCATTTGCTGGATTTTTTTTTTTTTGGTTCAAATTCGGTTGATTTTTTTTTTTTCCTTGGCCCGTGATGTTTTTTCCAGGAACACTCTTGAACCCTCCCCCCGGGCGAATTCAAACTTGTCGACCGTTCCTTTCCCCCCGCGTTTTTCCCAAAACCGTTCCCCCCATCCCACTGCATTTTTGTTGGGGAGTTTTTCAAGTGGATTTTCCTTTGGACCCCCGATTTTTTCTCAAGTCTGGTGTCGCTGCCCCCCCCTTGGTTTCCTTTTCAGTTTTTCGTGAAAGAACTGAAGAACTCCACCCTCCCTCCTTTTTATTGTGACCCATCAACCTTTGCTCGTTGGTTCCAGTCCCTTTATGCAGCTAAAGATAGTTCTGCTTAAGGCTGATTCTCCCAACCCCTCCTTTTCGACAACTGTTTTTTTTTGTGCCCTGGTTATTACCTTCCAGATCCCCCCCTTACCCCCCCCCACCGGTCCTTGAGCCTTCCCGGGGCCCTTGTTTCGCTTCTTTTTTTTCTTTTTCTAGGCCGTTTTCCCCGTACCCGGTTTGCTATTTCTTGGGCGAATGCGGCCCCCCTCAATACAACTATGTTCTCACCTCCTTTTTTTTTTTTTTCTCGCTCTTAACTTGAAACTTCTTTGCGCCGCCAACCCATTTTTGGGGGATCCAGTTTTTTTTTTTCCACGGTCAGTAGTATTCGGACCACGTCAATTTCGTCCGGGGTGTGAAAAACGCCGTTGGCCTCTTCCTTGTCAGGGTAGCGAGCAATCGAAAAGTTGGACCTGGCTCGTTTTTCTTTTTTCCTTTTGTCTCACCC
>Ga0179593_1515481_pt1 | contig 12536 bp, 20 predicted proteins | sample CZODoug2_1_08_16_FD_185931 | JGI IMG/M metagenome (GOLD analysis project Ga0179593, IMG submission 185931) | Vadose zone soil fungal communities from Angelo Coast Range Reserve, California, USA - CZODoug2_1_08_16fungal (PacBio error correction) | ecosystem: Environmental > Terrestrial > Soil >... | reverse complement strand
TAACCCATTCCCAAGTGGTGAATCACCTCGTTCCCCTGTGGTCTTTTTTTTTTTGTTAGGCGCTGTACTTTTCCTTTTTTTTTTTTGGGCCGTGCTGATGTATCCCCCATTTGGTTCCCCTTTCTTTTTCGACCCCCCAGCGGGCGTCTCCCTTCCCCACCACATGGTTACCTCAAACTGTGATTGGACGGACCTCCCCCCCGACATTTCCTTTTTTTGGATCCTCCTCCCTCTTTCTCTCCTTTTGTTTTTTTCCTTGAGATTTTTTTCTTTTTCATTCACCTGACCCGTCTTTTCTGGTTGTTGTCTCCCTTCAGGTTCCCGGCTTCCAGTTCGGTTTTCCATTGTTTGTCGTTTGAGTACTGGTTTCGAATCTGTTTTCATACAATTTTTGTGGTTCCCCGCCCCGGTTGTTCTTTGACCCGGTCTTATTTACCTTTTGTCGGTTTCTTTCACCAGAACAAACGGGCCTGGGGACCACGTTCCCTTGCTTTTGGATGGTTTTTTTCTTTTTTCTTTTTTTTTTGTTTCTTTCTTGTGCCCGAACCTTTCTCCCCCCCAGCCCCCCCTTTGCTTACTTGCGGTGTAGCCGTTTTTCCTTCAGTTTTGAGACGAAATTTTTTTGCACCTTTTTCCCTCTTGTTTCCATGCGAGCATTACCACCGACGCCGCTTACCCCCCCACCCCCCCGTTTACCCGATGTTCTGGCACTTTCGTCCCTTTTAATTCTTTCCTCCAGACTTTTTTTTTTCGTTTTTTTTCCTTCCCTGCTTTTCCTTCCGGATTCAGACCGGTTCCGTTTCCTGCCTTTTTTTGAGCATTTTTTCTTATGATTTCCTTTTTTTTTGACCCGCTTTCCCTTCTTTCTCAGGGCTCCGCTTGCGCCACGTGTTGTTTCACTTACTTTTTTACTGTTTTTAATCTGCGATGGCTTTTTTTTTTTTTTGGGCGTGCGCACACTCAATCCGATGTTCCCCCTTTGGGGTTGTGCCAGCTCTTATCTCCTCTGTTTTTTTTTTTCCGGTTTGAACATTTTTTTCCACGCCCCCCTTGATCACCTTACCCCCTTTTTTTTTTTGAGTCTCCATCATTTTGATAGATTGGCCCCCCCCAGTTCCCAACCCCAACCGGTGACCACCAAGTTTTCTTTCCCCTCCGATAACCACAGTGTGACTTTTGACCCCACTTTTCATTGTGTCCAACACTCTCCATTTAATTCCTGCACAGGATCGTTTTCTCTTTTTTTCTTCCGGTGTGCCCCCTGTTTGTCCCCCCCCCCCTTTTTTTTTCGCTTCTCATGAACACGTCCTTTGACAATTGTGGTTTGGTCTTCCCTTTGCTGTTTGGCCCATCCCGCCGCGCACCACCCTTGAATTTTCCACATGTTACTTTTGCATCTACGTTGGTGGATGCCAACCCTTTCGCCCAGTGTTCCCCCGCCGTGATGAAGGGGATATTTCCCCACCCTTCTTTGCGAAGTTCTTAATTCCTTCGCCTTTCAGGTCGTTTTTTACCAAGTTCAAGAGACTGTGGTGTTTGGTTCAGTAGTTTTTTAAAGTTTTCCCCTTTTGGAAGTTTTCTCTTGTCTTGTTCACGTTCCGTATTTTATTAACGGGACAGCCCGCAAGTCCCCCTGGACTTTTCTTGGGCCCTCCTTTATGATGGCTTCGGTTTCTTTCCGTTTTTTCTGTCGCCTTCTTTTCCCCCCTTTTTTATTCTTCCAGTTTTTTCCAGTCATTGCTTACGCTCTGAACGCTCCCTGCCTTTTTTAGTAAGACGCAAGATTCCCCCCGCAAGGGGTTTCTTCCTTCCAGATGGTACATCCTTTTTTTTTCTCTTTTCAGAGATTTCCACTTTTTGTACCGCTTAGCCTTTTTTTCCCCCCCCCCTTATGCTTTCCTTCCCCGTGTACCAAAGCACCTATTTACTTTCGGCAAATCCGGAGGGAGTTCTTCTTCCAACCAAGTGGCCAATGTCTTCAATTCCCCCCCTCCCACGTTCGGAAAACCCCCCCGGTTTCCCTGAAGCCACGAGCCAGACATAACCCGGTTTTTTTTTCTCGTTCTGACGTTGCTCGTGTTTTCTTTTTCCAAGCAGCGCTCGCCAAGTTTGTTACTTCACCCTTCCTTTTGTCTTTTTCCCCCCACGCTTCCCAGCTGGGGTTAAGATTTTCAGAGTGTCCGGGTAGCCCCAACTGGGTTGTTTTTTTAAGCAATTGATACTTTAGCATTTCTCCTCTTTCCCTTACAGAAGGTTGGGTTTTTCGTTTTTTTTTTGACGGCCAAGGTTTTTTTGTATTTCATGTGGCCGGACTTGGCCAGGTTACCTGGTGTCCTGAGTTTGAGGGTTCCCCAAGTTTTGTCCCTGTTAACGGAGGGTATCTGTTTTTGGTCCCTTTTTGAAGTTTGCCCCCCCCCTTTTTTTTTCTTTTCGGCTTGTTTCGTTTTTGTGTTTGACCGGGTCTTTTCAGTTAATTTTTGTGTTCCGAGTGTTGCTTTCTGAGCCACCAGGTATCCTTTTCTTTTTTTTTAAGCCTTTTTCGCCACGTTGACTGGTGGCTTTGGGTTTTTTTTCTTCTTGATTCTCGCTGACGTTTGAGGAGAACTTCCGCCTCCCCCCAGTCCCCCCTGCACGCCGTCTTTTTCCTCCTTCCACAAACACGGGACTTTTCGTTTTCCAGCGTCTTTTTTCGTCTTCGGTTTGGGCGGCCTCAAGGAAACAATTTGTCCCTTTCCTTTTTTCTTCCGTCCATTCCCCCAAGCTTGTTTTTAGGGTCAATCCCCAGTTGTGTTTCCAGTTGGAACCCGCTGGCAAGTTTTCCCCGAAATTTTCCGATAACTGCATCCTTTTTTCTTCCTCCCCCGGTTTTCCCCGATCTCTTTTTGCCTATTATATCGACTATTTGGCTTTGGCGGGTTTTTTTTTCACTCTTCTCTCTTGCACCCTCCGTTTGTCTGCCTGTCCCTGGTTCCCATTATTCAATTTTTTTTCGCCCGGCCCCCAAGATTGCTTTTTTTTCAACCGCCCCTTCCGGATTTTGCTTTTCCCTTCTTCCTGCCGGGTGGCCGGAGACGTTTTTGTTTTGTTCCCGCTCCCCTTTTCTTTCCAGTCTCCCCCATTTTTTTTCTCAGTCCTTATATCCCCATTCTTTTCGTTTTGCTCCTTATTTCCCCCGCCATTTTTTTTGGACACAATTTTTCGTTTTCACACCGCTTTTCTCCCCCCGAATCTTCTCCAATCCAGCCCAAACCCCTGAACGCCCTCCCTTCCCCTCCGCAGCACCTACACGGCTACCCTTTTGGTGTCCCGGCAAGCTCCCCCCCCGCCTCTTTAGTACCCCCCCACACTGGTTTTACCTTCTCCCACTGGCCTTACCCCCTTGTCACAACTTCCCCTCCCCCCTCCCCCCCAATACACTTTCTTGGCCCTTCACCCGACCCCCCCAACTATTCCCCCCCCCCTTCCCCCCACTCTATGTCGATTCCTTCCCCCCAGCCCCCCTCTTTTTTTCCCTACGTTTAGGCACCCCCATCCCCCCAACTGCAGCCTTTTTTTTCCCTTGGTTTCCTTTCTATTACTGCGGGAGTTTTCGGCTTTTCGAGCGGTGTTGGTTACCCGCCCATTTTTTCGTGTTTGCCCTTTTTTCCCCCGCACTCCACTGGGGGAGCTCGTTTTTTTCTGACTCTCTCTATTTTTGGCAGACTCTCCCCCCACCTTCCCCCCATAACAGTGCCACTTCCCCCACGTCTTTTTTTTTGGAACAGACCCTTTTTTTTCTTGGCATGTGGCCCAACAACCACCCTATTTGAATACCCTACTTCGACTCCCCTAAACTTTGGGACCCCTCTTTTTTTTTTTTTTTCCTTGTTTTTTCTTTTCCAATTTCCCTTCCTTTTACTTCCGTCCCCGTTTCCCTCGACTGCTCCCCCTTCCCCCAAACCCCTTTCTTTTTTGCACCACGCCCCATTGCGCTTTACTCCGCTTCTTTTGTCACCAAATCTTTTTTGGTTTTTCCCTCCTGGCAAGGTTTCCTCCTGGCCTACATCCCCCTCCCCTTTCTCCGGCCTCGTCAGTTGGACTGCCCCTTTTTTTTTTTTTCTTTTGTAAACCCCACTTGTTTTTTCCTTTACTTCTCCCACCTTCCTGGATCCTCCCCCCCCCTTTGTTTAAACCAAATGCCCCTTCCAGGGGTCCCCACCCCTTCCTTTTTAATTCCTTTTTTCATGGTTTTATGCCTCCCTTCTCCGGTAACGCATAGCATTGCTTTTTTTAATTTCTTGCACCCTTTTTCCTCCCTCTCTTGGGCATATCCCCCACTTGTGATTCCGTTTGTTAGGTAGTCCGAGGGCTTTTCATTCGGAGGCCCCCCCCTGGTTTTCCCCCCCAACCATTTCCCCTTTTTTTTCTTGTTTTTTTTTTTTTTTTAATAGGCCGCGTTGGCCGGTTTTCCCTTTTCTGACTACTTTCCGTGCGTGCCCTCAACCCACTTTTGGTTTTTTCCCTTTTTTTTCCCCCCCCCCCCAGGGTGCCTAGTGGTCTGTTCCCTCCATTTTTCATTGCCATTGGTGCCTGTGGTGATTCCACGGGGTTGTTCACTCCCCCATCTCCCCCAGATTTGATTTCTACGATACCCCATGCCCGTTCTTTTTTTTTTACCTTTTCTGTCGCGCTGCTGTTTCCCCTTCCCTCGTTGAAGTTTTTTTCCCGCCCCGTCTCGTTCGTCTCTGTTAACACCACTCACCTTATTTTCCCTTCCCTTTTCTTGATGTAAGAGGTTCTCTTTGCCTAGAGTCGCGCTGAGCTTTCGGGCTCTTTCCCCCGGTCATTCCCTTTCCCCCCCGCCCGGTCTCCGGCAGGTATGAGTTTTTCCCTTTTTTTTTTTTGGGGTGAGAATTCTTTCCCACCTGTGGCTAGCCGTATTCCCGAGTCTCTCGCCGTTTTCTTGTCTCGGGTTCATTGCATTTTGCGTTCCCCTGCCCCATTGAGTTTTCTTTCCCTTTTGTGAGTCGGCCCGACTCTCTTTAGCTCTCGACTTCCTTTGCGTCCCCACCCTTTTTCTTGTGTCCGTCTTGTCCCCTTTTATACCTCTGTGTCTTCACCGCCCACTGGTCACGACCCGCCCCCGTCCCCCCCACCCTTAATCCCTATCTTGCCCTGTTATACCTGCGCTTAAAGCTTGTTACCGGTCCCTGTTGACAGACAGAGTTTCCCTCACCATTCTGGGTGTCCCCCTCCCCCTCCCAAGTTTGCAGTATGTGATTATATTTTTCGGTTTTATTTTTTATAGCGATTGGTGGTTCCCAAATAGACCCCAACCCTTTGTGTGTTTGTGTATGGAAATTATTTGTAATATTAGCATTTTTTTTTGTCCCTTTGTTCTGTGTGTTGATTTTTTTTTTTTTTGTGTCCCTTGTACTGTGGGTTATAATCCGAGGCGTTTTTTCTCGTCTCCTTTCTTTTTTTTTTCCTGAACTTTTTTTTGGTTCTATGCAATATTTTGCCTTCCCCCCCTCGGTAACTTTTTGTGTTTCCCTGATGGGTTCCCCCTCTTTCCCACTGCCTTCGTTTAGTCATGTCCCCTTTTCCGTTGTCTGCGTTCCCCCCCAATTTTCCCTTTCCTCGGGTGGGAACCTGTATTCCCGCCCCTTTGTGTTATTCCACCAACCGGACAGTTCCCCCCGTTTCCCATAGTGTCTCCATTTGATGGTTCTTTGACGGCGTTTTCGGTTTTTTTCTGCACCAGGGCTAACCCCTTCGCCCTTATCACATTGAAGAGCATTAGCCACCCTCCCTTTTTCGTTTTGGCCCCCCACAGTTTTTTGTGTACATTCCCTTGTGATTCCCAACTCTCGGAGAATCCCAATCAATGCTTTCTCCCCCCAACCCCCCGGTCGACACCTACGTCTGGAAGTGCCCGCTTCCTGGGTCCCTGGAAAGGTCGTTTCTTTTATAACCCTGGTAGAGGGATTATTTTCCCGAACCCGTTTTGTTCCAGGCCCTTTTCCTCTTTGATTATTTGGGGCGGTTTTCTCAATACTGCCGGAAGCCTCCGCCCCTTTAAGCTTGTCAACCCTCTCCCCCCTCCTCCCTTTGGCCCGCCTGCCGGCCTTTCCTTTTTTTTGGTTGGTCCCTTCCGACTCTTTTATGGTTGTAGCACTTCAATGACTGGCCCTTTTCCTCCCGGGTGAACCACTCCCCCTTCCCGGTATTCTGCCATTTTGTTCCCCCCCGGCCCCCCCTGACAGGGTGATTTAATTTGACCGAGATTTCATCGACGATTTCCCATTGGTCACTTTCCCCCCAACCACTTCCCCCACCCCTTTTCTTTCAGATCCCCAGGATACCCCAAAGTGTTCCCCTTTTTGGGCGCGAGCCCTGCTGCGGTCCTAGCCTACCACCAAGCACACTGACCGCCAATATTCCTTCCTGAGATGAGCGTAGCTTGTCTCGACACTGTTTTTTCCCCCACCTTGGTTATCCTGGACCACTTCGTACCCCACCCTCTCGTACCCCCTCCCGTAGTCTTGTTGGGCTATTCCCTCCCTGATTCAGCACCAAGACGACCTGCCCCCGCCCCACAGTCCCCCGGACCCCGTTTTGTGACTAACTTTCCCCCATAGCTTGAAATCCTTTATGATGTGCCGGCCTGGAGTTCCCTATTTGATGTATTTTCCCTGTTCACCGTCCCTTTCTTCTTTCGGGGTGTTTTTTTTTTTTTTTGGTGTCACCACGGCCCCCCCCTGGCCTAGGTTTTTTTTTTTCTTCCCCCCACTCCTCTCCCCTAGTGGTTTCAAATTTTCCTTTTTGTATGCTCTCAGTCAGCGCTCCATTATGTTACCACCGACCTTTTCCTTCCTGGCGGGCTTTGTCTGTGCCTGAGCGTTATTAAGTTTGTTCGCTTCCCGTCTATCCTAATTTTACCGCCCCCCTCCCCTGTGTTTTTCCCTCTTGAATCCATTTTCACTTCCCGACGAAACGACCCCCCTGGGTCCCTCCACACGGCCATATTATTTTGCGTGTTCTCTTATTTTAGCTTCTTTTTACTCCCTTGTTTTTTGTTGTCCCGGGACGTTACCTTTTTTTTCCTTTGCCTGGCTCCGGTCCAACCTCACCCGCCTTTTTTTGCCCCGTTAGTCGAATCCTTTTCTTTATTTTCGGTCCCCCCCTTTTGTCACATATCCACACTCATTTTTTATGACCCCAGAGAACACGTTCGGTCCCCCTTGCGTATTAGATTATTTTCCCCCTCCAGGCCTGTGGTTTTTTTCCCCCGGCCCTCGAACCCACTTCACGCCTCTTTAGGTCGACCCAGAATAACTCCGCTTTCATGTGATTTTCAGTTTGTTAAGGTTTCTTTATTCTTTTGCTTGGGGGACTGTGATCTACGCTCGCAAGGGGCTCCTATGGAGGGTATCCCGGGCAAAGGGACGGTTTTTTGTGGAGTTACCATGTTATGGAACATGTTAAAATTACGCCTTTTTTTTTTCCACACTTTTTGTCCCTTTCCCTGGGTTGTTTCTTATTGCCTTCACACAAGGTCCCTGTATGTGTTTTTTTGAGTGGGAGGTGCTTTGTCTTTGATTTTTTTTTTTATTTCGGCGGGCAGGCCCTCCCCGACCCCCCACCCACTGAACCCGCGCCGTTGTCGATTTTTTCCCCTTTTTCCCTTTTTGGTGTCAGAGCGCTTGTTTTCCGTGTCCATTTTCCCTGGCGGTTTTGAAAGCCTGCCTTATTCGGCTGGTTGGTGTTGTCGGGACTTGAGTTCGGGTCTTCAGAAATATTTTGCTTCCCCCCCCCCCCCCTTGCCCCTTTTTTTTTGTCGTTTGCCCGAATCCCAACCATGCCTGGCGTGTTCAGGCCGGCCGGTCCGGCTTTGGGTACTTTGAGGCGAGAACCAATGGCTCTCTTTCCCGTTTCCCCTTTTTGCTTTCCCAACCTGGCGTTCCCGCCCTTGTACTTTTTGGCGGTGGGCGGTGGGCACACCTCAGGCCCACTTTTTTGGTTTTTGACGGTTTCTTTTTTTTTAGATAGTCGATATGGCACTCCTTCTCCATTTCCGTTGTTTAGTTGATGGATGCCCTATCGGACTTATTAAATGTTTCATGTCCCCTTTTTCCCTTTGGTTTTTCCCAACGCCCCCCACGCGGCTCTCACACTTTTTCTGTCTTTCATGTTTAATTTTTTTTTCCTATTTTGTTTCCACTTGCCCTGTTTTTGTCGGTGTCACCACCCACCCCCTTCGCATTGGCCGGTCCACCCTTCCGCCCTCTGCCTTTGATCGTATTCTGACGTTACTGGTGGGCCTCCCCCCTTCTCTCCCTTCCAGCGATTTAAAGCCTCCACCGCCTGTTCCTGTTTTTTTTTTCCAACCGCCTGGCCTTTCTTTTATGCCCCACATATCCTCTCTACCTGAATCATCCTTCCACCCTTTAGACGTAACCGTCGCCGTCATTTTCCACTCCCCACCCCACCTCGTATACATTTTTCCTTGCCACACACTTACCCTTTATGACCAACCCTTACCGGCCTTGTTCTTGGCCCAACATTTCCAGAAAATCCCCCCAGTGTGACCGTGGAGTTCCCAACGAACCCCACCTTCCCGGTTCCGCGGATTATCCCACAGCGTTCTGTGCCCCCCCTTGTTCGATCCCCCCGACCCCAGCCTTGCGCCTGTTGGTCCCGATTCCGCTGGCTTTTTCTCCGATCGGTGGTGTTTTATCACGCCCCTTTTTGGATATCGTTTGTTTTTACGCTATCCCCGTTTTTGGCAGAACCGGAATCCATATTAAACCCACGGTTACGCGAATCGTGGTCTCCACCCTCTGTCGCATACACTCACTGCAGAACTAAACCGATTCAGCCTTGCTTTTTCTTCCCGCCTCTCTCGCGCGCGCCCCCTCATAACGCCTACTACGTCACCCACAGGTCCCCTGTACTATTTTAACAAACCAACACACCCCCCTTCCTTGCGCTTTTGTTTCGTTCTCTTTTGGTCAAAGGTCCATTCCACGTTCCCCTCCATTTTGGGGTCTCATTCAGCCGGCAACTCCGAGCTGTCCGATGGTTTTTTCCTTCTCTCCTTCCAACCGTGGCGTCCCAGCTGACGCGCCTGGCGGCATTTCCTTCACATGTTAGACACCCACCTGGTCGCCCCCACCGCAACCTTACGCTGGCTACTGTCCTTACCCTCATGCTGGTAGCGCACTATGTGTTTTGTTGTGGCTATGGCTTTCTGAAGGAACCCCGGTGGCCCTCCCCCGGAAGTCCTTCCTTCTGCACGGAGGTTTTTTCGGCCTCACAACGAGTTTCATGTGACCCTGGTGGCGCTCCTGTATTCATTTGTAGGTTTTGATGCCCCCAATCGCGGGCCCTCAGGGTACCCGGGTTGAGGCCGGCCACGCCCGGGAGCCACTATACCCTGTGCGACCTGACAATTAGGTTGGCGGTCCCTGCTAGTCAATCTTTCGTCTTCTCCCAACACGGATATTTATCCTCTCGCCCCATTCCAAGGTTTCTGGCCCGGATTGAGGTTCTATTATGGGGAATCCACCGCCCTCCCTCCCTATCATCTGATTCTCTCCGGCTTACGTTGTCGTTCCGGGGAAAATATATTTGTTTTATGATGTGCATCTTTTTTTATTGTATTTTCTTGCCTCTGGTTGGACTTACGTGGTGTTAGTGTGCTTCAGAGGCACTCGCGACCCTCCCGTTCACACCACCCGGCTCGTTCTTTCCCAGTGTGCCGTCAGGGAAAAGGGAACTGGGGTTTAGAAGTTTTAGGATGTTTTTCGAGGCTCATCGGGGCATTTCGCCGCCGTTTTGCTGCCAGGGCAGTGGGATTTTTTCTTCCCGTGACCCCGGTATGGTAGTTTTTTTCCCTTCGTTTGCGGTTTCAGGGCATGGGTGGGTTTTTTTAGCATTTTTCTGGTTTTTGATGCCCTCTGCATTGGCCCCCCCCGGTGTCGTACTCAAGAACCTCCACAGTATTTACCTTTGTTTTAGTTCAGAGGCCTGGCAGTATTACACTTTGTACTTGGTCCATTTTCCCCTTCCACCCACACGCCGGACGTCCCGCCCCCCCGCATCCTAAAACAAGGAATCCAATATGTATGTCCCGTGTTTTTCCAGCTGTTGTTCCTTGTTAGACATAAATGGACACAGGTCCAGGCACCCGACAAGTCCCTCCACGAACTTTCTGGGTGTTTGAACCAGACTTCGAAAGCGGTTGCACCCTCGTTCTAACCCCCCCCTGGCAACAACCCCTCCCCCTAACGTTCCCTTTTTTTTCGACCCCACCGCCAATCTGTCAGGTCTCCCCCCCTCCTCCCTTTTTTTTGTTTTAGAGACTGATTGATCACTGACAGATTTTGTGGTCCTTCCCCTTGTTTTTGAGGTTGTCCAGTGGTTTGGCCAGAGGTTACTGGCCGCCCCTTCGCTTTTTTCCACCCAGAATTTTGTCCTTCCCTTTTTTCCCTCGCGGGCTGAAACCGGGTCATTATTACAGCGCGGTTCCCCACCCTGACGGAGTGGACAGGGGTCCAAACCTGAATACATAGGTGATTCATTTTTTTTTTCTTTTTCGTCCCTTCGGTGCCGAAGGGCTAACCACACTCTCCTAACGAAGCTTTTTTTTTTCCCTGGGTTGGGGGGGGGCATTTTCTGACGGGGAGGTTCAAGGGTTGCGCCAACGTGCAGAGGCTGCATCAACCACTCACCCCCTTCCCGAGGTCCCTAGCCGGCTGACAGGGACTTTTCCCAGTTTTGGTCGGGTGACCCTGTCCCGTACCTGCACGGCAGATAACCGCGGGAGGGGGGGCGCGTAATTCTGAGGAGGGTCCTTCCCCTCCTGCTCCGCACCTCTAGCCCTTGCTTTGCCTTCACTTCTTCCCATTTTTTTCAGTTCTTGGTGTTAAAATCGCGAGCTTTCTCTGTCTCACACCCTCCTAATCGAGAGCCCTTTGTCAAAAGGCAGGGTGCGAATAACTAGGGTCGGCCCCTTCCGTCTGGTCAGAGATCATCTGAGATAGCTTTCCCTGCATCCATGACCACCAACGGATGCTGCAGATAACCCGGTAGCTGACCAGATCCCTTTGGCCCCCCCCCCCCTGGCATTTCCTTGCCACGTGCAACGGAGCCAGGGTAGAGTTCCGGGGTTGTTTGGTCTGGCGTTTTACATGGGGACCCCGACTGTTTCTCCTTTTTTGGTGGCCTATTTGCCGCGCCATCCAGGACCGCACCGTCCACCTTCTTCCACCGTTTTTTTCTCGAACATTGCCTCAGTGCGCCCTTTGCTGGTACTTGAGCCAGCGATGGCGTCACTTTCTACTAGCTCCGTTTCTTTTTTTTTTAACAGCACGCGAGGCGCTCATGTTTGTTCCCCCAGTCCTGGATGCTCGCGTCGGCCGCCGCCCTTTCAGTCATTGCGGCGTGACGCAGTTTGCCGGGGCTGTTGATTCAGCCCCCCCTCCCCTTTTTTCCCTCCCTTTGGACCTCCTCTTTTAACGAGCTGTACGAACACAAAGCGTCTTGGGATGAGTTGATATTTGGTTCTAGTCTTTTTTTGTAACCCAAGTTGCTTGGCGCTACGTTGCCAAAGTTACATTCGTTTTTTTCTTTTCTCAGGAGTTATTCCAAACAAATTGTTCTACATTATTTTGTTTCCCCAAAGTTCTGCCAAATTGCGGATCAGGACGCCGAACCTCTGGGGGTTGCCGGCCTCGACTGGTTTTGGTGACCCCTTACTCCAGCTTCATCGTTCCCCCCTTTGTCCTTTGGAGTGAGCCGGGGTTAACAGCGTAAGGCTTTCCTTCGCCTGGTCCAAGGGGTTTTTTCTTTACGGCCCCACGGGCCGGTAGATGTGGATTTTGCGGAAATCTTGTTACGCCAGGCGCCAGGGTACCCGTTGTCTCCGTCGGTATAAGTTTTCCCCACGCGGACGTGTTTTTTTTTTTTGCTCGGCGGACTTGGTGTACGGCGCGATTGGTAAACCTTCGGGTCGAGATTCTTGGTGCCGGCCAAGTTCCAGGTTTTTTTGAACCCAGCCGTCGCCATCGGGTCGTCTTTTTTTGGGCCAGGATGAGGATCTTATGAACTGACTTGAGTTGCTTTCCCCCTTGAAGATCCACCAGTCCGTGCCTTTATTCACCTCACCCCCTGCACGGGAGGGCGTCCTACGTTCTTCCCCTTTGTCGGAGTCTCCCCAATTGCTCTCACCGTCGGTTAAAGCTTTCCAGACGCTCCCAGCCGTTTTTTTTCTTGGCACCTTCGGATCGTAAGGGTCTCCTTCTATGCTCTTCCTCCTTCCTTTCACCCACCTGTGGCCGTTCGTGTGAGGGTAATGCGTCGAGGGGTTCAACTAGGCCTTGTGTGCTCCTGGTACCCATTTGACGTTGTCTCTGTTGTTTCTTTCCTTTCTTGCTTTTACCTTTTTCCACAGCCCTTTCCCCACATGACGCCCCCCTCCCGTACCCTTTATTTTTTTTTTTTTCCACCTTGGCTTAGGCACGCAGTGTCTTGTATTCCCGTCTGCCTTCCTT
>Ga0179593_1474642_pt1 | contig 12536 bp, 11 predicted proteins | sample CZODoug2_1_08_16_FD_185931 | JGI IMG/M metagenome (GOLD analysis project Ga0179593, IMG submission 185931) | Vadose zone soil fungal communities from Angelo Coast Range Reserve, California, USA - CZODoug2_1_08_16fungal (PacBio error correction) | ecosystem: Environmental > Terrestrial > Soil >... | reverse complement strand
TTCGAGGCCTAGTCGGCAGGCTGTCTGAGCATGTTTGCGACTCTGAGTCAATGGGACAGTAATAAAAAACAACAGTACACTCTTTTGCAGCAGGGTGTTGGTCGGCCTCTAACATTTAGTCAGAGCCACGTTCCCCCCTCCCCCCTTTTCTTTATCCCTTGCGTCCTCCTTTCTGTCCGCTCCACTATATCTTTTGCTGCTCGGGAGTCCCCTGACGTGATCACTGGAGTGCTTCCCTTTTTGTGCATTCCCTGCCACTTTCATCGCATCAAATTCCTTTTTTGCGAATCGCGGCGCTTCCGCAGATCTTTGTCCTTCCCGTCAGAGTGCATCTTCACCCAGTCCATGCGTCTCCCCCAGATCTTTTCGATATTCATTCCACCCCCCCTTCTGCCCATATCGTCCCCGTTTTCTTCCTGGACTGCTAACCTCCTACAGCAGGGGTAGTGTGCTGCCCTCCAGTCCCTCCATGTTAGCAAAATCCCCAATTGCGTCTGAGGCTCTCGTTCCCCATTTTTTTACGTTAGCCCGAGACACCGGTTTTAATCTCGATCTGATCTTCTTTTTAAGCCGGCCGGCTTTTTTTTTGAACGAAACTTTTTCGCTCCGAAGCGTCTCGTCACTCCGTTTACGCGAAAATGGCGGCCGTTTTCCATCATCGAGTGAAGTTCCTGCCCCGCTCCGGCTTTCCCTCACCCCACTACCCCTTGGCGCGCTCCCCTACTGGTTCTTCCCCGTCTATCCACCCCCTGCTTCTTACCCTCCATCTCCACCCCGGTTCTTTATTTCAGTGCCAGCGCATACTCGGCACAGTTTTGTGGTCTGCCGCTTACCCGCCGTTTTTTCGTTTGACCCTTTGATACTTTCATCCTCGTATTTTTCGTAGGCACTCTTGAAACGATGCCCCCGTTAGGCTTTTTACGCCATACTTTTTTTATTTTTAAATGTCCCAGACAAAAGAGCGTGTCCCAGAGTCCCATTTTCACATGTGTCTTCCTGGATGACGGAAATCCCGTTTTTCCCGGGTCGTCGGAGATCCCCCTTAACGATGTTAATTTTCAAGTTCTCTGGTTTTTTTTATCCAGAATAACTACCTTCCCCAAGAGTAGAGGGCCTTCTTCTCCCCCAGTGTTTTCTGTCTAGTAAAGGTGCATTCTTTTAGTTTTGCAGCAGATTTTGCCCTCCGTCATCTCTGCTCTCAAAAATGTCTCCTTTGCCCTCATTTAGCACTTTTCAAAAACTTCTTAATCCCGCCTACTGAGGCCTTGGTTTCCAGAAGCCTCAATCGCCGGTTTATGAAACTTCACCCCCCGAGTCGTCTCCGTCTGCCCTTCACATTCCCGCTCCAATCGTTGCGGTCCGTGGCGCCATGTCTTGTCTTAGTTGACAGATCCGCCCCCCCAACCCGTACCCCCCAAGCCCTGATAAGGATGTCCATCCTGCGTTTACCCCCCAACTCCCATCATACTCCCGAAATAACCCAGGTTAGCTTTTTTCACTCACTTTTACTCCCCGTAAGATAATTTTTGGCGTGCCCCACCCTTGCATTTCTTGTCCTTTGTTTTTTCAGAATTTTTTGATCCCCGTACAATCCTTTTTCCTTTTTTTCCGCCACGCCTGGACGCACCCCCCCTGACCCATTAGCTCTCTTTTTCAATGTTATCGTCTTCCCGCTCCTGCCGACCCGCCAAAGGAGTTTCCGTTTTGGCTGTAATGCCCCTTGTTTTCCCTAGACCCCCGCACCTCCGCGGCCCACACCCCACATCAACACGCCCATCATCGGAGGTTTTTTTTTTTTTCTGCTTTTTTGCGGTTTGTTTCTAATTACGAATCGGGCCCTGATGCCTTGTTGTTGAGATCTAGAGGAAATAGATGTCCCGCTTTTCAGCAATGCCCGGATTAACCCCTAAACCCCGTCCGTGATTGGCTGAATTTCGGTATACCCTTGGGACTGGAACCCCCCCCTGTCGTCCACTTAACGAAGTAAACACCATCATGATTTTTTTCCCCACTGGGATTCCCCCGAGGCCCTTTTGCACTTTCCTCATTGTGAGAAGGCATCTTGAAATCCGTGCGTCCGTCGGTCCGCGGTTTTTTCGTCAAACTTCTGCACCACCCCTTCAGAAAACTCTCAAGGCGGTCCCTCCCTTTGCACTCGGTCCAATGCGATTCCCCCCCCCCCCAACATTTTTTCCCCCCCCGGGTGAGCTTTGCTTCCCCTGCGACGGAGCTCTGCCCTTCTTGGATTGATTCCCTTCAGTGTCCCACAGGCCCCAGATCGCCGGACTTGATATCGCCTCCCTTTTTGCAGTCAGCCCCCTGATGTTTCAAGGTTACCGTCTGGCCTTACCTTCCGCCGGATCCTCCGTAAAGCCCCTCCCTTTAGGGGTTCCCTCTTTTAGGCATGAATGCCGATATTGTCACAGGTACTTCTGGTGAGGTCGTCGCCCCCCCCCCCCCCCCCCCCCCCCCCCCCCCCCCCCCCCCCCCCCCCCCCCCCCCCCCCCCCCCCCCCCCCCCCTCCCCCCCCCCCCCCCCCCCCCCCCCCCCCCCCCCCCCCCCCCCCCCCCCCCCCCCCCACCCCCCCCCCCCCCCCCCCCCCCCCCCCCCCCCCCCCCCCCCCCTGTGCCTTTTTATGGTTTCTCATGGGGCCGTTTCCCACATGGGCCTCTGTGGGGAACTTATTTCCTTCCAGGGGGAACGTGATCCGCGTCCACGGCAGTTGAGGCTGTCTAACTTCCAGATGTCCAACTGGTCGAACTTACTTGTCCTTTTTTGCGATCCAGACCCAACAGAAGGGGTTGGGAACGCACAGGTGCTCTTGGAGCTTTCGGCTTCGAGGCCCGAGACCCCCACTCCCTTCCATTTTGACCAGAAGAACACAAAATATTTAACAAGGTGTCTATTCCTCGTTTTTCTGGAACCCTTACCTCCGACGTCCCACCGCATCTGACATTGCTCTTCCCTTTGTCAAGGTTTATGCCATTCCCCCCCCACACGAGCAGTCATGGCATCGGGCTCCGAACCTGGGCTATTCATATGCCCTCCCCCCTCTTTTCTCCTCATTCAAGACAACCCCCGATGCAACCGACTGTGTACCTCCCTTTCCTTATTCATCCTCTTGTTTTGTTGAGAGCTCTTTCAAGAGGATCGGGCAGGATATTTGCTTTTTAATGGTCTTAGATCCACTGCCTCTCCCTTGCCCAGGTTACTTCCTCACCTTGATCTTAATTAGCCGGTCCCCGTAGGTCATTGTCTGCCATTTCACCGAGACGGTAAGCAGGGGCGGGCTTTCCCCCCTAAATAGGCGAGGCGTGCTGAGTTGGTCCCTGCGCACCACCTCCGCCCCAGCCCCCGTGGAGACTGTTTCTCTGTACAGGATTCCTGGTATAGGCATTTCGAGCAATACCCTGACCTTTCCCCCAGCTTTCACCTTTGATTTCCCCCCCAAGACACCTTTTGGAGGGATTCTCCCCCATGCGAATTCTGGCCAGGCTTTCCCTCTTTCCTTGTTCTCAAAATCTTTCTTCTCCCTTGCTTTTTTCCCTCCGGTATCGGGCACCGTCTCGTTCAATATCAGTCCCCCCCCATCAATTTGTTTTCATCCATGTGAGAGATGGCACTTTCAGCAATCCCCAGTCCCCCATTGTCCACCGCATCTTCCCATCTTCTGCCTTTTTCTACAGGGTCATCCCTAGATTTTTCTGTCCTTCTGCCCGTGAAGGGGGTTAGCCAGCGTTCCAAACTGTCCACCCTGCGTTGGGCCGTCTAAAGAGGCTTGCGTGATTAGTGGAAGGCTTCTTGGCGGTTTGTTCTCCCCATTTCGGCCACCTCCCCCTCTTTCCGATGGCTCACGTGCTAGGGATCCCCAGCTCCCCCTTTTTTCTGAAATTTGGGTCTAGCATGCCGATGATTGCGACACTGCGCTGTGAGTCCTTTGTTTCTTTTTTTTTTCCCCCTACAGTTTTTTTTGCTCGCCATGAGGGCAACTTCTGACAATGGACTGTTTACCTCTTAGGCTTAGCACCATCTACGTTCCTTCTCGCGGTTGATAGACCCCCCAGGTTTACCCTTACCCTCACTGATGGTCTTTTTACGGAGTGCATCTTCCTCAGCTTCCCGGGCCTTATGAGAAATGTCCACTTTTTCCTCCACCACAGAAGTTTTTTTCCATTGTTGAGCGCACACGGATCTTTTTCCAAAAGCGTCCCCTCTCGTTCCCCAGTCGCCTTCTCACCACCATTATAATTTTCAGAGATGTCCGTAATTCTCCCACTTTTTCAACTTCCCAGGCGATTCGTTTCTCTGTTAAATTCTTTTTTTCTCTTCCGTTAGTTTATGGCTTAGCGAGAAAGATTTTTCCCTCTTCCCTCTGCCCCTTTTCGACTTTTGCCTTTTTCTTTCCGGAATTCCCCCTCCCCGTTCAGTCCGGGTATCCCTCTCCTGTTGTTTTCTTCAAGTCTGTCCTTCCCCTGTCGCAAGTTGCCGTTTCAAACTTAGTCCCCCCCCACAAGGGCCAATCCCCCCCCCTTCCCGGGTTTTTTCCCCGCGAGTTTCTCTGACCGTTATTACAGTTCTTGACCTTTGTCTTTTTTTACAATGTTATTTTCTTGACTTTCGCAGGTTGATGGAGTTGGGTTCTTTCCGTGCCCTTCCCACCCTTATCCCTTTTTAGGGGGACGGGTTTTTTCCGTCCTTGCCCTGCAAGACCCCCGTCAAGGTATCCCCCCCTACCCACCCCCCCGCTTTACCTGACTCTTAGTAAGGTTGTGTTTATCACGATTTTACAGCTTTTCGCATACCCCGATTTTTTAGATGTTTCATGAAGTTAGATTTTATTCGTGAACCCCCCGGCAATAAGATCCTTAAGACGTTTTTGGTGTCAACACTGATTACAGTATAGGGTCTTCCCGGGGGTCGATCCAGTTTTCGCTCCTCATTCTGCAATCCCCATAGTTCTTCGACGAACGCGCACCTTCCGTGTCGGCTTTTACTTCGTGTACTGAACGACCTTCTTTGGGCATTCTCTGCGTTTTTCCCAACCCTCTTTTCCTTCCCCTTGTTGGACCCTGACAAGCTGCGTGTGATTCCTCCTCCGGAAATGACCTGGTGTCGCTCCAGAAGTGTCCTCAATTTTTTTTTTCATTTGGCCCCTCTCTTAATCCCTTTTGGGCTCTGGCAGTTGAAGAAGCAGAATTCTTGGGCAGTTTTCAGCCAACTCTGGTTGCTTCGTCTGAGCTATGCTGCCCCCTAACGAGAGTACTCTCCCTTTTCCCCCACCCCCCTCACCCAGCTGTCTCCTCCGACCCGAATCTTTTCTCTCTTTTTCTGTCTACGCGTTTTTTCCAGCAACTAGCCTTGTTTCCGTTTTCATACCCCCGGTTTCGTTTTTCTACGTTTCAATGCCCGTCGTGAGGGCCCGCGAAATTTTTTCTGGTTTTCTTTGACAGCATTTTTTTTTTTCGCCTCCCTCCTATGTCGCTGGATTTGCACTGAAAGTTCGCCCCATTCTATATGTGCCTTCTATGTCGGATCGTTTTGCGGTCCTCCCTCTTTTTTTTCGTAGTTTAGCTCCCCTCATCTTCTTTACGTTGTGTCTCGGCGTTGGGGACCCAAAGGATGCGCTCGTCTCCGTTCCCATCCCCTTGCTGGCGTGAGCTAACAGGTTTTGTGAGACCTGTGCTCGTCCGGCCCCCAAGACCTTTTTTCTTCGCTTGTTTCTATGATCTTTGACTGATTCCCCCTCTTCTGGGTCCCCTATTTTGCCTTGACATAGACTGAAGGCTGTTCTGCTGCGCTGGGCCTTCTGTGCGATTCCCCTCTTTTCTTTTTTTTACACCTTTGTCTCACGTCACTGTCTTCATCCCACGCATTTTTCCTCAGTTGGCTGTTGGATGGCCCTGGAATGCCCCACAGATACCTCCCTCTACCCCGTGGGTTTCCTTACGATAGACTTGAGGCTTTTGGATTTTGCGAGATGACGCTCTGCGCCATATCCTCCGATTCAGAGCGGGACTGGTGCTTTGCTATGCTGAAAGCAGCGACCTTCCACCTTGCCCTCGGCCTGAAAATATTTGAGTGTTTTTTTTTCTGTTCCGATTCCTCCGAGTGTCCCTGTAGCCTCTCTTCAGTCACCACCCTCAGAAGCCCTTTTCCCTTTTTTTTTTTTTTTTCTTTTAATTCCTCCTGGTTTTTTTTTTTCTCTCTACTCTCTATTTATATCTGCCAGGAGTGCTGAGCAGTTTTGTTTCGATTTCTGTCCCCCTTTCCATTTCCTCCCCCCCGCCCCTAAATATTTGCAGTATGCGTCGTCAGTTTCTTATGACCCCCCCTTAATAGCAAACGCCCCCTCCGTTCTTTTGGGTTCCATTTTCCTCTTCCGCAGTTCCTGCCCAGTCTTGGGCCTTCCTCGTGTACAAGAAGGTTTCTCCTTTCTTTTCTCCCCTTGGGATCCCTGGCCATCCCAACAGCCCTCTAATTCCCCACTGGTCGTTTTGAGTCCTCCTCTGACGAAGCGATGGGCCCTGCCCTGCGTTTGGCATCGTACCACCTTCAGTCCCTGCCCCCCCCCTTCCAAGATGCGCGATTTTGCCCCCTGTCTCCCAATCTAAGCCGGGTTCTTCTGGACACTCTACCTCCTCCTGACATCTTTTCTTACCCCGTATGCAGTCACGCACACTTTTTTTCACCCCTAGTTGGGATTGGTTCTCTCGCAGTTTTTTTTCCTTCGTCCGATCCCCAGAGTCATCCGTCTCTTTGATCTTTTACCCTGCCTCTTCCCTCCTTCATAAACAGGCGCGTCTCCCATAGAGAGATCCCCTCCCTTATTCCCCGGCAGGTTTTTTGTCCCAGCATCCGATTGACGTCCGAGCCTAACTGTATTCCCCCTCACCCCAGTACATTGAGGCGCAGACCTACTTTTTCGTTATCCAACAGTGTAGCTGACCAAGCCTGGTCCTGCACGTCCCCCCTTTCTTTCATGCAGAGAATACCTGCAACGCTTTGCGGTATGTCCCCTCTCCCTCTGGTTGACCTATAGGTACATCGGGGTATTGGAGCTCCGTCCCCCGCTCTTGGTCGTCTGTTCGGCTCCCACACTTTTTCCCTCCCTGATAAACCTTTTTGGATGTAGCTAGTCCCCCCTTTCCCCTTTTTATAGTAGGCCTGAACCCCGTTTACCTTTAGTTTTCCTCTTTTTCAACTCTGCTGCGGGTCCCCGGCGCTTAGGTGGGCGTCCCTTGATCACCCAACAATGCCCGAGAGAGTTTTTCCGACAGTGAGGAACAATAAAGCCCCTTCTGCGTTTTACATAAGATTTTGTGACCCCGCCTCAGAAATGGCTACTCCCCCCCCGGTCTCCAGTCTATTCGATCACCTTTCTCCCCCCTTCGGCCGAAGAAGAATGTCTTTTGTTCTCGGAGTCGAACCCTTCCCCGCGGAATGAACCTACTTTTTTCCCCCGTTCAGTTTGACTTTTACCTTTCCTCTTCCGACTCCATCTTTATGGAAATGCCAGGATCCCGGTTTTGACTTGGCGTCCTTTTTTCCCCTGTGTTCTTGCATTCCAATGAAGACACCACCCCGTCTCCCCCAACTTCCTTTCTACTTATGTCCTTCCTTTTTACACCCCAAACGCCCCTTTTCCTGTCCGAAAACATAACCGGTTCGCAAGCCGGCCCCCTAACCAGCGTCCTCACGAGCGTGCCACAAGCAAGGTATGTCCCCTTTTTTTTTCTAATGGTGCCATACAACCTCATTGCTAATGGGCCCTCCAGAATGGAGAAACCCCCCCCGGAAACCTCTCGCAAATGCCTCTCTCCATTAATGGAATTTCACCGCCACGGAGCCACTAGGAGTTCTTTCATGAACCACCTGAGCCCGCGTCATGACCAGCCGCGTTCCCCACACCCCCCCAATTAACAGGTCGACCTATCGGTTATTTGGAATTTCACTGTGTTTTTTGAATTACTTTAACCTCAGTTTCTTCCCCTTAGCCCTGTGTTTCCTTTGGAAGTGACCGAGATGCTGATGTTTTCCGCCCCCTTCCTCGTGCCAACATGCCCCCCCCATTACAGTACGTGGATTGGTTTCCTGCCTGTTCAAAGGGCCTTTTCCCTCCTCATTTCTCCTTTTATGACCAATAAGCTTTTATTGAAACCCTGGTTAGATCCACCGTTACCTGCAGTCCTTGTGAGACCTCCCTATGTCACATTATTTTTTGTAGACCTTCCCGCGGTTGGTTGTCCTCCCCAACTGGCATTTTAAAAGCAGAACCACGCTCTTCCCACCGCTGTCCCCTGACCTGAGCGGCATTGCTATGACATTTTCCCCCGTTGTTGCTAGAGTTTTATACTGAGCCTTCTACCCAACCGTTGAACTGGCCGGATGACCCTTCCGGGGAGTCAACCCCCTCCCCTCTCGAAGTACGGGTGCTATCCTTGCCGACTATCAGTTACTCATCAGGGTTACAATTTTTCCCTTCTGGTCGGCACGAACGGCTTTACTCCTTACCCAGTCACATCCTTTTCCTGGCCTGGGCCTTTTTATGAACTGACTCTCGGGGTAACCCACCTTTCTCCTTTGAGCGCGTGCCCTATCTTAGAATGGGAATTCAACATTCCCCTTTTGTGGAACCTCAGCTTTCCCGGCTTGCCCGTCTTCCTTTAACCCAAGGGCGAGTTCATTTCTGATGAAGCCAGGTTTTCTCTCTTCCCTTACCGCAGTGTCTGCATACGCCAACGCTTTTTTGTTTGCCCCCCAAGTTTTCTGTATCCGGGATTCTCTATTGAAATTCCCCCAGCCATTTAACTTGGGCCCCGTTGACTCCCTTACCACTTTTTCCTTTTAGGCGAGGTTTGTCGCCTGTTGTTTTAAACCCTCACAGACGACTTTCTGCACCGGCTTCGTCCTTTTTCTTTGTGTTTTTCCCAAGGTTTCAGAACCCTACACTCCACTGCGCCTTCAGGATTTCCCCCCCCCTTTTCCTGCTATGGGAGAATTCACCTCCAGAGTGGTTCGATAGGACACTCATCGATCTTTCCCCCCCTCCTCAAAGCATCAGTCCACTTCACCCCCTCGTGGTGTTGTGAGGAACCAAACCCTTTGTGCTTTCCGGTTGACGGGCAAGATGGATTGAGGGCAGGGAGGCCTAGCACCAGTGAGCGTTAAGGCAGAACGGCCCTGCCGGACGAAAAGACTCTCAAGGCTTGGGTCGAGTCGGTTTCAGGGCAGTCCTTAAACGAGACAGGAGTGCCAGACGATTGAGTGTGTCTTAACTTCCCAGGAGATTTGGTGTTTCCCCCTGCACACCTACCCATCCCACAGTTGGTCTCTTGTTTCTTTCCGTAACTCCTTTTGCGGTGGTCCTTGTCCGACGCTCCCTCCTGAGATCTCAACTTTCTTTCTTGCCCCACTCCCCAGGCTTTTTCTTGATGACCCCACCTCGCCTTTATGACACCGTTCTGACATCGGATTGAACTGCCTCTTATAACCCCCCCTTAAGTTCCGAGGATACTTTCCCCCATGGGCGTCCTTATTCCCAACCCCAAAGTGTACCTTTGGGTGTGAATCCCCTTTTCTCCCCGTTGGCTTTTCGTAACTCCATCACAGTACCTGTTCACCGAGAGTAGTGTTTTTCTCCCTGCCCCGCCGTCCTTTCCTAGTGTTCCTGTAAGCCTCTCTGATCCTTTAATTGCCGGCGGAAATTTTGTCCAACATGTAACCTGATGTCGGCCTTCACTGCGGGAGTTTGTATCCCCCCGTATTAGTTTTTGCTTGCGGGCAGCTGGGCAAGGGTGCATCCAGATTTCCGAGGATAACGTCTGATCATACTCCCCCCCCCTTTGGGGGGGAGACTTTGTAACTTTGATTCCTACCCCCTTCAGCTATTTTTCTCACTCCGTTTTGCGCTATGGGGATTCCTCTTTTTTTCACTCCAGTGTCGCGAACCCGCGGGTGTCTCCTCGCCCCACGAGGCCCTCCCTCCATCACAATATCCTGTGCATGTATTTTTTTTTTTTTTTCTCCCCCTTTTGTGGAAAATACCCCAACCTTGATGGTTGCTTCGTGCAGATGCCCCGACTCTCCATTAATTATGACCCCCCCGGCCACTTCCCGCCCCTAAAGTAAGTTTTGGAATTTGGTGGGATCTCTCAGGTCCTTTTTTGCACAGTCCCTGTAACCTTAGTCCTCTTTTCCCAACTTTTCTTAAGGGAAAGAGATCCCTTCCTCGTCCAATGACCCGGTCCCCGCGCAGCTTTTTTTGGACAGAGTGTTCAAGTTTGGGTTTGCAGCGTGATTTTTGGCTTTCGCTCGGGCAAAGCTTTAATTACAAGACATCCCTGCGCCCGGGGTGGCTTTTTTACTGGAAGGAATTGCAGAACCCCCCCGCCTACTTCCCTGGATAGCTCTCCTGTGTTTTTTTTTTGTCAGGTTTTTTTGTGGGCCTGCGAACTGTATTTGCGGGCTGGCCCCCCTTTTTCCCCCCTTCCAACAAAATTTACAAACCCCTTAGGGTGTGTGCCCTCTCGTGAGGTCTTTCCCAGTTTGTTCCGTTAGGTCCCTTTTTCCACCTTTTAGTTTTGCAGGAGTCGGATCGTTTTTGGGCTGTTTCAAGTGTTCCTCGGACCAGGTCCCATTTTTGTTAGGTTTTCTTGCTTATCTGCCATTAAAGCCAAGCCCCCCTTTACCTTAACACAGTTTCAACCCCGCTCGGGCCCCTGGACTCTAAGTTCCCATCACGGCGATGCACTGATCGGTTATATTTTCATCTTAGTCCTCACGTCCCCCTAGACACCTCTGATCACAGTAAGTTGTTATTTACTCCCCTGTTTGTGTTCCAACCTGCCTACAGTTTTCTTGGTTCCAAGGTGAGAGCCAGGCGCCTTTTCACACAGGTAGGCTGACGACGTCCCTCCCCCTGGTCTTGTGTATGTTTTCATTCCTTGGTAGGTGCACAGTCTACCTTTAATCGGTTTCCGGTATTGTTCTTGTAAACCACCCTAACGGCGGGACCCCCCTTCCCCGGCGTGATTTCTTTCCTACGAACTTAAACGGGAGGTTTCTCCTCCCCCCGGGGCCTTGGCCTTTACTCTACCCATCTTCTGTGGTTTCTTTCGGGTCAGAGATGAGTTACCCCTTTATAACGGCTTGGCGCGCTGGAGCCGTCTTTCCCAACTACGCGCGTACCTTGTCACCGAACCCTGGAGTTATTAGACATTCCGGACTTCCCCTAATTCTGTTTGCCGCAAGCAGGTTTCCGTTGTTGTCGTCTTTCCTCTCCCCTGTGTCCTTTACGGCAATGTCCCAGTTCTTTCTTCCTCCCCTCCCCCATGTAATGGTTTTTTCTGGAATCTTCGGGTCTAGATTCCATCTGATTGTTTGACACTCCTTCCCCTTTTTTCCTGTGAGGAAGCGCTATGTCGGAAGCGCTGGGATTGAGCAGCCCTTCGTCTTTCCCTTTTTCAGATCCATATCCCCCGCTCTCTTTTGTTCTTCGCGAGACTTTCTTTTTTACACCAATGCTGTTGCTCTCCTTATAAAGCCCCCCTTTAGGTTTTAGCGACCTTTGATTGTCTTAGAGCAAGGCCAATACTTCTGGCAGGTCGGATTTTATTATTGGCCATGCCGACCCGGATACGATATATGTCATTCCCGTGGGTGCATGTACCCTTCCGTCTGAATTATTTATCTGCGTGGGGATGGATGTGAAGCTGGGCCCTCAGGGTCCCATCGCTGCGTCCCCCCTCCGCGCTTCGTCCCACCTACCCTCTGAGATTTTGGCGTTGCTTTCCCATGGATTCTTTCCCCCCCAACGTGATACCCCCGTAACCTGCGGTATCCGGATCCAGCCCGAGGTCTGTGAGCGTTACGGCTGTTCTTTTCTGCGATCCCCGGTCCGGCGGGGGCGTGGGGCTTGGGCTTATTTCCTGGAAAGTCCCTCCTTTAAAGACACTTGACTTTTCTTAACATATTGTATTTGACGGTTCCTTGCCCTTTACCCCCCTCGTCTGCTTTACTGTTAAGCATCCTGAGCAGAACTATTGAAGAACTTAAACTTATCTCTTTCTCCTCCCCCCTTTTTTGGGCGTGGTTCTAGAGATTCTTCCCCCGGACTAGTTCTGCAGGATGCTGGCAGGGTTTCTTTTTCGTTAGGTACCAATTCCCAGGAAGCCGTCACTCCATCTTGCCAGCAGGTAAGGTTTCTTTTCTTGAATTACAGTCCGACCTCCAGACCCGGCCATGGAGTTTCCATATTGACTCCTCCTTCCTCCCAGCAAAAATCCTGTTTCTCCTTCTCAACGCGTGTAGACGGGAGGGCCTCACGTTGGCATTTCCCCGGGACATCAACGCCCTATATACCCTTTTGAGTGTTTCTACTCGTCGCGACGCAGCGCTGGGCCGTTGAAAGACTGCGTTCTTTGAAATCCAGTCACAGAGGCCTTTTCCCAGTGAGCCCCGGACTTCTAGGGACCACGCCCCCACGAAGGAACCCGGGGAAGAAGGATCGGGGCTAAGGACAACCAGCACCAATCAAG
>Ga0179593_1384822_pt1 | contig 12536 bp, 11 predicted proteins | sample CZODoug2_1_08_16_FD_185931 | JGI IMG/M metagenome (GOLD analysis project Ga0179593, IMG submission 185931) | Vadose zone soil fungal communities from Angelo Coast Range Reserve, California, USA - CZODoug2_1_08_16fungal (PacBio error correction) | ecosystem: Environmental > Terrestrial > Soil >... | reverse complement strand
CTTCCCTTTTCCCTCTCTGCCTGACTTTCACCACACCTGCTAAAAATCTTCCTTAGCATGAATACTTCCCCTCCCCAAGAAACTAAGGTGCACTTCGTCGGCTCTGAACTCCCCCAAGGACAGGAAACGGCCAACCCGCATCCCCTCCCAAGAACCACCGTACCGCTGTCCCGTCCCCCACGACTAAATCTCTTCTCGGGGACAAGCGACACCCCCTGACTGCACTAGTAATCTCCTTCACTATTGCGTGCTGTTTCACCTCGTCGTCCCCCCACTTGAAGACGACCAAATCGGCAACTCATCACCATTTACGCGCCTCAGTTCGAATTATCCATGCTCAAGCAATTTTGACCCCACTGATAACACGTCTCCAATCCATTACGAATTCTGACTCCCTCGCAGTCACGCATCGGCTCTATACCCGAGTCCTGTCTGATGTTGTTAAGGAAGGGCCTTTTTCTACTAGGAGTGCCCGTGTCCTCTACAGCGAGCGAAGTGATCTCGGTCTGAGTCACACACATGTTCCAGTGGAAGGTAATAGTAAGGTACCGGTTTGCTTTCTGGTTGTGGCCAGTAAGATGCGTACCATCAGAAGCCCATCAGTTTGGCTTTACCCCCTTTCCCTCCCGCCCTCCCCGGAACCGAGCTGAAATAGTCACAATGGAAACCGACCGGTCTTTTTCCCCCTCTCCCCCCGCCGTTTCTCCACCTTGCCACCTAACCCTTCCCGTTTTTCCCCGGGGCTGAATTTTTTTCTCTTTTAGAGCTGATGCACCCGCGCTCCTCAACTTGATCCCATATGCCAACGCTGCTTCTTGTTATACGTACATATAGTAATATATTGAGTTATGGGCCGGATGCCGTATCTTCTCCCCCCCTTCTTACGTTTGACAGGCGCGATCCCGTTTGCTTCTGGTTAGGCTCTCCGTCCAGAAAATGTCCCATTCTCCTAGCTTGCGCCTGAATGACTTCTCTCCTATTCCCTCGGTCCCTAGGACCCCCTTATGCTCTTTTGCATACTTTTCTCGAAGGGCGATCAAGGGTTTCGGGTCCCCTCCTTCTGTTTGTTTTCCAGGCCGTAGTCTCCCCACTTCAGACTTTATTACGGCGCCTTTCGAGTAGACCAGGCTCCCTCGGCTTGCCATCAGGCCCCCCAGACCCCCCCCACCTCCCTTTCTTTTCTAATCGGAATGTCAAACAACCGCTTTCTTTCGGCAATTCTTGGCGTTCCGGTCACCCCCTGATTTTTTGATAAAATTGTCCCCCCCCTTTTGTTATAAATGGATTACCCTTTTTTCCCTAGAGATGTTCAAGATAGGTAATTTCGCGCGTCGAGTGCGCCTTTTCGTTGACTCCTTCCGACGGTTCCCCTTCCTTCTTTTTTCGTCTCCTGACCGATTTTTTAGCAGCTGCCAACGGCAACTTAAAAGGTAAACCCCATCCTCGACTCCTTTTTTTTCGCCTCCTCCCTTAGTTTCTTCCTTTCGTTTACCCCATTTGTCTTTCCCTAACCTCTTTATCCCTAACTGACTCAGGCCTTTTAATGGAGATCGGCAGTTATCTGCCTCTGGAGATACCTTATCCTAGCCCCTTTTCGTCCGCGTGGGCGCCGCCCCATGTCCCGTTTCCCTCCTCTGTCTTCTTGCTTTGCCCCGCAACATTCCTCCTTTTCTTTTTTTCACCTCTGTTCTATACTAGATACGTAGTCTAGAAACCGAGTAGCGGTGGTTAGATTCCGCCCCTCCCTTCGAATTTAATTTTTGTTTTCGATTAATAGGGACTGTTCCTTCCGCCCAAGGTCTCCCCTGTCGGAATCTTCTCCCCCCCTTCCCTAGGACTTCTCCTGCTCTTTTTTTTTTCTCTCCTCTTTTCTTGTCTGCGCAGCTGCGAACATTACAGAGGATGCTTAGAGCACAATCATCCCATTGGACCTCTCTACATTTCTATACGGCCTCGATTCTTTACCACCAACTTTTGCTGAGGCTTGATTATATATCTACATCTTGAAGCATTTTGATCTCCTTTGCTTCTTCGAATTTTTAAGCATATCCATATCTCTTCCCCTTCTCCCCTCTCGTTGGTTGTTTTTTTGGGTTTTTTTTTGATACCATCTAGATAAAAAGGGATTAACGGTTGATCGCGTCGTCCTTCATCTCTTCCGTGCATTTTTCTCTCTTCCCCTGATGTTTTTTTGACCCCCACGAGAGAGAACCATCATCGTGGTCAGCTCCCTTCTCACCCTTTACGTCTCTTTTTTGTGTTATTTTTTTTAATGTCTGCTTCTATGGCTGCCATAACCGTGGGAGAAGCAAGAATGCGCCCGGATCATCCCATCCTTACGAATGCCTTCTCTTCCGCCTTTTTTCGAGTCACAAGTACGCCCCCCCCTCTTTTTTTTTGTTATAGTAGGGTATCTATGAGGCAGATTAGACTTTTCTTTTCACTATGGCTTCCCTCTTTTAGGCAGGAGACTTCATTTGAGTCGATTTCTAGATAGACGCCCATCGAAAGGATGAGGCATTCATAGAACCTTGGCCGTCCCTTTCCTCCTCTGTAAGCCTTTCCTACCGTTTCCCTTCTTGCCCTTCTCTTTCTTAAGTCGAGAAAATGAGAGCGTTGAGATGAACAGGGCGTGACAATAGAGAGGGTGTAACGTCGTTTCTTCTCCTCCTGGATCATAGCCCCCCTTTCCTTCTTCCTCTTTCGGACCCCGAATTACCCAAGCCCAGTTTGTTGCCCCCGATGGGGCCCTCCCGTTCATTCTTTGACTTTTCTCGCTTGTCTTCATGCGCTGGCGGCAGGGGCCTGGCGGCGATTTGTTAAGGCGACTTGAGGCCACCCCCAACTAGACGGAAGCTCCGCAGCCGGTACGTTTCTCGCCCTCCCCTCATCCCCCTTTCACTCTGTTCCTCCGGCGAACCTTCTGCTTAACAATCGTCAGTTACTGGTATTCCCCCCCGATCTCTTCTTCTCTTTCGACCCGGTTTCACGGATGTTGCTTGCCCCCTTGATAGTGTAGCCTTCCTCCTGCATGTACCCGGGCGCGGACAAGTTCCCTTCTTCCTTTATTTTGGTGGCGACTTGCTTCTCCTTCCCTTTTCCCTTTTTTTCCTTTGGGTCTATGGATGGAATGATCTGCAGTTGTTTAAGTTTTTGGCAGCTAGCCAGAACCATCAGGAGCGTGCATCCTTCAGTATCTCTTTTCCCTTTCCTTTCTGGTTTTTTTTTGAGGCTCTTTCTTTTTTTCCGTCTCGTGCGCCCCCCCGACAAGACCCCCACCCAAACGAAGTTATTCTAATCATGCTACCCCTCCCCAAAGAAACTCCCCCTTTGCTGCCAAGCACGTTTGCCCCGGGTTCCACCTTTTTTCACCCCCCCTCAATCTGTAGCCCCATCGGCGTCACACGCTTATTTTTGATTTATTTCTCTTTATCTTTTCTCCTCCTTTTTGACCAACTCCCACTCCCTTACTCGGCAGGAGAATAGGCCGTACACCAGTAAGTTTCGATGTGTTTAATCCTTTGAGACCAGAAGGTTCGTCCTGCGGAACTTTTCTCTATTCCTCCGCTTTCCGCACAAAAGGAGGCTGATGACTTTTTTTCCGGTAAGTATATATGTTTGCACTCAGATTTTCCTGGTTGCAGCTCCCCTCTATTCATCGCTCTTCCCCTCCCCCTGCTGCCATATCCCTTTTCTCTTCCCCCTCTCAATGTCAAAGTTATGAACCCCCACGGGACAACACTGAACGGCCGTTATGTGTACAGTTCCGCCTCTTTTTCCAACAATCGGTTTACCAGTTTTTCTTTCCGTCTTTGACGACTGATTGCCAGAAGTATTTGAAAGGCTTGACTCCTTCCCCTCTCCAATGTGGTCGATTTTCGACTTCGCATACCTATCGTAATATCCTTCTTTATGTCCTGACGATCGGACTCTTACGGTACGTGTGCGAGGATTTTCCTGCCCGAAATGAGTTTTTTTGGGACTCTCCTCCCTTTCTTCCTACACCCCTTAAGTGCGGCTATACGTCAATCATCGGCGAGACCAGCTAGTTCTCGATTAATCTCTTTGACTTCTTTGCACCCCTCTCTCCCTCGTGGTTGGCCGGTGTTTTTTCTTCCCCCCCGAGACTGACATTGTCTCTGAGTATGTCGTGAGGCGCTTAAGAGTCCTAAGTTTTTATCGCTCTGCCATAGAAGAAGCCAGTGCCCCACCCCCCTCCCACCTCTGCTCTCCTGTTGGCCCATCCCTCCCCTTCCCCCACTTCCTTTGTTTCCCTCCCTTAACTGAGGCGTATCTTCATCAATCTGGAGAGTAATTGAAAGACTCTGTATTTCTCTTCCCCTTTTATCCCCTTGTCCATCGATATGTTTTGTTCACCGACGGATCGTCCTCTCGCTTCTGATTGGCAAGCCGCCGCTGTTTCTCCCCGGATGAAGTTGATCTAGCGCGCCCCTTGCTCCCGCCGCAACTGGGGAACTTCCTTTTTTTTTCTCTCATCTCCCCCCCTTCCCCCCACTGTTTGAGCCCTCACTGGATCGGTGTCTAGCAAGAAAGTCGGAAGGTGCAAGATCTGACTCCCCCTCCCCCTCTCCTGACGCCTTCCGTTTGCTAAGTTCATCGGTATCTTTTTCTCTCTACTTTATGACCCGTAGAAGCGTGGGCGGAAGCCGGAACCCTTTCATGATCATTGAGCTGCTGGATTTTTTGCCCCGACCCCCCTTCTCCCCTTTCTTATTTTTCCCCTCTCCCTCAGTCTACGCGGGTATTATATTTTTTTTCCCTCCCTCTAGTTTGTGTTTGCTTTGTGTCTCTCTAGAACCGTCTCTCCTCCCTTTGGGCCGGGAAACAATTTTGAAGGGAGTGGCAAGACTCTCTGCATAGCTTCCCCTTTTCCCATGTCTTGCCAATGTCGTTTGACGCATCGTGTAAGGATCCGACTCTCCGACCACTCTCTCCCTTTGCCTTATGAACCCACGTTTCTCTTCCGTGTAAGGGTGTTAGTTGTCTCTCTTGTTTTTCTCCCTACCTTCTTCTTTTTTCTTCTCATGGAAACGAGCCCACGATCCTGATCCCTTTCCTCATTCCGTCTGTTTTTTTAACATTTTTCTCAAAGTTGAGTGCGGGATTTTTTTAGCTGGACGGAGATAGTTTCACAGCTCCTCCTTCTCGACTCTCTCTCTCTTCCCCTTCTCATCGCTCTACGCCTAGGTGAAACGATTCTAGCTGTCCCCAAGGGATCCTGTTTCTCCTGCCCTTTCGGCCTTTTTTTTTTTTCGACGTCCCAGCTCATGGTCGAGGACTTCATCACTTTCGGCCTACCCTTCCGTTGTTACCCGTTTTTTTTTTTGAACCGGGCCCCTTCTCGATGGGGGGGGATGTGGTGGATCCGTTTCGACGTTTCCCGAAATAAAGAATGGTGTGAAATAGAAGAATTTGAGACCTCCCCCAGCGGGATCCTTTTCGGCTTTTCAGTGACATCAGCCTTGATGACAGTCTGATCCCTCGGGTCAGAGTCTACCCTCTTGCACCTCGCATGTGTCTCTCCTTATTGCGGGATAAGAGACTCCTCAGGTCCCTGCTCCCTGCAGTCTCCTTGATTTTTTGCATAACCACTCCTCCTTTTCTTCTTTCTTTGCCAACGTGACTTCATGGCGCCGGCCAATGGCTTCCCGATGACGAGATAGTCTTTTTTTTGGCCTCGTCTACTACACCCTAACTAGATCTAGGTTCCAGTTTCACTATCGGCGGCTTTCTCTTTCTTCTCCTCGCCACTTCTCAGCACGCACGCGAAACGTCTCCGTATGCCTTGGACCGTCCTCTGTCCTTCATCCTCCATGTCCATTCCTCTTGTCAGACTCACGCCCTTGTCGATTTGTAGCTAAGGAATAGGAGGTATGAAGACGGGGACCCTGGCCTCTGCTTTGGCTATGTATTTCCTTCTCTATTGCCCCCCTTTCGAGCGGACGGAAATCAGGAGCAGAAGGTTTCCTGTTTGATTTTCTCCAACGGAAGTCGACGTCGCGACACGTCTTGTTCACCTCTCTCCTTTCACTGAGGATTAAGTAGGTAAGAGATTCAGGATTTTTTCTTCCCGCCGTTTGCTTTTATTTTTGCTGTTTTTTTCGACCTCTCCCCCCTGATAGGCGACAATTGACCTCGCGAACGTTTTAGACGTTGCTTCCGTGAACACGAACTGGGTTTTTCTTTCTTTTTCCTACTGCCCCCCCAATTCCTAGGCACCGTGTATGTGGTTATTATATTCATGCTGCGATGACTATAGTTTTTAGCGTTGTTTTTACAGGGCCTCTATGAACCAGACATATCTCTCCTCTCCCTTATTCTTTTCCTCCAAGTTGTTTAGATATATAGAATGGTATTCCGCTCCTGTAGGTTGGCCGAGCCCCCGATTGCCCACCCCAGCCCCCCTCTTCAATTTATCTTCGAGTCCGAAAAGCGTGCAAGAGATTTGCCAGCCGTAGGCAAAAGGACATAACAGTTCCGCAGTCTTGTCCGCCGGCCTGTCCCCATTTCTCGTCCTTCCTCTCATCTCCCTTGGTTAGAGGACTAGGAAATGACTATCACTCCCACCTGTCGCCCGCGCGAGTATCGGCATCCACTCTCCTTTCTGGCCCTGTAAGCTGAGAAGGTTTTCTGCGCCGGAGAATTGATAGTATTCTGACTTTCTTTCTTGTCTTCACCTATCTTTATTCTTTCGAGTTAGTGTATTTTTTTTTCTTTTGTTTCTCTTGCAGATTTCGTTCAGTACCATCGCTCCCCGTTTTTCCCTCAATCCTCCAGCCTCTGCCCCCTCTCCCCCCCCTCTTTCCCCCTTTTCATCGTCAATGTCATGGACTTTCGGTTGTCAGTCGCTGTTACACCTTCCCTAACGGTGCGTTGTTGGCCTTCCATCTTTTTTCTCTCGCCGCCGCCCGTAAGCGTGGCTCGGCAGCACGTCTCGATGGTTATCTTTTCGATCCCCCCTCCATCGGCCTCTGCCGTTGTCCCTGAGCTGTCCCAATTCCGTCCCTGGGCAAGCAGGCGCACCGAAAGCCTTTGCTGAGGTATGGTCGCCCCCTCAAGCGTATGCTGCCCACCTGACTTCCTTGCCTCGTCGATCTCGCAGCAATAGGTAGCTTCCCGTTTCCTCTCTTGCTCGATAATTTTTCGACTCGAGGGTCAGGTTTTCTCCCCCATTTTTTTTTTTGGACCTTGGACCACCCCGTCCCCCCTCTCGTCTGAGTATGAGGAAGGGTGAGTCAGAAAAATGTTTCTTCTGGTCTTTTCGCATCGTCTCGAGCCCCCCCAACACCAACCCTCCCTCTCCTCTTCCGTTTCGTGTCACACCCCCGAGGAATGTTAGAGGTTCTTATATGGTCGACATGATCTTCCTTCGTGATAACTACCCCTCCTCGTATGGATTCCTTGGGACTCTCGCTTCTTTTCCCCTATCTTTTCGAGGCTCGGCGCTCTGCTGAAGACGAGATGCTTTGATGAGCTGATGCGTCCGCCGACAAGTTCCCTTTCTCCGCCTTCCCCCTTTCCCCTAACCTGGTCCCGGATCGGGACCTTTGCCGATCAAGAGGTCTTGGGACTGTTTTCCTCCAATCGTGTTTCTTCCAGCCCCTCCGTTCTTAATTTCGCCCAATCTGCTATCAGCCCAAAATGAAATCTTTTCTCTTTTTTGTGCTTTTCCTCGTGATTATTCTACTTGATCCTAGTCATCGAAGTTTGCTGACTCTCTCCAAGCCTTCTTCTTGGATTTTGCAAAGCCTTCCATTCCCCTTGCTTGTTCACGCCTCTACCGCGTTTCATCATCACTGTTGGGTGAGTATAAAAGGGTTGTTTCTCTTTTCTTTACACCGCCATTTCGCCCTGGACTTTATTGCCCAAGGTTTCTCCCTCTCCTTCCTTTTCCTTCGGTCCCTAATGACGGAAGTAGACTATAGGAATAGTATTCTGAGGAAATACTCGCTCTCCTTACCGCTTTTCGCCACCTCTCCTGTTCGGTTTTGCTAGCTTCCCTTCAGCGGAGGATGGACAAGATAAGGGAAAGTCGGCCCTCCATCCCGCCTTTCTCTTTTCCGCCTTGATTGACCATTTGTTCCCCTTTCCCTTGAACTTGAGGATCTTTTTAAGCTTCTTTTTTTTTTCCCCTAGCGGAAGCATGGAGAGGAGGAAGGCACAGGAGATATAACTCGACCTTAAGGAGAATATCGTGAACCTCCCTTCTTTTCCCCCCGTGAGTGACTTTTCTCGCAGAACAGGCGCAGGTCCGAATTATAGCAGTAAAAGATAGGGGTCGTCAGTCACCCAGCCAGACGTGATTCGTCACTCCTAATAGTTCTTGGCCGCCGGCACTTTTTTTCTCTCTTTTGCAATCTTTCGTTCCCTTAGTTCTCTGGCTTTCTTTTTTCGGGGGCTTCCCCCCCTCAGCAAATAAAAGAATTGGGAAATCGCCTAAGGCCCGGTCTACTTTCCTCGACGACTTCTTTTTCCTTTTGAAGGGTCGCTCACAGACCTTATTTTAACTTTGATCGACTCGCTTCTGACGCTATGCTTATCCCTTCGCCTTTTCCGCTCTTTTTGAGTGGCTTAAGGAAAGGCAGGAGATATGCAGGTGACCAGTCGCTCGTTGCCTTTATTTTCTCCCCCCAAATCATTATTCCGGGCGCCTTCTCCCCCTTCTCGAGCCTCCCCCCCCTGGTTTTGTACGACTTTTTAGTTGAGGACGTAGAGAACAATAATAGTGTTTCGATGCCGATTTTTCAATCCCCTCGTCATTATGCCGGCGCTTTGACTCGTGCTTTTCATCCGGTTCAGCGACAATTTTCCCACTGAGAAGTGGAGAATATTGCTCCCCCGCGAATTTTACCCCTCATTTGTCATTGGTGCGCATTTTTTTTTCGTGGGGTGCGCGGTGGGAATGGCGAGCCTCTCCGGATCTGAATGAAGCTGGGTCACCTGGATTTGCGCGCTAAGCGGTTTTCTTGAGTTGCCCCCCCCCAAACCCCATACCATCGCGACTTTTGCTGCAGAGCCGTTCCCTTTCCCACAAAAATTTGAGTCAGATCAAGGTAAGAAGGGTTTGAACCTTTTCTCCTGATTAACCAACCTTTTTATTTTATCGTTTTATCCGATATGAGGGGATATACCTTTTGCGTTGATCTGTTGCTTTTTACAGACGAGTCCGCCGCCGTCACTTCTTCTTCTTAAATGAATCACGTTCCTTTTGATTTTGTTCTGACCCCCCCCGTCTTGTCGATGACCGCCATTAAGGTGGCAGCGTGTTCTTTCTTGCAACTTTCAAGTATTTTTGGGGAGTTTACGTGCTGCTTCATCTTGCAGTTTAGCGGTTTTTTTTTTCTTTTTCTCCTTCCTTTTTGCTCTTCCTTTGTGATTGGTCTTTTTCTCTTTTTTTTTTTTTTGAGTAGAGGCACGGGAGTCATGATGTTTAGGCGCTACCGATCCCCACCGAACACAATCTCACATTCTCTTCCCCCCCCCCCCCCAAACCCGGACCGTTGTTCCGTTCAGCCCTTCGCCATACCATTCTTTCCTGACACTTTTTGTTCCAGCGAGCGTAAACGCTTCTCGTGTTCCTGGTCTCATCAGGGTTCGCTTTCTTTTTTTTTCGGCACCCCTTTATTCCCACGCCCCGTGTTTATAGGCGTCTATTCTTCTCAATTGACCGATGTTTCTTTTCAGGTTACATCTCGGAATGTTGATCGACTGTAGTTTTTGGCTTTGGCGCCCCAATCGGTTTTTGTTTTCTCCCTTTTTCAGGTCCTTCTATATTCTTTTTCCCTTTTTTTCGGCTCTTACCCTTTCGACCAGCGGATGCCCCAATGAAAAATCGTTCTACACATTCTCCACTGGCCAACTTTTCGTTCCATTCCCCCCACTTCCCCTGCTTATGCTTGGTTCCTTCTCCTGTTCTCGGCCCACTACCTGGACCGCCTTTAGGCTCGCTATGATGCTGAGTCTTTGCCCGATGCCCGCCGCCGTGAAAGCGTTTTCGTCTCTCAAACGCATTATTCCTCTTTCCTTCCCCACTCTCGTCATAGCTTTTTATGGGAAGAATTCCATTCTTTTAAGTTTGCGGATGAAGGGGATTGAAGTCTTTGCGAGGTTGTTTTTCACGGACCCGCCCTCTTGCGCTGCCCTGCTTTTTTTTTTGCTTCCCATCTTTTTTTCCCGCCACTGCGAGAACCGATATTGCCGATATAGACTAGATAAGAGGGTCTCCCGGCCCGGGTGGCCAAATCATTTTTCGTTTTTTTTCTTCCTCTTTAACCTTGCCTCTCCTGCCATCGTGATTTTCTTCCTTCTTTTCTTCTTTTTTGCCCCCGGCGCGGTTCTCGGCTTGCGCCATTCGAAGAAGCCTGAGACACAAGACACCCCCCGCCCGAGCCGCAGTTTTTCCTTCGTTCACAACGTGGTCCTTTTTCTGATCACTTGGGCTTTGTTCCCTCGAGCTGGGTTCGCGAAATTTTGACCTTTTGTCTATATGCTCTCTTTTAAGAAATTTTTACATCGGTTCTTGATTCGTTTCGCTTTCCGGACTACGTTCTCGTTCTATTCCTCTTTTCGTAACGCGTTGTTCACGGCCTTCTGCTGATGCGATCGTAAAAGCTTTGAACGAATGCCAGGCAACTCACTGGTCCGGTTCAGGACCTTTCGCTACTCCCTGTGTTTGGCTTTCCTTTCCCCCCGGATCGTGTTTATCAGCCCTTTTCTGCAGGTACCAATATTCTATCCCCCCAAGACCACGACCGACATACCTTGTTGCCTTAAGTGAGGTCACCCTCTTTTCTTCTTCTTTGCGAGGCTTCATTCTTTTTTTTGCATGGGTATCAAGTTGGGCAGGAACAGTCTCCCAAGAATTTCAATGCCCTTCGGAGCCTTTCCGCAAATGCGATTTGTTCTAACGTACCCTCGCTAGCCGGTTAGATCTCCTGACTATGGTTGTTGTTGGATATCACCGGTGCGCCTGGTTGTCTCACAAGCCATTTTCGATTGAAGGGCGTTCACTTCCCCTCCTTCAGAGACATTCTGAGGCACTGTTGAGGGCCCTACATCCATGACTAGGCTTACTTTTTTCTTTCCCCCCGCCTCGCAGCAATCCTCTCATAATCGCTTACATCACCCCTGTCCTGTTTTCTCCAAGATGTAAGGGGTAGGGGTTTATGGGTATTAGCAATTTGTCGACCCTTCACTTACTTTCTTCTTTCCACGATCTTTTCCTTTTTTTCCCCCAGACCCGCCCTTTTGTCGGTTTTCCCTCCCGAGGACGGGGGGGGTAAAGTTCGGGCTCGAAGAAGTTTTGATTGGTTTTCCATCTTGCCAAGGCGAGCCTGGCGGCTTCCCTTCATACCTTCCTTTTTTCCTCGCCCTCCGGGTCTATGACTCATATCTATGAAAAGGGATTTTGCCGGGATCTCGGCGCCACGCGCTTTTCCTCATTTCCTCTCCGTCCCCTATTTTTCCCCTTTCCTCAATTCTGTCTAACCAAATGTGAATCGGTTTTTTCGTAGCGTATAAGGATAGGGATTTGTTTCTTGGGTGGCGATTCCCTTATGGGTAGCCTCGATTCACCGGGGGTTCTTCACTCAGCTGCGCCAGTCCTCCTTTTGCTGGACGACCTCATTTCTTCGGCATGTTCCAGAGGACAATCACGAAAGAATGATTGTGCCGTCCTGCTTCGCACGCTTCGTTTTCCCTTTCAATGATTCTCTACTTATCTCCTATGCTTGCAGACGAGTTGAAGGGAATTTTGAGGTGAAGTAGACATCGCTCTTGTCTCTTCGCCTCCCATACTCAACTGCTCTTTGAATCTCCCCCGTCTTTTATTTCCGACTTTTACTCCCGGCCCCCATACCCTTAGTGAATCCCCTCTTGAAATCGTGTGATTTTTTCGGATTTCTTGTTCTCACCTCCGAGCTTTTTTCCCTGCCAGCGCTTCTCCCTATCTTTGCGGCTGGCATCTGCCCTCAGCTCAATAAGCGAGAGTTCCTGACGCACCGACCGGTCTTTCTACTTTTTCACGAAAGATACCCCCCTCCTTCCGTGTGTTCCATTTTGACGGGTTCCAGGAAGCGGTGCAATTGGAGATGGTTTTAGCTACGCTTTCTTGCGTTCCCTCCCTTTGCGTCTTTTGATTCTTCGATGTTCTTGATCCGATCTTCTTCTATTGACGGGACACGAATTTCCCGACAGTCCTTTCTTTTCCCGCCAGAACTCCCACGTCGTTTTCCGCTCAACGTTCGCCCCGTACCCCTTTTCCCCCTCTTTCATCCGTCGGTATCGTCTCGTATTCTCTTCTTTCTGTTCGTTGTATTTTACGAGGCTGTTTCGTCTCTGCGCCCTTGAATAGATGGAACCTTCAACGTGGACGTTTCGTTGATGGGGTTTTTCTTTCGACTTTTTTCGCCTTTCCGACGTGTTCTCCCCTGCTTTTTTCTTTGGGGATGGATCTGAGGAGAAGGATATTTGTTCTCTCGCGGTTTTTGTGATCTTGTCTCCTCCCCATCGGAGCG
>Ga0179593_1362070_pt1 | contig 12536 bp, 13 predicted proteins | sample CZODoug2_1_08_16_FD_185931 | JGI IMG/M metagenome (GOLD analysis project Ga0179593, IMG submission 185931) | Vadose zone soil fungal communities from Angelo Coast Range Reserve, California, USA - CZODoug2_1_08_16fungal (PacBio error correction) | ecosystem: Environmental > Terrestrial > Soil >... | reverse complement strand
ACCCCACGCCTCTTGACTCGCTTTCCCTTGCCGTAAGACTCCCCTTACTGCACGCTGAGACGTTACGCGCACGCGATGGTGTGAGTCGTCACCGCGCCTTTTTTTGTTTTCTGGTGAAAGTCCTCCTGGATACTGATGGGCATAATTTTTGCCCCCCCTCTTGAACGATGTCTTCCCGTGCCCAGCCCATCCAGCGCTTAGAGTCTTGCCGAAACCATCTTGGTTTGCCGGCGCGATCCCTGCACGCTCCGAGCTTCGGCCCACGCAGCATTGAATTTCTGAGGCAATTTCCCCCCAACCCTGTTTCCTTTTCCTGTTGGCGCGAACGAATGCAACCCAATCGACTCCCAAAACGTCATCCGCGTTCGCTCAGCGCGCTTTCTCACTGTTACGATTTTGAGTACCTGCACCCAGCATGCGAATCACAGGCGCGTTGGATCTTACTTGTAGCCGCGGGACCATCCCAAGTCCCCAGGTTCCCCTCGTCTCCTTTCCTTTTTCGGGGATGCGAGAACCATCCCCCGGCCCCCACATTGCGCGCCCTTGACCCATATTCCGGCCCTCCGGTTCTGGGATTGGCGTCTTACCCCGACAGTTTCTTCACCGTTTAGTCTGGTATTCAAAAATCTGCCCCCCACAGAAGGCGATATTGACTTTTTTTCCAATGTCCTTGGCTTCGGTTTAGCTGCAGCCGAGCTCTTCCATTTTAATTTGGCACCGCTCAGCTTTTTTTTTTTTAGTTGTATCTGTCGTGCACTTCCTTCCTAGTTCGGCACCCCGCAACAATCTCATTCGATTGCTTACCGTTTTTTTCAGTCGTTACAGATGATGCTTTCTTGATTTGTCGTGAAGCCTTTCTTTTAGAGTCTTTTCTGTGTCGCGCGGTAATAGTGGCTGGGGGTTTCTCTAAAGCGCTCGTTGTATATGCTTTCAAATGCGCTCATATACTTCCCTGTGCGACCCGTACTCCCCTCTCTGTCTCTAGCGTAGATTAGCGCGTCGCCTGTTCCGCCGTTGTCGTTCGTCGACGTTCACCCTTTTGAGTTCCCAATGGCTTCTGGGTTACAATTGGTTGAACACTCTCCCTTTCGCTGGGTCTCCTTTCTTTTCGCATGCAATCTGGCGCGAGATGATTGTTTGTTGCTGCAATTCTGCCGCACATTTGTGGCAAAGTGCGCTTATTCCTGTATGGCCGTTATGTACTATCCGCCGCGTCGGATCAGTTTCACCCATCTCTTGGGGTTCCCCGTTAAACCTTTGCGACCAGTACACATTGGACTCAACGCCTATATCTTCCTTATGTTTCTGCAAGAACCCATGCGGTCTTTTCACAAGACACTCCTCCCCACCTCTTGTGGTTGAGTTGGCGCCGGGCCCACCATTGTAGCTACGTTGTTGTGACGAGCCTTATTGGGAGCGTTCATGACCTGTTTTACTTCCCCCCGGCGTACATTCTTTCCCCCATTTCTTCAAGACATCATCCTTCCGTTCCGACACTTTTGTAAAAGTTGGCTCAGGAAGTTTCCAATCGGGGATTTTTTGAAATCCGGTCAGTCTTGATCTTTTTTACGCGGAAGATCCTTCGGACCTTTTTCTCCGCGGTATGTGGCTCATGACGCTCATTGATGTCTGAAGAGTTCCCCGCCAATTCCTCCATCACCTCGCGTTGGTAGGATCGATCGAGAAGCACTGTGCAAACGTCGTGCGAACGGAGCCTCCCGCGCCGCAGAGCTCCCTTTCTCGTCCTGCCCGGCTCGTCCTCCAAGATTCCTAGTCTGATGGTGGTTGCACCCATACTGATATTGCTGAAATCTAGGAAATCCCGCTTTGTGGTAGGAGACCTATATTTTCTTACAGGCTCCCTACTATGGAGGTGTTTTTGTTTTTTGCCTTTCTGTATAGTCCCTCTTCTCCCTTTTAACAGGGTCGCGACAGGAGGTTCACGGCACGCCCCCCTTCGTTGAGGCGTCACATCAACCGTTGTGAACTGTCGCGTTTTCAGCCCTCGGAAGGATAATTCCCCACAACGGTTTCTCTATGGTGAGTGCGGTTTTGCGCGCCCAGTACGTGCCCGTTTTGACGGGCTTTGTTAATAAGAGGGCACTGGCCCACCCATCGCGTTACGGGTTCCTTTAAGAGGCATATTCCCCGGACAGTTCACCCATCCGTTTTCCTGTATCCACATAACTTGCAGCCTGAATCACCGCTTACTTTTCCCCCTTACGTGCGCCTGATGTGATTCGCCCAGGCTTTTTTTCGAAGTGGCCCCCTGCTCGTGGTAACAGAGAAGCCCTGCGGCTTTACTCGGTCCCCTCACAAAGTCATACCCGGATTGTTTCCCCTGATCTTGCCGTGTATTCTTATGCCTTCCCAAGTTTTATTCCTTTTGTCATGAAGAAATCGCGAACCGCGTAGTCTGATCATCCGCCAGGTTCCTGTTCCCCTTCGCCAGGCTGCGTATCCGGCTTTTGTTTTCCTAACGAGCAACGTTCGCAGTCCACTTTGTGGCCAGGCTTCCGTGGGTTGCATATTCGATCCCCGTTTCCCCCACTCTTCCACTCGGATTTTGATGCGACGGCAATGTACGCACCACTTCAATAGTTTTCCCTTCTGCTTGTTTGCCGACGCGCCGCCTTCTGGTTATTGTCTTTATCTCAGTAAATTGCTTGCGTAAGTGCCTGTAGCTGCTGTCCTCTCCCCGTCTGGCTTTCCATCCCCTCTCAAAAAGTCTCGGACCAAACCAGCCCCTCACAGTTTTTCCCTATTTTCTTTACATCACTTTCCCGGGGGACCGTTTTCTTGTTCAATTTAAGCCTTCGGCACCATGACGCTATCCTCGTCACTGGAGTAGACGATTTCCCTCCTGCCTCCACCCGCTTAGTTTTCTTGCACTTTCCCTGGGTATCGATGAAACCCCCCCCTGGGTCGAACGACTTGATAGATTTTGTGGATTCCTTCTTACATTTTCGTGGCCCTTTAACCACTCCTCTTCAAAGCCCTCTCAAGGGTCACCTCCCCCGTTAACCAAGTTCTTTCTCCCCAGTCTGTCCTAACAAAGCTTACAATTAACCTCAAGTCCCGTTTCATTTTTTTTGACCAGCTCCCCAAAATTTCCCATCCGTAGATTCTTTGGTACGTTCCATTCCATTCCGCTTTTTTTCTGCCTTTGGAGGAAAATTCCCTGCCCTGGGTTATGAGAGATGATGATGAGCCCTTTGAGTTTAAACATGGGATTTCGTTTCGTTCCGGGTTGACTTCTTGTTTTTTGTGATGCAGCGCGACAAGCATGCTGACCTCAGGTCCCCCGGCGACCTATGACCCCCGCCGACATTGACGTTCGGTCCCCCGGCCCTCCTGCTCCACTTGCCCCCTCCCGCCGTTCACCGCAACCATTCCGAAAGGCGATGAACCCCTACGATCAGCACCACGTTCTCCTTTTGACCGCAGTGGTTGACGAGCGTGGCGGTCAGTCAGTTTACGTCCCTCCAGCGCCAACACGGCCACCTGTACACCCTCTTTGCCCTCTTGCACCGAACACCCCCTTCCCGCGACGATTACCACCGGCGCGAAAGGTTTACGTTCGGTAATGTTCTTGTGCTGACCCCTTTTTGAGGATTTTGTCAAAATTTGGCTGGTGGTGAATGCGAACAGTCCTCATTCTAACTTTCGACTTCTGCGAGCGTTTAGGTTTACACCTGACGAGCACACACCATGCGTTAGGATCTCCTTTTCTTTCTTGCTCGGCTATGCACTTGCGGATATAAGAATTTTTTCACAGCCATTAGCGTATTGTCCGCCGTTACTTTGTCGCTTGATGCATTTTCTCTGGAGTTTCCGACACTTATTTGTGTTTTGTTTTCCTGCTTGCGCGGTGCGTGTCTCCAACTTTGATTCATTCCTTCTGTGTTTGAAACGTGGTATCACGAACTCCTGGAAATGAACCTGAGCAAGCGGCCATCTCTTTTCCTACTGTTCCTCCTCTTTGTTGTTTTTTGATTTTTGATATGTCAGCCTTCTCTTCCTTCCTGCTATTCGATGACCCTGAACGTTCACCACCAGCGCCAGTCAGAATTGTTTCAATGACAGCCCTTTTCTTTGACAAGCCCCCACGCGCCACCGGAAAAACGCGTCACCTAAGCTCGAAGCGCGAGAGAAAGAGCCCTACAAGCTACAAGGTCCCTGGCGGACATTCACGCCGACTCGGACGGTCCTTAGTCCGTAAGTGTTTGACCGATCCGCCATGGCGGAGCTGTCTCCGGCTCATAACCGCAGGTTTGCTCGTCGCGATTGTTAGTCAGCTTTCCACCGCTGCTGTCGTTTTGACTCTCTGATGTAGCGTTCTTTCATCACCCCTCCCTTTTGTGCCAAAATCCAGACAAGTCCAGGCGCCATGCCGAATTACGACCCCTTTTCTTTCGCTCCTTTGTAATTAGTTCTCTTGTACAGGTGGTGTTCGGTTTAATCCGTTTGCGCGGTTTTGTAAGTTGGCGTGTTGGTCGCTGAGGGTCGGGAAATTGACTTTAACAAAGTCCCCCGCAGTCCCAGTGACTGTCTTCCCACGTTCGTGGGCTTACCGTGGCAGGGGGCTCGCCTTGCTGAATGGTTGGGTTGATAACGTCGGTTTTGGGCCAAAAACGATGGTTTTGAGCCTGGCTCGGGAGTACTTTTACGTCACTGGCGGCCCTGGTGTCCGCGGGTCAAGTGGTTTCCCGCATTCGACCTTCTTTTCCGAGTCGCGGCCTGTCCCCCCAGAGCTGCCCCCAGGAAACGAAGACAACCAAATGTTTTCTAACCTTTCATTTGCGCATCGGCTTCCTTCCTCTTAACCCAGTTTCACTTCGTTCCGTTTCCCCGCGAACTCCCGGAATGTAAGGGAACGTACCTTTGAATAAATTCTTAACGATTTGGGTCTGTCTCCTTAAGATTACTGATAAATGTTACTGTCTTCTTTTTCCAGTACTGTGCGACTCCCCCTTTTTCACCGTTGGAGGTGAACTTTTCTCTTTTGTCCGAGGAGTGTTTATTATGCTCCCTGAATATGCCCGACGACCCCCCATCCCCCCATCCAGTCTTTCGACCGCAGTTTTATATACCTTCTTGGTGCAAGTTTTCCCTTTCGCGGAATTTCTGCGGCGAATCGTCTTTCTACGTCTCAAGTTGATTTTCGTGGACCTTGCGTTCATGTATGCCATGCGGGCGTCTTGACCTTCACCGTTTTAATTCTCGGAACCAGAAGCGGTGTTATGTTGGTAAGAATGCTGTTTTGGCGACACTATTGAATGGCAGGTCCCCAGAAGGTCCTTAGGGGCAAGGCCCTACATCAACGTATTATCACTGTAAAACAACCAAAAACAAACAAAACCAAAAACAAAAAAAACAGGGGGTGGTGGGGGGGTGGTTTGGGTTCCCTTCCTCCTCCCCCCCCCATACTAAATATCGGACAAGAATGTTGCTGCTGCGCGTGCTGCCACGTTGAGACCGGTTTCCGACTACTTTCCCTGTTCCTTCTTTAGCACAACTTAGTTACTTGAAACCTCGGCTTTCGGATCGTCCTCCAACTAACTCCATTCGAGTTGAAGCGCCTTTCAGTCCCCTGGCTGCGTTGCGCGTTAGGGTCTCAACCCCTAACCGGCCGCGACGCCTCCTTTTTCCGTAAGTTTTTCCCAGGACACGTGGCGAAGATGATTTGACTACGCTTTTTCGCGCCGTGAATTTTTAGGATGAACGGACAATTTCCCGCACAACACCGGCTTCCTCGCATACAACGCCGATCACCGTTTCACCAAGTCCCGTTTGTTTGGTCTACCCGCGTCAAGCCGACAATATTTTCTTTCCCCCGCTCGGGTTCCTCATTCTTGCCGGAAAAGCCTGATAGGCGAGAACAATCATGGCGAGGTTTTCTTTCGTACGTGGTGAATTCTTTTTTTTTTTTCATTGGATTCAACTTTTAAACTCTTGCGCTTCTACCACTCAGGCCTCTTACAGTCCCCCCCGTAACGCTGATTCAGGCAGTCCTCATTGTTGAAGGACAAGCCAAGCAAACTGGCCCCTTGTACTTGGTTTCGCCCCGCACTCCCCCACTTCCGAATCGCCGGTGTGTTTTCCTCTCTTCCTGAGCGATTCGTAACTCCGCTCGTTCAAAACTATTTCCCTTTTTCCTCCATCCACGTCGTCGGTGCTCCGGAACTCCTGTTCGCCGGTATATATCGTTCCGAGTGCTTCCTATACCAAGCCAGATTTCTATCGAGCTGTCTGACGATAATATGATTCCCGGAAAGTTCCTCGTGATTTCTTCCCCCTAAATTTCAGTTGCAATTATGATTCTGTTTTCCTCCCCCGCATGAATATGACTCTTTTTGATTACGAGCCGTCGGAAGCCTGGGCTTCGCGGCCCGCCTGCGGATGCACTTTCTTCAAATACTTTTTGCACACGGGGTTCTTCGTTTCTCACACTGAACACGCTCGTTTGATGGAGGAAATTGCCGGCCTTCCGACTGCATGATAGTGAGCCCGCCCGTCCGTGAGATCCTGAAGGCATCGACCGTTTCTTACCGCCCGAACCTTTTCAGTCCCACTGGCATCCGATTTGCCTTCATGCCACCTTTTACAAAGATTTTCGTACAACGGAGAACGGGGATGTTCTCACTTTGGGCCTGCTTGTCGCCCCCCTTTTATTAGTTCCCCCCACTTCTCCACCTCCGTCCCAACCTCTATCGCTGAACACTGTACCTCCGGTTTCAGTGCTCAAATCACCCACATATTTGCGGCGGTGTGGTGAGAAAATCCCCCCGCCCATTTTACCCTCTCGCAAAGAGAAATTTCGAACATTCTGGAGGCAGGCCATTTTCTCTTTCGCAATCGTTCGTCGCCCCAAGCGATTGTGGGGGGGACCTTATTTTCGTTCGGGCTGAGATTTACATCATTCCCCCCCCCTAAATTAAAGTCGTTCCGGCCCCCTTGCGTCTGAATTAGCTCCGTGCCCAAATTTCAAGAACTCATCTCGCTCCCATATTTCTTGCGACGGAGCTCTTTGCCCCCCAGCGCGTTAATTTCCATTTTGATGACGTCAAGCATTGCCTGGGGGTCTCAACCCCAGTTGAATTCTGTTCCTGCCCGGCACAGGGCACGCTTGCGGCGCGCGCGTCTGGTGATTACGTGGACATGATCTGGCTGCGGCGTTCTCCGAAGATATGTTAACGAGTTTTAACGCCTCGTCATTCCGCTTTTCAACCCTCGCCACCCCCCCCCTGCTCAGAAACACAGAAAATTGACTCTCGACCGGAGTCCCGCCATACAGCTCGCACTCTTTAACGTGGCTGCCGACCAGCTTTTAATCATCGCGAATGCGATTGTTTCCGTGGTTTGATACCGTTCGTTTACTAAAGATGACAGAGCGCGCTTCTGAAATCGTGTGCAATCCTTCTGGTCCGACGTCGGACGTTGCCGCGCCGACATTTTTCCGTTTTACACGATTAGCTCCGGAGCTAGCCTTTCTGTCTTTTTGATCCTTCCCGTAACCGCGTTCCAATAAACTGTTCTGAGGTACTAAATAGCCCATTCACAGTCTCCTGTCCTTGCTCGGATCTTGTCACGTTTTACGCTTTTGGGGCTGGTGGATGTTCCTTGCCGATCCCATCCCCCGGGATGGATTTTTCTTTTCGCCGCGGTGCGTCATGTTTGTGCTGTGCCCTCGTTTTTCCCCCCTAAGAGTCCCCCTTCCTGTGCTTTTTTAGCTTGCTTGTCGTGCAGTGAGTATCCGAAAGCGTTTCAGACTCCCGCTTGGCTCTGCTGCGCTGACGTTTTTAATCGATTTTGAAGTTCTCCCGCCAACCAGTCGAAGACTGGACCTTGTTGTTGAAAATGCTCGCGTATCCAAGAGTGATGTGCCGCAGGATTTATTCGGCAGGATGTCGCGCTCGACAACCCCCTTTTGGTTTCGGCAGGTATTCTCCTGTATTGGCTGGTCCGATCAGCGTTGCGAGGTGAAGGGCCATTTCTTGCCCATCGCCCTGCCAAGGCTTTCATGCCACAGAAAACGGACCCGGATGTGTTCCGATCAACAACCTTTTTCGTCGTAAGCTCTGCTCGGGTAGTCCCTTCGTGCTTGCCAGCGTAGAGTGCTTTGTCCCTGGCCCTCTGTAGACACACCTAGGGGTTCGTATAGCTCTATTTTACCTCCTCCCTTACGTTTCTGTTGTTCTCTCCTACCCGCCTCTTTGCGCCCAGCGTCAATGCCCCTAAGCACCTACGCTTGCAGCACGATGAGCCTTGTTTTCTTACAGGCCTTCCTCAGGGTTGCATGCCCTGGACAGCGCTTTTTTACGTTTTCTTGTAATACCTTCAGTCCTTGGCGATACTATGGACGAAAGGTCCAGTTTCCCTCGCCAACGATGACTTTCGTTACACTGCCAGTGCTTCGAGTCCTGCGACCAATCTAGTGGTTTGTTTTTTTTCGTAACTATGTCCCTGAAACGCTCCTTCGACCGGGGGTTTTGTTGTACCTTGGGCTGTTTGCGGGGGGTGGCGGACCCCCCATCACTTTCGCCACCCACCCCCCCCCCCATTAACTTTCCCCCTTCTTCCTTCTCCTCTGCTTGGCCTCCGTGGGGGGGGGCCCGGGGGCGGGCGGCACACTACCCCCTGGTTTGCTCCATTGGTGGTGGTTTTTTTAAAGGTTTTGGGTGGTTGGCCGCTTTGTTTCTTGGGGGTGCTGGGGGGGCCCCCTGGCACCCCCCGCATGCGGTCATTTGCGCATTCCTACTCTAGTCATTTTCAAACCCCCTTCCCCCAAGTTTCGAAGGGGCTCCGATACGACTCCACACGCGTCATTTGCCAAATCTTCAGCAGTCGCTGAGAGCCTCGCGCCTTTGGGTTCCCCCCCCCGAGTCTGAGATAATCGCACTCCGACGGCGAACGCACCCGGCGCGGGGCCTTTAAAGTGTGCAGGCGGGCCCCCCCCAGTCCAATTCAACCATGCGCCCGGGCTCCTATCCATCCAGCGATGGATCTGTCCCGAGACCAAGTCCCCCGGAACACGGGCGCCCCGTGAACTCTCTCCAGAGGCCCTTCCTTTTGCGATTGGCTTTCGGAATCCTCCTTTTAGTAACGTTACTGGTTCTAACACAGCAAGCCACCCGAAAGGGTACGATCCAGGGAAGCTCCATCGTCCTTTAGCCTTTCGCTCGGGCAACGCTCGCTATTCCCGGAGGCTTTCCAACTAGAAGCATCGCGCGCGTTGTCAGTCTGCCCGGGTCCAATTCGTTAGAGTCTTTCCCCCAAGTCAAACGAGCATTTCCCTCTGATTCCCTTTTTTTCTGTCAGCCGGTACATTCTGTCTCTGAGGCTTGCGGTCGCGGGAGAGTCGTTGGGTCTCTGCCCCCCGGTAAATGTGGCGGGGGTTTTCTGCACAGCGTCTTTTCTATGTGTCCCCCCAGTCGTCCAGATTTAATTCTTTTTGGGCGACGGACTCCAGACCTAAGGTTCTCTCCTGCGTTAATATACGCGACTATTCAGCATCCTCGTGCCTTTGGCCGTTCTTCGTCAGAAGTTCCCCTTTTTGAGGCCACTGGCCTTGGTCATCAAAGGTCCCTCAAGCGTCCCGCCTCTGTTGAGTTCCAGGCGCTCCGTTGATTCCAGATGGTCTCGCTCTGCTGCATTTGACGGCCGATAACGGATCCCCCGAAGTGTGCAGTTTTACCCCGCACTTTCGCCCCTGCTTGTAGGGCGTCTTTACCATCTACTCGCTCCCAGATCAGTTCCACCATCTCTTGGGTTTTTGCCACGAAACTGATTCTCCAGAGGCAAATTGCCTTCCACAATCCTAGATCGTTGCAGTTTCTGCAAGCCCTTTCGTTTATTTCTCACCTCACCGCCGCAAATCTTTTGTTGTGTGGTTATCAGGAACTCAGTGAAACCCCGTGTTATGACCCTCGAGATGGATGTTGTTCTTCCCTCCCTTCTTGGCGGAACTTCTATGCCCTTATGGCGAAAGCGTTCCCCCCGTGACTTAAAGACATTCAGTTAATTAAGGTTCTCCCCAGCAACCCCCCCTTTTTGTAACAGGGGCCCTTGAAGGGTCACCAAAAGGGGATCTCCCATGGAGGACTTAAGGTTTCAATTCCTTGTCGGTAGCGGCTCGAATTTTCATTCCTGCCGGATCTCTCGGAATGCTTGAATCCCCTTGACGATCTCTGTATTACCCCCCTTTAATGCACAATTTCCTCCCTACCCCGTTTTTTTACGGATTTGCTACTCCGCTCCTCACGTGTGCCACTTTTTTTTTACAGGATTCCGAAAGCTGCGTCCTCAGCTAAAGGGCGGTCCGCCTGCTCGTCCTCCCCCTCTTTCCCTTATCATTTTTAGGGACCCCAACCCCAGTCCTATATTGCTGACCCCTTAGTCCCCCCCTGGCCTGCCGGTAGGAAGCCAGATTCTCTTCGTACATTATCTCATCGCAATCTGGCTGGATACGTTCTTTCTCCCCGCTTTCTATCGTCAAAGGGAGGTCTGCGTTGACGTCCGCCACCCGACGTAGGCGTGGCTGCTACACCTTAAATCCTTTTTTCAAGTCCCCCGTAGATTGCAGAGAACGGAAGTTAATTCCAACCCGTTCTTCAGATTGGGGAAGTGTCGTTGCAGACAGTAAGGTGCTTGTTTATTTTGCTTTCTTCCCATCTTGGACTGCACTTCCATATCCGTCCCTGGTTCTTACTCTCATATTTCGGCAGCTGCCCTTTTCATGTTAATCCCTAACTGCGGTCCGAATCACCGCGTACGCAATCCCCCAGGGCGCTTGTGGATTGCTTCGCCTATTTCCCCTTTTTTTTCTTTTACTTGCTTACCCGGCCTCTTGTTAACAGCGAATATTTGCGGTTCCTTACCCGGTACGACCCTTCAGCAAGTAATGGTGGACCCTTTCTTCCTTTTGTATTCGATTGAAGCCATTTTCTGTACTGTTCCCCGAAAAATTCGTCCCTGCACCGCGGTTAATCTTTCTTTTCCAGCGTTTCCTTTTCACCGTTCCCCTCCAGTTCGGAGATCTTTTTCTTGTGTTTTCCTCCATCACGCGTCAAGAATCATACCAAAGGTGCGGTTCAAGGGTCTTCTCGTGGAGTTGAAGTCTTTGCTCGATAAGATCTCTTCCCCCCTGGCTTGTTGCATGAAAGATGTACTCAATGAATTTTCTGGTCCATTCATTTGCTTGCGGAACGCCGTCCCCGCAGATAGTTTTGTCGATGACTTCCGTACATCTGGCAGGCGTATTTTTAGCGTGAACATCCGGTCAAGTCTTTGCCGGAAAGCATCTGCAAAACCACTTTTTTAATTTCGTGACCACCATTGTACAACACTTCTTTCTTTTCACGTTTGAGCATTCAGACGGTGACGTTTAACGCCGCCCTTTTGGCCTACATGACTCTATCTTCCTTCACCTTGCGCTTCTCTCCCTTTCCTTCTATCTGCTCCATTCCGATACTGTTTTGACACGCCCGAGTTTACCCCCGACGAACCACTGCGTTTCGAAATTTTCCTTGATAATTTTTTTTTCTTTTTCTCAACACTGGAGATCTAAACTCTCTTCACAGCCGTCAGGGTAACCTCCAACTCCCCCAGGTCGTCTCGCCGGATTAAACCCCCCCGACCGTTTTTTCCACCTAAATCAGTACGTCGTTTACGTCGCCCACCTTCCTAAACTCGTACACCTGTATATTACGTACGTTCCCCTTCCGGCTTCGAGGTGCTTTTTCGCAGGAACGCCTTGCATTGGTTAAGCGGCGCATGAGTGTTGCGCAAATTGATTTTAGCAACTTGATTTCTGCGTTCTGGGGCCCCTGTTTTTGGGGTCGGATGCATCCCCGAGCTGAAAGAATGCTTAATTCTTGACCAACCGGCGCCCCCGCTGAAACCCGCCGCACAGTGAGTCTTTCAAATCCGCAGAATGCTACCCCCCCCCTCTGTTCCCCATCCCCCCCGCCGTTTCTCACGCCCCAAGTAAGCAATTAGATTAAACCCCCCCCTGCCCCCCCCATATAACGCCGTTTTACTTTGACCGCAGATGGTATAGCGTGGCCGTGGCGCAAGGATTTACGCAAAGCTCCTCACAACACAGGAAAACTTTCACCCCTCGGCAACTTTTCCAAGAACCCCCCCAAATTTACGCTACGCTGAACACCTTCGCGTAAGACTTTGGGAATTAGATGGCTTCTGTCTGGAATTTTTGTTCCACGAGGGCTTGGTGAGTCCGAACAGCCTCATTCCCCATCCGAGTAGACTGGGACTGATGAGTTTCGGGCGAAGTCTACCCCCTGAGAAGAGACCACTGCGGTCTAGTGCAGACATCCCGCCCCCCTGAGGATTCTCGAAAACCTTGATCCACGCTTACACGAATCTGCTTGACTCCCCAGCGTTACGTTGTCGCTTGTAGTACCTGCGCGCTTTTTATGCTTTCTTTGGGAGAGTTTTCCTGTTTCTCTTTTCTTTGAACCCCATTTCATTTATTATGAGTCTTTTACACTATTTTCGAATTTCCTTGCCCTTCA
>Ga0179593_1347499_pt1 | contig 12536 bp, 10 predicted proteins | sample CZODoug2_1_08_16_FD_185931 | JGI IMG/M metagenome (GOLD analysis project Ga0179593, IMG submission 185931) | Vadose zone soil fungal communities from Angelo Coast Range Reserve, California, USA - CZODoug2_1_08_16fungal (PacBio error correction) | ecosystem: Environmental > Terrestrial > Soil >... | reverse complement strand
TTTGGCTCCCGGCTTTTTTTCGCCGTTGCCTTTCTTTTCTTGCTGGGCCGTAAGCCTGGTTATGTCTCCCCAAAGCGCTTGGTTTAATTTATACACCCCTCCTCCCCGAGTGCTTCGCATGATCCCCGGTCCTACGGGCTAGCAGTCAGTACACATACGGCCGCGCTTCTTCCCTCCATGATCCCGGCGTGGCCGCCCAGTCACCCTCGGCCGCATGTTGTTTTCGTGGACTGTTGCGCGCACACCCTGCTATTTTTCCTTTTTCATGTTGCAGCCGGTTGTGCGATACTGTCGATATTTCATAGTTCCAATCTAGCGCTTCCCATTTTAGCCGCTGCATCTCTCCAGTCAAGGATTTCTGCTTTCCCCTTTTTATGATGCCATGCAGTGTGCTGACACAATGGAGGATTCCCGTGCTTTTTCCTTTCCCTTTTCCGGTATGTTGTTAGGTTGCCTTATTGCCGCCCTGCGAGTTCCTCATTGTCGCAGAGTTCCAGTGCCTTTTTGTTCCGTGGCCGCTCATTAATGAGAACCGCACTTCTCCCCCCCTTATGCCGATCAGAAAAATCGCTTTAGCACGTTTCCCCTCCTTTGTACGAGGTTTGTAGGTGGGCCATCATCTTCTTCTTCTCAACTAATTTGTTCTTCGATGTATGAGGAGCGGATGTGCAGGCCTTTTTTTCCCCCGTAAGCGAGCAAGTTTTTCGTAGAATGGACTCCTAGACCGGGGGTTTCGCTTTTTTTAGGCAGGGCGGCATGTCCTCTTGTTGTACTTACGGTAGTCCCCAGAATACAGCCCCCTCTCCCCGATGCGGGTCACTGGTCATACGTTTGCAGCCGCAGCCTTCACGGGCAGCGGCGCACGGGTCGGGACCTCCGCGAATTTCGGAAAGAATGTCCCCCTGGGGGTATTAGACAGCTCCTTTCTCATTGAAGCTTTTTTCATGGTTTTTGGGTTAGTTTTTTTTGTGTCCTCCCTGCGCTTGCAAGATTTGTCTGTGTTTTTGTATCTGAGCGTTGACCTTCCCTATCTTTGTCACCCGTTTTTTCCTAGAAAGCTCACTCGACCCCTTATTGAACGTTATGATGTCGATGATTGTTCATTTATATTTTTTCTCACTCCGGGCCGCCGCAGGTTGCTTGTTTCGGTCCCCATTTTGGATTGATTTGTACTGGACAGCCCTCCTGACCGTCTCGCCTCCGCTTTCCTGCTCCTGTATCGCTCGCTTTAAGCCCCTTGATGTTTTATCAGCGTTGCCATGGTCGCCCCCTCTTTTCCTATTGAATAAAACCTTTCCGTAGCTCCAAAAGATCACGCTTCTCCCTTCCCTTTTAACGTCGCAGACTTGAGTTGACCTCCTCCTGGGCTTGGACGTTTGGAAGATGGCTTCGGCTGGGGCCCGGCTTTTCTGAGGCCCCTGATCTTTCTCGCGTGGTTAGGACTCTTACTGACTTGGGTTGTTCGTCCCGTTGTGCTTCCCCATTACACGGTCGGTCCTTATCATTTGATTGCCCTTTCGCGGGCAACGGCTGTGCCCTTTGGGTGGACCTCAAGGTTCTGTTTTGGTGGTTAGTTCCCCAACTTCTCCGCCTCCCATTGAGTCACCTTTCAGGGCTCGACTGGGCCTTTTTTTCGCGGGTTTTTGTGGGAGGTTGAAACATTCCCTCCCAATTCCAATCTCCCAATGCAAGGCGCCCTAACTGCATCTGATCAGGACGTGTCCAAATTGTGGATTACTTTCTTCGCGGCTATTCCTAGTTTCCCCCGCCGTCTGGCCATTTCCCCCTGACCCTATCGATTGCGATAGGCGTTTTTTTCCGTGTTTTCCCATGTCCACGTACCCTTTCGCCCCCAAGCTTCGAAGATCGAGTTTTTCCTCCTCTCGTCCCTGATTTTCACCCCTCCTTTCGTTAACCCAATCCGTTGCGGTAGGAAATGTTCCCGACTGGGGTGGTCGCCCCCCTCACCCAGACCGCGTTGCCTTTTTTTTCTTCACCGTCTTCAGGGTCCCACCTCCCCCCCGGTCCTCGACCGCAACCCCACCCTTTTTCTTCCCTTGGCACTTGAAGGAACGGCTACCACACCGCGCGTCTTTTGGGGTGGCCAAGGATGACGGGTGAGGATTCCAGTCACCGGTGATATCTATAGATCCTTTAAGAGGCACATTGAGGTGTGCTGTCGAATGTCCCTGTCCCAAGCTGGCCAACGCCCCTTGTCAAACTCTTCCCCCAATCCCTTTTGTCCTTGGAGCTGGCGCGCGGCTCCTCCCCCCCCCGCCACTGCCGCCTGTCGAGGCTTCCCCCCTCTAAAGAGTTTTGGGACCAACGGCGTAGATCAGCAGACCTCAGGCTCCGCTTTCCTCGACCTGCAGCCCCCTTCTTTCGTGATGGGCTGGTTTTTTACTTTTTCCCTGCTTAGTCGTGCAGTTCCACCGTCGGAGTATATTGTTGCCATCCCGGTTCATGTAACCGCCTGCCGGCTTTTCCTCTTCTGGGGTCTGCAGGATTCTTTTTCCCGGCGTCACATTTTAGAGGCCTAGAAGAGTTTTTTACTAGACGGATCCCCCCTCTCTCAGAGGACACCCTCTAGTCGTCGTTCTCCTTGGTTGCTTTTGCAGGGCCCTCCTAAAGTGCTTTCTCCCTTTTATTGTTCGTTTTAGAGACACGTGAGTGAAAGTTGAGGTCTTTCGGCCGTTTGCCTTCCCCTTGAGCATGTTCGATGCAACCCGGTTACATTCTTTTTTATCCGGTCGTGAAGACCTTGTAATGTTGCGTGCTTGGCCCTTCGTTGTTTTCATCCTTTTGAAAGTGCCGTCCCCCTCTCAGTTTTCCCGGCCCGGCCGGTGAATCCATGGGCGCTCCCCGTTGACCCTCATTGATTTAATGTCTAGGAGTTTTGGCTGGCCTTATAGTACCTGAAATTCACTTGTTTGTCGACTACAGCGTACATCCGTTTCCCTTGCCTATAACTGGCCTTAATGAGGCGGCGTCGTCTTTATCTTCATTTACGAAAAAGTTACCGGATCATGCGTTCACGCCTGGCGGTCTTTAAGTATCCCAGGGGGACTCATCCTTTTTTTTTTACCCCCCCGCCGATCGTGCCCTTGGCCCTTCACTTGTCCACCTTGTGCACCCCTATACGATAAGCCCTTTCTGTTTTTTTTTCTTTCAGTGGCTTGGGCCCCTGGGGTGGATGACGGTCCCCCCCATCCCCTCGAGGCCGGTCTCGCCATCCGGTCCTTCTATGTTCCTCCAGCAGATTAGTTGTCTTTACACTGGCCTGGAGACTTTTGTGACACCTGTCTCGTTTTCGTGCCCCTCCGTTGTCCTGCCGGACCGCCATCCCTCGTGCTTTCGCCGGCCCCCCGAAGGAGAAACTCCTTCCTCCCCTTTGTCGGGGTTTCCAGTTTGAACTGTCCCTCTTCCAATACTCCCTTCTCGTCCCGCCGTAGTTCTAAAAGTGCTGCAAAGCTGCCCTTTTTCCCCCCCCCCCTGGAACGGGTTTTCCTTTTTCTTTGGACCGCTTGTACTCTCAACCCCCCTTTTTTCTAGTCATTACTCGGCTTCAGAGGAGAGGATCAAGTTGCACATAACTTCTCTGCTTCAGGTTCTCGCCCTCCTTTGTTCAAGGCACGGTTTCCTTTATTCAAACTTTCTTTATTAAAAGTGATGGTTTTTTAGAAAGGTCCATGACTTTTACCCCTCCGATTTCCCCTTTCTGGTTGACTCTGCTTTCATGTTTTCCTACCGTTTGGTTTTTCGTCCTTAGCCATTCCTCGTCACAGGAGTCCAAGAGGCTGGTCCTCGGTGTTTTCTTTTTTGAATCCGACTTCGTTTTATACCCCTTTTTTTTCTCTTTCTCAAAATGGACCGTTTATGCGCTTCTACTGTCCTCTTTTCCCGGTTCTACGAGCCCCTGGATTTCCCTTTTTTTTCCCAAAAATACAAGGTGTTTCCAGCAGGAACGCTTCTTTTCGACTTTGCAGCTCGGGGACGCCTTCTTCTTTTTTAACCTGCGTTATTTAGAAGCCTGTGTTTCCTAGTAGTTGACCTGGAACTTTTCTTCTCCCCGACCGCCATCCTGTCAGATGTGTGATTTGCCTCTCCCGCATCATGCTCTTCATTCTTCATACAGGTGCGTGCTGTCCAGCCAGAGGACCTACCCAGGTATCTACCTCTCCTTTTCATTTTTCCTCCAGAAATTGATGACCTTGTCCTTCGCGTGTTTTCTCCTTCTGATTTTTTCCCTGTAAATGGTCACCTCGACCGCGCGGACCCCCCTTTTTTTTTTCTCTTAGTTGGGGCGAAATTTTTTCCCCCCGGTGTCTCTGTCGGTCGGAGGTCGTCCGCCTTCTTTTTTTTCGTGAGCCGGTTCCCTTGTAGCACAGCACTGGCTCTTCCGGACCTCTACAGTACCGAGGTCCCCTCTCTTCGTAGGTTTCTTCTAAAACCCACCCCTTGAGGCGCCATTTTCTTAAGCAGTGACGTTGAGCTTTTTTGAAATGGTTCCCGTCCACCTCTCTTTCGATTTTCCGTCCTCCTCCTCTCTAAGGTTCCTTACTACCCCTCTTTTTTCTCCAGTTGCGCAAATTTTTCAGGTGTTCTAACGTACGCCGCTCCATCATGGGCCAGTACTGGCGGTCCTGCTTGATCTCTGGACTGCGAATCCACACAATTTCGGTTTCATGTGTATTCCCTTCCACAGCAACGACTTTTCATGTATGTGCACTGTCCAGCTTTTAAATTTTGCATGAGCCGGGGGCTAAGCTTTTCTTCTTGTTTGTTGTTCCCCTCGTAAAATACGGACGGTCCAGAACTCTCCTTGAAGGTCTCAACATCGGATGATTTTCCTCGGCCCTTTCCTCGCCGCTGATTGTTTCGTCACTTTATGTGCAGACAGTCTTCAGTTTTTCTCGACTCTTCCTCCTTCTTCCGTTAGGTCTATCTTCCCTCCCCTCAGATGAATTGGGTTCCCTTGGATGTCTCTCTTTTTTTTTATTCGCGCGCTGCTTTTCATCAGGGGAGAGCCTTCTACCCGCACTTGGCGTCTAGCCGGTATGGCTTTATGCCTCTTCTATACTCTCGTCACTCCTATTTAAGACCCACTCCCCTTTGTACCCTCACGCGGATATGGCTTACTGAATGAGCGGAGTTATAGTATTCTTCCTCCAGATCCTTTGCACCCACAGTCTTACCGATTCGCAGCTATTTCCTACCCTCTTATCATTGTTTTCTCGCCCGCTCAGGGGTCTATGGAAAGTCGATGGTCTCCGTGGAGGCGGCCTTGAATTACTGAGAGGGCCTTTGCAATTCCAGGCGCCATCAGATGGTTACGAGATGCATACGACCTAAGTTTCCCCATAATGTTCAGACTCAGTGTGGATAGCTTTCATCCCTTTGAACGTTTGTGGCCCGTACTTACTTAAAGATTTCAGGAATGAACGTTGCTCCCGTCTGTGGGGATTGTGGTCTCTGCCCGTAGCGTCCTCACCGTCCTGAATTTTTCCTGCCCCACGTTTCTCTTCTGGGATCCTGAATGAGAGACCAGTTTCCCTCTTTTTTTCTTTTCCTCGCCTTTCTCTTTTAATATTTTTGGCGACCAGCTCACTCGAAAGTTCGAGGGGTCTTCAGCCGTTTCCATTGAATGACCCCTTCTGCAAAAAATAACATTTCTGATACGTGACTCTCACGTTGGAAGTTTTCACTGGTTGCCTCGCCCATGCTCCTGCGTACCGAAAACCACACTTGGAGCCAGGACGCTTTCAGCCTGTGATTTTTTTTTCCTGTTTCTTAATTCGCGGGACATGTTTTTCTAGCCCGTCACCTCTGAAAAAGCGGCCAGTTCCGTACCTTCCAGGGGAGATACCGGAGGTCTTTTAACCCATGCGCTCCCCAGTGCTACAGTTTCATACCTTACCTCCCCCTGGACCCCGTTTTCATGGTGTTACGCGACTCTCCTTTGAAAGGGTCAATCCTGGAAGCTTTCTTGAGCCCGTCACGTTCTTTCTACTCGTAGATGAAGAAGCCTGACAAAAGCCCTAATCCCGCATTTTTCCAAAAGGAATTAGGCCTGAGGTCACTGAAGCGGAATTCCCCGTATGTTATCAGAGCCGGATCTTCTTCTTGGTCTGCGGAATACTTGTTGTTAGGTCGGACACTCGCGGGCGCGCCCAATCCTCTGTGCTCACAGCGCATCGAGGTTAGGGCAGCCGACTCGTCTTCTTTATTTTTTTGCAGTCCGCTTCTGTGCGCCCCCAAGCCTTCCGAAAGGAAGGACTTCCTGAGGCTAATGCAGCAGTCGTTTCCAAATAGGATATCCTCACCTGGTACTGCTTGTAGACCCCTTAGAGGAGACAGTCACTCACGAGAAGAATTCCCCCCTTAAGAACTGCAGGCCTTATCTTCCCTCTCGATTTACCGGATCAAAACTCCTGCTTGCCGCCCCCGTTGTCCAGCTCTCATTTTTCCCCATGTGGCACGTGAGCGCTCTACTCTTCCTTTCCCTTTTACCATGTCTCTGGCCGCCTGGTGCATTTTTTACCCCTTTCCTAACGTGCGGGTTTCTTTTTTAAATTATCACATTTACTCCCGCCGATTACTTTTTCCCCTTCCAAAGTCTCAGCGTCCTGTGCGACTTTTTTCTTACCTGTCGCTTGATGAAATATCTCCTCCCTCCTTTGTTTTGTTTCTCTTAGAGGCATGTTCCCAAAGTAACAACGGGTTTCACTGGAGACCTATCATGCTTTCTCTGCCCTCTATGAAGTCATGAATCTGGGGACTTTAGTAGCAGCCACCGCGCCAAGAGGTTAATGTGTAATCCTCCAGGTAGATGGTTTTTTAATTAATACCGTTTTCCCAAATTTGAGGTTAACAAAGCAAGAGGTTAAATGTTTAGGTGACCTGAGAAAGGGCGACGTGCGAATTGGACGAAGACCTGCGTTGGATTCCGCCCCCAGACGGGGGAAGTCCGATCTTTTTGGTTCTTGGGGGGTTTGCTGATTTCTGAGCATAAGCGCGTTGTCTCCGGACTATTTTTTCAAGGGAAGGCCTGGGCGCTTACTTTCTTCCTCTGACCGTTTTTCTACCACCTTTGATTTTTTACCTGGCTGAGTCCTCATTTTTATTGTGATATGGTTTTTATGCCGGATTTCACGCCTTCGTGGTATGGATTGACCTTATGGCGTTTTTCCCTCCCTGCTTTGGCCGAGAGTCGGTCTTCTACGGCTTCCTCAGCTGCCTATCCGCTCTTCTTCGCTCCCTGTGGCCCGCCGCCGTACCAAACAAGGCCGCCTTTCCCGCGCCCTCCTGTCTCCCTCTCCTTCGGGTCCCCTTCCTTTTTCCTAATCAGGCGTTGCCGTGGTTTCTCCTCGCGCTTCTGCGGGCGTAGGCTTACTTATTCGACCTTGAGGCGTCTGGCCTGGTTTTTTTGTACGCGTTCTTCACTGCGACCCCCCTATGAAGTTTCCACCCTGGCCCCTGCGCCTTTGAACCGGAAGGAAAAGGTCTTACGGGCTTTTTCCGGTTTTTATGACAAAGCCTTTCATTGCTCAGGTTATTCCCGGAGAAAGTTCCGGTCCGGCCCCCAAGGGCAGGCCGTGTGCCTTTCTGGCTGAGTTTGGATGTTGGATTTTAAACCCAGGTTCTCCAGCTCCCGACCCCCCTTCTGCTCCAGGCCGGCTTTTTTAAAAGTTTTGGCGGACTTGTCTACTCCTGCCGTGAACCTTTTGGATCTCTTCTCTCGTGGCTCTTTCAGGGAAATGGCACCGCCAGTCTCCCAACGGCCTCCGCGTTTGGATTTTTTAGCCTTCGTACAAGATTAACTCTCCCGTGGAACTTTGCATCTTTCCGGTTCGCTACGTTCCAGTTACCCAGATCACGGCGGGTTCCCCTCCTACGTTTACGGCAAAGACCGTGGGCGGCGTAACCGTCTCTTGCCCTTGACATGCCCCCCCTCTGCTCAGTTGAAACCCCCCCAAGTCCGTTCTTCCCTTGTTCTTTTTCCTTCCTGCGCCAGGCGAGATTTGGGGTTTCCCAGGAACTTAACGCTATCCCACCTCTCTCGGCACATTTCTGGAAACCGTGAGTGATCCCCTAGCTCGGAGTGCGCGGTTAGGTGCTTTCTGTCGATGACGCGTTCGGCAGTTCTTTCCGTATCCATCCCTCGTCCTTCGCACGCGTCTTCCGTTCAACCTTTACAACCCTCCGCTTTTCTTTTCTTGGTGCTAGAAGTAGTCTTTTTTCTCACCTCTCTCTTCCGCCGCAACGTTTGCTTTCTCTTATTCCTAACCCTTTCTCCCGCAGCGAAGTTTCACATGGATGGCTTCTATTCGTGACCGCATGACCATTTAGGATCTAAGTGGCGGATTCCGCCTGCCCCTGCGGCGATCCCTTTCTGTCTGGGCATTTCTGCGCCCCGGGAAGACGTGTTTTTCTGCCCGCGAACCCTAGTCTCCCACTTCCAAATGCGGGCCCTTCGGTTCTTCTTTTCAGGCTACGTATTACCGCATGTGGACCCTGCTTTGTCGTGTTAAGCCCTGCGAGGTGTGGGCAACAGATTTAGGATGGCCTGTGCTGCGGTGACCTTATCTCTGTCGTTCGGGCACGAGGAAATACTGGCCGAAATTATCCTCCCCTGTCGGTGTCGACCTCCACGTGTTGAGGCTTTCCTTCGTTTTTGTCCTCCGTTTTTAGGCCCCTGACCACCACGTGAGTCCTGTGTCTCTTCCCCCTTGTCGCCGTCCCCCCTGTGATCACGTAGTATCCCTGTTTCGTGGTGCCGGTGTACCTCTGTACGGGGGCGTGCATCGCTTAACTTTCTAATCAGGTTTCACGCAATTACGCCCATTTCTGCTTTTCTGTCCGGCGTCGTGGCTCACTTTTCCTGCGGGCGACGTCTTTTCCTACTTAGTTTATTGCCGTGACACAGTTTTCTTTTTTAGTTTACGAAAATCGCGATCGCTGGGGTCTTCTCTTGGGCAAAATTTTCTGGCCCTTCTTTTTTTCTCAGTGTCTCGTTGGCTGGATTTCAAGGACCTACGATGACGGCTTCATGGCCATCGAATGTGATCTCCTCTACAGACTTGTGGGTCTCCGGTTCCCGTTCCCGTTTGGGGACGTCCTCCTCCTTTTTCTTTTTAACTATTCCGGACCTCCTCTCCCCTGATTCCTTTTTCCAACTTCCCCCGACGTACTTCCACCCTCTCGGTTGTTCCTGACGGTAGATTATGCTGACTGTTACCTGCCGTCATCTCAGTATACGTCCTTTTTATCAACGGATTGCCCCACCTTGCCCCTTGCTTTGACCTTTCCCCCCCATTTGACCGGCGCATAGATTTCTTGAATTGCTATGCTGGCCACAAGTCCTGTGTTCCACCTTATCCTATTCTAGTTCTTTCCCTTTCCCTCTACATGCCTTCTGCTTCGTTTTTCCCTCCCTCATGTTTCCCGGCCGTCCGGAGGACACGTTTTTTTTTTAATGCAAGATCTGGCGAGTTCGCTGCACAGTTTATTACGGAGCTGAAATGCTGGACAGTGGCATTTTTTTCCAGCACCGGGTATGGTGAACTTCCTTTTCAGGATTTCTACCTTTTCCCCCCCCTCGGATGGCCAGGCGGTTGATTAAATCCTCAAGGCATTTTTTTCTCTTCTTTCATACCTTCGTGTTTTTTTTTTTTTCCTTTTTTCTGATTGACACTTTGACGCCAGAGATCCCTGGTCCTCCCTCTTCTTTCCCTTTCGACTCCGTCCGGGCCTTCCTGTACCCCCTCCCCGGTGATTTTTTCTGTCTTTGAGTTTTTTTTTCTGGAATTTTATTCCGTACTTAGGCAGTTCTCTCCTTTTTTCTGGGTGACGACTGACCGTTCCTCTCTTCTCGGCATAGTAGAAGAATTTCCCGGTGATTGGCCTCTCCTCATTCATGCTCTCCCTTTATGCAAAGGGCGTGGACGCCTTGTTCACTCCCGTGACGACTTTTTTTTCAGTTTTCCTTGAAATTTTAGTTGTTCCCCAAGCGTTGCCCTTTTTTTTTTTGCCTTCTACTGCCGATCTGACAGTTTCAGGTCAGCCCCTCTCACCTCCTCGACTCCCCCGCGGTTGTCTCGTCTTTTTTTTGACTAACCCATACTCTGGGGTATATGTCGAGTCTTTTTCCGTGCCTTTTCTCTGCCTTGCAAGCCTTTCGCCAGAACTCTTTGCCCAAGCAGGCTTGTGATCCCCCCTTTCACGGACAGATGGCCCGAGTCAGTTTTTTTAGCCCCTCACCCCCCCTATTCAAGCAACTGGCTCCTTGCTTGTAGCTTTCTTCCCAATTTTTAAAGGTAGGAAAGAGCGATAGCCCTTCTTTATCGTTTCTACAAAAGAACTCTAAGTGGTCCTGCCCGCCAGGTCTGACCTCTGTGCGCAGCATCTGGGAAGTTCCCGCTCTTCCCTTTCGTCACAGTCCTTGGAAATTCTTAAATGTCCTTTCAAATGTGAGCAGTTGATCAGATATCCCCGGGAGCATGTTCTCACTTCTCAACAGCCCGGATTCCTAATTTGTCACCTGATACTCTGTCCGCCCAGGGCTTTATCAGGGAAGTTGCACTCCGCGTGGCCATGGCTGCTTTAACCAGTCTTCACAGCAACACCTCCCTTTCTCAACTTTCGTGGTTCCCCTCAAGGTCTTCAATTTGTAGGCTTTTTGAGTCCTCTACTCCCTGTATCGTTTTTACGTCACCCCTGCTTCTCGGAAGCGTTTTCCTCGCCGGTTTACCCTCTCTTTTTCTTTTCCGGGGGCTGCTTTGCCACGCCCGCTGACCTGGAGTTGCGCGTTCCTCTGGGTGACTCAGTTGGAGAGCTTCTTTCTGGCACTGCTGGTCAAGGTCCCTGGAGCTTTCCGTCCGGGTCCCGAATGGCAGGCGGGACATGTCATTAAGTCTTACGATCTCTCGTTTCATGGTACACGAGTCTCCCTTAACACGACAAGCTGTTTGGCTCTTTTTGAGTCCTGTCTACTGGAAGGCCTTATTCATCGTACTCTCTCTATCAGCCATATTTCCCCCCAGTCCTACCGCTGAATTTTTTGTGAGCCGACGCGCTAGGTTTTTAGACCGGGATTCTCAGGCTTTCCGTTGCGAGCCCGCCCTTGTTCTTTATATCCATTTGGCTCGACGTCCCCCGCTGTTAATTCCTTTTCTACGGTTTTTTATCCTCCCGTTCTCCCTGCGAAGCGTTTCGCCGTTAATGGCCCCCCCTCGTTTTGGCCCTTCACTAAACGGTCCAAGGGAAATAGAATTTGGTTTGCTTTTCGTCTGTTCCCTCCTTCTTGTTTTTTTTTGTCCTTCTTGCGTACGCTACCCAACGGTTCCGTTAAGTGTGCCTTCACCACAGCTTCTTGCGTTTTGTGGACGTGCTGAGTCTCCGGCTGCCCTTTTCTTCCCGATGACTACCAAAGGTTATTGTTCTTTTTCGAGACTCCCCTCTCCTCTAACGCGGAGGGTTTTCTCTTGATTGGCCACGCGTTCCTTCACTTCTAGACCTTATATGGATCCTTTTGTGCCTCTGGACTACGGTGTCTCAGATTTAAGGTACCTTGTTCCTGATTATACTGGTAGAATGCCAGCAGCCCTGCATGTGATATTTTTCCGTCTGGTACTTGACGATGCGGCGACAGTTACAGACCCGTCCCGCCTCCCCTGTGCCGTATTCTTTAGCCAATTCACCCTGGTGTGGGCTTCATTATGCTTGCGATAGTGTTCCCTTGTTGGCCCCACGGTGAATGTTTTCCCTACCCTTTCACAGAGTTCTCCCGTTTGTCCTTTCTTATTCCAGGAGTGCATCTTACCATACGGTGGTGCATTTGTCCTTCCCCCGTTTTTTCCTCCGACCCCGTCCATTGCGCGCCGTCTCCTCCCCTCCAGGCAAGCCCCTGTGCACCCGGACGAAACGGCCACGCGGCCCCGTACCGGCCTTCCGTGTGGTGTTCCCTCCTTTCTCGCTCCATTTGCTACCCCCCCTTTTTCCTGGTTGTTGCGTTGTTTGTCTGTGGCGTTCTTTCGACACAGCGCCGCTCCCAGCCCGAGCGGGCTCTGCACTCCGCGAGTGCGCCTCTCCCCTTCTCTCCCACTGCCCGACCAGACCCGCCAGCCACTTTCGCCCGAACCTCTTCGGCAACCACGGCGACACCCCGAAGTCGCCACCCTTAAGAGTACAGGTTTTACCTTCATCGTTTGTTCCCGCTAAACACCAGCAAGATCTAAGGAGAAGTCCCGGACACATATCTCCGCCCCCCTTCATCCACTACGGAGTATACAACCCCTCTCGATGATGAGAAAAACAGATTTTCCCCATGAGCTGCACTTGCTTCCTGGCGCGGCTCCCCGTTGTGCCCCCTTCTCTCGTCCTTTTGCTCTTTGCCCCCAGCTCCTCTGTTCTCTTTTCTGGCTTCTTCCTCCCTGGCCTGCGCCAAAGCATGCTTCTGCCTTTGGTCGACCAGGTTTCCTTTTCTTGAGTTTTTTTTCCAGTGCGACCGCTGACTTTCCCTTTTTTGTTTCTTACCT
>Ga0179593_1782093_pt1 | contig 12537 bp, 11 predicted proteins | sample CZODoug2_1_08_16_FD_185931 | JGI IMG/M metagenome (GOLD analysis project Ga0179593, IMG submission 185931) | Vadose zone soil fungal communities from Angelo Coast Range Reserve, California, USA - CZODoug2_1_08_16fungal (PacBio error correction) | ecosystem: Environmental > Terrestrial > Soil >... | reverse complement strand
CACAACGGCATTTTCTCTTGGCCAAACGCTCTCTTCATTGTGGAAGTTTTCGTATTGGTCTGAGAGGGAGAGGGTGTTCGTCTTTTGCGTTCGCTTCTTTTGAGACGAAATCCGGGATCCATCATGGTGGTTTACACGGAGTTAATGATGCGCTTGTATCGAGGAAAAACTGTGAGTTTGATCTCCCCGTTTAAGCCGGGCGCGGTGCTTCCCTTCCTCCTATTCTAAAAAATGTTCACCTCGCATTCGCGGCCTAGATCTCCTCCTGGGGCTAGGCTCCTGCGCGCCGCCTTTCGGCGCAGCCGGGGGGTTTTTTTTGTTTCCCACTTTCCTCCCCTTCAAGGATGATGTGGCTTTGACGCGTGCTCCGACGATTCCCCCCCCGACAATAAGGGGCTGGTGTGCTCCCTCCTTTTCCCCAAAAATTCTTTCCGATTCGGCCCCCCCCCCTCCCCCCAGTTAAATGCCCCTCCCCAAAGTACTCTCTGAGAGCTTAAGAAGCCTTCGTTCTTCTCACTTTTTTGACTCGATTTCGTTCTGATATGTCCTCTTTTGCCTGTCGTCCCTACATCCCTCACGTCAGGATTGGTTTCCCCCTTTTTTTTCCTTACCCGCAGCGTCCCTTTAGTTGAAGAACACTCTTCTCAACATTTTTCCCCACCTCCCTTTTTCACGATCCTCCGAACCCTCCCTCTCGGTGCGAGAAAGGAATCCCCCCTCTTTTTGCTATTGTTCTCCATTTGAGTTTTCGCTGTACTTCCCTTTTGCCCCTCCCTGCTGATTGGCTCCCGCTAATAGACTTTATTTCCAATCAATCACACCTTTTATCAACGACGTCTTCCTCGATGACCTTCGCCTTCTACTCAAACCATTTTCTTTTCCTCATTTTCCCCCGTTCCTCCCGCTTTTTTCCACGCATTCATGCACCGACCGATTTCCCAGCGTGGTCAAGTTCTTTTTGTCATTTCCTCTTTAGGCGCCTTCTCCAGCTCGAAGAAAATGTGACTTAATTCGTCTGTTACTGAAGTGTTTTTGTCTGAGAAGCGGTCCCCCCCTCCTTTGTAGGCGCCTGCTTTCTTTTTCAGTTCCAGCCGATCCCCCGTTGACTGATAAACGCGCGACTGTGCAGGCACACCTTTTTCGCGTTTTTTCGGCCAAGGCTTTGGCCCTCATTGGAGAAACCACTCCTTCTCCCCCCCTTCCGCAAGCCTATGGATTTGACGACACACCTCAATTGCCGAGTCTTCCCTTTTTTCCACTCGGGAAGGAGGTCTTCGCGTCCTCTCCATCTCCCAACAGGACCTCAGCCCAACGCCCTCCCCTGCGTCCCTCCTTCCCCCCCCCCTTTCCGAACGAGTTGAGCCTGGGAATCGGTCCATAATTACATTTTTCCCTGCCGCAAGCACAAGTAGTGATTTTCGTCCCTCTCTTTTTCCAGCCGCCAAAGTTCTTCTTCCATCGGCCGTTGGCCGCGTCCTTCGCTTTCCCGTATCCCGAACGAGAATTGACGCTCCTCGGCGACCGCGTTGCATTATGATCAGCATTTCTAGTCGGAGTTCGTGAGCGATGAGCACAGGACTCTCTTTTTTTTCCATTGCCCCCCAATTTTCCTTGCCTTCCGCTTTTTCCCCAGGTGTGTTCCCTTTTCCTTCCCGGGGCGATTCGACCTCCCACCCCCCCTGTTCGGCTGCCCACCCCAGGGTGTTCTTCCCGTCCCCAGCGTGCCACCAAAAAGAGGTTGCTCTAAGCACCTTCGTGAAGGGGACTATTGGGCTCCCTTTCTTTTTTTTTAGAGAAGTCTCTTTGTCTCTCTTTCCTGCAACGACTGTTCGAGGCGTTTTTTTGTGGAAAGCTGGCTTGCATATTCCACCCTGGTGTTTTTTCCCCCCCCCTCCCCCCTACAGTTGTTTCTTTCCCCATCTCTTGTCCTTTTCTCACCCTGGGACTTTTCCCCTTGAAGGCGACAACCGTTTCCGCTAAACGCGGAATTTCCCGTTTTCCTCTCTTCTACCCCCCTTCTTCCCCCTTTTTATACCGATGGCCTTTCCCTCCACGCAGGTCTACGAGGGAGTTTTCGCCCCTTTCTCGTTCGGGATACCCTACCCCGGGAACCCTGATCAGTTGATCGCCTTTCCTTTCTTGAAACTTTTTTCCACAAAGCTACCTTTCCAGTATAATTGTGCTTGGCGCTTTCCTTCCCTTATCTGGAATTACGAGCTTTCCTGTCCCATAGTTCGATATGTCCTTGGAGATTTTTTTTCTCCCTTTCTTAGCAGTTTCTTTCAGCTTCCGTCTTTCCCCTCTTTACTTGTGAGCTTCTTCGGCTCCTGCTTCCGAGTGACGTCCAGAGCAGAAGACTCCCCCAATCTTTTTTGTGTTCAATACGGCTTCCCTTTCCTTCTTTTCTCCCCCCCCATTGCCCCCGAATATGGAAGAACCCTCTTCGTCCAGCGTTTCAGTCCGATCTCGGTGGCCCCCTTTTTGTGAGGCTTCTCCCTTGTGCCTCCCCTAGTAAAATGACGCCAAGTTCTGCCGAGCGGCCATCTTAAAAAATTTCGGATTCGTCCCATCAATTTATCGAGCTTTTCCCCTCCCCTAAATCTTTCCTGTCTATGAAAAGGAGCTTTCACCTACCCGCCTTTTTACAAAGCATTGATGAGTGTCGTACTCTTTCGGCTTCTGTGGATTCTCTGGCCCCCCTTGTTTCTTCTTGGAAAAATTTCTTCCCTTCTATGTATGTTTTCCCTGCGCGTCTTTGATAAAAGTTTCCTCTGAAGGTCGCTTCGCCATGTATTGTTTATTCAATATCTTTCCCCTCTGAGAGAACCCCCTTACCGTCATGATATATTCGACCCCCCTTGTCTGGAGACCCTTGACTTTCTCCTCGAGTTCTTTTTTTTTCCTCTTTTGCCCCCGGTTTCAATCTGTCCCTGTTTCTTTCCTGGGCTTCAACTATTGTGCCTTTCGCGCTTTCTCGACTGTTTCCCCCCCTTAATCTAAAACCTCTTTCGGTTAGTAAAGGCCGGCTTATGAGAGGTCTATGAGCGATCATGAAACGATCCCCCCCCCCCCCTTCCTTTCCCTTTCGGCTCTTTCGTTCTCCCCTTTTAACGACTCCGCGGCTCTTGTTCATTTACTTTCACTTTAAATGGTAAAAGCCGGTTTTTTTTAATCGTTCTTGCGCAGAGCCAGCCCCTTTTTCCTTCGTCGGACAGCCCCCTTTCAAACCCCTGCCACATCTTTCCCTATGGAGTCTTCGGGTTTCTGGGCGCCGGGCCTGTTTTTTCTGGAGCGCCTCTTTTCCTTCTTTATTATCCCAACGACCCGAGCGGTGGTCTTCTTCGGCGAAAAGGAACATGACCTTTAGACTATCTATCCGACAGCGCCTTTGCTATTTTTCTCCCTCCCTCCCCAGTTTCCTCTCTCGCAGTTCCTATTAACGCTTTTTATCTTGAATACGCCCTTCCCCGTTTTCTGTTCTCCCAGATCAGATGTTACCTCCTCTTTAGGTAATCTCAGTAAAGACGTCCACATCCCCTTCTCGCGCCTCCATGCTCCCCCCCCCAACTTTCCCTTCAGTGTTTGGCCGACCTTTTTAAAAGAAGGTGTAGACACCTCTTAACCTGTTCTACGCCTTTCTATACCATAGTGGAACTCCCGTCACCTCTTCTTGGTACTTTTTTTTCCCCCGGCTTCTTTATCTTTCGGTTCTCCCAATAATTTGATGGCCCCCTTTTTGTTCTTCCGGTTCTTTGCCCTCCCTGAAAACGCTTCCCCGGGTTCTTTCCCTCCCCTTTCTCCTCCGACTTCCCTTGCTTTCCGCAACGAGGACGGCCCTCTCGATATTCCCTGCGCTTTCGCCTCTCCCTTTTTCGGGCAGTCTGGTTATTTTTCCCGGCTTTTTACAGGAAGAAACTGGTCCAACGAATTCATCTTTTTGTGCTTCTTTGCGCTTTGTTCCAAGGAAGGGAGACGCTTGCTCTTGCACTCTCGATGCCCCTGCCCTCCTTTTCCCTCCGTTCATTGTCTTTCTCCGCGTATGGGTTATTTTTCTTACCCGGCTTCTCTCTTCTTTTATAAAGTTAACATAGCTCTTGAGCAACATTCTTTCCACACCGCTACTTTGTTCCTTTTTGAGTTTGGAATTCTCGAAGAGTGCCTCCCTCTGAGTGAAAGCTCGAACCCCTTTTGCGCTGCTTTTTTATGAAAAATATTATTCTGCTCCCCCCCCCCCTGTTTCCCATCTGATGTGAACTGTTAACCGGCTCTTCACCTCCCCAGATGCGGATACCTTTGATACACGTTCGTTTTCTTTAGCTCCTCCCCCCCCCCCCCCTCAGAGAGAGAAAGAAATGTCTCCCTTCCCATCTTCTACACTTTGCTGATTTTGTTTTGCGTCTTTCTTCCCTGCTTATTCCTGTGTTTTTTGCGACGCCCTCTGTTTGCCCTTCTTTCGGCAGGAGGGTCACCTATTTCCTAATAGCTTTGATGTTCGGTCCTTTGCCGAACTAGTGTCGTCTTCGGCCTGGCAACTCCTTTCGTCTCCCCTTTTATCGCGACTTCCCCACAGGAAACCGTATCTTTCTTCCTTCGTTGACGGCCGTTTCCTCCAAATATAGGTGTGCGCAGATTCCCCCCGTATCCTCGGTTTGTAGCCATCGTCCCCTCCCTCTTCTTGCCATAACCTTCCTCCTTTGACCGCTCCAAGGAACGCTTTCCCTCTTACATCACGCCACTTTCCCTTGGTAAGCTCGCATATAATCCTTGAAGTCCGGCATTGATCTTCCCCCCAACGGCCATAGCGTTTTTTCCTCTTATATTTCTCTACGTCTCCCTCCCTCCTTCTTGGTGGAAGAACATTCAAAAATTTTGGGCTCTACTGCAGTTCGCCCCCTTTCTTTTTTGCTAGAAGACCCTTCCCTCCAGAACTATTCCTTCTCTCCCCGCTGCCTTCGTCCCGTTTCATTTCTGATCGGGTTGGTATTCACCCCTTTCCTACGGGCATTGTTTTCTCCGTCGTGATGTGGGTCGAGTGATTGTTCCTCTTCCTTTGCCGAATGTTCTTGTGGTCCCTTCTGGTTCTCTCTTTTTTCACAAGGCCCCCTCTTCTTTTATAGACCTCCACCTCCCCAATTGAAACTTTTCTTTCTTGAATCCCGAGGAAGACTTTGATTTCCTTCTTCGCCCTTTCTTTCCCTCTTTTTTTTGCGCGCCTCTTTGGAAGTGGGCCTTTGCCTGGATCTTCTCCCGTTCTGAACGATTTTCAAAATCCTGTTCTGTCACTCTTGGGGCATGGCCGTTTTTTTGGAGATGGGTCTTTTTTTCCCCTCTTTTTCACCAACTGCCGCCAGTCCGATTTCTTCCTGTATACATTGAGCAAAGTTCCTTTTGAATATTTGCTTTTTTTTTTGTTGTCGAGAGATCGCAACCCTCCCTTCCGACGGTGTCCTTTATAATGTGCCGTCCTTTCTTGTGGAGCGCTTCCTTTTCTCTCCACCCGGGCAATCCTCCCCTCCAGCGGCCATTACCAAGAGGTTCCCCCCCCTGTAGCGTTGATTTCTCAAAGAGAGGTCCTTGTCGGCACACTGCCAACGGCCAGCAAGCGTTTCCCCCCCCTCGTAATATCGTTGGCTCTCTCAGCGTGACGATCAGGAGGACTCCTTCCTTTCCCATTCCTAGCTCTGCGTGTCTCCTTATGGTTTGCGGCTAGACACTTTTTGCAATGCGGACGTGTTGCCACCCCCCTCTTCTTTCCCCAGGTCCCCCCCTTAAGCGCCCGGAGAACTTCCTTCCTCTCTGTCAAACGCGCGAGCCCCTTGTGCAAAAAGCGGATGATTTTCCTCAAATTCCGTTCGAATGCCGCTTTGCTTCAGAGTAAAAAATATAGGTCCTTCCCGGCGGATTAATCTCTCCACAAGAAGGCCTAAGCTCCGGCTGCGACTGCAGTGCCTCGCCCAAGTCCACTTTTCCCTTTTTTCAGGAATTGTTCTCTCCCCTTCCTCGTGACGCTGGAGCCGCCGCTATTCCCCCGAAAGGCCTCCTTCAAGGTATTAGTTGCTCCCCTTGCCTTTCTCGGGTTTCTTTTCTTAAATCGTTGCAGGATTACCCTACCTTCATTTCCGTGCTTCGGCCTTATGCCAGTTATGTCCGCTTTTTAGGGGTCCCCCTTCTTCCCTTCCTGGAGTATAGGGGGACTCGTTTTAAGCAAACGATGATTGTGTTTCCTTTTCCTTCTTCATCCCCTTGTGCCGGGATGACGTATTAACGTGTCCCCCCAACATTTTTCTCGACACTTTTTGCCAGTCTCCCTTTTAAACACGATTTCTCCCCAGCATTCTTCCGAAAAAAAATCACAGCTCCTTCCTTCGGTCCCTGCCTGCGGGCCCCTTGAGTTGAATGGGTTATCGAAAACTGAGTTCTGTTTTCCTGAACAGGGACTTTCCACTGACCTCCCAATTCTTCCTTTTCCTTTCCAAATGAAGGTGTCGACTTCAAGGCTTCTTCGGATGGCTCTTTCTCACCCGACGTGTATTCGCACGGGGTAGAACGCCTTTGTTATCTTTCGTGCAGCCCTTCCACTTTCCATCTTTTTTCGAGCCCCTTTGGGTTGTTTGATGGCGTCTTACTAAGTCTCCCCTCAGCAGAAGTCCAAACTGGTGGTTTCCCCCTTTCATGGCGCAGGCCTTTTGTCTATAGAATCGCTACTGCCCTATCCCCCCCCCTTAATCTCCAGGAGTCTTCTTGCTCTGCGATTATGGGATTGCTGGCTTCCGTCTCTGTGCTCCTTCCGGGTAACATACTCCCCGCGCCCGACAATTCTTCTTACAGGATTCTTTTCATTTAACGCGATATAGGGTGAGGTCGCGTGTTGCCGCAGCGTAACCTCCAATAACATCCTGTGCTGTCGTCTTTTTTGCTTTTTTTTCTTCTACCTTCCAAGAACAGAATGCCCTTCTCCTCTCTCCCTGCGGCTCCTTAAGATAGCCATGTTTTTTCTTTGCTAAGCAGGTTTACTTGCTTTTCCAGCCGTGCGTCCGTACCACTGGGACTCTTTCCTTGGCTTCTGAAAGTGCCCCTCCCCCCCCGAAATCTTCAGGCCCCCTCCCATCTTACTTAGGATTTAGAGAGTCTCAAGGCTAGAGCGGCGTTATTTGTGTACTACACCCCCCTTCCTTTTCCAAAAACTTACTTTTTGGGCTTCCTTTTCGAGAGGGAGATGCCGGGGGGCAAACCCCCGCGGAGTCTCCTCTAACCGAGGAGTTTCTTTTTTTTTTCGGAGACCTTCCCATCCTGGGCTTTGCACCCCTACCCCCCTGCGTTCCTCAAGTTTTCTACACTTTCTTTTTTCCCCTTAATATTGGAGAGATCAACCCGTTAAGCGCTGAGTGTCGGTGACTTCTTTCCTTCAAAAAGTTCATTCTCATCGCCTTCCCTTCCCCCCTTGACCTTTCTGTTTTATGAATGGGCTTAGGCCTTTGCGCTTCCACGCACTCTTACCCGGCGCCTCGACATTGACTACTTCCCCAGGCGTGCTTTTTTCTTTTTTTGACCCTCCTTCTTCCCTCTTGAGCAAATGCTTCCAATAAAGGGGCGTTTATGTATCACGCCACCCCCCGAATGCGTTCCAGGTCCCGATTAGCCCCTCCTCCGGTCTCCCCTCAGCCCCTTTCTCTTTCCCCCGTTATGCGGGATGCCCCTCTCTGAAGCCTTAGGATGATAATAACTTTCTCTTCGTTCATGACTTTGCTTACCTCGTTTATCTCCTCCACTGAACTACGAGTTTTACTTTCTTCTTTCTTCACGTCTTTTTAACAGCAGCTTTCGCAGGCCACATGTCCCCACGCTCTCTTCGCCATTTCCAGATTTCCGGTGCAAAAGCCGCTAGTCCCCCCAACAGAAAATATTCTGACTCTTTCCCCCTTTTCTAAGGAGCGCCCTTCGCCCCCTTAGCGGGCTTTGAAGGACTCCAGCCATGGCTTTAGCCTTTCCCCCTAATCCGCCTTCATCCCCCCACCTTCTCCCCCTTCCCACCCATCTTTGCACATTTTCCGCATACGCTTCCTTCCATTTGTAGGGATATTTTTCCCCCCCCCCCCCTCCCCTTTATGTTCACGAAGACGTCCCCGCAAATCCTTTCTCCTTGTCAGGTGACCCTTTTTTCTTGCCTCCCTGAGAAAGCTTTCCCTCCTCGAATCTCAATTTGATTTTCTCCCTTTTGGAAGAAGTGTTCATGCAATTTTTTTGGCAAGACGTTTTGGGGCCATTTTCTTCCCGCCCGTTTCTCCGATCGTCCCCGCGGTCTTTTTCTGCCCAAGAGAGATTTCCCATCACGGCTTTGTCCTTTTTTTCGGCCACTCGTACAGCCTTCTCCCAAGCACGAACCTCTACTGGTTTCGCAAGCTACCTTCGCACACACCTCTTGGAGTAGCATGCTTTTTTTTTTAAACTTCTTGAAGGTCGGCAGTTTTCTCTCCTTCTCCCAGCCCCTTCCTTCCCCGCCTCCCCCCCCGCCCATACGTACTGGAAAAAACACTTTTCTTCCAGACCATTTTTCGCAACTCCCCTTCAAGAGAACCTTTTTCTCTGGGAATCGGCATCTCCTTCTCCCCGGCGTCCCCGCACCTCTTCGTCCGTTGCTTTTGAAGAAATCCCCATAGGAGAGACCTTTAACCTATTCCGGTGTGGCTCCTTTTTCGCAGTCCGCCATATCCTCTTCCGCGTGGAAATTTGGCCATCGGTATAGTCCCCCTCAATCGTAGGATCTTTAGTATTTCTTCCCCCGTTAAAATCATCCCTCCCAGGGTTACTCCCCTTCCTTGCCCCGTTTCTTGTGGGTGAATGCTTTCCAGACCCGTCCCTGAACCCCTCGTTCGCTCGTCCACAAACAGTTGTGGATATTTTATGCTTTCTCAACCACAAAGAGGGTGGCCGTCCCCCCCCTTCTTTGACAGGGGAATACTTGAGACTCATTTCCCTTTTCCTTCCCCCCTCCGTGTTGTGTCTTGGTCCCTCCCCTTCCTTTCTGCAAAGACGGGCTATGCGGCCATTTTTTCGGACAAGCCTTTTTCTGGTTCATGACCTTTTTCCACGGCTCCAAGATGGTGATGCCTCTTTTTCTCATTCGCGTTTTTTCCTTTGCCCGTCCTTACCTTAATTTTCCCCCCCCTTTTCCTTTCGCACCCTATTGAGTTTACAATCATGTTTCCCGCGAAATCTGCATAATATATACCTTTCAGATCTTTCTTGATCCTCTTCCCCTTGACCCCTTCCCCTTCTCCGAGGATGATATTGCGTGAGGGATATCCGACCGGGTGGGGGCCCTCCCCTTTCTTTCTGCTCCCGGCTTTTTTGAAGGTGCAGGAAATTTGCTTTCCACCAAAGCTCTCATTAACTTGTGCTTTTGTCTAGCCCTCTCCCTGCGGACGCTGGATTCTAGGCTCTCCCCCCTTTAACTTCGTCTCTTAAGGGTGGACGCGTTCTCCAATTTTTTTCCGCTTTGGGTTTCTCTGGCACCTTTTCTGATGGAGAATTCGCTCCTTCTACTTAAAGAGTGATTTTCATTCCTGTTTCAAAACCCCCCTTTCCTCCCTCCCCTCTTTGTGTGTAGACTCAGACACCCTTTGCGGAACCTTTTACTCCCTTTTCGTTCCCTCCAAGCTTAAGAATATTGAGCCTTTTCCACCACACCCTCTAGGCCGCGCCCCTGAGGTTTTCTTAATCAACATTACGCTTGCTCGGCTTTTTCCTCGTCCCATGCCGCGTTCCCCATTAAGCGAGCTAGCCCACCCCCTTTCTTCAAACCTACCATCAAATTTATTGAGCTTTGACCAATTTTTCCTTCTTTCCTTTCCGTGGCACATTCCCCTCTCCCCGAGGGTGATTTTTTTTTTTCTTCGTGAAAATGAGGCTGCGATCCTCCTTTCTCGTAGGCTTCCAATGTTCCGTAGATTGTTTATTTTTTTCCCCCCCAGTCCGTCTTTGCCTATAAGGAGATTAATTCAACCAATGCAGATGGATCCCAATTATCCCTTTTTCCCCCCCGCCCGCTACCTTTTGTATAGTACACCATTCTCCACCCCTCGCGCTTCTTCGACGAGGAGTTTTGTATCGTTGGGATTTTTCGGTTTCCCTTTTTTCCCTTCTCCTTTTTCGTAAACTCATGTGCAATGACATGACCCACTTCTTTTTCTTCATCGCTCTTTCACACGTAAACATCGGTGCGTTTTTTTTTTTCCAGGCCCTTTCGGTCAGCAGTCACATCATGCGAAAGATTTCTCTCAAGACCCTCTCCTTGTGTCTCCCGCACTTCATAAGAGGAAGTCCCTTCTTTCATTTTACTTGTTTGTTCCTTTCTATCTGCCTCCTGTAATCAGGCTTTTTTGAGTCTTTTCTGCGCCCATCCCGCTCCGGATTTTCGGCTCCTTGCTTCGCACTTAGGCGGATCCTCGTCCCTTTGCATTGCCCCCTCTGCTGGATTCTTTTTTTCCGGCTGTGCTTTTGGACGCGCAGCGCGGGTTTCCAGGATGATCACCTCCCCCTCTCAAGCGGTGCTCTTCCGAAAGGACCCTCATTTACCTAGCAGCTCCCCGACAAGCCCGTTCCCGCACGTTTTTTTCCCCTTAATGTATGCCCCACAGTTTTCCTTAAGAACCCCTTTCCCGCTTGTATTCTCTTGCATACTACCCTCCCGGGTCCAGATCCGCGCCTCGGGTTAGTATCGCTTTTCCCTCCTTGCCACCTCCCCTTCCCCCACATGCACTCCCCTTCCCCTTTTCCCGTCGTTTTGGCCTCTGGAAGTGCCTGCACAAGCTCCTTTTAGAAGTGAATCAGCTCCTTTTCTAAACGGTTACCCCAATTCCGACTGGATGGATTCCTGCGCGTGCAGTTGGCTCCTTCTAATTGCTGGGTTTCAGGTTATTTGAAACCCCCTTTCCCCTCGAGTCCCCCTCTCCCCCTTTTTCAACGGCCTTTCTTCCCCCCATGTGGATTTTTCTCATGCTTAGCAACGATTGCCATAATAGATATGGATCTTTAGCCGCATGTCTTTATTGGCTGGCAGTATCTGTGTCTCCGGTGGCCTTCGGGAAAGCAAATGGTCCACTCTCCTCCCTTTCATGTATTTTTTTTTTCTTTTCCCGCTGAGTGTTCCTAGGAAGCGTTCGACCTCATATTGCTTTTTCCTTCTTGACGACCCTTCCGCCGAATTGTAGGGTCTTCTGGTCTTCCCTCTGCTCGATGGCTTTTCCGAATCTCCCGTCGCGAACATTCTCAAAAAAGCTCCTCGATAGCAGTCTTTTTGGCCGTAGGAGTCTTCCCCATGCGTAGCCTTCGCGACCCCCCTTTTTGAGGAGGTGCTGCGGCAATCTTCCCCAAAAACGGTTTTTTCATCCTCCGCTCTCCCCTTTTCCCCTGATGGCACTTTTAAACTTGTTTCCCTGCAGCTGCGGCTTTCCCTGGTGCTGAAACGTTGTGTCAAATATACGGCTTCAGCCAAATAGGCAAGCCATCTCTCTCCGAGAACTGTCCTTCCCCACGTGCTCTTCCTACACAGTCCGAGCCGCCGATTTTGTGACTTTTCAGAAGTGCCCAGGATGACCTTTTTTCCCCCTGAACTCTTCCCCCCCCAATTCCCTTTTCCTTCATTTTTTCGGAAGGTTTGGCAACCCTTGATGTTCGGACTGTTTTTGCAGCAATCGTGTTCCTGTTTGCCCTGCAACACTAGCCGTACACCCTTGCCCCCCTTTATTAACGTATCCTGTCTTGCAGCCGTCACAACCGTATCCCACAATGCATTCTTCTTTCAGCCCTCGTTCCCCCTCTCTTTGGGATTAGCCGGAGCGTATCGTTATCGTATCCAGAGGGCCACGGAAGTAGTTCGGTGTTCCCCCTATTGAAGAAACGCCACGCATTTCCAGATAAGTAATGGTTAAGCTCTCCTTCCCCCCTCCTTATCCTTTTTTGCTCCATCGCTTTACTTCTTTTACGGTTTTTGGCCTACTCGTGGAGGATTGGATTTGGGCGATTTTTACCTCTACACAGGCTCGGATGCTGCCTCCTGAAAGCCCAATATTGTATACGGCCCCCCCTTTCATGGACCTCTTGAGCCCCTTTTTCCCCTCAGAGCGAGGTTTCTTTCCCCTTCCACCGACATTGTGTCCGTCTTTTGTTTTTCGTCGAGGAACTTTGCCTCCTGTTCTCGGTAGATTACGATTTTTTTTTTTCTGCTGATATTTTCCCCCTTCCTGCTATATTCCCTTCCAGGCACCAACCCAATAAACCTTTTGTTAATCCTCTTCAGCCGCCGGCGTGATCGTCAAGCTGCTGCTCTCCTGAGTAAGGTGGCCCCGCAGCCTTTGCTGGCTTGGCCTTTGCATTTCCTGCACCCCAGATGGCCACTGGTTAGAGTTTTTCTCTACGTTTTTGTTCTGGAACCTCTTTTGGCCGATTTTCAGGATTTTATTTTTTTCGTCTGGCATTCGCCCCTTTTCCCCTTCCTCCCAGTCGATGTTGACTGCACTATCCCTGAGCCCCTTTCCG
>Ga0179593_1695506_pt1 | contig 12537 bp, 11 predicted proteins | sample CZODoug2_1_08_16_FD_185931 | JGI IMG/M metagenome (GOLD analysis project Ga0179593, IMG submission 185931) | Vadose zone soil fungal communities from Angelo Coast Range Reserve, California, USA - CZODoug2_1_08_16fungal (PacBio error correction) | ecosystem: Environmental > Terrestrial > Soil >... | reverse complement strand
CTCCTCGCATTTTTTTGATTCCATCTGACGGAGCATCGATGGTCGTGGAAGTGGGCGGAGTCTTTGGCCTTATTTCTGTTGGTCCCAATTTCCGTTCCGCGACCTTTGCAGATGAATCGAAATTTTTCTTTTCTGTCTTTTACTCAAAAGCGTTTGTATAGATATGCTGCTGTCACTTGCGCGGCGACTCCGGCTGTCTACGAGCAGGTGAACCTACTGCCCCACGCGCTACCCCCCTTCTCCGTGATTCCCCCCCCTTAGTGACCTTGGTGCGCACCCCAAGCGTGACTTTTGTATCGCTTCCCGTCAGATGTTTCGGCGGGACGCAAGGGCCGGAGTTAGTAATTCTTGCATGTCATGCCCTTCCTGGCGAATGTCTTATTTGTACTCCCTTGCGATGCGCGCTCTGTGCGTAAGAGGACCGGTATCCCCCTCAAAGTGGGGCCCCGCCTTTTTTTAAGTGTCCCCATTACTGACTTCTTTTGTGGCCCCTCCGGCTTCAGCGCGCTTGACCCTCGGTTGACCCCTTGAGCAGACGCTCCTTATTTAGGTTTGCTCTGCTCTTCCATTCTCTTTGGATGGAGGTTCCGGGAGTGATAATTTTGCAATGACGGCCACCTTTTCGACAAATGTTTTCTTGGGTGCGTCCTTGGGTAAATAGTTTCCCGTACGCGGCCTTGATTTGGTCCGTTTTGCTTCACAACGCCCTCCTGGCGGCAATTTGTTTTTCCCGTGTACTTAGAACTTGACCCCGTGTTTTAATCTTTCGCGCGGTCGTTGCGCCGTCCCCGTTTCACCTGTGGACCTTGTTTTTTTCAGTTACGCTCGTGGCCGGATGGCCACCACAGTAACCTAGACGGCGTCCGAGGGACGTATTCCTTCCCCCGAAATTGGTCAATGAACCATTCCCTTTTTCCTTCATTTTCTTGGGAAGGCTCTGTAAAATCGGACGGACTTCCGTTTGACCCTTTTCCCCAGGCTGATCGGAAACAAGCTACGACGTTCCGGTCCCTCTTCGGTACTCCAACCTGGTGAATCGTTGACAAATGCCGTCTAACTTTCGAAATCCATCGGACACGCTCGACCACCCCCCCCCTCTTTTTGTGTTTCCAGAGTGTGGTCAGGTTTCGGCCGTCATCAGAAATGATCAATGCAAAGATGTAGACCCAAATGATCGCCTGAAATATTGACAACTTAACATGACCCTTCTCCTCTCCCCCTACCCCCCCTAAAGAGTTGTTAGAACTAGGGTGTCCGCGCTTCCCCAGGCGTTCCTTCTCACTCCCTTTGGGTTTGACAGGGCCCATTCTGGGGCCGCGAAACGGTCCTCCCCCGCAGCCCCCGCTGGACTCAAGTTTTTGACCCAAGAATTAGTACGTCCTCGAAGTTACCTCGAACTCCCAACGGTGGCCTGCGGATTCTGCGCTGGATCAGTCTCAGGCTCCCCCCCCTTTTTAACCAATCTTATGGCACTCCTTGGAATGATCTCTCCAGAATATGTTTCCCGCACTCCATGTATTCGACCCGCAAATAGTTGCCCCTCCGGTGCGTCCGGAAAGGATATTATTTACCATAATCTTTTGGTGAGCCTTTAGGGCGTGGTCTGCCAGGATGGCGGGTCGCCCCGCAATTAGTGCATTTTTGCATCTTTCCCCCTTGATTCATCCCTTTCCATCGCTGCGATAGAGTCCCACGTCCAACTTCATTGCTCCTCCCAGCCTGTCCGAAGGAAAACCATTTTGTGATTCGCCTTTTCAACCTCTTTCCTCCGTCCCCCGTACTGCGCGGCAACACCCCCCTGGGTTCCAGCCTATTGCTGCCTTTCCTTCCCCCTTTTGAACGTCTGGGGGTACGCCCACCCACCCCAAATCTTATTAATGGTCCTCTTCACGGCGGTAAGTGGCTAACCACACTTTAGCTTGACTTCAAATGGCCCGTCAGCTGTCGTTTTTGACTATCCGCGATCCCCCCTGGTGTTTAATCCCAGGAGTTTTTACCACTCTTCAGTGAATTCCCACCCCTTATTTCTTTTCAAGGTCAACCGAGGGCCTGCGACGTGGTTCTGTTGTCTTTTACTGGAGCAGTTCGCGCCTCTTTCGGTTTTTAAATAATTGTGAGCAATACCTTCTTCTTTCTGCCTTTGATATTCCCGTTTTCGTGCAGGTCAGGGGAAAAGATTCGTTCCGCCATTTGAAGTCTCCCGGTCTTCTCAGGAGCAGGTTCCCATCTTTTTAAAAAATTCTTTCATTATAGTGTCCAGGCTCTCTTGTTAAAGCCCCCCCTAGACTGTGCTGTTTTCACCGACGCACACCCAGGGCGGAACTGCACCCTGCCCTCCCAGTTCCACCGGGCGTTCATAGAGCAACCGCGATCACGATTCTTCAACTTAAAGTGATTCTTCCTCTTGCAGGCTCCCCGTGAACCGAAACCCCACATGCAGCTCCTCTCCAGGACGTCACCTTCCGGCACAGAAGCCACCAGCGCCCTCCCCCCAGTCCACTTTTCCTCCCCACAGACTTTCTCAGTTCTTCGGGACCAAGCGGCGATTTTCTTACCCTCCTCTTCTTTCCAATCCTGCAATAATCCAGATCGCTTTCCTTCCGGCTCACCAAAAGACTACTTGCCTCTGTCCACCCCTTTTCCTTGATCCGGGAGATGAGGATTCCTCCAGGAGGGCACGATATGTCAAGTAATGGCTTAATAGCCCCTTCCGACCTTCTTTCCCAACCTGTTTGGAGGAGACCGTAAGCGTTTCACCTTCTTTACTTCCGCCCAACAACTTCCGCGTGCATCCAACACTCCACACGATGACTCCGAACGGCCTCACGCTTTTTCTTTTGCGCACCTCACTCCCTCGTAGCTCGTGACTGTCCCCGCCCATACACTCCCCTTCGGAGTCTTTCCCTCCTCGGATGCACCTGTGGGCCAGTCACTTGACTCTGTCGTGCTTTTTTTCCTTCCTTTCAGCTCCTCCCCTTTCCTCTTCCTTTCAGTCCGCCCCATGAGTTTTTGTTGACCACCCCTTATCTCCCCCCTTTTCGAAGCCCCAGAAAGACATCTGACCCCTTGATCGATACCTTCCCTTTTTTTAAAGCTCCACCCTGGAAAATTTAAAGTCTTTTAATTCGCACTGCCTCCCGCTTTCCTCTTCTCCGTACCGATCGGTGCTAATCCTTCATGGGTCCCTTCCTCCGTTTTTTTGAGAGATTTAAAATTAGCGTTTCCTCGTGTTTATCTCCCTATCTTATTCCCACTCTATGGAAGTTGGCGAGTAAGTCTGGGACCTTCTGAGGTTTTTTCTTAGCCCCTCCTCACCTTGCTTCCTGGATACTAAGGCGTTTTTTTCTCTTTTAGGATTTCTTTTTCACTAGTTTGAACTCCTCGACCTAATGATGCTTAATTTTTTTAGTCACGGCGTTCTGTTTTTTTTTTTTACGGACTTTCTTCACGACGATTCCCCTCCTTGAAAACTTGCTCCTCGAGATTTCCATGCGCTTTTCCACCCAGTTTTACGTGGACTTTTTTCCCCCCCTGTCAATTTTCCGTTTCTCTTCTTTGCGCTGTATTCTTTTCTCCTTTTCTCTTCAGGGCAGTAGGAAAGCCAGGCGTTCGTAATGATCTTTCCTGAATGTGCCCTTTTGGTCTCATTGCGATTGTTACTCCCTTCCACTTTTAGGACCCATTGTTGGACGCCCTTTTACCTGTCAAACCCGTCCATTTCCCCCTCTGAAACTTCTTTCTTCCAATGGTAGTATTGAGAGGACATCTCCCGCCTTTGGTTTCCCCATTCCACTCTTTTCAGAGATTTTCTTGCTATTTTTTTTTTTTCCCCCTGAGATCATGATTAGCGTTTTTAGCCAGTTTTACCCGTGATTGCCTTCTTTTCCACTTGCCGGAAATAGCGGCATGTTTGAACCCTCCATGATCCCGTGGTTTGGCTTCGTTAACGGAGCAGATTTTTTCTGTGATGTTGCCACACGGACCCCTTTTTTGCGAATTTGTGCACTTTTCTCTCCTTTCGGTCTTTTTACCCCGCCTTTCTTCGCACTTATATCCCGTTGAGCTATCGATCCCGTCAGCTTTCTTAACAATTCAACTTGCTGTGCCGTTCTTTTGTCCCATTTTTTCTGATGGCAACCTGATAAAGTCTTGTCTCTCTTGCTTAAGAGTTTCCCGGACACCTACCTTTTCATGAACCTTCCTTTTTCCATTATCTCCCTGGAACTTTCCTAAAATCAATTACGCTTTTTGTTTTACTAGTCCCCTCCGACTCCCAGTGAACTTCCTGCGCGAACACGTGTTCCGGGATTCTCTTTTCCTCCCCACCCCCCCCCCCCCCCCCCCCCCCCCTTTTTCCTTTTTTCGAGCCCAAAACTCTCTTATACCCGTTTCCCTTTCTCCTTATAATTACGGAACTTCATCTACCAATTGACCCTTGTATTGAGGAGATTTTGTTTTTCATGCAAGTCTCCCCAATTTTTTACTTTTCGAAAAACGAGTTTCTTGTAAAACCATTTATTCATACTACCAAAGTCCCTGCCTAGTCCTTTCCCCAAACTCCACTTGAAGTACCCGTAAAGATTTCTTACTTCCCAATTCTTTTTCCCCCCTTTTTTAAGAATGGGGTTTTGGACATAAAATGACTTTTTTCCGCAAAGACTGGTAAAAAGCCTCCTCTCCTCCCCCCGACGATCCTTTTTTTTTTTTTTTGACCCAACTTCTTACCGTCGCAGGATAGACTCGTTTCATCCCGAGCCCCCCGGTGGCTTCTCCTCTTCTTGGAGGAGGCAGTATCGTTGTTGTTCCTCTCCCCTCTCTCCTCTGAAACCATTTGGAATGTATCGTTAATATTTTTTCCCTCTGGTAACTTCTCTCACGATTCGCCTCCACCCCTGTGCCTAATCACGCCGTTTTTCTTTTCCTTTTACCCCGTGTTATAGATCCGTTCAGAATACCCCCCCAGTCTCTTATGTACGGGTTCCCTTCCCTTCTTAGTGTACCCCCTTACAAAACATCTTTCTGGAAAACCAGAATTTTTGTTTCCCCCCCATCTTTCTAGGTCTGATTCCAAGTCCCTCCCCCTTCCCCGGTCCGCCAGGCACTTTCGCTTCGTTCCCTCATTTTCCCCTTTTTTCTGTAGAATGTGGCAAAAAACCCCCGTTTTTTAAACCTGCTATGGAGTGTGTTCCTTCTTTCCAAACCAAGTCCCCCCCCACCCCCCCCCCCCTTTTTTTTCTAAGAGCGCTTTAGCGCGGACAAGGTTAGCACCACTCTTTAAGTGTTTGGAATTTTTGTCCTTCTGCTAAGGGTCAGGTGGAATGTCCTTTTTACCTCGCTTTTTCCCTGGGGTACTCATTTCCCACTTTTCCTTAATGGACTCCGGCGTCCTTGGACAACACTCTTCCTTGCTCTTTCTGATCTTTGGGGGTTCGCTTGTCCTCTTCACGTTTTTCCCCCCCCCCGTTCACGCAGTCATAGTTTGTCCTTACTATTTCTCCAAGAGAGTAGGTCGTGACTTTATTTTCCTTATTGTCAGCGGCGGAAATCATGAACCCCCCCAACTCTAAGTCCGTACCCCCGGCTTATCAGGCACTTCCCCTTGGCCTCCTTTCCAACATCATTACTTTCCCCCGGTCGTTTTTTTCCCCTTGTTCCTGTACCGATACATCACCCTTCCTGTTGCCCTCCCCCCCCTCCACTAGGAGTTAACTGCAACCCATCCTCCCGTTCAGGTTTTCAAGGGCTTCGAGCGCAAGAGCCCCTTCTCTAGCTCCCCCCCCTCCCCCCCCCGTCACTGGAGCGGGTTAAATTCCTGAGGTTACTCCAAATTCCGCCAGGATTCTGAGCCATGACCCCCTCAGGAACGCTCCCGTCCCCCCCCAACAGCTTTCCCGATTAACGGAACTGAGGTACCCCCCCTTTTAACCCTCCAGACCAAATAAATGGCTGCATTCGTTTTTCCCCTGATTGCTCTACTGTGAAACCATATCAACTTTCACCCGTCCTTTTCCCCCCCTTTGCCCTCAAGATTTAGACGATGCCTCCGCCCTAGCCCTCCCCCCCGTCCCCTCAACCTTGGATCGGCTCCAAAATTTCGAGCCATAGGCGTCCCTGAGGATGGGAAAGGCTGCCCTCGATATTTTCATACTGTTTTCCCCTCCAACGTGACCGCACGGCGTCCCCCCCCCTTTGTCGGCTTAAGCCTTTTTCAGCAACCGGCGAGTAGAAGGCCCCCTTATGATCCGACCAGGGCACCCCCCTCCCCAAATGTCTGACAGGCAACGTCCTCACACTTTTCGACCCCTAAGCATCCCGGGCCCCTTCCCCTTTCCCCAGTCCCCACTCCCTCTGTGTGACTGCGCCCAACTGTCAGTCCAAACCTTCTTAATGTAATCCTAGGAGCCCCGTGGGCCCCTCCCGCGTGTTCGAAAAAATTCCTCTTTAGCTCCGAACGCTACGGTTTTTCTGTGGTGACCCCCCCCCTCGTTGAGCTTCCGAAGTGAACAATTTTTCAGGCTCCCCCCAGTGTTCGGGCCCTTCCCTGTTTGAAAGCGAATGATTGGCAGATAGATTTCCCCTCAGCGTAAGACGCCCCCCCCCGGCCAGCCGTTCCCCCCCTTGATCTCTTGGTGATACGCCCTCCCCTCTAACAGCTCCTTGCATCTCTCATTCTCCTCTAGTGTTGTCGTTTTCGCGATTCCCTTTTTGGCAGTGGGGCGTATAAACGCATTTGACGGAGACCCTCCTCTTCCGAGTGGTTTTCCCATGTTTAGTGATGGGCCATTCTCACGACTACTTTTTCCCTATTTCCTGATTCAAGATGGGGAGATGGGCTTTCTTCTTTTACTCAATCCGGTTGCCCCTTTCCTAAAATGCTTGAAGATCGCTGAGCTTAATTTTCCTTTTCATTCCGAACGCCTTCCCTTTGGAACTACTGGAAAACGATGTTTCGATCTTTTAGCTGCCCCTTTAACCCAGTGGTGGACCAATGACTTTTAGTTTTTTCTTTGACTTTTGAAGTCAGTGACTCCCGATGCTGCTTCGGGTCAATTCGGAGGTTCGTTTGCTGAATATGTTTGGCTGAATGTGCAACCTTTGAGGACTTTGTTTTCCATTTTCCTTGTCACGCCCTTAATGGTGAGTAGGGCCAGGCAGTGTGGACTAGTTGCTCGTAAAGTGAGTAATTTTCCCTTCCTCCACTACTTTCGTTCTTTTTCCTGCCTGCGCTCTTAACTCCGTTTACAATTTTCAAATTTGGAGATCCTTATTTCTGTCTTTTTTTCCCTCGACATAGTGATTATTTCCCGATTTCTTTTGAAAGCTCGTTTTACTTTCTTGATAATTTGCACTGAGGCATAGCAGCCTTTTTTCCCCGCCCATTCTTTGATTTAGATTCCTTTTTTCCTAGTAGACTTTTCTGTTGGAGGCGCGTGTGCTCGTGCTTTTCCCCCTTTGACATGGGGGCATTTGTGTCTTTAGGGCAGAAGTTTCCCAATGAAAAAGACGTGTCGTTTATACGTGCTCCTTTTTCGTTTCATTCTCCCAGGCCTTCCCACCACCGATGACCTGCTGGGGACAGTTATCTAGTGTGACCCCTCACCTTTGGTAGGGAGTAATGGTTTGTTTTTTTTTTTTTTTTTTTGTTTTTTGGGTGGGGGTTTTTTGGGTTCCGTTAAACGACATTCATTGACACTTTCCACAGGCTGGACCGATTGGATTTGCCCCTGGACCTTCTCAATCTGGGGTTACTGCCTAGCTTTCCTGACCTCTAGAAAAGTCTATAATGGGCCATTTGCTGGTCCTGATTTTTTTTTTTTATTTTCGCGCAGAACGAGTTCGATTTCTATTCGAGTATCCTGGTCCCCCGTATCCCACCGCGCCGTTGGTTGCTTGAGGCGCCCGATTTTTTTTCAAGCTCCTGTCACAGTTCGACTTAAAGGACCCCTTTCAAATTGACAGCTGACTATCCCCACTACCTTTCTCTTTTAAAAAACATCGGGAAGAATTCGTACGTTTTCCCTAAACGTTCTCCCTCCATACCCAAATGGCTCTCACTTTTGCGTTTTTTGGGACAGTCCAGCGATTGTTTTTCCAAGACCTGCAGCACTGATTTTTTTTCCCTCAGATAGTTTTTGACCTCTCAGTGGTCCCTTTCGAACTGCATTCTTTTCCCCCACCGGTTGCCCTTCATAGGAGCTGGCTCATTTAATTCTCTGGGAGCGCTTAACTTCCGCGCGATTGGCCCCCCCCCCAATGTGGAAATGATGTTCTAGGCTATTTTTTTTTTTTTAATGAACCTTTGAACAGCCCCCTAGAGGACACGAGTCGCGGCGGACGTCTTTTTTTACTATTTAATAAACTCCTTTTTTTGTGGTTTCCCTTTTTCATTTCTCCCGAGTTGGTAATTTACCCCTGGATTTCTCTTTCAGTAATATTAGATTATCCAACCGCTTCCACTGATGATTTCCATCATTAGCTTTTTTTCTCGCACCTCCCTCCTGCCTTCTCCCTCGCCCTCCTTCTTGTATGTTCGCTTTCCTTTCCACGCTATATACCTGAACAGTGCGCTTCAAACAGGGAGATGAGTTCACCTTCTGGTTTTTCGGCCCCCCAGGCCCAGGTTCTTTTCCCCAAACCAAATTATGGTATATCCCCTTTTTCCCGACCTTTAAGGCGAACCAATTCGCATGTTTTACCTCCCATTTTTCCTTTTTCGATCCTTTGTGCAGGTTAGTTGTATTCTTTTTCTTGTTTCCCCTGGTTTTGCCCCTTCGTTGTTTGACCTGTCTGACCCCCCACACCTATGCTAAAGGCAACGCTCAGCCCGAGTTTTCGGTCGATTCGTTGTCTTCTACTGTTGCTCCCCACATCCGGGCGCGCATTCCCTGTCACCAGATTTGGTCGTTCGGCCCCTTCTCACTTTTTCCTTTCTGTCCTTTAGCCCGGGGGTTTCCCCACTCCACAAATTTATGACGTCCTTTTTTTTCGCTGGTCCCCCTGGGCCGATCCTGTGAAACCTTGATTTTTATTTACCCTTTCGTGACCTCAATTTCCAGCCTTCCATTCCTTCTTTCTCTGGATGAACAGCCCCCCCCCAATTTCTTCCTTCAGGTCCAATTGCAAAATCTTTGTATTCTTATTTTTCCTTTGTTGAGCGAAACCCTTCACGTATTTTCCCACGCTCTTCCCTTTTTTCCCTGATGGCAGGCAGGAATCGCACCACCCCCTCCTGTGAAATCCAGTCATTGGTTTTTTCCCCCCCCCTCCTAGGAAATCTTGAACCCCGCCACCAGCCGTCCCTGGTAACGGCTCAAGCCCTTAATTCTCGGTTGGATTTCGTCCCCCTGGCAAGCATTTCACCCCCCTTTAATGTCTCATCCCCTCTCAATACACCTCCCCTTCGCCGATGATCTCCCCGACTACGCAATTTGATCGCTAGAGCTATAAACTTTCCTACACCGGATGTCGCTTAGGCGGTCCCAGTCTCCTGTACCCTAAATGTTCCGTACGGGTGACCTCAAGTCTCTCGTTGTGCGTCTCCCGGTTGTTCCCCACCCCCAGGCAGTCGCAGGATCTAGAGCTCACCAATCGAGTGCCCTTCCCATGAGCCCGACTTGGAAGAACAGCAGGCCGAACCCCCTTCCCCTCCCTCCATCCTTCACCGGCCTGCAAAGAAGACTACGTCTGATTTCCCTGAAACTGCACGTCCCTTACAAGTCAGGTGCATTCCTCCTCCCGAGTCGTCGGCTTGGTTTACCCCATCTTTTGAGTTAGAACTTCCCCCTCTTCTTAATCTTTTAATTTCATGAAGCGAGGCGGTACCCCCTGTTTCCCATGAACCCTCAGCGCACCCTTTTTCTAGCACCCTTTCCCTCCGTTTGAATAAGACATTTTTTTTAATAAGCCCGTCGCCACAGGTACGCCAATTCCATGTTAACTTCCCCGATTCCGGTGATACGCCAGAAAAATTCGAACCTCCCTCCTTTTTCTCTTATCTCCTTTGGTGGAGAGAATGAAAATTCTCTTCGTGGTGCTGGAGTCTTTTCATCCCCTCCGTCTCCTTTGCACTTGGTTTCTGAGCTTCTTTGCCAGGCACTGTCTTTCAAATGTCTTCCCCCCCCGACTCTTTTATAGTATGGTCCGCTTTAGTGATGTTATAGCCTCCTTCTTTTTGGTTCTGAATGCTTCTTCCCGGATGTCTCTGAGCCCTTCTTAATTCAGAATGAAAAGTTGGAAAACGATTCCTCTTTTTTTCTTCATTCGGTTCCTTGTTTAAGTTCCCTTTTGTGCTATGTTATTTTTTCCCTTTCTTTTAACTTGGAATAGATGAGTTCGGGAATTCCATGTATTTCATAGTTTTAATTATTAATTTTGCTCATGTGGTGTTTTTGTTTGACGGTTATACTCCAGGTCTTTGTCCGAGTTCCCAACCCCTTCGGAATTGCCCCCCCGGTAGGGGTCAACCATTAAACAGTACCAATGGATGAAATTCCTGGAGGAATTTTCCCATTTTTTTTTCCCCCTCCCCATAATTCTGTGTATTTTTCTTTTCTTGCTGATCCCTTTCACCTTCTTTTCTGAGCGAGGTTAAAGGTATTCATTTGCTTTGAATTCTCCTCACTGTCGCCCTTTTTTGCTGACGTCATTTTGAGCTAATTCTTCTCTCTTTTCGGCTCAGTGAAAGTCGGGTATCTGTTACACTTTAATCAGGTCCATTTTTTTTCTTTGAGATTCCCTCTTCTCACTGCGAACCCTCGTAGCCCTTTTTATTCCCCAGTTTCGCGGGTCTTTTTTTGTCCCTCCCCGTGTATCAACGTGCTTTTCGGTTCGTTCTGGGACATTAAGCATAGGGTTCGCTGGCACCCCCTTTCCAAAGTTCTTCTTGTCTTTACCCGATATCTTGATCCACATCCCTGCCACAGGGCCAAGATTGGCGACCGGATCGACACTCGCTCTTCATCTCTGGCCCTCACTTCCTTCTGGCTCCACGAAGATCCGCGGCAGGACCTAGCCGGTCCTAACCGGAGTGTGATCCCGACATTCTCGGGTCGCAACTTTTCCTATTCTTGACACGAGCGCCTCTCCCCGTTTTTGAATTGAGGCGAAGAGTGTTGGTTTTTCCATTCAGGTTAATTATCAAGGTTCCCCACTATGTCTCCCCCATTTCTCCGACCTGAAACACTTCCACCTGTGCTCTTTTCACAAACCTCCCTTTTTTTCATCTCCGTAAAGTGTTAGAACCTTAAACTTTCGACGCTAAAACATGCTCTCGTCTTTTTCCGTCCCCCTGATGGGGGGCGCCTGAAACCCCTTCCGGACTCAGACTTCCCCTCCGCTCAGTTTTTGACCCGCCCTTTTTCGTCAGCGTCTTTCTTTGCTTGAACGCGAATCAACCCTTCTCGGACTTTTTACTGATGCAGGAGGTTCGCAGCTCTTAGCTTTCTCGAGGCACAAATTATGGCATGATCGTCTTTTATAGTTTTGCTCCCCTTTTCCCTAATATGCACTATGCGACACCGCCAACTTTCCCTCTCAACTGTAGCGGCGTAACGGTTGTCTCTTTCCCCCCTCCTTAACTTTTTTTCGAGAGGGTTCATCAGACCCTCGGAGTGAGTAACTCACCGATTCTTTTAACATGTTCCACAGTTTCCCCCCTATCCTGGTAGTTGTAATTACACTTTGCCGCTCTAGTCTCGTTTCTTTCAACCCGTGCTTTTCTCCCCTGATCCTTCGAATAGTACGACGAACGTTCTTTCCTGCCTCCAACGCTGAAAGGTCCCCTAGTACGCCTGATTCAACCCCAGCGGCTGTGTCCCGCTATTGCCTGCTGGTCCCCTCCCTTCGGCGCCCCCCCCCCCTTCTTTTCCAAACCCCCCCCTATATTAATGGACCTGCGGCCTATCCTCTTGTCTTGGGAGAAGACAATTTTCTTATCCTTTCCTGCCATACTTTCTTTTACTCTTCTTCTTAATTTGTCGTGATTCTCGATAAATTTTAACCTTTTCTCTTGCAAGTAGGAACTTTTATTTGCGACTTTGCCCCCTTTCCTCACCCCTTTTACCTCGGGACGAGAGGGGGGTTTCTTTTTAGCCCTACTGGAGTGAAGACTGTTTAGGACCGCCGCCTGACCCTAAGGGGTAGAAAATACCTTCTCGGCCTAACTTATTAAGTTCTCTCCTCCTCCTGTTTTCTTGGAATTAACTCCCAAATGATTTCCGTTACTCTTTTTATGATGCTCCTATCCCTATCCTTCCTTCATTTTTCTCAACTGTAGTTTCCTGAAGTCCCCCACTCGTAAACTGTCCATCTAGCTTTACTGGTTCCAGCCCCACGGAGTAACTGCCCCGAACTTCCCCGCCCGGTTTCTTGATAAAGGATGGGCCCCCGCTCTCCAATGACGCGCTCACTCCTGACCCATTCAGACTGCCTTTTTTCAATTGAGGGCAGCGCAGGAATCGCCCCCCCCTCAAGGATTCCTTTGCCCAGGGACGGCAAGGACTTCGCGTCCCGCGCCCTATCCCCTTCACCCGCCACGCC
>Ga0179593_1531218_pt1 | contig 12537 bp, 9 predicted proteins | sample CZODoug2_1_08_16_FD_185931 | JGI IMG/M metagenome (GOLD analysis project Ga0179593, IMG submission 185931) | Vadose zone soil fungal communities from Angelo Coast Range Reserve, California, USA - CZODoug2_1_08_16fungal (PacBio error correction) | ecosystem: Environmental > Terrestrial > Soil >... | reverse complement strand
CCATTCCGGGACCCGCTTCTCCCATCGATGAGACCCTGGGTTCAACTCCTTTTTCGTACCAGTTGCGTGCTCTTGGTTCTGGATACGGACGAGCCCTAGGGGCCTGTTTTTTCTTAAAAAACTCCACGACCACACGGCCATGGTTCCCTTCCCCTTCCTTGGTATGCGGAGCATTCTCTACTAAGGCTTCCCCTTGCCCGACGAAAGCCGGTGTAGCGCGGTTGCGATCATTTCGTCGGCGGTCCTACCCTTCCCGCAGATCGCCGGTCCTTTTCCGCTTTTTGGGATTTCAGTGACGGGACGTGTGCCAATGCAACAGCTGACTTTTATCTTTGCAGATCCTTGATCCTCGGGGAGGGCCGGTCCGCCGAGGGCCTACCTTTTTGAAGGCCTTCCTTTTTCCTTCAAGTGCGGCCGCACTGAACCTTTTTCCCGGTGCCGGTGCTGCGACTCCTCAACTCTTGTTGCGCGCTCGTTTTGTGCCGGGGCAACTGCTGGATTCTTCGTGCCGTTTCGTTTACAAGTCGACGATCGTGCCGGGATTATCCGCGTCGGGGCCGTCGTTTCTACGGCGGGGAGGTTTTTTTGCCGGAAGCCATTTTGTATAGCCTGGACCCCCCCCCTTTTTTCGAAGAAATCCCCATGTCCAACTACAATGTTGCTTCTTCTGCGAGTGGGTTGGGCGTGGTTCTTTCGCTCGCAGATTCCCCCGCAGCCTCCTGATGAGCTCAAAACGCTTCCACAATTGGTGGGCTTTGCTCACGGCGACGATTTCTTGGTGCTGTTTTGTCCCTCGGCCTGATGGTCCCCAATGATGAAATAAATCATGGAGTAAGGAGCCTTTTGCTTTGCTGTTTATCCTCTTCTCGCAGCCTTCCGGGGGCCCTCCCCGTCGCCGGAACACATTTTCTCTCCAGGATTCGCTAGTAATCTGTAAAACCCGCCTCCTTTTTCCAGAGAGAGTTCGCCAAGCACGTGTGTTTTTTTCTCTCTCGGATCGCTAGGCCGAGGTAGTCTGTGGAGTACCAGTCGGAATCTTGCCACCGCGTCAACACCCCCCCTTTTTGGGGGGCTTTCTAGGGAGGGAGTGTTTGGAACCCTCACCTGATACCTTCCTTCTCCTCGATCTTTCATCTTTGGCATAATGATTTCCTAAGCGTTTTTCCTGGAAGAAGAAGTCCCTCCTATCCCGAGGCAGCCCGGAAGACCGGCATCTGGCGACGCAAACGGCGGGAGGTTTTTCTGAGAGTTTTCTTCAGATTGATCATACCCGGAATGTTTCACAAATTTGAGGGAGTTAATCGGGTGCCCAGGCTGAGGTCGATTCCTCTCGAGATGGGAATGAATAAATTGGTCGGTCATACTTTCAATAGGAGTGTTTTCTGGCGTTTTCCTTTCATATACCGGAATAATCATCGGTTTTTGTGACATAAACTCTGCATTGGTTCCCGTGGCAGCGTGATCGGCTGGGTTGGAATCGGGCGTTCGTCTTTTGATCGGGAAGAAGAACTCTTCCATTTTTTTTCTCTGGGCGATTTCATTGTGGCAATGCTTTTCTTTCTTTCTGGCATAACTCGTTGGTTGTTTGTTCTAGAGTTTCCGTGCAATCTTTCGGGCAATCTCCCCTCAGCAGAAAAAAGTTTCTCTTTGAAGGCTGACCACTCTCCCCCTTATGACCTAAGAAAGTAAATTTCCACGCCAGCTAAGAGATCCACTGGTCCAGTCCCCTCTGTTATGCACCCCGATTCGATTGAAGTTTCGAAGACAGGCAGACCGAAAAACCAGCTCTCTGCCAATTAGTACCTGCACCAGTTCTTAATTTCCCAATTCCTCTCGATCAATCGAACCTCCCCCCATTGCATGCTTTCCCCAGAATTTTTTGACCGATCCACACATCTCGGCGATCTGGCCTAGCGAATAGATCAGAACAGATCAGACGAACCGGTGCGCGAAGACTTCTCTGGATACTCGCCGCGGATCTCAGTCCCCGGAGTATGCCCCCCCCCCCCCCAGAAGAGGCTCCCACTCCCTGGATGCCAAAGAGATAGACGTGTAATCTTCTGGATCAATTGAGGGTTCAGCACTTTTCCTCCCTTTCAGAAGACGTTCCCTTGTGGAAAAGGCTTGCAGTCTTCTAGACACAGACGACCGCTAGGCTATGACTGATAATTGAGCGTCTGAGACCCACAAGTTCTTCTCGTCCTAATTTCTTCTGAGAAGAGATCTTTTTTTCCCAGAGTTCCCCCCATCGCTAAATCAAGGATCTTGGTAAAAGTGTGATAAGGGCGGAGGCCTTCCCCCTCGGCGAAAACAGTGAAGGAAACAGCCTCGACAACCCCGGCCCTTTCCTGCATTTCTTGATCCATTTGCAATCACGTCGGCACAACCCTCCTAAAAAGAAGAGGGCGCTTGAGACCTCGACCACCTTGTTGATTGGGTGTTCCTCATCTCGCGGGCGGAAGCTTCGGATTCTCCGACGACAAAGCAACCCCTCCGCCAGATCCACGCTTTGCGTTTGTTAAATCTCTGTTCTCGTGATGACTCTTCCCGCAGTTTTGATTTCCCCCCTGACCAAAACGCCCCCCCCCTCCCTGAAGCACTTCGCTTCCCTCCCCGCGTGATCCCGGAAAGATATTTCGCTTTGAACTGATCAACGTCACGAGATGGAACCTCCAGTTGCCCCAGGCCCACACCCTCCCCTATCAACCCAGGGTGGTAGCGGCGCAGAAGCCCCTTCCCCCTTCAGCGTCATTGCGCGCTAATTTTAAAAGAATTCGCCCCTTCAGGTAGTAATAGGTTACCGAGACCCAGATTAGAAGTCTGCACGAGAATTAAGTGTTGCAGAGGATCCCTCTACTGGAACTTTTTCTCCCTCAAATGATTAAAGTCCGGGACTTTTCGGGTTCGACTTGATTGCCTCGCGACCTTCCCCTTCAAGGAGAATCCCTTCTGGTAGTGACCGGTCCTCGATTGATTTTTTACGATTCGAGCCATTCCAAAGTAGGTTCTTTCAACATTCCGGGTTGCCGTGGTGTGCGCGGCGCACCCTTTGTAGAGGCCGCTAAAATAAAGAGAGCTATCAACTGGTCGGACCGCCTCTGAACCCTTAGGTCTTCTCTTTAGCTGACAGGGTTTCGCATTGGAGAACCCCCACCTCTTTTTTCCTCTCCTCCGTTTTTTTGATCTTATGTTCGCCACTTCCTTTAAACTGCTGCCCCTCTAAGAACTTTCCCCCCCGATGCTGTCAGACCATTTCTTCGTGCTCGCGGAGGGTTGCCGCGGACCCTAGGGGCTCCGGCCGAAAACAACCCTCTAACAAGGCCACCGTTTGTACTGAACCCCCCGGACGGTTCCCCCGTGGCAGGCTCAAGATAAGCGAGGACTGGTCCCCTACAAGAACGGTTGCGCGGTTACGACCGTTTATTGGTAATAAAGGCGACCCCCCTCGTCGCAGGGATTCCTATTTGATGGAGGATTTCACAGTCTAGACAGATTACAGCTGAATGAGCTTCTCGTACGGGCAATTTGCGTGCTATGTAGAGATGGGAATACTGGACCTTATGGCTTCAAAGTGAGTTCATGAAGATGTCGTGACGAGGAATGCGGGCCCGGATCGACAAACCGGGTGCGCTGCTAGGTTTTTTGGGCAAATGCTTTCATATTTTGCTTGTCTTCAAGTACGACCTGGATCGTGAAGGGCGATCCCCTCTGGATCGTATAAGTGATGAAGGAGTTTGCCGATCGTTTGCTCTACCCCCTGGCGATAGAACCCTCCCTCGGCCGAATAGGGTTAAAAAAAGTCGGGCGATCGGAGACTTTAGTCGTCGAGATCCCCCCTCAGGTCGAAGACCTTCCCGATGCGCTAAAAAAGAAGGCAACCCGGTGGTGAGTCCTCTTCCCCGTGAGAAGTCTCTTGGTGCTTTTTTTTCCCTATAATGTACCCAATGAGGACATCACCCTCCCTCATGCGTAAGGGGCCTTGGTTGAGACGTGATGGCTCGCTGTTGTTAGAAGATCTTTCTCCTCGCCCTTTCGCAAGAAACTTGACCATCTTCTCAGTTTTATTCTGAGAGTACTTCTGTAAACAGCCCCCAATCTGATTTTCAGAGCCCAGGGCGCATCCAGGCCGTTGGCATAGACGATCTCTCCCCCTGAAGAGGTAGGAGGGGAGAAAAGATAGGCCTGTGCCCCAACGAGTAAAGAGGTCTTGGTGATTGGAAAATAAAAGTTATCTACGATTTTCCAGGCTATCGCTCATATTTGAGATGGCGAAGCTCGGGCCCCATGGAATTCCGTGCCGATAGAGATCCCCTCTGAATAGGATCCTCACCGGCGGCCCGGTAGCTTTTTATACTATATCAGATAGCCTAGTTCTACAGGCCTCCCTTTCCTGAAGCTTGCTGGTCTTCCCCCCTCTTCGGAATTTTCATGGCTAACTGGAAGGTCCCTTTTACTCGAGCTGGTTATGGTCCCTTTCATTTTTTTCCCGCATCCTGCATACGTTTTGAAGTAAATAGGACTTGGGACGTGACAGAGATGCGCCCCTCCCCTTTTTGAATACCCCTTTCGTATTTCATTGATCTGTCAAAGGCACGAATGGTTTGTTTCCGGGGGCCTCCCCCCTTTCTTGGAACTGCTCTTCCCCTGAATACTCTCCCCCCGTTTTTTGTTGTTCTTATATCAGCCCACCTCTTAATCGCACCCCTGAGAAGCCCAAGGCCTTGCCGTATCCCCCCCGATCCCCCCCTTTTTTAAAGACACCTCCTAACGTTCCCCGACCCCAAAAGCCGCATCAGAGCGGTACACTTTTTTCCCCCCTGCCGATTTCTGCCACAAACCCTCTTTGCGGGATTCGGTTTTTTGCCACAGAGACGGCAGAGCAAGACAAAACAGATAGATGTCAGGACAAGCAGTTAGTAATTAAAATGTCCGACGGAACCCTCACTACCCGCTACACCAATCAGGCCCTGACCTAGCAGGAGCTAGGACCTCAGACTAGAGCAAAAGCTCTTTCCCCCTCCGACCCGGTTCTTCGCACGATTGCCCGCGGATTTGCTAGCTAAGGTCGAGCGGAAAGGTTCCCTTTTCAAAGTTTCGCGGCTCCTCAGGATGTCAGTCTAAGGATCGACGGTCCCCTTTCTTCCCCCTTTTAGGGTTCCCAAACCCTCCCGAAGCCGCGGTCTCCCCGGTGGAACCTTATTCCCCCTGATGGAGTCTCCCTGACTCCCTCTCTTCTAGGCGATCCGGAGGGAGCTCTTCCCCCCGTGATGGCGTCATCGAAGGCGCGACCTCGTGCTGTTGACCCGAGTACTTTCCTCCACGGAGAGTCTCCCCCTTGCCGGCGCCAGGCGAGGCTCCCCAGCAGGAGAACACAGAGATTTCAAAGCACCGAAACCGCCCGGGTCCTTTTTTTCGTATGGTCCTCCATGCCAATCTTGGTTCAAGACCCCAGCTACAAAGAAAAGCGTTGGAGCAGCGCGCACCACAGTTTTCCCCCTTCTGGTGTTGTGAGCGCATCTTCCTTCCGGAGGGCCGGTGAGCGATCCGGACTCCACGCCCACAAACGCCGCCTGATCGCCGCGGGTCGTTGGACGCCGCTGGGCGGCGATTGCTCTGGGAGCGAAGGGTTTGGACGGCAAAAAGATACCCTCAGAGACTTCGCGGAGAACCCCCTGCGTGATAGAACTTCACTCACAGGTCTCCTGAATCGTAGAACGGCAGAAGCTTGACCGCAGTGAACAGGAACCAAGTCGAAGCGGCACTCCGAGGGGAGTCGTTCCGTGAGCAGCCTCCTTCCCCCGCAGCGTTCGCGTTCACTTGATTCAAGCCTTCGCATTCATTTGTCCTCGTAAGCCCCGAGCCCCCTACGATTCCCCTGGTCGATCTTCACGGACTCCTCCTCTGTTGCAGCCGTATAGAGAAAACTATCCACCCTCTTTAAGATAATGCGATTTTTGTTTTTTTCCTCCTTGAGGGCCTCCCCCTGAATGATCGCACCGGCCGAATCCACCGGCCGGTCGTTCCGGTCGTCCTCGCGTCTCGGGATCTAGCCGCCCCAACTCTACAAAGTCTTTGTCGTACAAATTTCCAGTTTTTTTTCTTGGTGTGCTCCCTGTCAGCCCTATTTCGCGTCCCCGCCCTCTACCTCGAGCCCCCCCCCCCTCACCTGGGTAGGACAGCAATTTTCACCATGTCTGATCGCTGCAGGCTGCATTGTCCCGGCATGAGAGACCCTTCCCTTTTTTTCTTTTTTCCTTCCCCCCCTTTTTTTTTTTGAGGATTTTCTCCAATGCCTGGCATTCGCTAACTCGAGTCAGACCTTTTTAACATGCGGTCCGACAAGTTGACGTTCGCGGGAGGGGATATTGCGCCTCCCCCTGACAATATTCTCGTCGCGACACCACGTTTCCAAAAGGCCATGGTTGTCCCTGGTCACCGACGGTGGCTCCCTCTCAGATCCTCGAGCCACCTCCCCCTACCAGCCGGTATTGAGCCTTCTAAATTTTCGAGGCGTTTCCTTCCCCCCTGGAGAACCAGATCGCCCCGGTATAGTGCAATGCCTGTTGATGGAAGATCATGTCTCTGAGAATTGCAAAACAGCTGAATGCCTCTTTTTTCAGATCACGACGGAGAGGAGGGATCTCGCAGAGGACACCCTGAAGGAGCTTTTTCTCATTTGAGCGCGAACCTGGAAGCTTTTTTTCCTCCCTTATTGAGCGGACTCGACAAACTCTTTCCGATCGTGGTTTGGACGTGGTACACATTCGGTTCATCTTACTTTGAAGTTTCGTCGTCTTCAAGTAGAATTTCTTTGACGGCGTATACAGAGAGGCTCCTGAAGTTTTTGCCGTGTGGGGAGAGTTCGAGTTTCAGGAAAACCTGCTGATGCACCATCTCCTCCTCTTGTAAACCTGAAAGAGTTTTTTGATAGGTAGGCGTGTTCCGTAGTCGTACTTCGCCGCAGGACCCTCCCCTGCAGTCGAGGCCCTTCCCACAGCCGCAAAAATTTTTCGCCGTTCCCTAAACGGAAGCAGATTTCTTTTGATGCTGGTGTGCCTCCTTCCCTTTGATTGGAAATTTCCATCAAGACGAATGATGGTTCGGGGTTTTTTTAGAGTGCTTCCCCCCCCATGTGTTAGACCTATTTGCCGGAATTTCCCTTTTTCCTGCACAGGCAACCCTTCCCTCTTCTCAGTGATGCGGAGTACGTTTCAACTCCGTATCTCATTCGAGAGCGAGTTTCCCCAAGAAAGTGTTTCTCGCGTTAGGAGACTCTAGCAGAGCAGGTAGTAGTTCGCTCCCTATCTTAATAATTGCACCTAGTACCCTGGCCTTCGAGGGAGTTGATGGGAACACTCACCTTGATCCCTGACAGATTCCCTTCCCCGTTTACCCCTCCAGCTATTTGGACCTTTCTTCTGGATCCTCTCTTTCAAGTTTCCTCCGACGCGCTAGCCTTCTAGTCAACAGCGGAATATTCTCCAGAAAGGAGGCCTTGGGTTCTCTATTTCGTTATGAGGAAGTCCCTCCGCCCCTTACGGTCGAGGCTTTCTCTCTGGTTGAAGCCAGGTTGTTGTGCCGACGGACCTTCCGGGAATGACCACTTTGAAGGTCCTGTCCCGAGATTTTTCTTGCGCTGAAGGTCCCCCCCACAGGCTCCGTGCATTCCGTGGGTTGCAGAACATCGGGCCCCCCCACGGTGACCTTGGAAGAAGATCGGCAGTCTGGCTAGGGACTTTGTATTTAAGGGGCCGAGGGCTCCGGCCCCCCATTCTAAATGGTTTTTTCTTTTCTGTGGCGATAATATCGTCCCATGATACTTCGAGATCCTCCTCCACTACGTGTTTTTTTCTAGAGATCCAGTATGACCCCGTAGGAATTTCCCGACACCCGCTCAGCCACCAAGGTCGATGCCGTATGCCACGACCCCTGCACAGACCCTAACCGTAACGAGTCAAGCCGCCATACCCGAGGCCCTTTCCACCATGAAGATTCTGCAAACCCCCCTGATGCCTTTGTGAATGGTGAGCCTGACTTTTTTTCCTGTCAGAAAGTCCGAGACACACCATCTCATATTCCAGTAAGTCCTGCACCCGTTGTTCCATTACAAAGGCCGAGCTCGGGGCACGCGACCGCAAGGCCTTCTGTGAAACCTTCAGGTCTCCTCCGCAGAGGTATTCTGTGATCGCAATCCTTAAATAGAAAAAGAGACCGCAGATTTTGTGATGCGGCCATTCCTCTTTTTTTTTATTGGTAGAGTCCCTGAGCCGGCAAGGCGTTTGCCAGTGTCCCCCGATAGGCAGAAATCAAGTGATGACCTGAGCTCTACATAGAAGGTAACAAGTTGATCCCGTCCCCAAAGCCGCCCGCATCCGGGCCTCGGTTGTAACGATTCGCTCTTTTTTTTTTTAGACAGCGCCCCTTCCCCCGCGCTTTTTTTTTTTTCTTCCTTTGCTCTCTCCCCCCCCAAAACCTGCCGCGCCTCGGCGCGCGAACCTCTCCTCCGGCGTGTTTTTACCTCGAGTTACCTTTTGCATAAGTCCCTTAGTCAAATCCCTTTGCGCAAAGGGATTCGGCAACAGAGGCGAAACACAGCGTTAACCCCCCTACCAGAGCCCCCTTCCCCTGCCCCGGGAATTACGCTCGATTTTCATCAGGCAATCAGTTCCTAGGAACCACCAGGCAGCCCCCATAAGAAGCGGAGTTGAGTCTACCCGAGAACCCTTGTTAATCTTTCTGTTTGTAGGCATCGCCCGGGCGTTGCTGAGGAGATCAGACGACAAAACAAGACCCTGAACCAAAATAGAGGAAGCCCTCACGCGCGGCTGTCCTTTTGGACATGCGAGGTGCCCCCTTCCCCCCCGTTTTCGGCGAGACAGCCGGTTCCTGCAAATCAAACCCCTTCCCCAACTCCCCCCGTCAGCACTCGACGATTGCAAGCGCGGATCTAACCGGCCTCTTTCGGTTAGGCCTTTTCAGACGTCCGAAACGGTTTTTTCCCCCCGATGATTTCCTTTTGCCCCGGCCCTTTTCTTTTCTAGAACCGTTGGTCCTAGCCTTCGGCAGCCGGCACGTAAGGTCAATCCTCCCCTTTCTCACAGCACCTCCAAGGTAGCTTTTTTTATTCCAGAGCCCATATTATTCCTATTCTGCCACGTCCCGTCCCTCCTGTTGCAGCGTCTCTCGATGATCAAACATCCAATAAAATATTAAACGATTCCCTCTGCTGGTTTTGGGAGAACTTCCCCTCTTGAATGATACCTCCCCTTCTCATAAACCTTTTTTTTCGTGCCTTCGTCCTCGGATATGGGATTCGCCGACATATAAGGAGGTGCAGCCCCCTGGCGTGTTCGTTTGTGCAGCTTCCTCAGTCCCTATTTCGCGGCCTCTCCCCCCCCCCTCCGAGACTCAACTGGTCGGCCTGCTTCTGTGACAAACATCGGTTCTCTCGAGTTCTCCCTTTCAGGCATTGCTCCCCTCTTCTATATTTTCCTTTTTGGAGAGAGAGTTCGCCATGACTTCTTTCTTCACGAGAGAATCCTTTTTCCTTCTCTGGTCCTCCCCTCTTCGCGGTGAGGGGAAGGCACGACCCTTTTCGCGGTCAAGCGCACACCCCCACGGCCACTTTGACCCGGAAATTTTTTTTACTTGCACCCGACTTTGAATATTCGTCAACTAAAGATCCCCTGGGACTGACAGCAAGACGCCGGTTTGCTTCGCCTGTGCCGCCTTTTTTTCTCGATTCTGTAATCCTTTTTTCCTCCCCACCCGAAGATTTTCCTTTTTATCGTGAGCTTTTTCTGAGAGCTCTTCCTCTAGAAGCTTCCCCCCCCCCCTTCTGGAATGCGCGTGCAGACAACTCATCGGAGGGATCGGTCTAGGACTACATGATGTTTTTCAGGCTTTATAAAGGTTTTTTTAGCGTCCCTTTCCTCTTCCGGTTTGCCTTTCCGGATAGAACCCCCGAGATGCGTGGTGTTCCGTTCCCTGAGGTAACATTTCGGACGCCCTTCTTAAAGTAAACGGATCTTTGAAGTTTCTTTCTCCCTCGGTTTTCTAAGTGATTTCGGGCTTTTGAGAGTTTGCTTTTTCAGGCAACAAATTTTTTTTTTCGAAGCTCTCCGAAATTTTCTTGTCCAAACCTCCGCGTTGCGGCTGGAGGCTTTTTGGTGAGTTGGTCATTTCTTTTCCATTAGAGTCGCTGCAAGCCCTTCGAGGACGATGTTTCTTTTTTTCCACACCGAATTTTTCACAAGGTAAGTTCTGAGTGAGTAATACTGAGAAGCTGTGGGGATGGTGTGAATAGGAATGTTCCACTGATGACCATCACTCTTAACTGCTTCCTGTTTTGGTTGAGCCTTTTTGTTTCTCCGCTGTTAGCCGCTGTTGCCTTCCTCTCCCCAACTGGAGCAGGAACCTTGACTTCTCCCTTGCTTTCTCCTTCGTATCTGTAAAATCCTATCTGCTTTTTCTAGAAGCGAGCTCCAAGTTGGCTATTTTTCTCGCCGCAGCGGTCTCTTTTTTTTTTTCTCCTCAAGATAGACCTTTCCACCGCGTCAGAGGCTCTTTTGCGTGGGGAAACATCAACTTCCTACCTTAGGCAGATCAGCGTTCCTGATGGAGTGACGGGTGACTCCTACGCCTTTCCTCTCTCAGATTTCTCTTTGCATCAGCGGCATCGTTTTCCCATCCCCTGCGGAGGTTTTCTCTTTTTTCATTCGCGTGTTTCCTTTTTTTTTTTCCGACGAGCCCCCTAGTAGTCGGGAATTCATCTTTTTCCCTAAGGATGAGGTTTTTTTCTCGACTGCATTTTAATGACCCACTGGCTTTTGTCCTGCATAGCTCTTTTTTATGGAGCATTTTTCTCACAACGGTTATCTTTTCATCGTTTTTTTCAGAACTCTTCAGGTTCCCGTGCGCGCTGCCTTCCCCTTTTAATAGTTACTTCCTTTTCCTTGTATAGGGAAGACGTTTTTAATCGACCTGGTGATGCTAGGTTCTTTTGGCACTGCCTCTTCCTTTTTCCCCCTAATACTTTTGTTTGAGGCCTGAGATCAGTTCCACCCGATAATCGACCGATCAGGAAACAGTAGATTTTTTTCTGCACGATCCCTTTTTTTTTAAAGAAGAATCCCGAGTCCTCCTTATTCTCTTCCAGGGTTAACATGCCGATGGTTTCGCCCCCCAACCTTTGCAGGTTAGAATGACGTTGCCGCTACCTCCCCCCAGCTAGTTCTTGACCAGTCGGAACTCCATTTCTCAATTACCATGCCTCTCCCCTGAACTCCCGCAGCCGAGGAACCCGTTCATTTTCCTTCCTGAACTTCTTTTCTCCGGCGTATGAAGAAGCATAGAGAAACATCTCCCTCAGACTTCGCTCGCCGATTGAGGAGTCCTCGCCGAGTTCTTCCCTTTCCCATGAGTATTCCTGCCAGTCTGAGAAGGATGCCAAATAGCGCGTTTTCCTGCCGGAACTTTTCCCCTTTGAGTCTTTCCCTCACTCCTCTCCCAGCCGGGGGACTCCTTTTTTTACCCGGATGAAGATGTTCGAAGACCGGGTTCCTTCTCTCTGATGCGTTTCCTTCCCACGTGCTGTGCTTTTGCGCCTCGCTTGCGCCTCCATCTCCCTTAGTTGACCTTCTCTCGAATCACTCTTGGTACCAAGGTGCTTGCGCCCGGGCTAGGCAACCCCGGCGAACCACAGATCCCCCCTAACAGGCACCCTGACAGAATCCCCTTAGACTGTCGCCATTGGAAAAGGTCCATACGGCAAGAGGACCCCAAAACTACGCCCACCACAGAAAGCGTCTCGCAGGGTAGCTTTCCACCAGAACAAAAGGGGGGCCCCTCGGGTTATTTTTTCTTATCGTCTGTTAGATCTCCCTTAAGACCCCTCAACCCAACCCGAGACGAGACCCATGGTCATGGGGATGCGATTTCCCGAGCACCCTTTTGGTTTTTCCTGACCGGAGATAACCACGACCAGAACTTTCGAAGAGCCCCTCTCTTTCTAGCAAACTTCCTCTCTTTTAGATCAGAAGAAGAACGGCCAGCGCGGTCCCTCAAGTTGCCCCTTTCCCCCCCAATTTTCGATCAAACGATGGGTGTAGACAGGAGAAACCCTCTTACGGAAAGTTTCCATCCTTTTAGTTCCCCTCCCGATAAATGCTCCACTCTTAATGGCTTCCCCCCTGCGACCCCTCCACCTACGATCTCCGTCGATCTGCCAGTTCGAATTAACCTTTTTGAAGCGTTCACTGCCAACTCTCCTCCCAGGATTCCCCCCTGGATATTTTTTCCGGCCTTTTCTTACCTCTTAGCGAATGATACCTTGCATAAAAAGGTTTCTTTTCCCTGTAGTAACATGGTGGAGGAACAAGTCCCCCCGCCCAGGTGCCCCCCATGTCCTTTTTTTTTCCGTTTGTGTGGAGAGTCGAAAACATATTCTTCTCTCCTGGACGTAACCCGCCACCCTTCCCTGGTCGGAACTCCTCTTTAAAAAAGAGGCTTCCTCCTTCTGTCCCTGACTTGGCAAAT
>Ga0179593_1362276_pt1 | contig 12537 bp, 13 predicted proteins | sample CZODoug2_1_08_16_FD_185931 | JGI IMG/M metagenome (GOLD analysis project Ga0179593, IMG submission 185931) | Vadose zone soil fungal communities from Angelo Coast Range Reserve, California, USA - CZODoug2_1_08_16fungal (PacBio error correction) | ecosystem: Environmental > Terrestrial > Soil >... | reverse complement strand
CTCTCACAGGAGGTAGATTCAACCCCTTCTTGTCAGTACTAAGACGCTGAAGGGCCAACCCTCCTTTTCCTTTTTTTTAAATGCCACGTTCCTCCGTTTTTTTTTACACTTCTCTGTTTTTTTTCCTTCTAGCCGTTTGATAGAGGCGCGCCGGCTGCCCTCCCCTTTCCTAAGAAAATGAACCCTCCCCTTTTTGCTTTCTCCGTTCCCGTTCTCGCCGCGCCTTCTCTGGGAATGCTTTTTTTCCCCCCACCGCCGAGTTTCTCCCCCCCTTTCCCCTTCAAAAAAAGGCCTGCCCCATTTTCCCCCTCTTGAAGGGTTTGATTCTTTCTTTTCCTGAATTCTGGTTTATTTTCAGTCTGGTTTACTTTTTCAGGACCGACTTTTGCCTCGCCTCAAGAACCGGTCTCGAGCTTCCTTAACGAACTTTCTCCCTAACTGGCGCGTCTCTTTTGCTTTAGTACCCACCTCGATTGTTCCGAGGGAGGTGAGTCTCTTCTTTCCTTTATTCGTCAGCCTTTTATCGCGACAGATGTCCCCCCCCCGTATTTCTTCTCCTTCGTCAACAGTCTGTGGAACTCCCGGCACTCAGAATGAAGGAAGAAGGTTCACTAAGTTCCCTTCCTCTCTGCCCCCCCCCTGTACTCTTCACGCCACGCGCCATCGAAACCACCCTTTTTCTTCTTTCCCCCTTGCCAATAGCGTGAAGTAGCCCTTTCCTCCTCTCCTTGTTGTTTAGGCTATTATCTCCAACGCGGATGATTAGTGCAAGTTTCTTTGTCGCCTCAGTGCGAGTGTTCCTTTCTTTTAATTCTTTGCGGGCCGGAGTCCCACCCTGTTGAAGACGTAAAGGCTTTGCGGTTTAAAGCAGGGAAGTGATAAGGTCTCCTTCCCCTACACTCTGATCTTGCCCTTGCCTTTTTTTGAGCGAGAACCGGCCTTTTCCTTTTATTCCCTATTGTCCAGCCGGCTGCGTTTTCTCACCTTTTTTAAGTCACCGGCTACCTCCTTTTTCTTTCGACAGGATTTTTCGCCCTCCTTTCGCGCGGGGTTCTTTCCGAGAGCATCCCGGTTCTGCTTGCCCGTCCACGCTGCAGTTTTTTCCAAGCCACCCCTGCCCTCCCCTTTCCGTCATTCCACCCTCAGCAAATCGTGCCCCCCACATTGCCCCCTCTACTTTTTGGGTTACGAAAGTGGTCAGCTGATTTTGTCTGTTAAAAACAGTCCCTTTTTCCCGCGACTGGGCGGCTTCCCCTTTCTTCTCTTTTTAAGACAAAGTCTTCACTACCCCATTTTTTTTCTTTTGATTTTTTTTTAGGGGTCCTCGTTCCCTTTTACCACCTCTTTCCCCCTCAGCCTTTACTTTCTTTTGAATCTAGCCATGTCGTCTGTTTTTCCAACGGAGGTTTTTCCCCTTTCATTCCCCGACCTGATTCGTTGCCCTTCATCTGTAGTTACTTTCACTACCCCCCCCATTGTTGGTCTACCCCCGGAAGTAATGCAACATGGAGTCCCCCCCCTTTTCTTCCAACAATTGCTCTTTCGAAACGTCGTCGCAATTTGCTTCACCTCCTTGAGTTCTAGAAATTTGTCTCCTGATTATGTAGCACTTGGTGCTAATTGTTTTTTCTCTGGCAGTTTTCACCCTTTCCCCGCTTTGTTTCTGCTCGGTCCAAAACCTCAGGTAATTTCCTTTCCCCCCCCCTTCTTTTCGCACTTTTTGCTATTCGCAAGAGTGGTTTGCCTCCCCGTATTCCTGACTTTGATCTAAGCTTCCCGTTTTCCCTGCGTCTTATCACCCCGAATCTTGCTTTGGAGTTGTTCCCCCAAAAGGTAATTCAGAGGGGAACCTTTTTGCTTTTTTCCCAAATTTTTATTCCTCAAAAGGACCGTGGATTGGGTTTTTTCCTCTTTCTCCTTCCCCCCCCAAATGCTTGATAATTTGCTGAAGATTCTTTACGATTGCCTAGTGTTAATGGATGGGTTCCTTTTCCTTTTTTTTTTGTGCTACGTATTAGTTGGTCTTTCCGAACGGGGCTGAGTCGTCCCCAGTATGATGGAAATTTCTTTTCTCCCTCCGGTGCTGTGACTTTTCACTTCACTCCGTTGGACAGAAGTTAAGAGGACCTACCAAACCCCTCTGTATCTTTGTTTTTTTGTCTTTTGCAGGTGCCCTGGCAATTGCTTCCTTCTTTCCTCACCCAGTCTTTTTTTGCTCCACCTTGAGTCTGCAGGGTGCCTAAGTGAACCAATTAAGTCGGGGGAGAACACCCTCCTGATCATTCAGGGTACTTCTTTTTTCCAGCCTCCGCTTCTGAATACTTAGTTTCTTTTTTTTTCCTTTCCACCATTCTCTATTCTTCTACCCGAGCTCCTCCGCTCGAACCTCCTTCACCTTTGTCCCACCCTTCCATTTTCTGCACCCAACTCCCACCTTACACTACCCCCCCACCACAAACACGGTCACGTTTTGCAAAAAAGAGCTGCCCTTCCTTTCCCTTTGATCCACTTGGTCTTTTCTCCTCCTTTTTCAAATCCCCCCCCCCCAGGCCATTATACGCCTGTGTTCCCTATCACCTTTTCCTATAAGGGCTAACTTCTTTCTTTCCTCCCCCCCGGTCCGATTTCCAAGGCGACGACAGCCATGGTTTGGTTCTCGCTTGAGCTCGGTCGCTTTTATTTTAGGATTGACTCCCCCAACCAACATTGGTAGTTTATGTCCTCGAAACCCCTTTTCCCCCCCTATATGATCTCTCTTATCCGTTTGTTTTTTTTTTGATCCCTATTGTGCTCGTTGTTTCCCCTCAACTTTATTTTACCTTAACCAATAGTTTACGTTTGAAGGTCAATCTCCTCGTTCTCCCGAGAGGCCCTTCCTGGGGCTTTGGGCATTCGATGATCCTTGTTTCCCGTAACTTTTAGAGTCGCCCTTCTTCCCCAAGTGAGTCGGCACGGCGTTCTAGCCGGATGACAAGGTATCCTCCTCCCTTTTTCTAAGTACGAGTGTCAGGGCCTCTCTGTTTGTTCAAGACCATCCTCTCTTTCCTGATACCCTCTCCGTATCAGCGGCGATTCAGATGAACCTTCCGATCTACTTCCCCCCCTCCATAGTAGGTTCACCCCTTCTCGACACTGTTTAAGCATGCGAAACTAATTTTTCCTCCCCGCCCCAAGTCCTTTTTCTTTCGACCTGGTCGATTCCCTGGAAAAACTTTCACCTCACCACACATCGTTCGTCATTTTTCCTTTGCACGTCCTCCTTTCTGTAGTGCTTTTCTTTCCCCCGCCGCGCCCAACGCTTCTCCTACTTTTTTCCCCTTTCTTGCAGGTCATCCCCTTTTCCATTTCTACATATAGGAAGAACACCACCCCGGATAGCCCATTTCACATAAAAGAATATTCATAAGCTCCTCCTCCGTTTTTGTTTCCATTTTTTCCCTCTCCCCTTTTGTGCCCCCAATTTGCCCCCCACTTTGTCTTGGTTTCGCTAACTAGTTGGAAGACCCTCTTTTGTTTTTCCAGACCCTTCCTGGAATTTGGTACACCGGCCCTTCCTTTCTTCGTATCCCCGCCCCTGACAGTTAATCTCGATACTTCCAGGCCCCACTCCTTTTTTTTCCTAAATATCAAATCCCCCTCTTTTTTTCCCTGACGTAACGGGCCTTTGCACAAAATCTTTCCCCCCTTTTTTTAACCACACTTTCCCTCAGCAACCCTGTTTAAGTTTTTTTTTCTCCAACTTTCAATTTGCTCTATCCCTAGAAACCCAGTTATGAAATAAAGGCGTGTTCCTTCGTTCAATTGCTACCTAGTCGGAGGCCAGCATGCCTTTTTTCTCCCACTTTTGTACATTTTTTTCCCATTTTGTCTAATGAAACAAATTGGAGTAGTACTACAGCATTTCCCCTGACTTTTATTCCCCTTCCCCTAACCTGTGCCCAATAAGTCATTCCCGGTCCCCTTGGGGCTCTAAGGCTATTTCCGTAGGCCAGGTACTGCAGTTCCCCTAGCCCCCGCCCAAGAATCTGCTCGTTTTCCGTTCTCTCTTTATGAGTAGATGGTTCTATTTTCCCTGTTACCTCTCAACCCCCTCTGCGTAGGATTCCACCTTGACCCTAAACACTTAGAAGGCTTTCTTTTTCCAATTTTCTGGAAGGCCGCTGATATTGCCCTCCTTTGGTTATCCTCCCCAGCAAATTGCCCCCGCGTCATGGGAAGTCCCCTCCCGGGAATTTTCGCTTCTTACCAGAGTCCCACCTACCCCCTGGCCAACCCCCTTTTTCTAACTCACGGGCGTCGACGTGTGCTGGCGTTAAAAGATTGGCGTTTCCCGTCTCGCCGCTGGCCAGTCATTTTTTACTCTCGTATTGCTTTTTCGCGTCGGTCTTTATGCACAACCCCCCGACTATCTATCGGCTCTTCGGACAACCGTATTTTTTTCCCCTGTGAAGGCCCTTGTCTTCAAGCATTTTCTCTCTCCTCTCCGGCAATATTTTCCTTTCCGTTCCACGCGCAATCTCGCCCCCTTTTCTTGAAAACCAGAGCTGGTGGACTACGATCTTCTTTTCTTTTCCCTCCTTACTCACGTTTGTTGTGCTTCTTTTTCCCTGCTGATGAGTGGCAAGACTTTTCTCCTTCTGTGTGGACTTTTCCCCTTTAAGGGCGCTTTCGGCAGTAACCTGCTTGAAGGGAATCCATGGTAAGGGATGTAAAGTTGAACTGTTCCCCTCCTTCTCTCCCCTCTCCATCTGTATTCCTTGTCATCGGTCGGACGAGATGCCGAGCTTCCCGCGAATTCTGAGACTTTCTGCTAGATCCCCAACTCGACTTTCACACATAGAATTAATTTTGCTATTGTCCCCCCCTTTCTTCTTCAGTTTCGAATGGCGAGGTCTGTACTCTGCCCTTTGGCGGCCCCCCCCCCCGTCCTTCCCTTTTAAAAGCGCATTGCTTTGAAAATACCCCCTCTCTGCAGCTTCCCCTTTCTCCCAAACCCTCCTTCCCCAGTTGCCCCTTGCACTTCTCCGTGGGGTGGGAACTTTTCCCTTTCCGCTGGCAATTCTTCAACCGAGTCCCGCAGCACGCGACGTGTAGTTCGTCAGCCTGCTGAGAGACTACATTCTATCCCCTTTCTTGGAGCTTAGTTCAAGGCGATCGTACCGAATCTCCTTGTGCCTCCCCTTTCCCCTTCAGTTTGCCATCTGCCGTGGTGCCCCAAGAGTGGAGTAGTTTGGTCCCCCAATTTTGCCTTTTTTTCTCCTCCCCTTTAGTTTTTTCCCCTCGCGGCGTATTACTCCGCAATTGTCGTCCTGCCGTATGTTAATTTCCCCCCTGTCTTACCATTTTTACCCGCTCGCCGGCCTGAAACTTTCGGTGATAAATGTGGTAATTCTCTCTTCCCAGATCTGGGTGTCCGATTAGTTCCCACTTTTCCATTTTTTCTGATGCATTTTTTGCTAAGGTGGTTCCCCCCCCCTTCCCCAGGTGGCTCGTCCGTCCACGGTCTTCCCCCAACCTTCTTCACCACCGGTGTAGACTGGGGCTCTTAGGACCCAGCAAGTGATTTCTTTCCCCCCTGTACCCTCTGCTACCTGACTAGAGGTCCGGTTTTTCCCTTCACGATTTCAATTTTCTTCCTTTTTTGAATGTCTTCTTGACCGGTCATGCTGTGATTGTTCAGGCACCCTTGAAGAGTTCCCTTTCCCTTCTTTGGATTTTTCATTTGTGTGCCGCTTACAAGTGCTTCTTACGCTGCCTTTTCTTTTCTCTTTAGTCCCCTGTCGTTCATCTTCTTTTGTATGTTGAGACGTTTTTTTTTTTCCCCACTCTATTAGCTCCTTCTCCCTGATCATCGGGTTTATTCCCATTCCCCCAGTTGTCGTACGTTTGTTCAGTACGGTTGAAATTTTCTCCCGTTAATACTTTTCCGCGGACTTCGAGCACCAACTCTATTTCCTTGTGTTTTGCCGTCAACCTTTTCTGGCTTGTAACCGCTTCGTTCGCCTCTTCTAACGATTCAGGTGTTAAACATTTCTTTTTGCGCATCTTTTCTTACTTGAGCCAATTTTGGCATTGGGAGCAATGATCTCCCCCGGTCCCATGTTGGAATTTCTCTTTGCCGAGACGTTCTCATGTCCACGGTAAAGTAGGGCGGCCCCCTCACCACTATCTTGCATTCGTACCTTAAGTTACCCCCTTTCCTACTGACGAATGGAGTATGTGCAAACTATCAGTTGTGTCCACCCCCCCTTTCATCCCTTATTTCTTTTACGCCTTGCTTCTTTTCCTTCTCTCCTTCCTCCCTCCCCGACCCGACCCTGACCGGTTTGTTGACTTTTAGATAGGACTCTTGAATGGATGAGTTGCCTTTACCACAACCTTACATGGCCGTTACAAACTGAGCCAATTTGTCCTTATTCCTCCCTCTTTTTTTTGTTTTCGTTAGAGCCATAGATGTTTCTCGTTTTTTTTTTTTTACCTCAAGAGTAAGTTGTTTTTCCCTTTCCCTCCAACCTTTTTTTCAAATTCGCCCCGATCGTTCAACCCTTTCTTTTCTTTGGAATTCTGCTTCCGTTTCTTCCCGCACATAGCGTTCTTTTCCCCCGTTGAGTACCGGTCCACTTTAGTCCGGCTGTTACGGCCTTTCAATTACCTCTTTCTTTTCCTGCCTTTGCGCCTTTTAGATCGTGTTATTTGCTTCCGAGATGACATTTCTTCCCTTTAGGACTCCGTTTCCTCTCTTTCGCACCGTCCCCGAGAGAGTTCTTCCACTTTTATAGCTAGTCCAGGAGACGAAGCAGTCCTCCCTCCACTCCATTTTTGTTCGCTAACGCCTTCCCCGCCGGATTGTTTCCTTCTCCTCCCTCATTTCCAATTCGACAGGACCGCTTTAGTCCCCTGTGTTGGGTCGCCCTTCCCTTCCCCCCCTCGATCCCTCTTTTCGCCTTTCTGAAGCCGTTTTTTTTCTCCCCTGACTCGATCAGTCCGGTTCGTCGCGTCGCCTAGTAGAGAAACACCCCCACATTTGGATCGTAACACCTCCTGCCAAGAAGGTCTCTCATACCGCCCTCTTCATAGAATTATTTCCTTCTTTGAAGTGACTCAGGTTCCTGACCCCCAAAAATTTGCCATCAACCGTTTTCTGGTCTGTGTCTCCCTTGGTTTTCGAACCACTCACCTATGAGGGCAGTCCCCCCCCAGTTGACCCTCCCGATTCCTCGATTGGATGTGATCTCAATTAAAACGCAACAGGTTTTTTTTTTAAGTCCCTTCTTCGGGGTCCCTTCTACCCATCTAGTTTGGCCACCGACCTGATCCCTCGTCTTCGATTTTTACACCGGACACCTTCCTAGTTCCGCCTGCCCAAATTCTGTTTAAATACCAAGCTCATTGCTTTTGAATCCCCATTTTTCCATGCTCCCCCAGATCCCTCGCTACAAAATTTTCTAGTCAAATAAAGGAGTTAAGCGGCTCCCCCCCCTTTTCCCCCTCATTTTGCCTTGATCCCCAGTTGGACATTGCTTAGTACCTTTTCTCTGTCAACCCATTTCTGCGGAGTACTCGCCGTGAATTTTTTCAACTCAATCAAATTGTTCCCTCAAAGGACCAACGGGGTTCTCCTTTTCACCTTTCTTCTGGAAACACGTCGCTGAGGCCCGCTTCGCAACCTTTCTTTTAAGGAGGTATGCCCCCTCAACCCGCATGCTGAATTGTAATATGACCCCCACGCCCCGCCACCTTTATTCTTCTTCTCGCACTTCGCCTTCCGTTCTTTATGGTCCCCCTGGAGACTGATTTCTTTCCTTCCAACCTGTTCTGCGGATTTCTACCCACCAGGCGCCCCTGCCGTGTTCACCCCTTTTCTTTGAAGTGTTTTTCCTTGGATTGAAGATCCTTGGGCCTCCCTTCTTGGAACGGCCGTCCAGTGGGCATATTTACGGAAATTTTAGATTCGAAAAATCCCCTTTCCCCCCTCACAATTTTTGCTCAGGTTGCTGGCAAGTACCGATTTGGACTTCCTCCTTGATGTTCCTGAAGTAGATCCAAGAGCTTCAGCCTTTATCGTGTACGCTCCCCAAAAACCCCCTTTCCCCCCCTCTTCAGATTTTTTTGTAAACGTTCCTGCTGGGCCAGTCCCCGGCTTCGATTCGCTCACTGAAGGTTCCCGCCGGCTTCCGAGGTATCTCTTCAAAGCACGCGCAATCTGTGTTCACCCAATTACTTAACAATACGGCCCCACCCCCTTTTTTTGTGTCACTCTACGACCTCTCCGTTTTTTGTTGCCCGAGATCTTTTCCCCTCCTTGTCTTGGGATGGTAGTGGCCTCCCTTTTTGTTTGTCCTTTCTTGAGCGGACCGCGTATTTCCACCGTCTCCCTTGCCCTGCTGTCCCCCTTTCTTTGACTAAATCCGTGTTTAAAGACAGGGGGTTTTCCAGGTTTCGAAGGCCTCTCCCCCCCTCTCTTTCCTCTTTTTCTCTTCTACACTTTCCTGATCACGCTAATGCGAAGCCCTTCTACGCGTTCCAGTTGTTCCGCTCCACTCGAATCCCGTTTTCTTTTTTTCGTGTACATTTCCTTGTTTTATCCTCGCCCCCTCCCTTGGTTAGTACTGTTGAATTGGAGTTCAATTACTTTTTCCCCCTTCCCTGTGACATGATGAAACCAGGCTCTCTATTCCGTAGACACTTCCCTGCCCGCACACCCCGGAAGGCGCCTTTTTTTGGTTTCTTGCAGGGAGCCGCTCATGAAATCTCCCCCAAGAATTCTCCCCCCGCTAGAACTTCCGGCGGCGTCGAGACTTGGCATTCTACCCGCCAGGAGATCCCCCACATTGGGGGTTTGCTTCTTGATGGCGGACCTAACTTGAATCTCTTTTTCTCCCCTTCTTTCGACCCTGCGCTTTTTGACTTTGGTTAACACGAGAGTCGTCCATTTCCTCTTTTCACACCATTGATCTTTGTCCCCTCCGTGCATTCTTCTTACTAATTACAATTTTTTTCGAGGTTTTTCCCATTTGCGATGGAGTCCACCTTTGGTTTGATACAAACTCCTTTTCAGGAGTGGTTCAATTTGTCCTTATTATTTTGAATCCCCCTTATTGTCCGCCTTTTTCTGAGTAGAGTTCCTGCTACCCTTTTCCTTCTCTCCATGTGCAGCGTTGTGCTGACGAGTTTGACAAGATTTTTTTTCTTCACCCCCCCCGGTAAGGGTACTATCTGTAAAACTAGGGTAGAAATTCTGTCTGCAAGTATGTAGTTTCAGGTACTCTTTGGAAGGAGAATCTACCTTTTTTCCCTTTTCCTTACGTTCACAACTCTTAATCTTTGAATGCTTTTTTGTCACATTTTGCTTTGCATGGTGGGTAGTCCCTTTCGTAGTGCAAGGTAAAAGTTGACGTGGGCTTATGTTCACTTTTTTCCTCCCCTTCGTATTCCCCCCTGAGAATAGACAGCTATTATTTTCCCTGTCCTTGATGGGTGATGGCTGATCCTGTTTTTTTGCTCCTATTTCCTGCGAGTTTTTTGAACGGGGATGTCACTGGGTGAGTAACCTGTCCCCTCCCCTTTTTCTAGCATTTTTTTGTTTTGAAGAAACGTCATTTCTCGGCCGTCGATTCCCTACACTTTTGTGGCTTTGTTTGTCACGTCAATGTTGCAGGTCGTATAAAGCGTGTGAATTGTCCCTCGGGTTTCATTTTTTTTGAGTACAACTTGGTGATCGCTTTCCTTTTTCTAAGTGAACCTCTCTCTGCACGTTTTATAACCAAGCGTGGCTGCACCCCTTTTAGCCGGACCTTTCGCTTCACCCTTCAGAGATCTTATCGTCTTCACTGAGCTGCCCCCCTCCTCCACCTTACTAAGGTCCTTACTGACTCCTTGTGATTCTCATGGCTACTCCTTTTGACACGATAACCCTCCCCCCTTCTGTTTTTTCTCAGGAGCTCGTTCCGCCTGACCTCTCCAGTTCTTACCCTGTTTGCAGATCGGCTTAGCGAAGGGATGGTTTGTAGGTACCCCCCCTTTACTTGTCTGGATTCCTCCCAAACCCCATCTATATTCTTCAATCCTAGTTGTTTTTTGTTTCTTAGCTAGCCTCCCTAGGGCTTGTCTACGCCATCCGTTCTTTGGCCGGTTTTTTCTAAATTCATTCCGGTAAATCCGAAGCTTACCCTGTTCTTGGCCGTAGTTACCTTTTTCCCAGTGATCCGTGCTCCCGCACTTTAGTCCCCTGATTGAAATTAAGTGAGTCTGTTTCAACGTTCATGCCCCCCTTTCTCCAAGATGGCTTCCGCCCCGTTTCTTCAAGTGAATTGAGCATTTTTTTTTATAGATTTGCCGCCAGGCCCCCTTTAGTTCCCGTTTCTGCTGAACTTTTCTTCAGCAGCTGGCGCTTCCGCGTAAGGTTACTTCCTTTCCCAAATTGATCTTTTTTTTTGCCCCCTTCCGCGCAACGTCCGCCGAGCGCACTCGTTGCGTTTTATAACCCAGCCTGTTTTTTTTTTCCTTCCAGTGCTCGACATTTTTATTCAGTCGATGTAAGACCTTTAGCTTATTTTTTTTTTTACCCCACGCGCCGTTCCTCCCTTGGGGAAGCCCCCTTTTCCGTTCAGCGTACCCAGCTCCTTGCAGTACCGACTTCCCCACCACCCCGAAGCTTCGCGGGTCAGTATCACCCTTCCCAATTTAGCCCCTGATCCACCCCCTTGTCCCTTTTTTCCCCGAATATCGGCAACCACGGTTTCGCCATCACCCGTCATGTCCCGATTTTGAGTACATACTCCATAACGCTCATCTTCTCTTCTGTCTTTCCTTTTGCCGTCTTTTTCTGTTAAAAAATTCCCCCTTGTTCCTTTTGTACATGTGGACTCGGTGGAAGAATTGATCCCCCCCCCCCCCGCACACACCCCACCCCCCCCTGCTTCTAACCGGACGATCCTAATTGTGCTTTATACCCTTTAAAGCCCCTTTTTCCCTTTCATATATTGTACTCCGTTTGCCCTAATTAGAAATTTTTTTCCCCCTTCTTGAATGGAAACCCGTTTTACATTTGACCTGTGCGCCCCAAATTTTTTTGCAGTTGACCGTCCTCCCAACGCCTGCATGGTCCTTTTTCCCACTTTCCTTCCCTTCGCCGTAGACCATCCAGTTTCTTCCGCTGACGGAGTACCATTTTCGAACAAATTTTTCTTCCCGTTCTCTTTTGCTCCCGATGGTTTTTTCCCCCTTTTGTTGCGAGAAACACCCTCGGACATGTCACCCTCCCTTTCCGTGTTCCCACATTTTTCGTCTGTGACAGCCCAGGACCAGTTTTTCCCACTGATCCTTTTCTTTCAATTAACGGTCCGTTGGAGAGGCCGTAGTTTACCCCTCTGTACCGCATTCACTGATGATCTCCGTTTTTCAGCATTTTTCGCTCCTGGTCTCCAGGGGATTTCTCCCCATCCAACCCTGCGCCCGTGCCGCCCCCCAAACTAGGAGTTCCCTGTTTGAAGGTTTTCTATGCCTTTCCTCCTCATTTTTTTCTTTTAAGTCGCGTTTTGATTCACATTTGGCGATACGACCCGCGGCGCGATCCTTGAACCAACGTTCACTCCTGCACATAATTCCTTCGGCGAGTGGCATTTGGATCCGTCTAGCTTTCTTTCCCCCCGTTCATTTTTGTTTTCCGGCGGCTCTTTTCGCTCACGGAACAAAAACCAATTCCTCTTCTCTCAGGTCTCTTGTAAACGTACCTTTTTTCCCCGGCCCGACCCTTCTAGTTTTCGGGCCCGGCGCGCCGGAAATAGTTGGAATATCGTAGAGCAATATTGGAGAAACAACTGAAGTTCTTTTCCACCTCCTTCAAATCGTCCAGTTCACCCTTAGTTGTTTTTTTTTTCCTTCTCATCGTTCTCCCCTATTTTTTCTAGGCTCTGGAAGAACCCCCTTTCCCCCTCTGAGTGCGGTTTTTAACAATATTGCTTCTCTCGCTTAACCTTCATCAGATTATTGCCGTCTTTGGATGTCGGGACAGTTTCAGTCCGTAGCGAAGATCCCAGTCTTCTTCCCTTTTTTCATGTAGAGCGAGAAAATGGTGCCGCTCTCATAGCTTGGTTCTAATCCCCTTTTTCCTTTCCCAACGTGTCTTTCTGACATCTTGCGACCGCCGTTGTTTTTGTTTCAAGGGATTTGCTTCTTTCCTCCGCGATTGTCTGTTTTAGTTCTTTCCCTTCCTTTTGAAACCCCCCCAATCTCAGATCCAGTTCAGTGGTAAAAACACGGTTTCCTTGACTGCTGGTTCCCCGGAATGGGTAGACTCCGCCTTTCATTTTCTAGTAAAAAAGTCCCCCGAGGGGCTGGCGATAATTGCTTTTTTCTCCCCTCTCCCCGCGTCCGTTGCTGTTGTATTTGTCGGAAAGGTGTAATTACCGGTTATAATGAAGTGCTCTTGATTTCACGAGTGCGGTTGGTTTTCTCTCCTTTTTCTTAGTTCCCTTGTCTGGCATCGACATTTGCTTCGTTGTTTTTCTCCGCCTTTTTACCTCCTCCCATTTTTTT
>Ga0179593_1275941_pt1 | contig 12537 bp, 12 predicted proteins | sample CZODoug2_1_08_16_FD_185931 | JGI IMG/M metagenome (GOLD analysis project Ga0179593, IMG submission 185931) | Vadose zone soil fungal communities from Angelo Coast Range Reserve, California, USA - CZODoug2_1_08_16fungal (PacBio error correction) | ecosystem: Environmental > Terrestrial > Soil >... | reverse complement strand
CGTTCCCCCAGCCCTGTCCCGGTTACATGACGGCCAGTAGTTCTTTGGTTTCATGCCCCCCTCACCTTTGCCGTTAGATCGCGGTGGTGGCTTTTGAAAAAAAGTAAGGAAAGCTTCTGAGCTCATGCCCACAACCCCTGGTTTTCAACCATTTATCAATTCCCTTCTAAAGTTTTGAGTTATACCTACCTTCTGCGATGTTTTCCGGCCCCCGAGAGTTGGTAGGATGGAATCTCGAGGGACAGGATCCCCTGTTTTGTTTGGCCCAGTAAGTCCCTGTTGCAACGAGCGAAGTTGGTTTTCCCGAGAGCACCTCCCACTTTGTCCCACAGTTGCGGGGCCATTCCCAACCTCAAGAACCGATTTCGCTATCCTTTTTCCGTTGGTTTCCTGCCCTGGCTCTCGCTCCCCCCTACTTTTGTGTGCTTCTCGTACTTGAATCCCCATTAAAGGACTGGAGCATAACTGATGTGGCGCTTTTTTTTTTCTTTATTTCTACCCGCTTTCCTTTTTTTCTGTGGCTATTTTTGGCCCTATTCTTTCTTACCTTTTTTGCTTTTCAAAAAATTTTAAACCCCCCCCTCCCGGAGATCCCGGAGCATCCTTATCCGATTAGAAACGCAGCTTTCAATAACCTCCCCTTTGGGGGCCCTTCTCCCCCGGATTCCTGACTTTCCCGGAACTCTTTGAGATATGTGTGTACCCCCTTGTGTTAATCCCAGTTACCGAACGCTTACAGATTATCGCTGTCTGGTTAGCAACGGCGATTTTTCGTCTTTGTGTCCCTTCCCCCCCACCTGAATCGTTGAGCTTCCCCTAAGGGCACGTTCGAAAGTTTGTCCTCTCCAGTCAATTTTTTTTCCCCTTTGTGAGTTGCGGATGACCCGGTGCCCTCCCCTTCTTTGTAAGACTCTGATTCCTTCTGCTGCCCACTCCCTTTTACTTCCCTTTTTACAACCCTTCTTTCCTGCGACTGAACTTTTCTGGCGATTGTTAGCAATCTACTTTCAGCCACCCCACCTTAGACTTGTACCGAGAGACCGCGCCGGCCCTGATTGGCTCGACTCGCCGTGTTAGAAGAATCTTCTTTTCCCCCCCCTCTCTAGCATGCGGACCCATTTAGGCTTTTCCCCTTCGACTCAATGTACTCCAGTTCATTCCACATTCGTCCCATTCTATTTCCTCCCCCAACATTCTTGAGTTTCGTTTTCCCAATCCTTTTTGATGTTAAGAGCTATCTTCTTCCCGCCTTACGGGCAAAGAACGTAGTTTTGTTTCTTTCGAGCCCATTCGATCTCTTTTTTCCCAATCGTGTCTCTACTGTTGATGTCTATCTCGGAAGGTGTCCTCACCGGGGAGGATTTGGATCTCCTGGTTCCAGTTTTTCAGCCTTGTTAAAGCAGTTTTGAGGACCGCAAGAATTTCTGGGCTGGATGCCTTCCAAAGGCTACCCCCTCCTACGGTACAATACTACTCTTTTTGGGCCCACGGCGTCACTTTTCTCTGACAGTCAGATTCTCCTACATTTTTGTGCCTTTCGAGCTGCCTTCCCTTTTTCCCTTCCGTCACCTCTATCCCAAGACCTCGTTTGGAGGCCGATGCCTTTCGCTCCGTCTCTTGTCTTTTCTAATCTCGATCCCCTCTCCCAAAAAGATCGCCAGCCGGCCCCGCTCGTTTCCTTCTCCCCCCTTTCCTTGAAGGTCCAGTTTCAGATTCTCCCCTATGGCATTCCGTGGTCTAGAGCCTTGTGACCCCACAAAACAAGGTGCCTAGCGCTTTTCACCCACGGCGATTGTGGCAATTGCCCCGGCCCTGTCCTCGAGTTTTTCCTTTCCTCCCTTTTGGTTACTTTTTTCTTGCGTACTTTTCTTCAAGCCTTTAGCGTCCTTCCGGTGTCCCCGAGGACACACAGTTCCTGAAAGATGAAGATTGTGCCCTTGCAACCCTCCCGCTGGTTTTGTTGTTGTCTGTTTGCCTTCCAATATTTCCTTTTCTAAAGTCCCCCGCCCGAGAACGAGCCTCTCGCTTTGCCCCTTCCTTTCGTTGGATCCAGCGGTTTTTCGATTCGTCTTTCAATTGCATCGCCTTTTGCTTGGAGACATCGCAATGCTTCCTGAGGTTTCCTCCCCCCTTGGATTTTTCCCCCATCCCCACTCCGTGAAAAAGATTCGCCTGATTTTTGTGTTTTTTCCCCTCCGAGTTTTTTTGGAGTTGAGCGTGATTTCGCCCCCGTCCCGCGTTTAGCGCGTTGAGATAGACATAAGAATCCTCGTCTTGTTCTGCGGTTTTCCTTTCCATGTACTTCCCCTAAGTTTCGATTCTTTAAAGTCGATTCCCGGTGCCCTTCTCATTCCCCCTTTGACCTGAGTTCCACGAGTTTTTGGGGGTCTGTTTAAGATGACACAGCGTTGTCAGCGAGTGGCTTCTCCGCCTTTTTCACTTTTTCTTTTTGACATAGCAAGGTATTTTTCAGATACTTGTTTCCCGAATATGACGATCTTCTCTTTTCATCCCCCTTTTTTTTTCTCCTTTGGCATCTCGTTGCAGCCCCTGCCGGTGTCCCCCTCAAAGACTTGAATCACGACAGCATGTCGCTTTCCCCCCCTTGTATCCTTACACTTTTTTTTTTTTTAAATTGTTTCCCCCGTTTTCGTTGTTCTTCACGGGTCCCCCCCCCCAAAAACTCGTGGTCCAATGTTGTCTTGAGTTCCACTTTCCCTCTCCATTACCTCTCGTTGGGGGCGCCCACTTACCTTCAACCTTCCCAAGACGTAGAGGTGCGGATACGTAGACTCCCCCTGAACGCGCTAACGGTCGTTTTAATTAGAGGCGGCGATCCATACTCAAAAAAGTGTTTCCCCCCCCTTAAATTTCGCTTCCCCCTGTCCAACCTTCGGGTTTCTTGTCATTGTCACTCCTTGTCTTCCCCACCATAGAATGTCCACCTTTCCCTGATGGTCGCCATCTGTTCTGCGGAGAGACAGTTTTCGAAACCCCGTTGGAGTCTCGTCCTGAGTTTCGCCGGCGACTGCGCATTGATTTAGTCGTTCTGTAGCACTCCCCTTCCTTATTGAAGGCGCGACTGGCCGGGTTTCCAAGGTCCCTCTTTCATTTTTCCTGACCTGTGTGCAGGTCTTCTTTCTGCCCCTCTATGTCCTTTTGAAGCCGCCGCTTTCACTCGCTTAGTTCCACAGTACCCCGCTCTTCTCTCCCTCCCCTTTGTTCGTTGGATTTTGATTGTTTTTTCAAATCTTTTCCAGCCCTTTTGTGCCTCAGAGAGGCTTGCTAGTCGTCCCTTTCCTTTTTTCTGCAAAAATATATTCTTGACACGCCTTCCTCCCGAATAGTGGGCATCTTTTTTTTCCTGTATCTTTCCCCCTCTCTTTGTTCGATTGGATAGAGTTCTTATTCAAGACAGTACTTACCAACTTCCCACGTCCACTTCCCCCTCTCGCCCCTTGTCCCGCTTTTTACGAATTTCATCCGGTTTTTGCAGAAGTCACCTATTTAGAGACTCTTTTTCCTCAATAGCGTACGTCCTGTCCCGTTCGTGATTGCCCTTCGCTCTTCTTTTCCTTCCTTCTTCCAACCAGGGATAGAGTTCACCCCTTCTTAAACCTGCCCCCGAGAAGTTAACCTCTGAAAACCAAACTTGTTGGTCTCCCCTCCCCCCACTCCCCGTTTTGATGCCCTTTCCTTTCCGACATTACCTTTGCCGCAGCTTTTCTCGAGATCGAATGCTCGAGTCCAAAACCGCACTTTCCCCTTTCCGGACCGCTCTACTCATAGCTCGTATTCTGATCCTTTTCTGTATTCCTACTCTCGTTTGGTCGCCCTTTTCGAATGGGAAATTTTGCCCTGGTATTGCTCGCGCATGAACTTCTTATCCAATTGCCTCAGCTGCCTCTTTTTGGTGAAATCCTTATTTCCTTTTTCTTTCGAGTCGAGCACCACCCTACACGTTGCCGTTCCGGTAATAACTCGCCTTTTTTTCTTTTCTAATAGATTTTTTCTTTACACTCTTGGCCACTTTTATTCTTAATTAGTTTTTCACCCCCGAGAACGTCTATTCCCAGGAGTTATAACGCCCGGCTGTACTTTCCTCGATTACCCACGTTTTTTGTCACACGTTTCATCCGAAAGAACTTTTCGCCCCCCCAGAATAGCATAGTTCTGTTGTTCGTTGACTGGCGCGCCTTATTTACAAATTTTTTTCATCCTTCAATGGTTGTCGGTCTCGTTTCTCTTATCTAATCTCCTTTCTTTCTACCATTCCTTCCTCTTTTAATAGTTCGTAGACCGGGCCTCCCCACCGAAACGTAATCTCTGTACCACCAGTGCTCGTCTTCCTCCGTTTAAGAAGGCAAACCCGTTTATTTAAGGGCCCATGGACCTGAGGTTAATGTTGGAACGGCTCTCCGGGAGTGTTTACAAAGGGGTTTGGGAACCCCCATTTTTTAGCCCCCCCATTGATGGCCATACTCGCTTCGCTGCCCACACTTCCGTATCACCCAGGATTGCCCTGCCGACATTGGATTTCTACCAACCACTGCCCCATCCAGCTTCTATTCCTAGGGGAGTTTGCCCCCAAGTTACGCGAGCACCTTTACTCCCTTTCTTCTTCTTAGCTTCCAATTACCCCCCGTGCACGGGTTGCCCCCTTCCAATTTTATGTCCTAATCGGCTTTCTTGTGAATTCCCCTCCATGTTTTTCCCCTTTTTCCTTGATATAGTTTTGGACTACTTGTCGGTATTCGTTGCCCACGGATTACCGTTTCCCGTTTCCTTTTACGCCCTCTTCATTTCCCCCCCCCCTTCTCGGACAAATAGCATCTTTTCTTCTGCACTTACCCCTTCTTGTCGGAAGGACTCTCTCGTGCCCTTTTTGTCCTCGCAGTCTTGCTTTACGTTTGTTTTTGATACAATCCAACCCACCACTCTCCCTTGTCCTTTGCAAGGGCGTCCTGAAGATTCCCGGATTGGGACGTATGAAGCTGACGGGCGTTATTTTCTTTTACACTACATCTATCTCTTTTTTTCCCCCCTCCCGTTTTTTGTTTTATCTTTGTTCCCGACGGCTAGGACTAACTTTTACAATCCATTTCCCTCCTTCTCTTGCAAAGCACTTTTGCTATCTTGTGGGGTCAATCCACCACTAAACCCTTCCCTCTCTGAGCTGACCTTTTCCCCCTTTTCCTTGAGCTATGACTGCATGGTATCATCCCCTTGGGTTTGGAGCCGAAAGCTCGATGGGTTTTTCCCTTCCTTTGCGTCGGTCGCGTATCCCATGTGTTTACAGTAAGCTTTTATGGAACTCGAATGGATTCCCCCGACACATCTCCCCCCCCATTTCCACAACTTTGCCACTTCCTCCATTCGTCTTGCTGCATGTCCTCCTGTTTACCTTTTCCCCCGTGCCACATTTTCTTGGCAGCCTCCGAAGCACGACGGGGGTTGTTTTTTTGATCACCCTCCCCCTTCAAATGGCGCCCCCTTTTTAATTTGGACCTCTGTTTGGGTAGAATCCCCTTCTTCTTTTGCCTGGGCGTCCGTGACCGTTCTTTCCCAAGATCGTTGTCGGCACGTTTGGCTCAAAATGTGTCAAACCCCCCCCCTTTTGTCTCCCTTGATTCTTTTTCACGCATTCAGGCATTTCAAAACTCATTCCTTGCTGATCCCCTTCGGCCGGACGATCTTTCCGTAATGAGAGTAGCGATAGATTATGTCGGGGGCACCGGGGGTATCCCTACGACGTCTTTTCCCTCTTCCCCCTGTCTGTTGCCATCCCTTTCTTTAGTTTATTCGTTTGAAGGAAACCCCCCCCCCCTTCCACTTCGATGATAATTTGTACACTGGGTCCTCCCCCTGCTTACACTTCCCCTCCCTCCACTATACTCGTTCCTCCCTTGCTTTTTTTAAACCCTGTCTATTCCAAATGCAGTTTTTCCTGCATTTTCTCTTGCGTTTACGTTTCAGATGGAACCTCTTTCCAGTTCCCCCGCTCCCTGACGCTTCTTTCACTTTTATTCCCCTATGAGAACCTCTGAGTTTTCTCCGGCACGGTCTGATGAGTGTTGTTCTCGACTTCCCGAGCCGGAACTCCTTCCTTGGCCCGTACGTTTCGTGACCGTTGTCGTCGTCTTTTTCCCTGTTTTTTTCCTTTTCCCTCATGTCTGAAACATTGTACCACCCATTCTTTTTCCCCCCTAGGAGGGGCTTCAACGCTTCAATTCCCTTGAGCTATCTTCTTAGTTCTTACCTTTCTTGTTTTTTCTTGAAGTGCCCATCATTCCTTTCTTTATTTTTCCCATCCTGCTGCAATGTTTTGCATTAAGCGAAAGTTTTCCTTTTCGCTGGTATAGCGCCCCTTTTTCCCCGTGCTTTCCCCGTTTCTTCGCTAGTGTATCTCTTCTTTCCTGGTGAGGCCTGCATTCCCCCCTCCCCCGCCGTTCTTCCCATGGTCCTCCTACTTTTTGCGGCCACGTTCCGTAACGAAGATCCGATTTCCAGCAGATTCGCGAAATCGTTTCCTTCTGCACGCGCACTTTTTTTTGAACTCCTCCGACCTGCCAAGCTATTCGCGAGGGTCGGACGTTGCCGATGTTCCTTCGCTTTTAGGCAGCACTTTTTTCCCTCTCGATCCACTCTCCCCCAAGCTCCTTGACTAGTCGGCCTGGTCCTTTCTCTTTCCCCGCTGAGGAGTGTTTCAATCTAGACCAGGCACAAAAGGTCTTCCCTGTCTAGCGCCCGCAGCCTCACCAAGGCTTCTTTAGGTTTTCCCTACACGCAGTCTGGCACCCAATTTCCTTGACCCGGTCTTCTTCTTTCTTCATGATTGTGGGAACTCTTTCGTTTTAGACTTCTTTTCAGGCTTTCAACCCTATGGCAACGTCGGCCACCCCGTTGCTGCCAAGATCATCTTTCCTTTTCCCCCCCCTTCGGCCGCCTTTTTTTTCACTTCTTGATTGATAGCACGCTAAAGGAAAAACCGTTTCCGTCTCTTTAGACCTCGTCCCCCCTTTGACGACTTTTCGACGTTAGTCTCTTCATCGCCTTCATCTGGAGACCTCCGATCCATTCTCTTCTCTTTTTTCCCCACTGGATTTTGACATTTCAATGCCACCCCCTTTGGAAAAAGAATTTTTCGCCTCTTTCTTTTCAGTGTTTTTTTGAGGTTTCACCTTAATTTTCCCTTAGCGTTTTTCTGCTAGACGTTTTCTATAGTCTTGTTGCTTTTTGAAATGTCAGAGCATCATCTCCTTTATCGGGAATCTTGTTACCCCACTGTTAGTTTGACAGACTTCCTCATTCACCTACCTAGTCCCTTTTTTTTCCCCCCCGATCCTCAGCGTGTCACCCCCGGGTCCATTGTGGCATGTCTCGAAGTGGTGGCACTTCTCCTCTTTTTGACTTTCTTCCGGTACTTTTGTATTTACAGATACATTCGGGGCCCTTTTTTTTCTGCTTTTCCTTCTTTTTGTTTGTTTGAGAAGTTGCTTTTCCTGTCCCTCCGTTAGTCTGTCCCCCCACCCCCTTTACAGTTTTTTTATTCCCCCTGATGCCCAAAAATTTTCTTTCCACTCGCTCTTGTCCGCAACCTTTTGCCCATTGATTCCGGTTTGCACCTCGAACATCTGTTCTTTTCTAGCCGTCCCCTGTCTTCCTTTCCCTCAGCATTCTTCCCTAATTCGTGGCGGGTTGCCTCCCTTTCCTTCACTTTTTGGGGGGAAACCTTTCCCAGACCGGAGAGTCCTTGGTTCACTTCTCCCGAGAACGCGGTTCGGCGGATCTTTCCCCTCAACCCCCTTTATCGGCCTCCTAAATCTTTGACCTTTTTTCACTCAGTTTTCCTTCCAGTTCCCCATAGTTTCTCCAAAACACTCTCCTTCTTTTTCTCAATGTCTTCTTGTTCTTCCCGTGCTTCAAACTTGGTGAATACGAAGTGGTTCTCGCCCCCCTTCTTGAAGCAGGGCCAGGAAGAATCCTCTCTTTTGGTGCTTTTTTGATGTCAACGACCACAAGTGCCTTTTACTTTTCCGACAGAGCGGACCTGAGTTTTTTTTCCTGTCACATATTCGTTCTGAATGTGTGTACTAGGACGCCGTTGCGCTTTCAGAGGCAGTTCCTCTTTTGGCCGTTTTGCCCCCACTGAGAGGTAAACCCTTCCTATGATCAGCACTTCCCTTTCAAACGGGCGTCAGGATTTTCCCCCCGAATCTGAGTGCGCCTGCCAGCCTTTTGCTCAAGTACTCTTCTTCTTTCTCTTCCCCAGAGGCTTTTTTTTCATAAGGTACTCTCCTCTAGACAGGTCTATCGAGCTCCGGCTAGGTCTCATTTTGTTCGGAGGAATCCCCTCTCCTTTTCTCTCTTTATTCCCCTGCTGGAACTCATCCTTTCAATCTGGCGACAATTTTCCCTGCCTCGCAGAAAGGACACGATTCCCTATCCTGTGAATGCTTACGTCATGGTCCCCCGGCCCCTTGGTGACTTTCGATTTTCCTTTCCCCTACCTCCCACTTCCCATCTCTACTACTTGCGGAAATCAGCGCTTTAACACATTTGACCCCCCCCCTGTGTAACCAGGTTTCCCCAATCCCGGCGTGATTTGCCTTCCTTCATCCTCCCTTCCCCTTGCCGATCCGCTTGGCAGTCCCAGTGATTTCCCGATGCTCCAGTGACAAACCTCTTGGTGCCCGGCAAGCGCTAATTTCTTTATAGCCTTTGCCTCTTTAGGTTAATGTCCGCCCCGATTTTGTTTCTGAATAGAATGGCCAATTGTTTCCCCTGATTTTTTTAGTTTGTGAACGTCTCCCCCTGTGCATTGCCTTCCCGTATAGGGTTGGTTGAATTTTCTCCGTCCCTCTTTCCCGAGAACCACTTTTTTTCATACGGTCCGTTGCCGGTTTTCCATTGATCGCGTCTAAAGAGTGGTGAACTCGCTGGCCCAGGTCTCCGTCCTTTTTTTTTTCCCCGTCCGTCCGAGTTCCTTTAAATATTGCTGAGTTTTCACAAGGCTACAAAGGCATGGTTTTCCCTTGTACTCCTCCGCCTCCTGTATTGAAGAGTTGCTTTCCCCCCTTCGATTCGGCCGCGCTCCAGTTTCCCCCACTTCCCCCCCCAGCTTCTTTTTGATTTGCTTCTTCGCTATACCACATTAGTTTATTTTTTATCAACAGCGTCTATCTTTTCCCTTCGTAGCTTCCTTGCCTTCAGTAATCTTCAACGATTCCGGCCGCCGTTAGTCGCCCCCCCCCCCCCCCCTTTAATTAGTTTCTTAGGCCCTTTTTCCTTTTATTCCCTGATTGATCAGGCTAGTCCGTTGGGTTTTCCTATCACCCCGATGGCCGATCCATCCTTCCTTTTGACGAACGTTTCATTTCCGACTGCGCTTTATTCGACCAACAGCGTCAATCCCCCCCTTTCTTCCCCTCCTTCTCGTGTATGTGAGGCATTACCCGAGCACCACCCGTTCTTGCCGTTTTTGATGAACTTCCTGCACGGGTGACCTCCCCCAATTCTTGCTCCCCCATTGGGTCCCGGTCCCCGCCAAACTGTTTTTCTTGTCTCTTTCCGTCTCGTTTTCCTCCACCGGCTTTGAGTCGTTTTCCCCAGGACTTCTGTAGTTCTCATGGAAATCTTTTTGACCTGCCTGAACCAACACCCCCTCCCTCTGCCGGACACTCTTAATCTTTCTTCCACGTGTTGCTCCCGCGGATGCTTGCTCTCCTGCTTTTTGTTAGTAGAAGGTTTTTTTTATTTTTCTCTTTGACACCCAGCACCACAAAGCGATCTCGGTGCCCGTGCTTTTCCTGTTTTTTTTCTTTAAGATGAAGTTCTTTTGGGAACGTACCTGTCTTGTCGCCGCTTCGGTTTTCTTTTCCCTACAATCCATTTTCCTTTCTTCCGTGGTTGAGTGTCCCCTTTTAAAGCAGTTCCCCTCTACGTTCACACTCTTTCATCTTCAGTTAGCCCGTGCAACGTGGCTCGTCGCGGTGGTTGCATCCCCCAGCCATTCCCTTACTGAGCTGGCGACGCCCAAACAGTCACGCTCTCCCGCCTCTCTTTTTCCTTTCAACTCCTGTTTGGCAAGTGAGCTCCCTGATTGATTTTTGTAGCCTCCGGGCTAGGCTTCCCCCCAGGACTCTCTTTCCCAGGTTTACGGTCACTCCTTGCACAAGGCACGTTGCCTTCTCTCCGCTTTTGCTTGGTGTCACTTCCCCACCCCGCTCTCACGGAAGATCATTGCTACCTTAACTGTTTCACGGCGTACTTCCCTTTCATCCGCCTGTTAGAAAGTGATTCTTTACCGATTGCGATTTTTTTTTTCTTCACCTTCTCGTGTTTTTTTTTTTTCTTTTTTCTCGCAGCGAGGTAGAGAACCCAGGGGCAGTCCATGTTGGTCCAAAGCTCCTTAGGGGGATTCACTCGCTGTAAATCGTTTTGTCCCCACTTAAAACGATGTTCATTCAACCTCACAGCGTACCTCTTGCGATCCGCCTTTTGGTTTAACCCCGTGTAAATTGAAGTGGCAGAACATTCGCTCCTGCCCCCTATTTCTTTTTTTTTTGGTTGTCCTATTCCTTGTAATCCCAAGACACGGAGAAAAATGTTTTCTGAATCAATTTTGTTGTACTATTGTTGTGTTCTCCGCCTTTTATAGCTGTTTACCTTTCGTTTACAATACGGGCATTTTTTCATCTGGCCCATCCTTTTTTCCCCCCCACAAATTGGACCAAGATCTCCAGGAGTGTGCTCCTTGATCATGCACTGGCCCTTTCTTCACAAACACATTTTGGTGCTGATTCCCCTTAGGCCGACGCTTTTTATTAGATGAGAGGACGTAGGGTGAAACGTTGTTAAGCCGTTACGAACTCTAACTCTATTTCTGTATGGAAATAAATGAATCTTGGTGAGTGGCAAAATTTTTTTTTAACGTGAAGATTTTCCTTGCTTTTTTCAGACTCCAGAGAGGGCTGCGGATTCACCTTTTCCCATTGCCTGTTCCGCAACCCCCCCTATTGTCTATTGCCTACCGTGTCCATTTCCGTAAACTTTTTTTCTTGTTCACTCGTATGACCTTCACCCTTGGCCACGAGTTATAGTGAACCAACGCGGAGCTCTGTACCGAGCCAGTTCCCCAGTCCGGTAGTGTTGTCCTTCGAGTAAAGAATCTTTAGTCCCCTATATATCTTCCTTTTTTTCTTTTCAAGTTGGCTCGTACGCTCTCAAGGAAGCCGGACCCCTTGTCCCTCATCCCCCCCCCCCACCCTCGGTTTTTCCCTCACTCCCATCGTCTCCTTCCCGAGCTATCCTGGCTTCCTCTCGGCCGTCTTGGTCAGGTAAGAATCGTCTTTGTCTGACCAATCGGTCGCTTCTTGGCGTATCTTAAGAACAGTGGCACGGGTTCGGATGATTGGATCGACTTGTACACCTGTTTCATCCCTTTTTCAAGCTTCGGGCAGGGGGATGTCCGCACCTTATCTATTTTGGGATGGAAGGCGCCCTATACGCTCATTTCCCCCGCTTTTTGGAGGCCGCCTCGATTATCTGAGGGACAGCAGGATCTCCCTGACCCTTCTTGCCTTTTGCACGGCGCACTTTTATTGACCGTTGTCTTCCCACATCATATTAGAGATTTCCCTTGCTGTATTTCGCTGTTCTCCTGTCGGATAATCTCTCCTTCTCTCAGACAAAACTGCTATCGGCCGCTCGATGATCCCTCTCCTTAGCTGATCCAGTGCAGTCCTATTTATGCCAAGTCCCCCAAAGTCCCTGGTCTTCGTTGGTCCAGGCTTATCTTGAGCAAATGAGCGCTTTGAAAATAACTGGCAGATTTTTCCCCCCTTTCCCTGCCGCCTCGTTCCTTTTCTTTTCCTTTATCACTTACCTCTCGGTTCCCAGATGCGTAAGTTCCAACTCCCTCTGCCGCGCCCCTTTTGCTTCCCTTCCGAGTCAGTGGCATGAATGAAACGATGACCGCTTGTCCCCTTTTCCCCACCCCGTCTTTCCCCTTGTTTTAGGTCAGTTTTTTGAGACACTCTACCGCGACCCCCCCTGCCTCCTCTCTCTTTTTTCCGATTCCTCAGGTCGTCCACCGTTGGTTTCGCGTCGTCTTCTTTCCTTGCCTGCAGCACAGCGGTTTACAACAGATCCCCATTTCTCGGCTGTTGGGGAAACCACGGGATTGTCTAAGTTTTCCCCCCACCGCTTTTTCCCCCGCCTTTTTTTTTTTGAGTCCCCCCCTTCCGACGTCAGCCGGAGCCCGAACCTACGAGTTCTCTATTTCTTGGGTTCGCCTCCCTTCTCCTCCCCTTCTCCCTGTGGGCGGACAATCATTTAAGGAGCCAATCCGTCCCCACTTATCGGGCAATATCAAGTGATTTGAAAAGTGGATTCCTTCCCTCCCCGAACCGAGTCCACCTTGAGTTTTGGTTGGACCCGATGCCCCCTTCCCGCGTTTCCTTGTCTAAGAAGTGTTCAAATCTCGTCATCTTCTCTCGCAATGTATACAGATACTTCCCTTTGCACAATCTTCAT
>Ga0179593_1629475_pt1 | contig 12538 bp, 19 predicted proteins | sample CZODoug2_1_08_16_FD_185931 | JGI IMG/M metagenome (GOLD analysis project Ga0179593, IMG submission 185931) | Vadose zone soil fungal communities from Angelo Coast Range Reserve, California, USA - CZODoug2_1_08_16fungal (PacBio error correction) | ecosystem: Environmental > Terrestrial > Soil >... | reverse complement strand
AGACCAATGTTTCAGTGGTTTCTTTGGAGTGTCTTTCTTTTCGTTACAAGACACTGAACTTTTTCTTGACACCATCTTTTTCCCCCCTTTAACGATTCGCGGCGACGGCTGGGCTTTTTTGTTTCTTTTTTTTTTTAGAAGAACGTTGTTCCTTTTTCTTCCCATGAATTCGGTTTTTTTTTTTTTCCTTCCAGCAATTGTGGTGGTTATTTTCCTTCCCTTTTTTCCTCCCGCTGGAAACTTCTTCCGGCAGGCGGATTTTTTTTTTTTTCCTTGCATATAGGTGTGATGAGCACAGAGTTTCTCATGACCCTCACAACGCTCACCCGTTTTTTTTTTTTTACTTTTTTCCGACAAATTCCCTGGGCAACAGCACAATTTTTTCCTTCCTGCGGTCTTTCCCTTTCCTTCCTTGCGCCACCCGGTTTCGTTGTGTAGATGATTTTTGTACCCCTTCGTCCTGTTAACTCCGTTTCCCCCTTTTTTTGCAGCAGTGAGTTGAGAGGGGTTTGGTAGCTTGAACGTTCTTTTGGGGCTGTGGGAGAGTCCTTTTTATTTTGAAAAATAACTTTTTCTTTTTTAATTGGGAAAACAAATAAATTGTGACTCAATTTTCCCAAAAGGCACCCCTTTTCTTTTATGTTTATTTTTTTCCCCCTCTGTGGTTATTTCTTTCATCTCCTTTTCCGGCTGGGATTTCTGAGGTCCCCAAATAAGTTCATCTAGACAGGTAGAGACCCCTTCTTTTTGTGTTTTGTTCCCTAATTACCTGTTTCCTGAGGGTTCCCCCCCCTTTTGCGGTGTTTTTCGGACCAAGCGGTAGTTACCTCCTCTTGCTCGATCTTTTTTCGCTTTTTTTTGAACGAACTTTTTTTTTTCCCCTCTTTAAAACCGCTTGCGCCAGGAAGATCAAGGAGTTCTCGCGCTTTTGTTTTCCTTTTTTTTTTTTTCTGCCGCCTTTGTCCCCAGGCCCCCTTAAGGCGGCTTCTCTCCCTTTGGCAGATCCTTCGGCGGAAAACGCTACATTTTTTTCTTTTTTGAACATGTTCGGTCCCCCCCGCTGCCTTCGGCGGGTTAACACTCTCTTTTCTGGTCTTTGAATTTTTCCCTTCTTTTTTTTCCCATACCAGATATTCGGGCCTTTTTTTTTTTCCTTTGCGTGACTCTGTATTTCCTGAAACTTCCAGGCCCGCGCTGAATTTTCGGAAAACCATCCACCCGGGTTTCTTTTTGCAGTTGGGTTGCTGGTCCTTTTCTTTCCATCTCTTTTCCGTGGAGCACTGAATTGCTAAGGCAGCCCAGCCCAATTTCCTTTCTTTCTCGCCCCAAAAAGTACCAACATTTTTTTTTCCCCTTGGCCTCGTGCTTTTTTTGTTAGCACGGCCGGAAATTGGCTATTTCCGCCGGGCTCCCCGGCACTGTTTAGCCCCCCCCCCCCGGGCGCTGGCGTTAAACCCTTTTCCCTTTTTGCAAGAGTGGGATCTCGCCCTCCTTCATTTGTCCTCTCAAGCACCCCCTCCCCCCGACTGACCTGGGTCCCCCTTTTTCTGAAAAGGATGCCCCGCGCTAATACTCGGACCTCCTTCCGATTTAAGATTTGGCCACTTCTTCCCCCGCGTTCAACCCAAGCAAGCCGTACTTCCGTTTAGTAGCCATTTTCCTCCCTCTACTCGTGAAAACTTTTCCCCCCCAATTCATAGGCACCTTACCAATACGGTCCGCCTCCCCCGAATCGAAGTTAGCCCCCTCCCCCCGCATTCAGGAACATGTATGACCTTGCGCCACTCCCTGCGGACGAACGGCCCATTCACAAAGGGATTATTTGTTGCCCCCTTCTCCCCTCTATTTGCATTTTTTTTTCCCAATTATTTGTAATGGCCTCGAAAATCCTACTTCATTCTCCCTTCATGTCTTCTGCGGGTTTTCTCCCCCCCAGGGTTATTTACGGGGCATCTTTTCTCCTCCTCCTTTTTGTGAGATGAATGATCCCTCTGTTAAGGAACACCCCTGGGGTTCTCCTTCTAACCCGCGATCTGCTGTCACGGAGGTAGGCTTCCCCGGAATCGGATTTTTTTTTCTCAAGTTTTTTTTCCCTGGCACTAATAAATTTTGCTTTGTTGTCCGTTTATTCTCTGTATATTTTTAATGGTCTTCCCTTTTTTGTGGCTTTAATTCTCCCCCTTCTTTGGCGGTGCTATATTGGGCCTCCTCTTCCTATCTTCTTCCTTTCCCCCCCCGGAGTTCGCGAGCGGTAGCAAAGCACCCTTCCTTTTTCCCCCTCCCTCCAGAACGGCTTTTTCTTTCCCCCGCGGGAAATTCCCGTCGTTCTGGGGCAAATCAGTTTAGCCGCTTTTCTGCGTCTCTTTCCCCTCTTCGAGCCGGCTTTTCTCAAGTTACTCCCTCGTTTTCCCCTTTTTGGCGTGGAAGCGTGATTTTTTTTTTTTCCTCCAATCCTCTTCGTGCAAGCGTTAACTGCAAAGCTCTTCTGTCTCTACCCTTTTTTTTTTCCCCCCCCTTCCTTTTCAAACGCCCCCGCCTTTTTTCCATTCCTGTTGCTACACTCCGATTTCCTGATTCCCCCCCCTCCAATATCTTTTTTCAACGCGCGAACATACCCTTTTTCTGCTGTTCCCCTTTCTTCCCTCTCCCGGGGAATTCCAGGAGCCGCCCCCGTCACCCCCTCTTTAACTCCTTTTTTTTTCTGTGAAAAACCGTGGGCTTCCTCCTCCCGCGGGCCTGAGTTTCAGGAAATACTCAATTCGCTCACGCATCCTTTTTCCTCCCCCGTACATGATTAGTTTCTCTTTTAAAGACGACCCCCCACTTTCAAAGACCCATCCTCTTTTTTTTCTTAAACCCGCCGACAGTTGCCCCCCCCGAAAACAAAACCCCTGGTTCCCTTCACATAGGACCTGCTCCCCTCCCCCCCCCCCCCGTTTTCGCTTGATCATGGCGATAATTCCCGACCGTTCTTTTTCGGTCCTTCCTCCCCCAAAACAACCCAATCTCTGAAACTCTTGATGCTATCGCTGCAAACTCGTTTCTTCCTACCTCTTTCGTTAAAACAGCCACCTTCCCAAAAAACTCCCCCTCAGCCGATAGAAGTACCTCCTGTCTGTTTTACGAACTCCTCTTTTGTGTGTTTTTTTTTTCCCAGAGCCTCCCCCCACTCCGGTAAGTATGAACGTCATTTTATGCCTTCCCCCGGAATTTTTCCTCTTCCCGGCCAAGGTTCCTCATTTCACTTTCGATTACACTTACTAAATCGGCCTTTTCCCCCCCCCTCCCCAAAACGACCCCTTGGGCGTTTTCACTTTTTTCCGTTAGTGTTTTCCACTTCTTTACCCCAAAAGAGTTCCACAATTTCCTTCCCTCTCCCAAAGCCCATAGTTAAAGTCTCCCTCCATCCTTCCACTTTGTCCCCCCCCTTAGTTGGAAAACTTGCCGCTTTTTTTTTTTCCCCCCCCAAACTCTTTTTCCACCCCCCTCCGACGTTTCCCCCTCCTTCATTGGCGAATTCCGAAGGATAGTTTTAATCTTTTTTTCGTTCATTGAAAAATTGTTCTTACTGTATCCCACGTCTTCCCCTTCTTTTTTTGGCGAGGAACTACGCCTGTGCTTTCTCTCCCCCTTGAATTTCCCCCTCATCAGATTCCTCAATGCTCTGGCGTTTGAAGGGCGGGCCTTCCACCCGGTAAGCACTTTAAATACCACCACCTTTTCCCTGAAGCTCCGTCCCTCCCGCGTTGTAAAGGCCTGCCCCACGTGGCGGCCACCCCACCACACCTTTCCCGCCGCGACTCCTGTCCACCCCTTTTCCTTGGCTTTCCCAGGGATTGTAAATCAACCCTTGATCTGCCCCTTCCCCGTCCTCCCCCTCTTTTTCTTCCCCTCTGAAAAAAAAATAATCCCCCCACCGGACCCCCTTTTTTCCTCCCCTTCTTTTCTTTTGCATGGTTCGAACATAGGGGCGCGGCCCCGGCTGTTTTTCCCACTCAACAAGTTATTCCCTTTCGTCCCCTTGGCCCCTCCTTTCCTGCAACAGCATTCCCCCCACTCTCCCCTCTTTTTTTAGACAAGAAATCCTCGCCAGGCGCGCGTTTCCTTTTTTTTTTTCCCTGAATGCTGGCATCGTCCCCTTCCCCTTCTTTCTCCCCCCCCTCTCTCCCTCCCCTGGGCAAAGTTTTTCCTGCGTACTCCGGCAAACGGACCTTCATGGCACTCCGTTTAATCACCATCCTGCCACATTCCCGGCGTGGGATGACCCCCACCGCGCCAGTCCCCGTAGCAAACCGTTTCTTCTTTTTTCCCCGTTTAGATCTTAAATGCTGAAACCCCTTTTTGCACTCCCTTCTGCTTTCGGGGTAACGCTTTACAAGTGACGTTCATTTCTCTTGGAGGCCCACTGGCCACTGTCGGAAGCTTTGATGAATGCTTGCTCATTCGATTTGCTTTGTAAAGTCGCTGCTTCCTGTTCCCCTTCCCCCCAGGGTTTAGCGTAGTCAGTTCCCCCCTTTCTTTTTTAATTCAGACCAACTCCTTTTTTCCCTCCTTTGAAGCCAGAGGCACCAGATATTGTCCGAAGGGGGCGGCCAATGATGTTTACTAACTCTGTTTTTCCTTCTTTGGCCCCGGTCGTAAGGAATTCCCCCTGGTAGGCATTGACACTTCCCTTTCTTGCAGAGGCAGTAAGCTTTTCGGAAACTTTTAAACTTTTTTCTCGTCTTCTCTTCCCCCACCCCCGAGTTCTTTCCCCTCTTTGTTGGTTCCCAGTTTCTTTTTTTTTCCCCAGCGCCCCTTTTTTTTCCCCCCCTGGCCGGTTGTAGGTAATTCCCAGCCGACTGTTAAGTCCTTTCCTCGAAATGTTGTTTTCTTCTTTTCATAGCTACGGAACGGCCCTTTTTTCTTTGGGCTCCCTCGTTCACGGTTTTGTCCTTTTGTTCTTTTCTCCCCCTGTCCAACCTTTTCACAAAAGCTCAGCCCTTTTCCCCCCGATGGCTGTTCTCCGCCCCGGTAGATCATCCATGTTCGCGTTATCGGACCACTTTTTTTTTTTTTCCTTTTTTTTTTTCTTCGTACCGTGGCCCCCTTTCTTCAAGGAAGACAATCAGAAAGAACAGACACCGTTTTTTCTCCCCTCCAAGACTTCTGGTCCTTCTTTCACGCTCCGTAAGCTTGCAGTTTCGTGGCTCTTTGCGTCTTGTTCTCCCCCCTTTTTTCCAAAACAACAGCTTCCCCCCCCTATCCACACCCACGGAACCCTCGCTTACTCATATCCCCTGCTGAATGATGGGCCTTTTCTTCTTCTCTTTTCTCTGCTCCGAAATCCCCGGTTTTTTTTTTTTTCTTTTCTTTGAGGATCCCTTTATATTTTTATATGTGCTTAGCCTTTTTTTCAGGGGGGACCGTCTTTTTTCCTTTTTTTCCCTCCATATTTTTTTTTTCCATGCTATACTCCCATCCTACACCTTCGAACCCAACCCCCCCCCTTCCTGGAGGCTCTCCCCCCCCCCCCATCGTGAGGACATTTTTTTCATCACGCGTTTTTTGCTTTAACATTTCGCTCCATCCATCAACCTGTCTTTGATCCTTTCTTTTTGAAGGCGCGTCCGGTGGCCCTTCTTCCCTTTCCCCCGCGTCTTGGGGCGGATTCTTTTTTCGTCGACGGGAGCATTTTCCCCCTCCCACCGCCACCCCTGCTCCTTTCCGAGTATTTTTCCCTATGGTCCCTCTCTGCCTTTTACGCTTTTTTTTGTTTTGGTCTCCTCAAAATACCGTTTCCCGACCTTTTTTCCTCTTTTCTTCCTGGCACCTATGAGCGAGCCCGAAGCGTGTCTCGAATATTTTTCTCCTCCCTTCTCTCTTTTTTTCCCCTCTCCAGTTGTTGTTTTTTTCCGTCTTTTATGCGATTTCTTTTCCCCACTCTTTCGAGTTCCCTGATCGAAATTCCCTTTTTCCTACAAATCTACATTCTTCCTCCCGGGATCTTCCCACAATTTTTGATTTTTCTCTCTCCCCCTTCCCCAGGAGTTTCTCGAGACCCCCCCTCTTTTTTCCTTTCTGCGGCGAAGTGATGACTTGCTGCGGTTTTCCGTTGATCCATGCTCCGAAGCGGCCCATCCCTGATCCGTTAGAGGCCCCAAATTGGGCGACTTCAGAGTCCTGCCCTTTTTTTTTCCTTCTTTCAAGGACCTTTTTTTCTTTTTCCGAATGTTAGACCAGACACCCCTTATGAAAACGTCTTGCGGCCCCCTCACGATTGTAGAATTGCTCCCTCTCTTTTTTTGCATTCTTTCCTTTCTTAGAAGCTCCCCCAAATAGGGTTCCGCTGGATTTTTCCCGTAACCCCGGACACCGCTACCCTTTTCAGGTCTCTTCCCGTATGTTTCTCTGTTAATTGACCAATCCGGCGCAAAGAGAATATCCCGACAACGTGGTTTTTTGTCCCCCCCCCCCCCCCTTAGCAGGGTGGTTTTTTCCGGTTTTCCACTTTTGTTTCCTCCCCTTGGTTTCCCCCCCGATATTCTCGGTCTGTTTTCGGGTTTCTCTTTAGTCCCTGAGCCACGGCACCTTTTTTCCCCCCCTGGGTGAGAGTTAATTCCCTTTTCGGCCCCCGGTCCCAACGGTACGGTCGAATGTCCACATTTCCTCCTTTTTTTAACCCCCCTCGGAACTATTGATCGAACCGTCTTGGCACGCCACCCTTTTTCACATGGTGTTTGTTTTCTATGATTGCTTTTTCCCCCTTTTGTCTTCGTTGGCTGAATTTTCCTTCCCTTTTTCGCCAAACCTCCCCTGGCGCGCCAATCTTTTTTTTTCTTTTTTTCTGAACTCCCCCCACTCCCGGGCCGTAAGCTATCTTTTTTTCCCCACACCCCTTCCTCCCCTGATGATTTTCGTTTTTTCTTGTCCATTACCTTCCCCAAGGCTCTTGGTCCACTTTCCTCCCTTTTTTTTCCCACGAAACTTCTCCCTCCAACTTGGGAAAACCCCTTCAACGTGACCCTTCTCGGGGTTTGGAGAATTGTCCCACAGAATACGAGGAACCCCCCCCCCCCCTTCCTGTTATGCAGGTTCCCTTCCTTCCCCCTCGAGACTTCTTCCTTTCCCCCTAAGGGGAGCCAATAATGCTCCGCTGGCTTTGACCCTTTTTTTTCCCCCTCCCTGTTTCCCCCCTTTCTCTCTGGCTGCCCCCTTCCTTTTCGACCGATTGGGGCGGTTTGAATACCCCTTCTCCCGGTTCTGGTCCCCCCTTCAACGCTGTCTGGTTGGTCCTCTGCAAGACGAACAGCCCCCGGGCGTTCAATTTCCTCGCAATCGACTCCGTCAGCGGATATCCTCCTCCCCACCGTTCCCCCTTTTTCTTCCATCGGAAAAATGACCCGGCAGCGTGCATTCTGTTAAGGGAAGAATCCCTCCCTTTCGACGTTACCTTCCCCTTTTTTCTTTTTTTCCAAAAAAAACTGTCTTTTTTTCTTTTCCACATATGTACGCCTCCCAAAAGGTGTTCCTCCTGCCGGCTTCTTGCGGGAAGGCAACGCAGTTCATTTTTGGGCATGATTTTTTTTCATCGGATTTCCCCCCCTTTGAGCATCACGTTTTTTTTTTTTTTCCCCCGCTTTTTTTTTCCCCCTTGCCCAGGTAGTATTCGGGTTTTCGGGTCCCTTCTTTTTTCACAGTAATTCCGGTTTTTCCTTTCCAGCGCTTCGCCCCCCCCCTAAAAAACGCGGAATTTTTAAATTTTGCCTCCCTGCTATTGATTTTTCCCCTTCCAGCCTTTTTGAGTTTTTTTTTCAACCCCCTTTTTCTTTGCGAACAAACCCCCCTCTTGGTCCAGCTGTTTCCCCCCCTTCTTTTTATTTGTTTTGCAAGCACGTCCCCTCCCCGAGGCCTCCTTCCATGCTTCGGCCCCTAAGAGGATTTTTCGTTTTTTTTTTTCTTCCTGTTATTTTCTTTTTCCAAAGATTCCAGCTTTTTTTCAAAGAAAAGAGGGTGGGTTTTGCTTTCGTGGGTGAGTTTTCGTTTTTTCTTGGCTTTTAGTTACCCCCCTTCCCCTTCCGAGCAAAATTGTTTTTTCTTTCCCCTATTCGCGGTCTGTCCCCTCCCTTTCTTTTAAATTGTTTGTTAGAAGTCCCACAGTTGCGCTTTATCCTCTTACTGCGTCTTGCCAGGATCTTTTTCGCAATTTGGTTGTATTGCACTTGTTTTCCCCCTTTTCCGCCCTCTCCCCCTCCCCCGTGAGCTTTGCAGCAGGAAGTTTTTTTTTCTCGGTTCTTCCGTTTTTTGGAGTTGCTCGCCAAACCCGCGAAATCAAATTTTCTACCCGGTTCTACTTTTCCTCCCCTTTTTTTCCCCTCGGGGTCCCTTCCCAAAAAGCGATCAGTTTTAGCTGGGCGCCACGGGTTTTTTTTTTTTTCTTTGGTTTTTTTGTAAAAAAAAAAGCTTTTTTTTTGCCCTTGCCCCACACCTCCCTTTTTTTCCCCCCCCCCAACATTCCTCTTTCCCTTCTTGGGTCCGCTTAACCGTTGTGGGGAGAGTCAAAGATGGATTGTGAAACCCCCCAACTTTTTTACATTCATTGGTAACCCCTTCCCCCCCGTTTTCCCCCCTAAGGTTTTTTTTTTCTGTTTAGGTATTTAGTAGGTATCTATGTTCCGGAGGACCTTTTTCCTTTTTTTTTTTGTCCCACAATTACCCTTTCCCCGATAGAAGGTCATTCCTTTTTTTGATTCTTCCCGCTTTGCACAGATGGACCATTGTTTTACTTGCGATGGCCTTCTTCTTGTTTTTTTCGGACCAGCGTAGGGTTTCGATGTTCTCTCCCTTTTGGCGGCTCCATTGGTTGGGTGTTTTTCCCCCTCCTTGATACGCTCCCCAACACGATTTAGTTGCGCAGATCCCAAAGCTTCCCTCTTTTTTTTTCCTTTGGCCTCCCTTTTTTGTCGCCAGCTTTTTATCGCCAATTTTTGTATAAGGCGAACGGCCTTAATTTTTTCAGTTTTCCTATGTGCTTGACTTTTTCCCCCCCTGTTTGTGTCCCCTCTCTTCGAAATCGGGTTCTCTTCCTTAGTCTTTTTCACTTTTCCGTCCCCAGATTCTTGGACATTGCCTCTTTTCCTGGATGCTTATCTACCCTTAGGATACTTCCCCCCCCCCTGGAGGGATCCGGCGTCCTCCGGTTGCTTTTCTTGCTGATGTTCCAGTTTGGTTTCTTTGCCCCTTTTTATTCTAACTTCCCCTCCACCCTTACCCCTTCCGGTATGGTAGTTTCGATTGAAAACGTCCACCAACTTCTCCTGTCCTGTGCTCCTGGAATCCTCTCCGCAGGAAAAAAATGCTTTTTTTGGAACCAAGGAAATGTTTTATCCAAAAAGCTGTTTCTTCCGCCGGAAACAACTGTCACCCTCCCTGACCCTCAACGCTCTCTGAATCACGCGTTCACCAAGGCACCTTTTTACCCGAGGGGCAAACTCTTTGGCTTCCCTTGGAAAGGCTCTCCCCCTCGACTACTCAGGGATTTTTTTACGATTTGCCCCTCCCCCCCGCGCTTTCCCGCGTTCACCAAGAACCCGCTTTTTACCTGTCTGTTTATTTTTTTTCTGGGAATCCCTTTTTTCTCTTTTTCTTTTTTTTGAACTTCTCCTTCAATAAGGCACTCCCTACGTCCAGTGATAGAAGACCCCCCGACACCCCCGACCTTCCCTACTTAACCTGCAAAGCCCCCCTTTTTTTTAGGTAACAAATATCCCCCCCCCTTCTTCTGAACAAAGGAAAGGGTATTCTTTCTTTGATATTGCCAGCCCCCCCCTCCCCTTGATGGCCGGCCGGGGAATCTATCGACTCGTATACATCCCATTTTCCCTTTCTTTCTCCTACCACAGAGGTTCTTCTTTTTAATACTACCATCTCTTAGTCTAATAATGCCTTTCCTCCCCCTAGCGTAGTCTTAACCCGCGATATGCTGTCTCTTACCGAGAGGATTATTCTCAGCATTCGGAATTTTTCCTTTTTTTTTTTTCCCCTTTTTCAACACTTGGCAAACTCCCTCCCTTTTTTCCCGAGTATATTTTTATGGCCCTCTTTTATTTTAGATTGGCCGTTGTTCTTTTTTTTTTCTTTCGGCCGTATGTTATGCCTACTTTGGAATGACTTCAGTCTGTTTCTCTAGTAGTAGGCTTTTTTTTCCTCCCTTAAAAGGCTGTCTTCCTTTTGTGTGAAACGCGGGCCCTTTTTTTTGCAAATCGTTTTTCCTGTGGTTTTTTAGTAGCCGAGGTCTTTTCGCCCGCTCACTTTCGTTTCACTTTCCCCCCCCCTCTGTTCGCGTTTTTTTCCCTTCTGATCCAATCGCGAGTGCCCCCCCTTCCAAAGTTTTTTTTTCGTTTTTTTTTTTTCGACCAGCCTTTTTGGCTAAACCTTTCTTCCCACTTTTGCCCTTCCACCCTTTCCTTCCCCTTTTTTGTCTCCCACTCCTCCCCATGAAATCCCTTTTTTCACGGCGTACCCACCGCACTGGTATTTCCTGTCCTTCACGTGATCCCTTTTTCAGGCCAGCAAGTCCCCCCGGGCCCTTTTCAAACCCCAATGCAAGAAAACGTGGGATTCGCCTTCCTGCGTCATTTTCAGGTAAATACGACCTTCCCTCCCCTTTCCCCCTGAGGCAATGCACAGAATTCTTCTTTACGTCCAGCGACTTCACTTCAAAGGACAAGACACATGCTTTCGACCGCCTCATTGAGCCCCAAACAGGTACCCTTGGCATTCTTCACCCCTCGTTCGCTTTTTCGGAGCTCAAATGGCATCCCAGCCGCCTGATTTTTTTTTTCCCCCTTTTTCCGCACAACAAACAAAGCTCTCCTCTTTTTTTTTGATTCTACTCTCTCAATTTTCTTCTCTCCTCCCTCAAAGAAATTAGAGCCCCCCCCTGAGCCTATTCTCCTTTTCGCTGGTCCGAACAAACCGCTCGGCTACGGGCCCCTTTCATCTGTCACCTCCTCCGTCAGATGGGTCTTTCTGAGGCTGAACCCTTTTCATTGTTGCCGCCAGCCCAAAGACGTTTTCCCCAGTCCCCCTCCGCCAGTAACCCCCCCCTAAATTAGCTACCTCCCCTGTGATTTTTTTCAATGCGTTTTTTTTTTTTCCCAATTCTCCACAGGATTTTTCACCAATATCTGGACTTCTCCCACAGCACTTTTTTTTGTCCCCTAGTTCCCCGTCATCCCCCCCCTTCCCCTTTTTCCCCTCCCCTTGAAAGTTTTTTTCCCCTTTCGTTTTTTCCACAAAATCAGTACACACCCCCCTTCGTTGGAGGCCTCTCCTTGCTTGTTCCTTTTTTTCCCGGATCGATTGAAGCTGTTCTGTGCCCGATCCAACCCATTGGTCGTGAAAAGTTCCCCTTCTTTCTCGTTTGGCTCTTTCTCTTGCCTCATAACCGAGGACTCTACGCTTGTGACCTCTGATTCTGTTGTGCAGCGGGGCGGCAACACTTTGCCCAGTGCAATCCCCCCTTTTTTTCTTTCCTGCCGGAAGCCCTCTCCCCCCTGAAATTGCGTAAAGCCTTTCTCTCCCGGTGGCTTACCACCCCTCAGCGGCTCCCTTGCCCGAGAATCTTAAAGAGTTCCCCCTTGTGCGGGCTTCATGGTTCTTCCCTTTCCCCAAGCACCCACAAGCCCCCCGCGTTTTTTTTTTTTCCATCTTTTCTTCCTTTTTTCAAAATAAACCTATTGACAAAAACTCACCCTTTTCCCCCCCCCTCGTATTCATTGTTCGGACCCTCGTTTTTTTTTTTGCCTTGCCCAAATAAACCCTCTTTTCCCCGTCGGGCCCAATCTGGGGAACGCACAGGTTCAGCAAACCCCCACGTGTACACACGCCCCTCCCTTTTCTTCTTCCGGTTCAGAACCCCCCCCTCCCTTTCCTGCGAGAGTTTAAGGGTTTTTTAAAGGGTCGCTTTTCCCCCCCAGGAAACTTTCCCCGGACTTCGGGGACACCTTCTTTCCTTCCCCTGGTCAGTGTTCCTTTTCTTGGATATGCCTTTTTTCACTCCGCTCCCCACATATGAAAAAACTCCAGGGAGTGCTGCCCGCGACCCTTTCCAAAACAGTGTATATTGGTCGCTTTTTCCCCCCGCGAACTGATGTGGAAACGGTGTTAACTCCCCTTCTCTTTTCTCCCTTCCCTTGATGTACACCTTTCCTTTTCGTTCGCCCAAAGGAGGTCCCACTTCTTCTCCCGACATTCGCTTATACCCCCCCCCACCCATAAGCCGATGAATGCTTGCTGAACATCTTTCTCGGCCTTCCTAGGATTGCCTGTCCTGGGGCGTTCGATTATAACCGGTGTCTTTTTTCCAGGACAAATTTTTTCCCTCCCCCCTTTTGAGAGACCTCCCCCCAAGATACCCGCAGGCGGCCCCCTCGATGGAAGAAGCGTTATGTTTGAAGTCTTTTTTTTTTTCCTTTGCTCTTCCGTAGGGTGGTACTTTTTCTGCGGTAGGCCTTTTTGCTCGGGACTTGCAGAGAAGTAAGAGGACTTGTATTGT
>Ga0179593_1547879_pt1 | contig 12538 bp, 10 predicted proteins | sample CZODoug2_1_08_16_FD_185931 | JGI IMG/M metagenome (GOLD analysis project Ga0179593, IMG submission 185931) | Vadose zone soil fungal communities from Angelo Coast Range Reserve, California, USA - CZODoug2_1_08_16fungal (PacBio error correction) | ecosystem: Environmental > Terrestrial > Soil >... | reverse complement strand
CCACTTTTCTTTTTTCCCCCCCCATCGCGGGAGTCTTTTTCTCCTCAAGACCCTCCCTTGTATGGAAGATAGTTCCTCCTGACATTTTTTTTTCCGAACTTCAAGGGGCCTTTTATTTTTTGTTAAGGAGGTCTGCTTTTTTGGATTGGGTTCTTTCCAGGGGCCAAGGCCGTGCTTTTTCCTCTTGTCCCTCTGAATATCTCCCCCTTTTTCGATACCCCCTTCTTGGTTAGCAGGATTTTGCCCGCCATGGATCGGGTACGTCTTCGTTGCGGAGTGTAGTCAGCTCAGGTAATAGTTTTCGCCTCCCTTGACTTGTCCAAGCCCGGCGATCCTTTTCTTATCCACGTTTTTGCTCTATTCAAAATCATGCATTGTACTACCCTTTCCCCTTTGAAGTGCTTTTCTTGTCGATGCCTGATAAGTTTGGGGTGTGTTTTCCCCCATTTTGGGGACCTTGTTTGGTTCTTCCTTCGCCTCTCGCTGTCACTTCCCAGTCCCATCGGCACGAAAGGTTTCCTTTTTTTTTCCCTGAAGGCTCCATTGCCAGTGTGTTGCCATCCTCCTGAGCCCCCCTTTAAACAGGAGAATTGGTTTGCCTTGCCCTCACGCCTCTTTTCCGAAGAAGATATCCCCTGAATCATGCCCCCATTGTAAAATCTGCATTTTTGAACTATTGAATGAGGGCTTGGCATCATATATCACAGGTCCCCGCACAGCGGATCTGAAGAAGCTAAAAGTTCTAATCACACCGCATTTTTTTCGATTAATTACCTTCATTGGCTTTTTTCCCAACAATCCCCCCCCCCCCCGACTACGAAGATGGACTTCGGCTGAACTCTTGCGGGGCGATATGTCTTTCTTCGTTCCATGGATATGTTCGGTGGAAAGTTTTTCGGCTTTTGATATTTCTGTGCTCTTCCAAAGCTTGTTTCACTTTTTCTCCTCTTTCCCTTCAACCTTTCTTATATGTATGGGGGGTGGTCGGTCTCTCACCGGGATAAAACAAAAAACTTTGAGGTGATGCAATCTTCTTCGGCCCTTACCTCCTTTCTAGGTTTTGTCTGCGTATTCTGATTTGGGGTGCTTTCACCAGGGCAATTCACAAGTCCCCTCCACTTCGGGGCACGCCTCAGGCCCTACGACGACTCTTTCCGCCCTTGGAATTCCCCCTTGCCCGAGTACCTCTCCCTCTCATACCCTTTCAATGATTGCATTGACCACGGACCCAGTTCCCTGCTGATCATCGTCCGGGGGCTTTATCCCCGCAAGAAGAGGATTTTACCCGATTCTTTTCATCGCACATCCATGCGCACTGGCCCCCCCCACCTTCATTATTGTCTTTCCAAAAATTGACCGGACTAAGGCCATGCTGCTGTCATCCGCCCCCCGTTCGCGATGGCACAGCGGAACCAGCACGCGTGCGTTATGCGCCTCCTGAAGGGTGAAAGCTGAGATTCTTTTCTTTGGTCCTTCTGAGCCCCCCCCCCCCACCGCAGGTTTCGGGGTCAGCTTGCTCGGGGGTGAAGTCTCGCGAAAGGTTTCTTCCCCCCAAACTTTGCGCGTCCATCTGTTTTGTACCCTTTCTTTTCACCGAACTCATCCGGCCCCAAATAGCTCTTTCACCGCCTATCCTTGTTTCAGTGGGTTGGAAATTTTTTTCCCAAGAGATTAATCGTGAGTGGTGGTTAACCGCCCTTCCTTCCCTTACGGTTCAGACCTTTCTAAAATTTATCTTCATCCGGCTTAGAATTATCCTTTTTCCTCTAATCGTGTTGTTGTCGAGCTTCTGGGTCCCTCTCTTCCTTAAACTTAAATCGATAATTACTTTTTATGATCCTTTCCCCTTTCATCATGAAAGGGAAGTAGGCCTCCCACCTAATCACTCTATCCTCTTTCCAACCTGTCTGCAACCGATAGCTGTTTCCTTTCATTAATGCGATGTTAATGATTCCTGGACCTATGTCCCTTTCAAGTCTCTGGTTTCCCCCGTGCGATCGCCCTTCTTTTTTTGTTTTCCCCGAAATTACCCTACAATACAGCTGACACCGATAAACCCCCCCCTGATTTTGGTTCTTGAAACGTATACTCCCCTCTGTTCTTTCTGGCCCTCCCTTTCCCCCTATTCTCTTTTCCTTTTCCTCCTATGGATCCGTTCCTGGTTTCAGGACCCTACCCCCCCCCGGGTTCCTTTTCCTAGTTACGGAACATCCAGACCTTTGGATATCCTTTATTCCATATAAGAACTTCTTTTGCATTATTGACCCCCACCCCCGCCCCCCTTCCTCACAGCAAAGAATCCTTCCAACGCACGTTTGCGGCTCCGGTGCCATTGAATAACGGGTACGGGTCTCAGATCCCGTGCGCTTCTTGCGACTCCCTTTTTTTCCATCGGTCCCCGAACTATCCAGGACGTGACCTCTTTCGTCGTCTTTTCTCCTGCGATTGACCGAAGGGAGGTTTCCTGGGGGATATTTATTACAATTGTTACCCATCCCACCAGTCCTCCTTTTCCCGCCAAACACTCCTTTCTTTGAAAAATGCCGAAGACCTTGTTACTCCGAAATAGTTTTTCTCCCGCTTTAGATCCCCCCCCCCCCCCCATCTCCCCCCCCCCCCGAACCTCAACTAGTCTTGCACCAGAAACCTTTCTCTTTGGATCCTGATCAGAAGAAAATATCCAAGAAAACCCATTCCCCCCCCCCCCCTCTCTACTGTTCTTCATCCCTGTCCTTTTTCATAGGGTCATGACTACATCCTCAGCTTAGATTTTTTTATGTGTGTGTGAAAATTCATTCCTTTCTACGTCTCAACACCAGCACCTTTTCTTTTTATTAATTTCTATTAATATCAAATTTTCTCTTAATATCGCGTCCTGTCCTGTATATATGATCCGAGAAACTACATTTCATACCCTCAGTATTTTCCCCCCCCCTCGATATCCCTTGTTTTTGCAGGGTAATTACTGTTCCGGTCTCTCCGTCGGCCAGTGTCCATTCTTACGTTTGATGGTCCTGTCTCTCACAAATCTTCTTCTCCAATTCCCTCTCCCTGGCATCCTGCCGGCTTCTGACCAGCGCGGCAATCATGCCTCTCGTTTTTTTTTTCCGTTCCCCCACCCTGTCCCAAAAAGTTTCCCGGAGAAGTGACCCCCTAAATCAGATTCACCGGTCCTTTCCCTTCCCTCTAAAACCCCACGACGAAGTTTTTTTAAGGTTCGATCAAGTCCTTCTCCGGGCGTTTCATCTCCCTTAAAAGTGGAGCTACTGTATCTAGCTCACCCAACGGTCCGACCCCTCTCGCCTCCCAGGCTCTCCTCAAATTTCGACTCTTGACAAGACGGATCGTCCTTAAAATCTGGACCCGAAAGACCCCACAAGAGTACATGGGCATTTCCCTCCCCAATACCCCAAAGAACTCCATAACTTGCACCCCGTGACTTGGAGACAGTGTCCTTCCCCAGGAACCTTTTCCCTCCCGAAGCGTTTTGACCTTTATTCCAGCCCCTGGGAGCCTTTTTAGATTTTTCCCCCCTTTCTCTGCTTTTCCCCCCCTCCGGTGGTGGATGTTGAGATCGCTCCCATGAGGCCACCCTCTCGCTTGAGTCCGGGGCGGAAGCCCCCTAAATTTCAAAAAACGCTGCTTTTGGAAGATAAGGTCCTTCACCCCCCTTTCTTTTTTCCTGCAATGTGGGCAGGATTTTTTTTTTTGGGTAGGTCGTGCAAACTGCTTTTTTTCTCTTTCGATGGCCATATTTTTCGACGATCCGAGTCGGTGTCCTCGTCGATCATTTTATATCCTCTTTAGCCGGATCTGCCAGGTATCGTTTTCCCTCTTCTTTGGGCTCTTCGGAGCACAAATTGGCGATTATTCATTACGTTTCCCCTTTCATTCGACAGGCTTCTGAGGAAATAGCGTATATCTCCAAAGCCGTGAACGGAAATTGAATTCACGCCTTTTCCTTCTTCTTTGCACTTCTCCTCCCCCTCCCACAATTTGGTCCCTTTGGTTTGGGAGGTTCCGAAGGCATGTAGCCCTCAGTGCCCGCCGATGTCCCTTCCTTCCCTCCCACGCCCTTGGTACATTTTGGCTCCGTCAGGCCATGCGTAAAAGACAACTCCCAAGGAGAAATGGTCCGACGCGGGTGTCCTCCTCCCACTCCCAGGTTAACTCATATTCCCCCCGGTATGTAAACAATCTTCCGTGAGGGAGAAATTAATCGGTCGGGTTTATGGCCTTAGGGAGATGTGGCCATTTCTCTCCACAACGGTAGATCAGGAGAAGACAAGACCGGTATATTAATAAGCCGGATTCCCAATACGCCTTGTGCTTTCTTTTTTAGTCCTAAACCCCATAAAGCCAAGAGTCCCTTTGAGGTCCCCTCTTTCAAAGAGGCAATGAGATGAGGATCATAAAGGCTTGCCTTTTCTTGTTTTCGGCTTTTTACTTTCCTGTTTCCCAATAATCTTGTTTTTATAATTTCCCCCCCCAGCTACGCTTTTCTCTATGAATTTTGTGGTCCCTGGATCTGTGGGTTTTTTTGTCCTTCTATAGCCCCCCCCCCCCTATTTAGTTGAGGAAAGTTCCTCCTCTCTTCCACCCCATAATTGGTAAAGTCGCGACTTGTTGGCCCTTTGTTTCTGATGGTGGGGACCATTTTTCATAATTCCCAATTCCCCCCTACCCGCGTTCCTCAGGCTCAGAATCGAATCACTCTTTCAAACCCGTCCCTTGGACTCAGACCTAAAGGTGTTCTAGTCCCTTATTTTCCCTCTTTCCAACTTCTGCCCCTCTGAGGTTTGACCACGGTACGTACCCTTTAGATTTCTTGCCTTCTGGCTAGCCCGCACCCGAGGCGTTTCCACGGAGAGTTTCCTTATAAATCAATGGGCCCCCTTGCAGAGATGCTGTTGCCATATTGCTGTCCCCCTCTTTCCGAGACCCCATGAGGGCTTCCGATTTCATAACCGTTAGGGTTTGTCTTTCCACCCCAGCACGTCCGTTATGCGAGGGAGGCATAATGAAGGGAAGTGAGAAGGAGGTGGTTAAGGCCCTTTCTCCCCTTCGATCCTTCTTTTTTATCCCGACCCCTTGGTTTTATAGTTGGGTCAGCGTGCGGTGATGGTTCAGTCGACTCTAACATTTTCTCAAAAAAGTTAGGCTCGCCCGGGTTTCCCCTTCCATCCCAACGCTTTCTTACGCGTCTCAACGATCACTTGTGCGAAGTTTGTAGTTCCATTGAATCCATTACTCGTAGGGGGTCACCTCTTTCCTCCCTGAACTTTTCTTATTCATCACCCTACTATCTCTTCTGGCGGAAAAGGTAATTTTCGATACGGGATACCAGCCTCCTCCTCTCTTTTACTCTCCCCTTTGTGGGTGACTCTGCTTTCTTCTAAAGGATTCCTCATGTCTCCCCTCTTAGGATTTGCTGAAGATTACTTTAATTTTTTCACTGCATAAGTTAGCGGAAGTTACCACCTACTCAGTGTAATTCTCCTTTTCAATGTCCTCCCCATTTACCCCTTTCTCGAGTTCTCGCAGATTTTGCTGTCTTCGGCTTTACCTATGTCGTTCCTGGTGGTCCAATTGACGATGCGATCCTCCAATCCCTTTTTCTCGACATCCTCTCCCGACCCAGCTGACCCCCTAACCCCCAAGGCTTTTGGTTTTCGTCTTCCACGGTCGATCACCCACTACTGGCTGTCCGGCGCCCGTCTCCCCACGCCTGCCCATGGGCTTCCCTATATTTCCTCCCCCTCTCACCTTTTTCTTTCCCCTTTTTGCAAATCCCCTTGGGGGCCTCGTATTTCCCCACCCCCCACTTTTTGGCTGGATATCCTTATCTAGCTATAGCTTGCAGCTCTTTAATGCATTTCCCAGCTACAGGGAGACCTTTATGAAAGTTTGTAACGAATCCTTTAAAAAACAAATTCCCCGCCTCTTATGCGGGCCTTCACAAGGGTCCGACTCCGTTTTTCCTGTCCTTGGCCTCATCTTTAGTGGGGATTGATCTTTACATCGGGAAGATGACTCGAACCCTGTATTTCATGAGTACAGGAGGCGTGGTTTGCCAGCTTTCTTCCTTCTCTTTCCTGACTTTTCTTTTCTTTATTCCATTTTCCCCCCCGCCGAAGACCTTCAGCCCATTTCCAACCGTCCATTACCATCTGAAAATAGTCGGGACTAGATACGTTGCCATCAACGGAAATTTTTTTATTTCCCGCGGTCCCCCAACCCCAGTGATCCCGTAACGAATTTTTAGGAAAACCTCTTAGCTTTCAAAGTGAAACCCCCTTGGGCGACCAGTCAGAAAACCCCACCAAAACAAAGCAATAATAATGGACTACCCCCCCTCCGCAATTCGCCGCTTTCACCACTTGCGCTCATTTTACACCGATTAGTATTTGTCTTTTTTTTCTTGTCCTTCAGGACTAAACCTAGAAGGCGCATCTATTAACCATACCTTCTTTCTTTCTCTTCCTCATAAGATGGTTAACATTGGTCCTGTCCCCTATTAAAAAGAGCCTTTCCCTACCAGCCCTTGCCAGCTTTGAGAAGATTAAGGATAAGTCGCTTTGTATCCTTAGTAGCCAGAGCCAATCTTATCATTTGGTCTGTCCCGGCCGGAGGCCCTCGAAATCTAAACGACTGATTTTTTTGAATGGGGTTGTCAGCCCCTCTACTTTTCTATCATGCAGGTCTAAGCACCCACAACATATGTCCAAACAGTGGCACCAGCAGCCATGCCAAGGACCGGGCATTCCACTTTCCGCTGCCCGGTCTAAAGATATTACCTCTTATGGCGAAGACGTCAGAAATGCAACGGATCTGCGGGCTTCCCCCCCCAAATTCATGGAAGAAGCTGTCAACCTTTTACAAGAAGTCCCCGATACTGTCGGGTCCCCTTTTGATAAACATCTCCCATTGAGGCAGAGGACCCACCGGCGACCAATATGGCCACACCCTTCCCGCAGTACTGGAACAGAACCCCCAAACCAATCAAAAACGATCAGCCTTCCCCCCTGCAGCGATCTTACACAGAAATTGTCTTACCCCCGCTCAGGACCATCAGCGTTCTGGGTACAACGTTAGGTCTTCCCCAGCCCTGGAGACTACAGCGATTAGCATGGAAAACCCTTATTTGATCTTCTTCCTTTCCTAGAGGTGAGATTATGTTTTCGTTTCCCCACCTTTCCCTTAGGGAGTCCTCTTTGCCCTTTCAAAAAACTCGCGGATGGTCTGGAAGATACCACTTTAAGGACAATGGTGGTCCACGTCACGGGTGCCCTTTGTTTGTTTACCAGGCCGATTTCCTGGTGCACCATGGAAGGCTCTCAGATTTTTTGCCTATCCGGTCGGTTTTCCCGGGCTTCCTAATTTGATAATTCGTGGTAGACGGATTTTGAAAGAAAAGGGACGGGTTTTCTTCTTTTCTTCCTTAGCTCTTTTCTCTAAAAATTCCATTTACCGAAAGTCATACAGTTTACGAAAAGGACCTTCTTCGTCCATAGAGTATCTTACAAGCGCTTGCACCATAGAATTGAATGCCTTCATTTTCCTCTTCCCATTTATGCCCTTCTTTCCCTCACTTGTGGGGTTCCCCCGGTCCCCTTTAGTGTCTCTCTGAAAATTTAAGCCGGCCCCGGCCTGGCCCCCATTTTTTCTCGTTCCGATTATTTCCGACGACTCCACCATTTATAAGATTGAATGGTCGACGCGGTGACGGAAGACTCTTATTACCCCCCCCCCCCACCCCCCCCCTGCTGACCATGGCCCAAAGGTCTGTAAAATCTGCAAAGTGATTTTTTAAGAGCGGAGGGTTTATGGAAATGGCGGTTCGCTTCACCCTGGAAACCCTCTATCTGAAGAATCCCCAAGTACTTCCTTTTCATCAGAATAATAAATAATCCTGATAGGGGTGTTCTTTTTGAGCCATTCTTTGCTACACCAATAATATAAAGATGGTAACCCATCCCTCCCGATGGTTTAACCAAGAGGCGATGAGCTGAGGAGGCACTCCAGGATTATGCCGGTTGAATTTTGGGTTGGGCTCCAGGTCTGATGGATCCAAAGATACTTTTCATGTGGCTCGTTTTTTCCCTGTTCCTGATCTTTCGAGGTGTTTTCTTTTTTCAAGAGTTATTAAAAAAAAAATATTTCCGGGTGAAAGTATATCCTTCGTCTTTTCAACCATTTTCTTAGGCTTTCTCTTTTTCTGGGGGGATGTGGTCACCCTAATCAAGGAGACCAAGGTGTAACCCTACCTTGGCCCTTGAAGGATCAGCATCGACGACTCTTTCCCCCTTCCTTTCGAGATACTGTGTTCGCTTTTTTACCTTCATTCCCAACTAGGACTTACCTTCCCTGCTTGACTGGACTCCCCGGTACCCCCAGACCCCCATTGATCATCGTAACACGGGCTTACCAAGAAGATGGCGTTTTACCCCTCTATTTACTCTTACACCTCCCGCCTTCCATATTCCAATAACTGTCACCGATTATATGATATATCAGGCCATGCTGTGGTTCCTATAAGATGCACAACGTTATGGATTTTTTCGGAAAAAAGCACAGGTTATTTTATTCCCTCTTTCCAAGCACTCTCCTTTGGGGTTCCAGAACGGGACATTCTTAAGTCTCTACCCCAAAAGCCGTTTTTTTCTTATCGGGGTCAGGCTGGACTGGTGGGGAAGTCGGAGAACCTTTTACGGTTTTTCGCATTTGGTCACGCTGAATGGACCTTAAAATGTAAATCATGCAAACCTCAGACGCTTCCCCCGCTATCCTTGGTGCGACTATTACATGTGAACCATACCCGCGTTTTCTGGTGGGAATCCTAAACTTCCGGTTGACAGCGGCTTTATCAAGCCTATAGATTTCAGGAGTAACTTACGTTCAGATCGTTCCCAGTGAAGCGAGAGCATTCTTTGGGCCCGTCTCTGACAATGACCATTTTAGCAGGCCAGAGATCTTCTTTGCTGACTAGATGTCCACACTTACATGCGGAAGTTATCATTTTCCCCACTACTCTTTAACCATGTAATACCACCCCTCCTGGATAGCGTTTTTTGCTTGATTTGAAGCGCTTTTTTGGTGCCTGAGTAAGGCTCCCCTGTCGGTCAAAGTTCCTTACACCCTTCCCTTATTCCGCGCGCATGTTCTGCGACTTCCCCCCAAGTCATTCCGGCTGACCCCCCAATGCTTTGTTTTTTTTCCGAGCCACGTCCGCTCACCTCCTGGCTGGACCTTCTGCCGTAACCCGCCGGCTCAGGGTCCCTTCGGTTTTCCCCCGCAAACGCAACGTTTTCCGACTTTCACTCGGAGGTGCATCTGCCTTTTTTTTTTTTTTTTTTTTTTTTTTTCTTTTTTTTTTTTTTCTTTTCCCCCACAGGGATCTAATCTCGAATATAGACTCTTTTTGCAGTTCATTATTTGACAATATGGAAAAGCATAATTCCCCTGCGACAGGATTATACTATTTCCAATACCCCCTCTTCGTGGTTTTGGTTTCGATGACTCATTTTGTGTACGTGGTCAAGATCCCTAAGCTCGCTTCGGGCTAGCATAGGTGTGATATTGACATCGGGAAACTGGACTAGAAAACCTTATTTCTGCGGCCTTGGTTGAAAGATTTCTTTTTTTCGGAGGCCTGCTTTAGGTTTTTCTGCGTTTATGCTTAAAATTGTTCCCAGAACACCCCAAGCAGAAGACCCATTTCTCCCCCCCTTCTTTTCGACCTTTACCATTTTGTCAAAATATGAAGCCTGATTTCCTTTCCCTACATTAGGGGTTTTATAAAAGGGTACCCAAGAACACCCCAAATCCAGATCGCCTCCCGCCCCATTAGTATCCGCCAAAGGAACACCTTTTCGCCACCAGGAACCCAACCTCCCCCCCAAAGTTCCCTGGCTTGAACTTCAGTTTTTTTTTTTTTGCCCGCTTCCACGGGGAGGAGACTCATTTTCCCCTAGCATTTGCTGGCGTCGTTTTTTTCTAAGTCTCACCCCAAGCAGCTAAGGGTATTACTTAATTTTTATTAAGACGTTGTCTTTCTTCTTTGACGAGGTTCGTATCTCTTGATTCACCGTCTTCCAGAACCCTACCGCTTTCCCTCCACTTTTAGATGGTTCAAATACCTTTGTTTTCTGAGCACCTGTCCTTCTTGTCTTTTCTTCCCTCCTCCCACTTCTCCTTTTTTTCTTTTTCCATCTGTCCCGGCCTCCTTTGAAGAGGTAGCAGGAAAAAGACCGCGGCCGGATTGGACTGAGTTTACTGCTCGTAATATTCCACCACCCCCAAAAATTTTTGTTCACTCTCGCAACTGGCCCCTTTCAACATGCCATGATTTTTTTTTTTGATTTGAAAGATATACTATTTCCTCCGCTTGCCTCCGGACCATTATGTCCCCTCCCCCATAGCTCTCATTCTGAACGAGCTGCAACACGGCCCCTAAAACGAAGACCCCTCCTTCCTTTTCCCAATCCATTCTACTGATACCCCTTATCGGACTTCACCAAACGGATAGTCGAAAAATATAAAAAAAATCGAGCCCGTCCCTTGCGGCCCCTTTCCTACCCCTCCCCCCCAAATCCCGCTTTTTTACCACCACCTGCCCCAGGGCACTTTTCTTCTTTACCAGCCAGTGTCCGTAAAAGGAAACTTTTTTCCTTGACAATCGCAGTTTTTTTGGAAATTTATGGCTTCCATCCGCGTTTTTTTTTTTCCCCAACCTCCTCCTTCCTTTACGTGTTTAGGAGTATCTTCTTTTACCCCTTGCCTACCATCGCGTTCTCCAGGGGTGGAAGCCATAAGTTCCCCGATGGAGGATGGTATGGAAGCCCATTTCCTTTTTACTGGTCGTGCTCCCTCCTGGGGTCTTTTCTCGCTTTTTGTCGGGAGTTGTCTTTGGCTGTTTCGATGTGGCCTTTTTTTTTCTTCCCCTGATTTCAGGTAGGTGCGAGTCGATCATTTTATATTCTGGTAGCCGATTCGGGGCTTCACCAGGGCCTTTACTTTTGTTTCATAGTTTTGAGCTCCCCGCGGTATAATACCCGGCGATCTAATTTAGAACCACGTGGAAGTATTCTTACAAAGAGTATATCGAGTTGAAAATCACTTCAATTGAATGCCCTGCCTTGATGTCTCTCAATTTAAACTTTCTTTTTGGTGCTTCGGGCATGATATCTCGTGCCCTGCCCTCTCTTTCAAACCCACCCCAGTCCCCCGGAAGAACTGCTTTTCTGCTTTCCCTGCTTTTCTCCGCCTCCCGCCCGAACACAAAAATTGGGAAGATGTATTCCTTTCCGGACCTTTCAGATTATCCCCGTCACCTTTCAAAATGTAAAAATTGCCAGGGAGGGGGGGAAAGGACTTGTTTATGTAGAGGGCTTTTTTTTCCTTCTTTTTTTTTTTTTATCCCTTCCCACACCAGCGGATAGAAGAAGACCACCAGCCTCCTCCTGGCCTTATATTTTTCTTTTTCCCCTTCAACGTGCAAGTTCACAACAACATACAAATACTATCCCTCTTTCGTTAGCGCTTCAGGTTTCAACGTCTTTTTTTTTTGTTTTTGATTGTTTTGTTGTTTTTCTTATTTTTTTTTTTTTGCTTTTTTGTTTTGTCATTGTTGAGTGTTTATGCTGTGTGGGGTTTCAGCTTGTACATCGACTGACCTCCCCGCCCTTTTTTACTCCTTTTTTGGCCGCCGGACCGACCCCTCGGTCTCCCCTCCCAACAAAATCTTCCGTTGTTAGCTATCTAGGACCTATTTCTCCCCCCTCCTTTCCACCTTTTGTTTTATGTTTTTTTTTTTTTTTTTTGCATGACCCCCCCCTTGCTGGGCCCGCCCCCGTTTTCACCCCCCCCCCCCCCCCACACCTGGGAAGTAACTCCACACGCGCAAACCTCCTTCTCGGACGCCAGGAACTGACGCCCTTCTCCTGAAGCATTTTTCCTCCTTTTTCCGTGTTCCCAAGAGGCCCGAATCGCCCCTTTTCGGGAACCACGGACAGTTTAACCGGACTCCTCAGTCACCCAGGTTTTCCGCCCGCGTTTTTTCCTTTTCAAGGATTTATCCATCCATTCCCCCTGGCCTATCCCATTATTGTCAATCTTTTTTTCCGATGCTACTTTCCCTCTATAAAGGATCCAGGCAATGATGATGGTTCCCGAGCCTCCTTTTCAAGTCTTTTGCGATGCCTTCAAGCCCGATTTCGGACAGGTCCAGCCATTTGTATCGATTACGTGGGACCCAAAAAAGTGTTTTTATCGGGGTCAGGTGGGTTCTGTGCTTACAGTTCAACCCTTGCTTGATCAGCACCCTCTTCCACCCCCCGGCCCAGCTTTACGACATATGTTAAAGCCCTATCAGTGCCAAATCTTAACCGTTTTTCCCCCCCCCCCCACCCCTGTGCTTTTTTATTACTTTCTTGTCCTAGATCACAGCGGATTTTCTTTTTTCCCCGAGAATTCCTGCATCAAAGGGGACAGCTCAAGCCAAGCCTCTCCTTTTTCAACCCCCTCTCAGGATCCCAGA
>Ga0179593_1471681_pt1 | contig 12538 bp, 14 predicted proteins | sample CZODoug2_1_08_16_FD_185931 | JGI IMG/M metagenome (GOLD analysis project Ga0179593, IMG submission 185931) | Vadose zone soil fungal communities from Angelo Coast Range Reserve, California, USA - CZODoug2_1_08_16fungal (PacBio error correction) | ecosystem: Environmental > Terrestrial > Soil >... | reverse complement strand
TTGGACCGTGACTCTTGCGGGATGTCACCTGGCCTCCTTTTTGCTTCCCCGCTTGTCTTTTTTGACTGCCAAAGAACTGCCACTGCCCTTTTTCTTAGTTTTCCCTGCTTGCCCCCCCAAAAACCCCGGTTTCCCCCAATGGTGGGAATTCTTTTTTTGACCACCTGTTTCGTAGCCGTTTTTCCCTTGGTTTCCCCTGTTTCCCCGTTGAACTTGTGAGCGTTCCCCCCCATGCGTTTTTACCTGCTTATGCTCAAAACCCGAGCTCCTCTTTTTGTTTGGTCTCGGAAACAAACATCCCCCCCTTTGACGATGTGGTACCGGATTCGTGCCGGGCCCCAGTTCGTTCTTGTCCCCCCCTCTTTTCGCTCCTCCCTCCCCCTTTCCGTCTTGCCCCCCAAGCCAAGTTTTTCCGGGCGGCGGTTGAAAGTCCCGTCAGGGATTTTTTTGATCCCGGCTCTTTCCTCTGTAAAAAGCCATCCTCACCCGGTACTTCCTTTCCCGTCTCTCACTCCTTTTTGTTCCTAGCTGACCTTCCGAATTTTCGCAGCTTGTTTTTTTTTGTTCGCATGATATCCAGTTTCTTTCCCCGGCGTTGATTTACAGCTGCCCCGGGTACAGCCCCCGGACTAGAAATTCCACTGCAGACGTCCCCAGTGGTAATTCTTCATACGTCCTTTCATTTTTCCCCCCCCACTTTGGACTCCCCTTTTCTTCTCCATTCCCGGCTGAAGACTTCATTCCCGCCTGCCTTGCGGCTATTGGTGAAACCCCCTTTGCCTGAACTCACGCCCCTGGCCAATCCATTCGAGGGCTTTTTTTTGTCCTATCCCTGAGGGGCCACTTTTTATTGTTTCCCCCGTTTTTTTCTCCCCTCCCTTTTGGACCATGGTTCGACGAGATTCTCAGCTTCCCCTTCTTGAGAACAGCGCCTTTTGTAATCAACCGTTGTTTTTTTGTCCTTTTTCTGTGTCCTTCGATGATCGGACTCATTTTTAAAGTTCACAAGCTGTGTTTTGATTTCTACCCCAGACCACTTGTGGTTTTTTTTTTCTTTCACCCGTGGTCCCCCCCCCCCTTTTGAATTTGCCCTGCGTAGCTTACGTTGGTTGAGTCCGCGCTGCGGTTAAATCGGTTTGATTTTCACAGCAGCCTGGCCCCCCTCGTGTTTTCTGTACAGTCGGTTTTTCCCCGAGGAATCGTCATTTCCGTGTGTTTGCTCTTCAAGTTTTCTTGCGAAGCAGTTCTCCCCTTTTAGAGTTTCGTCCCTATCCCCCTTTCTGGGTCCCTGTCTCTCTAATGATTGTGGCCCCCACCACTCCTCACTACCTTTACGACAGCTGGTTACCTTGTTTTGTTACCTTCTTTCCTGAGACAGGCACTCGTCCCCCCGAGTCCTTTTTCACCCTTCTATTCGGTAACTTATTTCCCCACTGTCGGTCGCAACCAGAAGTATTGGCTTTCAATTGTGCGTCCCCCTCGGTTTTTGCGAGAATCCCCCCTTATTCGAGTGTTGAGAAAAATCATCTTCTGATCCCCAGTGCTCCCCCTTAGTATCACCCCCGAAGAGCATTCCCCCCCTGTCTGCAACCCCTTTTTGTTCCCTTTTTATATTTGCCAACCAGTTGTTTCCGGTTGCCATTCGCTTTTTGACCCCCCTCAATTCGCCCCGCGTCGGTTGCGCGGCCCCCAAACCATGGAAGTCCGTTCTACCTTTCCAGTTGCGCCAGACGTTGTTTCTTCGAATCGGAACTTTTATCCTTTTCCCGGCGCTTCGGCTCTTTGCCTTTATCCTCCCTTTTCTCCCTTTTGTTATCCCGGGTGTCAGAATCTTTACTTGTACTCGAAATTCCCCTTTTTTCCTATTCCTTTGTTCCAGGACGGTTTCTTTCTTTATCACGTAAGGCATGTGGTTTTCCCCCCCTGTGTTTTAGACGGCACTTGTTCCTTTTCAGATAGTTTCACATGACCCCATCCTACCCTTCCCTGCCCAGATCAAGTAGTGCCCCCCAACCCTCTGCCGCGTTTTGGAGTTTACAGGAAAAAAGACGATTCTCATCCCTATGCTTTGGAAGAAAGGACCCTTCCCAAGAAATTTTCCCCCCGCGGGAGAGCTTTTTTCGAATTCCATCAGTTGGCTTTTGTATTTTTCATCACTAGCGGTTTTGCTATGGATCCAACTTTAGTGTCCCTACTCTTCTTTTTCCTTACGAAAAGCTGGACCTGGATCTATCTTGAGCTGTTTTCCTTTTAATCTCCTTCTTGCGATCTGACCTTCGTCCTTTCTTTTAAAAGGTGCCCTATTGCTTCCGCTCCAAGCCTTCGGACACTTTTTTTCCTGGCTGGCCCTTCGCCTTCTACGTTCCCTTTCGTACTTTTTGTAGTTCACCCCTGAGACAGGTTTTGCCAGTTCATTTCCCTTCTCGAATCCCGTACCCCCGTCGTCTTTTTTTTTTTCCGATTCGGAGCTACCTTCGTTTCCCTTTTATGCGCGCACCCCCCCCATTTTTTTCTTGTTCTCGTTTTTCCCCATGATTGGGTTAGCTTCCTTTTTTCGGGATACTTCGCGAGGTTGATTTTTCCGCAGGGGTTGCCTGATCACCTTTTTCGACCCACCCTTTGGTGCAGTATTTCCTCTTCCGAGGGACCCCTGAAAAAAATTTTTTGTTAGTAGTCCTTTTTTGCATCTTTCACCCGAATTCTCATCCCTAGGGCCTCCTGAATAGGTTTACGGCAACTTTGTCTCTTCCTAAATATCACCTGCCGATTTTTTCCCCGGTATCCGGACTCCCCCCCTCCAGCATTGACCCCATTGCCCGTTTTTTTTTTTGCCTTTTGAAGTTTAACTGTCAAAAATCCGTCTTTCCTCATTAGGCAACAGATTGCTGGCGTCTTTTTTTTTCAACTCCCGTCTTTACTTGTTTTTTTTACCACTATTTCTGTGTATCAGATTTCTCCCCTGCTCCCCCCGCTGTAAGCTGTCTTCCGCTCGAATTCCGCGCACCCGGTTCCTCTCTAGTTTCCTTTTCAAATCCCCATTTGTGCCCCTTCGTCTTTCCCACAACGTATTTGATGACTTGCCTTACTCCTTTTCCGCCCCACTGTGCTTTTTTTTCGACACGCCCCGTGCTTTATTCCTCCTTTCCCTGTGGAAGGTGCCCCAGTTTTAAATCTGGGCCTTTTTCCTATTTTCCAATCCCCCCACCCGTCTTTGTGTGAGAACTCTTTTTTTTTCAGGAAATTGCACCCGTAGAATTACCCTTCCATACCCCCCCCCCGTTATTCCCCCTTGCGTTTTCGGTCTTTTTTTTTTCCGAATCTTCCGCTTTCCCCCCATCTGTCCTTGTTGGTTGGGGACCGGCATTTGTTGAACCTTTATGTTGCGTTTTTCCCTAGACCCCCCTTCCCCTTGCTTTTTTGACTACCACGCTCTATAAGTCGTGTGGCCCGTGTTGTCCAACAAAAGTTAATTTCCCCCCCTAATCACTTGTTCGTCTGAGCACAGCGCTTCGCTGCATTTTTTTCGGTTCCCCAGGTGGACTCACCTTATGGCCAGTAGGGATGCGGTATGGCGGCCAGTTTTTTTTTCTGACCGGAGATTTACCTCCCCCGTCCGGCCCTTGAAGGGTGGCTTATCGCACTGTTTTTTGTTTTCTCCTCTGCTGACCGCCTCTGGCTTTTTAATTTTCGTTTATTTTTGTCTCGGGAAATTGAACACCCCGGCCTTTCTTTGTTCGCCTCTGGAGACAATATTTTTTTTGTTGCTTTTTTCCTTAAGATTTTTCCAGAGGTCTTGGTGATTGTTACTTCCCCCTAACCCCCCGCCCCGAAGGGCCCGTTTCCGGTCACGGTTTCTAGTTTGCTTAGGTTTGCACTTTTTTTTGTTGCCCCTGTTATTTTCTCTCCTCGGGGATTTCGATGCCTGTTCATTCCCTCGTCCCCAAACGGGTTGGAAGCCTTTGTTGGGGACAGTAAGCTCCAATATCTAGTTTTTTTTACGCCCCCCCCGAAGGCAGTTTGGTTTCCAAGTGTCGCTTCCGTGTTTTACAGCCCAGGCGCTTAACTTTTTCTCACAAAACAGCACCAGTTTTTTTGGTCCCCAGTGTTTGGCAAAATCAGGCCTACCTAGTTTTTTTTCAAGATCAGACCCGGGTTGTCCGAAGTTTTTTTTTTTTATGTTCTGTTCCGGGTAAATACCACCCTGAGCCTTACCTGTTATCTCCTCTTTCTTAGTGTTGTTTTGTTGTTTCGGATTTTGCCTAGCCATTCCCCCAGTAAGCGAAATTCTGGATTTTCTTGTGTTTTTTTCATTACAAGGGTCATGCTTTTGTCTATTCGTCCGGATCATTAACTTGATGATTTATGGCACGCAAACCATTTGCCGGTCCCAACCAACTGGCCCAGTTTTTTCCTTTAAGGATGCCCCCCCCCCCCTACTTATTCCGTAAGCCGCCTGCTTGTTGAGTTACCCCCCTCCGGAATTGCGCCCCCACGTACCCACACTTTTTGGATCGATTCGAGATCCCCAAGAGGGCTCTGGAGATTTTTTTTGTGAGGATTTTTTGGACCATTTACCTGTTTAAACCCCCCCCCCCCCCTTCTCCATTTACCTAATTTGGGATTCCCCGGCCGTTGTCCTTTTTTCGCTTGGGCGGCCAGGCATCGTCAGGTCTCCAGTCCCCCCCGTCCGGGCTGGGGAACCGGGCTTCAAAATTTTGGGCCCTGTCTTTTTTTTTCTGGGGAGTAGGGCAGTTTCCGTTATGGAAAAGCCACGCACCCCAGCCGAAACGGATTTTTGCCTGAAACCGCTTCTCAACCACCTAACCGCTTTCTTGGTTTTTCCGTTTTCTTCCCCGTATGCGTCCATTCGTGCTCGCGAGGGTAGACATTACCAGGGTCCCCCCGGCCGTCTTTCTTTTACATTTTTTTTTTTCCCCCCCCTTGTTGTGTTGTTTTTTTTTTTTTCGTTTTCTGAGTTTTCCCGTTTTTTTTAATTCACATTTTTTTTTACTGGGTGGATTAGTTTTTTTTTTTTTTTTATTTTTTTTTTTAAAAGCGTTTTTTTCTCGGCGGGAGTTGCGTTAAATTTCCGTAATTCTTCTTCCCACTTTCAGCCGCTCCAGTGGTACTTGTGCCCACGAATCCGTGATTATTTTCCCCCAACCTTTTTGTGGACTTTTGCTTATAGCCCTTGGGGTCCCCTGTTGACTCTGGTCTTTAATTCTGTGCGGCGGTATTTTGTAGGTTTTTGAATCCCTCCAGCATAAGAGTGGGTGCTTCTGGGACGCCCGCGTTGGCCCCCCCCCTTCCTTAGCTGGGAATGGTTTTTCACGCGCATTGTTCCCCCCCAGGCGTCCGCGATTGTCGTCCCTTGCCGAGTTTTCCCGACTGGTTGTACAAAAAGGTGTTCTTTGTCTTGTAAAGGTCTGGCTTTCCCCTTGAACAAATCATTAAAATCACCCTCGGGTTTTTTTTTTCTCGACCCCGAGACCCTTTTGCTTGTTTTCCGTTCCCTTATGTTTTTTAACCCCCCCGTAGTTGCATTAAAGGCCCCTTATCTTCCGTTTTTTTTTTCAGCGCTTTCCTTTTGCTAATCCTTCACATCCTCTGCCCGCTTTCGTGTCACCGACGTCCACATTATTTTTTGGAACATCTGTATTAGCCCTTTGTTTTTTCTTTTATTTTTGACTATACCTTTCGCTTACTATCCTAGTCTAGTTGGTGGGTTTTTCTTCAGCCTAGCACGAAATAGTGTGGGCTGCTCCCAGTTTTCGAGATAACGTACCCCCTTCCCCCTTTTTTTTGACCCCTCCATTAGGGCCGGATTTGGTTGAAACCCCCCGTGTAGTCCTCGACTTGAGTTACTTACCCCCTTTAGGCTATTCCCCCAAGTCCCCTTTCCCCCACTCGCTGCCTAGGTCCCGGTACGGTCCCTTTTTTTCATGATTCAGGGCAAGTTCCTCTTTTTTTGAATCCTGGCGCCGCCTTCGGGACTCGTTCCTTCTTTTTTTCCTGGCGCCCCCGTCCCAAATCTTCCCGGGGGCGGGCGTCTGCAACACCCGGGTCCCCGCGCTTTGACCCAGACGATTTGTTCAGCGGTCCCCGGCCCCCGGATTTGCTTCCCCTCTGTCCGATTTCAGGTACCTGCTTGGGGTTGGCTCGGCTCCCCCCATATTTGTTGTGATGCCTTACCCGTTTAAGCGGGGACTGTTGTGCCGCGCTGCGGAACTGACGGTAGTTTCAGCGCTTTCTTCTTGGTTAGTTCCCCCCCGATTAAGTTGGGTGGGTTTTTTTTCACTTGCCTGGCACTTTATATTCAGTTCTATTTTGAAGTCCACCAGCCTCCAGGCTCCTCCCACTGTGCCGTAATGTTTTGTGTTGACCTGAAGCAGTTCTTCGAGGGGCCCGTAGTCCACCAATTCTCCTTCATCGTTCACTTGTTGTGCGTTCAACCAAAACTCACTGCCGATCTAAGGACCTGGCCCAAGTCTTGTCTCTTTTTTTTAATGACCCCTTTTTTTTCCCCCCCAATGTTTGACACATCTTTTTTCCGATTTGGGACCCCCTCCCACGGCAAAAGTGCAGCCTTTTCCATCCATTTGTTGTTTTACTTTTTCTGATGGCACTACGATGTGTTCCCCCATGGCTGGCTCCCCCACCCCCCAATCGCGCTTCCCCCCCCTACTCTTTTCGTCTTTCCCCAACAAGGCAGAGTGCTTTTGTCCCACTCGCTCTCTTTTTCTGATTTGTCACTCCCAAGGGTGATATGAAAGGTCTTCCTTCTGTCAGGGTTTCCCTCGAAGTCCCCGGTCCAGCCAGTCCAACCCTTGCTTGCCCTTCGGTGCCTCATAAGGCCGGAGATCTGTCAGGCCGGCGTTTCACTTCCTTACCATTTTGAGCCTTACGCCCGAGCACCCAAGTGTGTTTTTTTTTACTCCCCCCACCGTCTACCCCGGTTTTCGTCGATCCCTTCATGGTCTGAGGACCCTAATACCACAATTTTTTTTTTTTTGAGGCTTCCGCAAACTTTTCGGGGGCATTTTTTATGAAACTTCGGCGTTTTTCTCTTGTTTGGCTAGGGGCCCCCCCCCTTCCGTGTTGCTTTTTTTTTGGCCCGCCCCCCCCATGGTCCTTTTTTTTGAGCTTGTCGGTTGTTTGACTCCGCGACCCTTTTTGTTTTTTTTTCCGTGACCCAGTGTTCGCCACTTCCCTTTTTTGATGCACTCGGGCCTGTGGACTTTTTTCCCGACTTTATCCTTATTCCCCCATTTTATCAATTCTGCCGGTTGACCTATCTTTTCCTTGTTTTTACTTGTATTACATGGCCTGCAGACTTTGACAAAGGTACTTCTTTTTCCAGTGCTGCGTTTTTTGGTTCAAAGACTTTTTTGGACCCCTCTTCCCTTATTCGTCCAGTTTCATGTTTAGGAGTTCTGGGCGTATTTCCGCAGGTGTTATTCTTGCCACTCTTATTTTTTGCTGCTTCCTCTACGCGCAAGCTTGGTAAATCTGTTCGGTACATTGTGGCACTCACCCGGTTTCCTCCCCGCCTCAATACCGGGCCGTAATTTTTGATACTCTTGGGTACTTCTGACTGTATTCCGATGCCGATTGCACCTTGTCTCTTTTTTCGAACACCACCTAATCTACGATTCACTCACCGTGTTTTTTCACGTTACCCTTTTTTTTCGCGTATCGGTGTTGTTTACCCCCCAGTAGGTTTACACAGCTTTTTTTTTAGGATCCGGCCGCCTCCCCACTCCCTACACCCTGACATTTTTGATTACACCGGCTTTGCTTGTGTGCTTGGCTTGAACTCCTCTAATCGTTTTTTTTTTCTGCCACCATGGGACCCAATGTTCCCATGCGTCCCCGATATTCGCAAGCCTCGGCACTTCAATCCCACCCAGGCTTCTTTGTTCTGTTTGAGTTGACTTCCTTTTTTTCTTTTTAAAATTGTAAAGTCCCCCATTTCGCCCTGCGGTTTTGGGGAAGGAGGGCCATTTTTCTCATCCGGGATTTTCCCCCAATGTCAATCAGTCCTGGACGTAACCTTGTAGCTTCTTCCCTGTCAGTTATGAGGCGGCATTACCCTGTCCTGCACCATTTTTCTGCCCGCCTTTATACCCATTTTTTTTTTTTTTTTTTTTTCAGCCCGTCCCCATCTGGCCGCCACCTCTGACTTTTTTCGTTATTTTCAAACCAACCGTTCTTGCGCCTTCCCCTTGAGGACCCGGTGCTTGTCTTTCCCCCCTTTTCTGAATATAGGGTGCTCGAGTCGCGCCCCCTGCCTTTTGAAGAATTTTGGGACAGGCACGTGCACCGGGGCTTGCGTCTTTGACGGAGTGTTCAATTTGACTTTTTTTTGGACCCTCTGCCCGGGTGTTCCCCACTTGCGATGAAGTGAATCCGCACCTTCGTTTTCACCTTCAAATTTCCCCGCACCATTTTTAATCGTTTTTCAACTCTCACCCATACTCCCCTTTTCGTTTAGCCGGACTGACTTGCGTTGTTGTTGTCCATTTGCATGTTTCCGGTTGTCTTGACCCATGGAAGAAAACTGTTTTCTTATTCCACTGACCCTCTTTTACCCAGTTTTTTTGACTCGCTTTTCTTCTCAAATGGCTCCAGGTGCCCTTTGGTCAGTTCTCAATTCAGTTTGTCTATTCATGTGTCCGGTTTTTTCTTTGCATGTTAAATACGCAATTCGTTTTCTGCAACTTCTTATCCCCGTTGTTTTTTTGCAGCGACCCGGTCTCTCCTTTTTTGCAGGCCCGTCGAGCAGCGGTATTCCCCGTTTGACTTTGAAGCCCCTTTTGAGTCTCTTGCGCTTTATGCTTTCTAAATAACCTTGCCCCACTTTGCCTGGAGCCAGCTTCAGGATCTGAACCCCCCAAACCTTGCGAACCAGGGTTTGAAGGTTGTTTTGGTATTTCCCCAAGTTTCTTTGATAATTCGGTGTGCAGGTCAGCCTTTTCTTTCCCCTGTCTGACGTGCCCATGCCCCAAATAACCCCAAATAGTGCGCCCCCCCTTTCGGCCTTGCCGTGTTCGAGTCTAAAACTTAGTCAGCCTTTTATTTTCGCTTGCGCGTAGTGACCTCCCCCCCAACAGGCTTAATTTTGATTTCTCCAAACTCCTTTGTGAAGGCCATCCCTTTCCCTTTTGTTTTCATGGCCCCCAGTCGTGCATCGTCCTGACTGAAGTGCCCGCCTGCTTCCTGGCAAGTCACAGTGCCCTTGGTGCTGGGTCGTGCGTCGCCAAACCCGTCTTCTTATGCTGGGTAAACTTTCCACACAATTCCCTAGCTTGTTCCGGGGTTTGCCTCTCTCACTGCCCCAAGAAGAAACAACCGCGGTGCTTTTTTTCTTTCCTGCCTTTTGCCCCCTTAACGTCAGCATTTCGGCCCATGTCACTGCCACCTGTAAGGGCATTTGCTGTTCCCCCCCATTTTTGCGATAAATTAAATTTTCCCAATTTCTTTATTTTTTTTATTTTTAAATTTTTTAACTTTTTTTCAAAGCCACTTTCCCGTTTTTCGTAAATCTTTGAGTCTTTTTTTTTTCCCCGTAATTACTCCCCCCAATGGGATAACAGGTACATCGATCCGTATGATTTTTTTTCCCCCCCTTGGGTATATTTGGCTCCTTGCCCACTGATTGGAAGAATTCTGTTAGTTTTCCTTTGCTTTTCACCATTTTCTTGGATGGATTGTTCCCCCCCCTGCCCATCTAAAACACCGGCCCCGATTCTGGGTCTTGGCTTCTGGGTATCTCAATGTTCCCCCCGCGGGGCAACTGCGAAGCATTGGGACCCAAGTTTTTCTTCGTGCAGTGTGCCCATATCCTGCGATTTTTTCTTTGCGCTTACACAAAGGGGACCTCTCCCCCCCCCCTGTTGGTACCAACAGGGGTGTGTCTTCGGTTCTTCTTAATGATCTATTTCCGGACTTTGTCCATTTATCCTCGGTGGATTTTTCTCAACCGTCCCATTACCTCTCGCCTTTTTCTAAAGCCGTTGCCCCCAACCGTTTCTTTTCCCCCCGGAATAGATCTGTTTTTCTCAGTTCGATGAGCAATTGCTGTTTCCATGGCCTTTTTTTTTTTTTTACTCTTATTTGCGAACCCCTGTGGTTGTTTTGGTTTCATGGTACCCCCCCGGTCCGTTTTTCGTACGACGATATGTTTAACTAGTTCTCATAGGTACCCATGGGTTTGATTTCTTTTTTCCTCCATTTTCCTTGTACAGCCGCTGGAGCGGTCAACGCCTCTTACTGTCAGTCTTTTCATTTCATCCAGACAGCCTTGCCAACAGAGGGCCCCCCCCCACCAAGCTCCGCCTGGGTGCTTATCCGCGAGTCCAGAACCAGTTGCCGAATTAGGCCTGCTTGTCACACCCCCCCCCCCTTTTCTTGCATGTCACCCTGGTGTTTTTCCCACAGTCTTCTTCGTGACCGTTCTATCACCCTGCCCTCGGTTAGAGCCCCGGGTAATCTTGCTGCCACCGTTTTTCCCCGACTCACGAGGACTCTCCCCCCCCCTGATACTGTTTTTATGACAACTTCTTACTGCTGGCCCCCCTTCCCTGGTTCGACCCGCGAACCACACTTCCGGTACCTCCCCTCGCATCGCTTTTACCAACTTGACCATGGTGTTTCAAGCTCCTGTTTCTTAACCATTTTGGAATGATCGAGAGACGATCTCTCTAATACGGGGAGCAGGATTGTTGGCTCACCCATTTCTGTTGGAAGAAAGTAATACCCCTCCAATCTCCCCGATACGTTTTCTCCTCTCGTCATTGCCACGACCCGTGTTTCGATTCCGCGTCCTTGGCTCTTTGCGGACTTTGCAAACCCTTTCCGGGGGTTTTCCGGGGCCGGGCCGGCACTTTCTTCCCCTTTCCCCCTTCTATTTCGTTTCCGTTGCGATTTTTTCCCTTTAATTTTTGGGTGCCAGGACCTTCTTTTTTTAGACGGTAAGCAAGTGTCTGCCCTGGTCGCAATCCTTTCCCCCCCCCCCCTCCTTCTCCCCCCCCTTGAAAAAACTCCTTCAAGTCCTGCGATTTTCTTGCCCGCCAACTTGGCCGATTTTGCTTTTGTAAACCCAAGAAATTTTCGGGCCACTTCAACCATCGCCGATTTTGGGAGTGCCCCCCTCCCGTTCAACCATCTAGTGTCCCGCCCTTTCTCTCTTTTCCTTTAAGCCTTTTCCCTTCCCGTTGTTTTCTCCTGTTTCAGTTGTGCCGGTTGGCTCAAAACTCGATGCTTCCTATTCTTTTTTCTTCCCCCGCCACCTGCTACTGGGATTTTTTTCCCCTAGATCGGCCTCTTCGTTTGTTTTTTACGCAAAGTGCATCTTTGCAAGGGAGTCATTGCGTGTCGCCCCCTTTGGGGTTCCCGCCCATTCCTTCCGAAATCCTCTTTTGTCCAAGTTCCTTCTTTCTCCTTTGACGCAACTGAAGGGCCCGGAGGATATCAGGTCCCGGCGAGCCCCCCTGCCCTTCCAATTTTTCCTTTTCCCCGTTTCCCCGAGTTCCACCTGACCTCCGAAACAAAGATTTTAGATGTAGAGAGAACACACTATTCTGTCCTCTTTTCCCCCCCCTCCTAATCCAGAAAACCCCGGTGGATTCTTCTCCACCCTCGACTGGACTTAGCAGTTGATTTTACCCGTTTTCTCGGTTTTTGGCCGCCCCTTTTCCCATTTTTTTTCAGTTTTGATTACCGTGTCCAACACAACCTTGGGCCGTCTTTCCAAGGCTCTTTTGTGGCTTTTTTGAACTCCCCCTTCCTTGTTTCCAGCAGGTGCTTTCATCATTTCAAGGTCGAAAATTTTTCGGCTCCCGGGGGGATCGCTTCCCTTTTTTTTCACGTCCCACCTTTGCCACAATATGAAGTTTGTCATCCAGGTGGCCAGGTATAGGAGTCACCGTCTGTACTTTGTCCCAACCTTTAATCTCTTTCTCTAAGTTGAATCCTGTGTCCCACCCATACCCTATTCGGCCCTCCTGTTTTCGTACCCCGCTATTCTAAACCAGGTTTTGGTGATGGATCTGGCCCCAATATTTTCTTCTGATAAATCTACCATGCTTTCTGATGTCCTTTTTTCCCCCCGCCTCCTCCCCCACGTACATGTCTCCCAGATGTTCCCTATCCAATCTTTCTTTCTGCTTACCCTCTTCGGCGCATTTCATTTCTCCTCTTTCTTTTCCCCATTACACAGGCCTCTCGAACTGCTCACTTCGCCCTCTCCTGCCGTTCTCTACACAAGGGTTGCAGTTTGGAAAATTTTAGTGGGGCTCGTCCGTCGTTTTTCCTTGGTTTTGCCCCACCTCTGGGTTCATACGCTGAGACAAGCCGATATTAAGAGCCTGCCCTTTCCCCCACGCCCTTTGATCCCTTCTTCCCTTTTCTGCGGATTTGTCCCAACGTCGTACCCTGAGATAGACCGGTTCACCCTTGGACACTTTTTCCTATAAACACCATTTGTCGCCCCTCGGTAAGGTTGCCCCCGGTCCATTTGTTCCTCCCGTCCCTTTGA
>Ga0179593_1390831_pt1 | contig 12538 bp, 9 predicted proteins | sample CZODoug2_1_08_16_FD_185931 | JGI IMG/M metagenome (GOLD analysis project Ga0179593, IMG submission 185931) | Vadose zone soil fungal communities from Angelo Coast Range Reserve, California, USA - CZODoug2_1_08_16fungal (PacBio error correction) | ecosystem: Environmental > Terrestrial > Soil >... | reverse complement strand
CAAGCCTGAAACCCCTCTTGAACCTGAGGTTTTCGAATTCTTCTATGATTTTCTTCACATTTTTATTCTTCATCTTTTTCCGGGAGATTAACATTTACCGGGTCCCCTCGGTGCTTTTTTCTTATCTTTTTGACACGTCCGGAACCTTTTTCCCGTTTGCCTTCGTGGCCTCGTCTTCCGCCTTACTCCCCCCCCAACCCCCACTTTTCTTCGGAATGGATTCGTTTCTGATTCTTAGTGTTTTTATGACGACGGTCTCGTGGCCCTCACCCTTTCAGCGGCAGCACCCGGACATCTGTTTTTCTCCTTCCAATTGGGTGGATCTCAAGGTCGATATCATCTGATGGACGTTTGGTGTCTTTTTTTTTTTTTTGTTTTTTTTGTTTTTTTTTGATGTGCGGGGAAGACCATGTTGGCGCAATCGAAAGACTTTCTGCCCATTTTTGCAGCCGAGATGCTTTGTTTTTCCTTTCCGGCCCTCTTCGCTCAAATGTGTTTTATCTGCCGGCTTCAGCTTTCTCACTCAATGTTTTTGTTGTTTCTCTCTCGGATAACACGAATCCAACAAAACTGATATTTCCTGGCTGTCTGGATCCCCCCTTGGCCACATTTCCCCCCCCCAACTGAATTCTTAAATAATGTTTTGGGCAAAAATGAAATTCTGGTCCCATTTGTTCTGGTGGTTTTTCTTCCCTAGTTCCGCGCTTAGAGTTCCTTCACAAGTTCCACTACGGTCTCCCCGTTTAGTCCTTCATCATGTCATCGGGTTTTAAGGTGGGATTGGTTTACTCAAAGAAACTCACAGAACCCCCCTTATGTATATGAGAGTACATTATTGATTGGTGTTCGTTTGTTTGAAGATTTATGCAGTGATGGCCCGGTCTTCCGGTACGGTGCCCCTTGGTTTTTGTATCGCGGGCAAAACGCTACTGGAACGCTAGTTCGAGAAGTGGATCAGTCCGGTGACTTTTCTCCCCATGAATCCCATGAGGCTCAAAGCCTTGGTTTTTCCCCTCGCAGGTGTGGCGACCTTGAGGAGCAACGCTCTTTTTTTTTGTTGTTTTGTTTTTTTGTTGCCCCTTTATTAGTTTTTTTACGCCACCTTAACTTACAACGCGGCAATCCTGCGCATGATGGAGTTTTCTTTGCTTCTCCCTCGTTCTTCTCTTTTTCTCGACCCAAGCCTTTTTTGCTTGCGGACCCTTCCTTCTTCTAGCCCCATGAACGGAGTCAAAATCGTCTGGTTATCCATGTTTGGACATGCTTTGAACTTGTTCGGCTAGCTGGCCGGACGCTCTGATCTTTCTTCACTTTTTCAGTTCGGGGTTTGGTAGAATGTGTTCTTCTGCGCCCAATTTTTTTCAGAAGCGCTTTCGCTGTATTTTTTGTTGTGAGCCACTGTTGTACGGTCTGCTTTCGCCTTTTTTGTCCCTCCTGATGTTCTTTCACCTGCTGTTCCCCATCCTCCTCTTTTGATTGATTTGATCCTTTCCCGCCCCGCCAGGCAGCGCTGGTTTATCCGTGCGCCTGGTGGTTTTGCGCACCTTTTAACGCGGTCATTTTTCGGTTTTTCCCTTTTGACGGGTCGGAACTCTTTCCCCTGCTCAACACGGCACTCCGTCCCTGACTTTTTGTTCCTTATTCGGAGGAAGAGCCCAAGTTTATCTCTTCCTTTACGGTTTGTTTGAGGCCGTCAATTTTTCGAGGAAGCTTCGATACATCACATGCGTTATTTGCGGGCCTTATTTCTCCCTTTCTTAATACTAAATGCACGATTACTACTTCAAGTCCCCCTTTTTTACAGTAGGCGCCTTCCGTGAACTCGTGCTCCCCCCCCCTCCGGGTTCCCCCCCCCATCTCAGGGCTTTTTTTTTTTTCTTTATTATTTCTCAAAGCATGCTTTTTCTTACTCTCATACTCTCCCGGTGAACTCAGCCTGGATGTTTAACAGCCCGTGTCTGCTGTACATACCTTCCCGTAACTTTTTCACACCGATCAGCGAAAATGCTTGAGCTTCTGTTTTAGTTCAGTCCCCAATGTCCCTCCTAACACTCCTTACACGTCCCACCTCCCCTCTCGTCCCGCCTGCCTCGCAGTTCCGAACATTCTCCGTTCTCCTCTCCCGATGAACCTTGGCATTTTGCCTGCGCAGGCGGTCAGCTCACTGCGGCGGTTTCCCTCCCTATCCTATCCACCGCCCTCTGCTTTCAGCAGACCTCAGAACTCCTCTAAGGGTCCAGCTTTTATCTAAGAAGCGTGGGAATGTGTAGTGGTACCGCCCCTCACTGACCCCCCTTTTTACGTCCGGCGCCACTCTTTTCCTGAACCCGGAATTTTTCAGAAGTGATGAATATTTCCACGCTCCGTAATGAATCAGGGAGATTAGACGGTTCCTTTCCCCTCAACTCCCCCCCACCAGCCCCCCGACTCCCCCGTTTCCTGAGCGATACGTTTCACCATAGAACCAAACCAGCGTCCACGACAGGACCCAAAGGTGTTTTTTTTCCTTTTGCTCCACCCCCCCCCCAGGACCAACCCTCGAACATGTTTTTCCTTCCCCCAATGTTGGATTTGAAATGTATTTTGCAGGCGCGGTAGGCTACCCTTCTCTTCTCACCTCCCCGTCCCACGCCGGGCTTTGACCAGGTAGTATTTCCCTTATTTTGCGAATATGATGGAAACCCCGTGCCAGCCTCCCTGTTTGATTCATCTTCGGCTTCCCTTACCCTGATCCCAAAACACCATGGGTTCATACGAGAAGCGGCCTCCATTACAACTTACAGTAAGCGCTCCCGGACTTACACCCTCCTAGACGCTTCTTGCCAGTCAGGACCGTTTCCCCGGAGCCCTCCTTTGATGTAGTTTCCCCCCGGCCCACGCCTTAGTCTCGACGATCTTCCTGTTTAAAACATCCGCAAAACAGTGACTTCCCCCAGCAGCTGGCCTGGTCTTCCTGCCTGAAGGTGAGCACAAGGGGTTTCCCTCCCCCGCGGTCCTCCACGATTTCCCACACGCAGGCCCGCCTCTCCCTTTTGGGGGTTTTTGCGGCCGGCCGCTCCTTCTTTTTTTCCCCTCTTCCCCTCGACCCCCATGTTCCGGCCTTTTTGTCACTACATCAAACTCCCGGTTTTTCCCCCCAAACACGCGATTACCCCATACCTCCCGAACATCACCCACCCCCCCACAAAAACTTGACGTCCTCCCTTTTGAACCCCCTCCTCCGGAAATTGAAATTGCATCCTATTTCCCGCGTTGTCGCGTTTCAAGGCGTTCCGTCCAGGCTTCGAGTCGGCCCCCTTCCTTTCCAGAGACACTTCCGTGGTCCGCACTTTTTCGTTGCTTTTTTTAAAAGGACAAGCTCCACCTAAGAAAAGATATTAGCCCGTGCCTTTCGACTGCGGATGGTTTTCTCAGTTTGTTTCAATAACCGAACTTCCACTCTTGGCCTGGGGCTAGGTCCTTCTTGTCTGACCCTTTTTTTTTGCTCCAATATTTCTGCTGTGTTGGCTCTTTGCCCTCCCTTCCCCACAGATCGGAACCCACTCATGGAGTTGTACTTCTTTCTCCCCCCTCCCCCCCCACTTTTTTTTTTACCCCTTTTCAACTCATCTCGACAATGCCCCGCCCGTCTCATCTGGCTTGAGTTGTTAAAATGCCGTGCATTTAATTTTTGTTTTTTGCAGGGCGTGCGATTTCGCCCAGGCCGGACTAGAGACCCCTCTTTTCCTGTTTTCCCTCCCAAACACAAAGAACCAACTCCTGTTCCCCCCTTCCCTTTTATTAGGACTCAGGTTTTTATCCAAAGGGTGCAATCTTTGTTGCCCGCGATTCCTCCCCCACACTTGTCTCCACTGTGCTTCGGTAATCGATTTTCTTTTCCTTTCCTTCACGTATTCTCCTTGCGACACAAGTTGGGGATTGACGTTTTTATGGGGCAATGAACTTGTAAAGGATTCGCTTTTCTGCATTCTTCACCCCCCATTTTATTTCCTTCTCATGCTCCCCGGGAACCCCCCTACCTTTTCTGGAATCCAAGAGAACCTCGTTCCCGAGCATACTGCGGAAATTGCAACTAGGTACGGGTCACATTCATATGACCCTTTACCCCCCCCCCTGCTGCCGATCATTTCATTTCCAACCACCCGTCCGCCGACAACATTCTCAGTCTCCGGCTGCTATTGTCTTTTTCGCATCCCAGATCTTCTTACTCCCCCCCCCTCCAACCCGCCACACAGGCGTTTTCAAGTTCGCAACGTCGGCGGGTGCGGCTGCCCCCACCTTTTTCTCCGTCTGCCTCCGTTGGTAATCTAATCCTTTGAATTCCGAAAGTTCTTCCCTTTCGTGTCCCCATTTTTTTTGTCAGAGTATCTCTCTAGCACACATACTCGTTGTAGATTGATTGACTCAGAGACCGCTTCCCCCCGCCCCCCCCCCCCTTTTATACCACACACAGGGCACTATGCGTGGCTTCCGCCTTCTTTCGGACCCCCTTTGAGGACTCTCTAAACTTGGGCATTCTTACGCCCGTTTTTTGTTTCTTCTGACGATTTTCTGTTTTTTTCTGTGTATTCCCCCGCAGGATGGTGATGCCGCCGCCTTTATTCTTCTTTTTTCTTCGTCCTGGTTGGGCAATTTATCGTTTTCTTTTGTTTTGTTATGGAGCATGGTTGACACGGACGATTCCTTGCGCCGGATTTTCCTAGCGAGTGGTTCTCTGGCGCCACGCTTCAACTTTTTGTGGGCATGTCTCCTGAGAAAGGCCTGGAGAATTTTTGCTCGCATGTGAATGGAAAGAGCATTAGGAAAGTTTTGGACAAGTCCCAGACCCGTCCGCACCTTCAGTTGGTTTGATGATTTCCTTTTCCCTCAGTTACTCCCCATTTTCCAGCAGGTCATTGATCCCGCTTTTTCCTGATTCGCATCCCCCCCTTGCGTCGGGTTCCCTTTTTTCTGATGTACGTTTGGTGAACAAACTCTCATTCAAAAGTTTTTACACCATACTGGAGTTCCTTGCGACCCTCTGCAACTGGGGGCTTTACTGGACGGGAGTTTTGGTTTCTTTTTTGGCGGCGTCCTGTACTTTTCCGAAGTTTTCGGCAGTCGCACATACGAAGCCTTTCCCCCCCCCCATTCCATTTCTTATCCCCCTTTTGATGTCTAAGCTGCCGGGGTTGTCGAGGATGATTTCCCTGGTTTTTTAATGGCAAACGTTTGGGGTTGTGCCCCTGCAAATCTTAAAAACCTCGGAGTGTGGGTCCTGCTTATATAGGTCCTGCTCCCATCCCCATTCATGACACTATTTGTAGCAGCAAGGGTCACCCAAATGTCTTTCATAGACATTAACCTTTTGAAATCTTCTTTCCCTTGCCCCTATTTGATCCCCCTTCCTTCCATGTCACACAATGACCGTTTGGCGAGAGATGTGAACCCGGATTTGACCTTTTTTTCAAAACGCCAAGGCTGCTCACAAGATATGTTGCGTCTTGGCAGATTTCCTTGAGGGTTGTTTTTTCGAGAAGCTTTTCCACTCGTTGCATTCAAGCGACGCCTTTGGAAAAGAGACACGTTTCCCCAATCTTCCTTCAGATCTTAATTGGTTGTACATTTTCTCCCGAACCCCGTTTTCTTTTTTATGTTAAGGACTTAACATTACATAGGTTTTTTTGACCGCGTTGCTGGTGCACTATCTTGACCCCCCTCTTGGTCCCGGACCCCGCCTGGTGCCACGTTTGGCTCAGTGGACGACGCACTTATCTCCCAAGAACAAAACCCCACCTCTCGGATTCTTCCGTCCCCTTTTTTGTTTTTTTTTGCTGGCACGCTTTTTTTATGCCCTCACTTCAGGGAATAAAAAGGCACGGCTTTTACTGGTCCCGGTTTTTACTGAGCCCATTTCATTATCCTATTTTCGTTGGTGGACGGGTCGACAATCTTTTAGTTTGGCTGGAATCACTTTCCTGACAGGTTTTTTTCGCGTCTGCTTTCTTTCCCATTCAGTTCGGCCCCTGGAAATTAGGTTTAGACTTCTTGTCCTTTGGTTGCTGTTTGTCTTACCGAAGGGTGAGGTTGGATCAGCTGGCTTGCATCACTCCTCAAAGAATTGATTTAAGCGAGGTGCTGTTTATGTAATTGTTTTTAACTTCAACGCCCAAGTCCTTTTGCCCGGAACTTTATCTTTGGTTTTTTCCAAATGAAGTTTTCTTCACTTTTTTTTTTGTATCCCCCTTTAGCGTGCTCGCGTTCCCTGTGACAATTTCCATTTGATCCCTTTTTTTGGGACAGATCCAATTTCAGTTAATGGTGATTGTGTTTGGTGTTTTCTCTCCGACCTTAACCCCTTTTACCCAACTTCCATGCCGACTATGGATGTTGTTGTGTGACCCTTTATTTACGATGCGTGATGACATCTTCCGAGTTCGGTTTTTCGGTTCCTTGCGTGTAAAAGGATGGAAAGCGACCGAGGACCGGGTTCCATGGTCCTGCTTCAATTGCGAAAATTTTTGCCAGGACCTTACTGAGTCAAGGCTTGGTATTGTTGCCTTTTGGATACATCTGTGTTTTGTCAAATTCGAGTCTGGTGTGCGGTCCGGTTGAGACCACCTTCAGTCAAAGATTCGTTTCACTCTGTGCTGGTTCGGTAAGTTTTCTTTCTCCAGATGTCTTTCCCTTCTGCTTCGACCGGCGCGTTTTTTCATTCTCCGGTCGAAACAATGCCCTGAAAATCGTTTTTCCTCTTTTTTGATGGTAAATTCTTTTGGCATGGAGAATTGCTCCGATGTCTTTTTTTTTTGAGAAGGTGAAGGAGTTATCGGAATGACCTGTTGTTTATTTTTATGAGCCATATGGGCTCCAGCCTCATGCTTAGCATGCTCTCTCGCGGTGTATAGTCACCCTTATGTATGAAACGCGCCTTTCTCTTTTTCTTAGGGGACTTTCTGATGTTCTGTTAAAATTGCAGGCGTTGCTCGTCAGCTTTCTTCTTTATCCCTTTCCCTCAGAGCCCAATGCGACTGGTTTTCCCCGCGCTTTTTTGGTCCAACAAATCATGTTAAAGACTTCCATGCGTGACTTGACGGGGGTATCTTCTTCCTGTTTCTTCACTGTCTTCCCAGTCCCTGAGAACCCACCTTCCCTTTCCCCGGTGGTGCGTATGGCGGCAGGACGCGCACATATTCTTTCTTTCTTTTTCCCCCTCCCTTTTTTTTTCTAGCAAGCTTGGGCGGACCTCGGCCTCCCTTAAAGACAACACCTTATTGTCTTGATTGTTTCGCCGGTTGATTCTTTACTTCCTGTTCAGCCGATTTCCTCATTAACCCTCACCCCCCCCCCGGAAAGAATTATCTGCCGCTTGCCCGTTTCCCTTGGCCCCCCCACCCCCGCGCACCTTCGAAACCTTTGCCATGGGTATGATCACCCTCCCATGACCTGATGAAGCTACTCCCTTCTAAGGTGAACGCAGCATCAGTTCTGATTGTCCCTGAACTTTTTGTGCGTCCATACCCCTTTCCCCGTCATTTTGTGTTACACTCCCAGAAGAGACCTCGCTTCCCGTCCAAAAGCTGGTTTGTCTAAACAATTCCTTCCAGAACCCTCCTCATTTTAAAATCCACCTTCGCCCTCTTGGCATTCCAGAAACTGGAAACCTCAGTTTCACCTTGTTTGACCCCCCGGGGTCTTCGTCTCCGCCGGTTCCGCCCTCTGCTTTTTGCATCCTTATAACGCCATTTTTTCGCATCTGAAGTCCGAACTCTCCAGACAGGAGTACGCTTCAATTATGGCCCTGTTTGAATGGGCCTTTTTTACTCACCCTTCGAACGCCACCCCCCAGTTTCCCGGGCTCAAGGCGTTCCAATTTCCTAGGGGATACTGCCCTTTTTTTTCCTTTTGATGCAGCCTCGCCAGTCATGATCCTCTCTTCTTCTCGGGTACTCCGGTTCCTATTTCACCCCCCCAAAAGCAGCCCCCCCCCTACTTCCAGATGCCCCCAGGCTGATTCGTAAATTTTCCTTGCCCCCCAACACCCCATCGCTGTTTCCCTTGATTCAAACACGTTTTGGTAAGGTCTGGAGCGAACCCACCCCCCCCTTTCACCCAAACGATGGAATGCGCTTTGTACGCCCACCACCCCAAGTCTCCCACCTGTTCGCCGATGAAATTTTTGCTTGAAAGCGCTTACGCTCCGCTTCTGCCAACTCCCCCAGGGACCAAGCCTGGAATTTTCAAGCAGCCGTGATCTCTCCCAGACTTCGGCCCTTTTACAACCCCGATTAATTCGTGTTCCGTCGCTTTAAGGTGCTTTGCCGGCTCCCCCCCCCCCCCCACAAGATGAGGCATCCAGCGTAGATCGCAAAAGAACCATACCGAATTGTTCTCCCCTTCCCCTTTTGATTTTCGAGTCTCCTGTTTCTTCCAGGCAGCCCAGCCCGCGTGATTCCTTTTCCCCCCCTCTCAGGAGGATTTTTCTTTTTTTGAGGTCAATCTCATCCACATTTGAGTCGACCCAGACGAGGGCGGGTGTGTGCCGCTGAAGTCTTTGGTCCACTGAGGACAAGATTCCTCCTGTAAACAAGCCAGGCGCCGCCGTCTCTTTTTTTTTTTCTTTGTATTGCCGGCGATCTGCAGGCCTGCCCCGAGGAAGTCATTACGGACACACGGTTTCCCATAAGTAACCCTACGCTGGTTAAAAGCCTCTTGTAAACTGGTTCCTCCCGAACATGAAAAATCCCATGGCGGGAGTTTACCTGTGTCCAACAGCCAGCATTCCATTAGAGCCTTTTTCGATTTTAAGATTTTAAGTCCGCTTTTCAGCCCGTTCTTTTCGGTTTTGTCCCTCGGCTCTCCAATCTGCCACCTCGTGGGCGTTTTCCCTTAACGCCGTCCCAACCCTCCTTTTTCCCATCGTTTCAGTTCCCCTTTGGACATTGACTTCCTGGATCTGTGTTCCCCGTTAATTCCCATTCTTTTAGGCCAGAATTTTTGCCCCGTGTCCGCCTCCACTTTCTGCAAGTTCTGATCCGGATACAGCATAGGGAGAACACCACTTGGGTTTGTTTGTCCACTCTTTTCAGGTTTCCCCAAGCCCAAACGGGTTGATGATAAACCTTGTTCCCCCCTCAGCCGCGACAATCCGGCAAGCTGATCCATTATCCTTCGGCCATTTCCTTTTCCGGGTATGCTCTGGGCACTGGTTCCCTTATCCGTCTGAACTGACTTCGGCCGCCACCCCCCAAAGTTCCCCCCCACTTCCCCTGTCCCACCAGTGCTTCTTGAAATTTCTGGATAAAAAGTGGTGACCAGGACTTCTTTTTCCATGGCCTCCACTACCCCCCCCTTGTCCGCTTTACGTGCTTTAACTGCAATCGCTCCGCTGTTCTGCTTTTTTACCCAGCTCGTTAGTCAGAGTTCCCGTCCCACGGAGGTTGATTTTATTATGGGTTATTTTGCCAACTCCATTTTTTCCACTGATTTCGCTTTTCATGGAAAATTTTTTCTACCCCCCAATTTCGCGGATGGTGAAGGCTCACGGTTCCCCCACCACTCCATTTGCGTGCCGCCATTCCCCTTTTTTTTTTTTTCACTTTTGAAAGGGCCTTTTTTCGTTTTTCAAGTCCATGTCCCCTCTTCCCCCAACCCCTTGCTGTGTTCTACTTTGCAAACCGGATCCCGACAAAGGTTAGACCGTCTTCTGGTCAGGCCATCCCCCCCCCGAGTAGCTGGTTTTTGGATAGCCACCGTTGCCCCCCCCCCTCCCTCCCAGTTTGCATTAACTTCGCATCTGGGCGCTCATTTTTTGAGCTGCCAGATCGGTCGCGAATTCTCCCCCCTGATGAGGTACCGCCCACTCCCCTCCTTACCTAAATGGGGCGAGGTCCGCGTTACACCGACGATTAGCGGTGACGAAGAAGAAGTGTTTGTGTTGAGCTAGATACGACGGACCTCAACCCATATGTTTTTCCGAAGGGAATTAATGGATTCCATCCCCTCATCATAGTATCGCACCCTTAATCCTCTTAGTTCAAGAGAGAAAGTTGCCTCTTTAGATTTTTCGAATTCCCTTCTCTTTGTCTGGAGTTTTTCTGCTTTCTCCAGTGAAGGATTTTTGTTTAAGATCGACGAGCTTTCCGTCTGCAGCTGTTTCGTTGCTCTTCCTCCTGTTTCTTTGATAATGGACTTCAACCGGTACGTAGGCAGGCTATTTTTTTTTAAGCTGGTTACGGGCTGCCGCCTATTCTGTGGGTTAAGGTAGATTAGCCAGTCATCCCTTTTTTCTCTCTATTTCTGTACCTCTCTAATGTCCAAAGGGCATTGTACCATAAACCCCCACCGTTTTTTATCACTCTTCAGACTTGAGATTCCTCAGAGGGAGGGGATCAGTATTACGGTGCCCATCCCTCATTTCTTGACAAGTTTTTCGTCATCCACAGCCTTGTTGGATACCCCCCGTTTTTCCGATGAATGCACAATGGCGGTGGCTTGCGGTTGTTTTATTTTTGGCTTAGTCTGTTCGACGAAGTTCCTTTCATTCGCATTCTTTCTTGAACTACTGCCCCCATCAATGTCCCCAAGCTGTCTCCGCTTGGCTTTGTCATTTTTTCTCGTGTATTTACCTTTTTTTGGTGATCATGGGCACCCCCGTTCTGGCTTGTGTTCTCGTTAAAGATTTAAAAAATTCATGAGGGTTTGGTGGCTCGCCTTCTGCTGATATATGTCTGATGCCCCATCGCCCCCTTTCCGAAATACTTCTCTTCAAGGGTCCCATCGGCCTAAGGCCCTACCTGACTGGTTTCTTTTTTTTTCCATCCTGGCAGGCCTTTTACACTCCAAATGAAACGCGATCCGTTTTTTGTTTTGACGGCCGCGTTTCACTCAACCTCTTCCTTTCCACCGGCTCTTGCCTCTTTTCAGAGGCTGCGTTTTCAGCCGATCGTCACAGACTTGAGGAGATTCTGATTTCTTTCCCCCAACAGCTAACCTTGAACAATTTTTGACTTGCAGATTCTATCTTTGTCTGTTTCCCCCCTTTCTCCCGACGGGTTCCTTTTTATTGTTCCTTGATACCATTGGAAATTCGACTTTTTTGCATCGTTGACGGTGACCTTTATCTTTGACCCGCGGGTTCTTGGAAAACTGGCGTTACCGATTGGGATCTGTCCCTGCCGACCGAGTTCCAGGACCAGCACCCCCCCCACCCGCGCTTTCGGCGTTTCTTTTTTTTTGGTTTTTATCCGCGTGTGGCCCCTCACATTCATTTCAGACAAACCTCGGCGGCTTTTTTATCACTGGTGTTAGTTCTAACGTCGCTTTTTGGCTGTGGTCTTGTGGTCTCCCCTTTCCCTCGTGTTGCGCGGCATCAACCCGTGAAAGTTTGCAGTCTCTTTCTTTTTTAATTTAGGTCCTCGCTTCGGTAAATTCGGTTGCGAGCTCCCTGTTGCGTTTTTTCCCCTTTTTGGTTCTGTATCTTGTTAAACCCCCCCCCAACCCTGATCGACGTCCCATGTTTTTCCTTCGTGTTTTGCCAACTTCTCACCGGCTTCTCTGGAATACTTCTCCTGGGCAACTGCCTTGGCGTTCTGTTGCTTTTTGGTCTCCTCATCGGTCTCCTGCCTATGTGTTTTTTGAGTTCTGCGGCAATTTCCCCCCTGAGCCCTTTTTATTGGGAGCTAACTTGTCACTTGTTTGTACTTTTTTTTTTTTCCTTGACTACTCACAAGAACCTTTTACTCTATTCTTTTCCTCTTATTGTTTTTGTGGGTGCCGATTCTTTACGTCCGCTGGCCCTGCGTCAGTTTTTTTTCGGTCGGATTTTTTGGGAGAGTTCGGGAAACATTTTTTCCGCCGGCGCTCCTGTATCATGGACGTTGCGTTATGTTTGAACTCGGCACTCCACCCGGAGTTCACGCGCCGGGCTCCCTCTTCTTTTTTGGCGCCCCTCCCTTTGCGGAAAATTAGTGTTGTGCTTCGGAAGTGTTTCTGACAACCATAAGTCCACACTCCTTAGGGCTATTCTATGTTTCCTGCTGAGGCGGCTTCGTTTTCTTATGAGAACTAGGTATGGTCTTCCGTGAGGAGAAACCGGCCGTGGAGGCTCCTGCTCTTGGAACCTCATTGTATCGATGGATTATTGATGTGAAATGGGATCCCTTTTTTATGAATTGGCGGCTGGACGATGTTCTTTTTTGTTTAAGGATTTTATGGAGAATGTATGGAGCGGTACAACTTGGGTGACCCCGATTTCGCATGGATTTTTTTCCTTTGTTAGCTTTTGAACTTACTGGTGGAACGTAAAGGGTTCTGTTAATCTCCTTAACATGAAGGTTTTCTTCTCGTCAGCCTGTGCAGCTTTTCGATCCCTTGCCAGAGCCTTCAGTTGTTTTTAATGCTTGCTCCACGAGTTACCAACTCGCCATTAATGTAGGTGGGTTATAGTGGAGGTTTCTGTTAATCCTTGCCATTTAACTTTCCGTCCCTTTTGACCAACCGGAACTGAAAGATTTGTGCTGTTTTCGAAGTGCCCGGCCGAAGACCAGCTTTTCCCCTT
>Ga0179593_1308498_pt1 | contig 12538 bp, 12 predicted proteins | sample CZODoug2_1_08_16_FD_185931 | JGI IMG/M metagenome (GOLD analysis project Ga0179593, IMG submission 185931) | Vadose zone soil fungal communities from Angelo Coast Range Reserve, California, USA - CZODoug2_1_08_16fungal (PacBio error correction) | ecosystem: Environmental > Terrestrial > Soil >... | reverse complement strand
GGTTGTTTTTTAGTGGTTTCAATACCCCTTTTCCGCCCTCCCGCGACTGCATGATACCCCCTATGCTACCAGATCGCGTTGTAAATCAGTCGCCTTTTTCCTCTGTTTCCTCCTCTCCCAGTGCAATGCCACCCCAACTTATTTGCAGCTGTTCTTACCAACTGCGGTCCATTTTTCGTCTCCCGATTTACGCTCTGTACTTCCCTTTTTTTTCCCAATCGGTTCTTCCCCCCCTCGATTTTTGCTCCCTGCGTCCACGGCGGGCGGGCTAAGGGCGCCTCGTTTTTTTTTGGCGGTCGTGCGTCCTGGTTTCCGGCAACTGGAACATTTGAGACTAGAGAATTAGAACCTCCGTTACTTGTTTGTTTTTTTTCCGTTGCAGTCTTCCCTTTCTGAGGTATTTGTTTTCCCGGTTTGAAGGCGTCCGACTGCAAGGCGGTTTTTTTTTTTTTTCTGTCAATTCCCATCCTTTCCTATTATGGGAGGTTGGATTGTCCCGTTGGGACTTGCTGCTTTTCCTGGTTCCGGTGCTCGTTTTGCGCCAACTTAGTAAGATCACGTTCTTTTTTCTCCCCTCGGTCTTTTCCTTAGTAGGAGTTCATTATTCTCAAACTCCAAGAGTTCCACCTCCTTGAGGAATTGCCCCGGAATAGGGCGGACGTATATTTTTTCCGTTTAACCCAATGATTCCACCTCTCCCCCTCTCCCCCCCCCCTCGCCTGCCATCCGTCTCTGGCACTACCCTGCGGCGATTTCTCTCTAATTGGTTTGTCTCGAAAACCGTATATCTACCTGTGGGCTCTCTCCGTAATACGCATCCTACGTGCCCAGCGAGCACTGTGCGTCTCTTTTCCTCCTGCAGAAAGAAGATTGACCTTTCGTTCCCCTCTCCCCCCGATCGTTTTCCTACCCCAAGTTTTGAGCCTCACGCGTTGGGCGCGAAGCTTCTTAGTCATTTCTTTCGATTTTAGCCCCCATCGTTCCCGGCGCCGCTGTCTTTAAAGCGTCAACGCTCCATCCCCGCGGCGCGTAATCATGGGCGCGACAGTCTGCACCGTTTCCCCTTCTGATGTAAACCCCCCCCTTTCTCCTTTTTGGCCTCTTCGGAACTGAGCTTTTGTGTTCCCATAACAGTTCATGATCAGCTGCGATTCCGGGATTCGAGGTTAGTGACTCGGCCCCGATGCAATAGTCACGATTCAAATGCTAATTCGATCTTCATTTTTTTACCCCGGATGATGCGGTCGTCCCTGGCCTTCATAAACCCTATCTCTTTCCCATTTTTGAGGAGCTCCTGCTGCTCTTCACGGCCCTTTTCCCCTTCCTACTGAATAATCAGTTGTTTGAAACTTCTTTCCTTTCGATTGAATAGATTTTCCCCTCTTGCATCTTTGGTTCCCCCATGTCCCTTTGTCTTTACCCGGCGCTCCATTTTAATTCCCCCGAGGTTCTGATTACCAGTCTTTGACCTGCTCCTCCTTTTAGGTTTCGTTCCGCTTCTTCTTCCACCACCATGGACTTCATTTCCCTCGTCCTTCGGAAAGATCCACCCTGGATGTCGCGACCCACCCCCGCCGTTTCACACTTCGCGTCTTACCAAGAGCCTCCCTTACTGTCCCTTTTCAAAAAACTCAACCTGCTTTCCCCTTTTATCCGTCCCCGCAGACTCGCTCACTTTAATGTTTAATCGTCACTAGCTTGCACCTGAGGTACCTCCTCCCATTCTTTCCCTTGATCCACTGACATAATATGCCGATTCTCATTCGATTACTGAGAGCGACACCTCCCGGACCTTATCCTGTTTTTTCTCATTGTAGAACCTCCCCACTTATGTACAGTTTTTTAGCGTCCTAGGCCGGATTGGCTGATTGATCATTGATTTCCCCCTTTTTTTTTTCCGTACGCAGCCAACCCCTTTCTCTATTCCCGGCGGTTCCTTTCCAACTCTTGGCTCTTTTGCCCAGTGATTCTTTTTAATCTATAACCCTTTTTCTGTACTCCCAAAAGCTATTCCCAAGAACTTTTTTTCCTTCTTTTTTTTTTTCGTCCCCCGGAGCTTTCTTTTTTCACCCGCTCCCCGCCCCCTACTGCGCCTCCCCCTAGTTCACCAGCATCCCCTTAAGTTTGATGTGCACCCAACCCTCTTGTTATCCCTGACGTGCCCGTAGTAATACCTCCAACCAACTTTTTGTGAAAACCCCCCCACTTTCTTTAAAGCCCTCCCTCCCCCCTTTTTTCCAATCGCAGCTCCTCCTTTCATCCCAGTTCCCGTTGCGACCGTCGGACTGCCTCCTTTAAAATAACGCAGGACCCCCTTTCCCCCTGCGTCCTTCCTATTTCCTTCCCACTCCTCTTTTCACGTCCCTTTTTTTTGCAGTTTCTCTGTTAAGCACGCCCACCCCAACACCTTTGCCTCCCAACTGTTTCGGGAAAAGCTTCCAACCCGACCGAATTACGTTCGTATGTGCATTTCATTCAACACCTCATTAATAGCTTGCTTTGCCCCCACGCCCCCCTCGAACAGACCGCTCTGGCTGACTTTTGTACCCTCCCCCCCTTTTGTCGTTCGCTTCTTTCTGCGTGCAGCTCCACTTTTGGGCTAATGTCTTTGGTCCCATAGGCTAACACCCGCCGTGAACTGCGTTGTTCCCCCTGTGCACCCTTTCCCCCCCTGCCCTTTCAATTAGTGTTTTCGCTTCTAATTTCTGCAGCGATTTCTGGAATCAAGTCGCTGGTGCTTTTGTTTTTTTACAATAATCCGTTGACCCGAATGATCCGGAACCCTCCCCCCTTTTACAAGGTCTACTGACATACTCTTTAAGAAACTCACATCTCCATTCTTCAAACCAAGGTGTCCGAGTTGGGCCGCTTCCTGCTCCGGTCGACGGCTTTTCGAGCGAATTTTCTTACAATTTCATCACCTTCGCTTCTCTTTTCTGTTTAAGTCCCTAGCGGTTCAACTTTTTTTTGACCAAAACATTCACTAGACCTCCCTGCTATTTTTTAGTGGCGTCGCTCTCGTCCTCCTCCGTTCTATCTTGATATCTCTCCCTAGGGCGTTTCATTTGCAATTCCCCCCTGATTTCTCCCAAACATTTCGCCGACGCTCAGATTTTGATTATCTCTATCGTCACACTGCCGTACTTCCCTCCTTCCCCCCAGCACTCCTTTCCCCTGTGCAACTCTCGTCCTCGAACCCGCGTTCTTCTTCGTCGTCCTGATAATCAGACAACCCGCCCGGTTAACCGAGGCGTCTCAGAAGATCTTGTCTTTCGTCCCCGCCCCCCTTTTTTTCACCCCGCTTTTTTCCCACATTCATTATTAGTTTGCTCGCTCAAGCTCATACCTTTTTTGTCGACGAAACTGAAGGCGGACATAACTAAATTTGACTGGACCCATTTTTTTTTGTTTTGATTTAGTGCGTATCCTCCGAGCCGGTATTCCTCACGCAGATGCAAAACTCACTATCAAATCGCGTTGACTTAGTCCCTTTCCCAGTCCTGCCTTTCCCCTTTCCCCCTTCTATTTCAGTTTCGTGTCATTCAGTTGTTATCTCCGCCGGCCCTCGCCGCGACAGTTCTTCACGAATCCGCCTGATGGGCGCTGCCTCCCGTCTTGTTTCTTCCCTCCCTACCTTGATAATCTTCCTCGAAAGCCCCCTGCTGAGCTGGAGCCCGATCATGTCGGCGGTATGCCTCTTTTCGACAAAAATCTTCGCCTTCGTTCCCCCCCAATGCCTTTTTACCCTCTGGCATACTCCCCACCACCTTCCCATTCCCGGTAACAACAGTTTCCAACTGGCGGACTTCTAGTCAGCCCCCACACTTTTTCTCAACTGTCCGGAGCGGGCGGCTGTTGCACCAGGAGGCGAAACTTCTTGTGTCCTCATGTTCTTAAGTTGGCACGTCTCATCAAGCAGATTCTTTCTTTCTCGATTAGTTTCTTACTTATCCCGCGATGGTCTTCTTTGTACCTTATGCGTTCTCCTTCCCAGTCAGATATTTCCTATAATTTCACCCTATGTCGAATCGGAGGCGGATGTCCGGAGAAGCTTGGTTCATCTTTCCAGTCCCGCTTTATGTCCATTGCCCCTCTAGCAATGTTTTTTTTTCCTTCTTATGCCCAGTCCCAAACATTCTCTTTTCACTCCGTTTTTTTTTTGAGTTCGTTCCTTTCGCAACCCCACCAGAAATGAGAACTTCAAGATCGCACCCCTTGTAATCCTACTTCGTCTTCTATCTCCTTTCCTGGATATTCAATACTGCTAATGATCGCCTCACTTTGGACTCCCTCTCCCCGTCCTTTTAAACAGAATCCCTTAAGAGGATACTAACGTGCATTCCCCGACCTTCCCCCAATCTCTTTTTCTTTTCCAAAATGGACATGCAGGACCCCCTCCCTCCCGGCTTCCCATGTTCCGAGTTGCAGCTTTTTTTAGCTAGGAAGTTTTGCTGCTTTTTTTTGCCCCCGATTCACTCCTCTTTCCCCTTTTGAATAGTTTTCCGTCTCCCGAATACTTTCCTGAGTTTGTTCTTTTTAGACGGACGTTTCCTGCGTCAGGTGTCTGGAAATCGAGTATCTCGACCCATTCTGCTCTGTGTCGAACCATCGGACCCTTTCCCTGCGCTGTTCTCTTTCTGTGGTTGTCTCCTTTTTAGCTTTAGTCTTCCGACCACCAGCCCTGCCATCTAAGGAGCGATCTGTCTTTTCCACAATCGGTCTTTGTTTTTCTCCCGTCCCGCTCCCCCCTCCCGGTTTAACCCATAGTTTATCGCAAACTGCCCGCTCCCGCGGTGCACTTGAGCGGTTATAGACTGTAAACTTCACTCTTACTTGTTGACTTTTTTGTGTGCATATGTCCTCCGGACCTTCCCCCTTACCCGCTGACCTCCGGTTCTCAACAACAGAATCCTCCCCTCAACTTCTTTCCCCGTCGTTCGTCTGATCAGGCAGCAGCATGATCTGGCTGGCCTAGCAGCAAACGACTCCTTATCAAAGTTGTTGTACTTTTAAGACTCCTGGTGATATCGTTTGCAGTCCGAATAGGCGCTTCTTTAGTTTCTGTCATGCGTCAAGGGATTTTTATTCTTCCGCTCACGAAGACAAATCCTGTGCGCACCCCTGATAGCGTAGTCCCACGGTCCCAGGTATGGACCCTCCCGATTTGTCTTTGACGATATTTCCTCTATGCCATCACCTTCTATTTGAGTTCCCTCATTGAATGCAGCTAATACTGTCTTCCCCCCGGTAGTCTCATCCACTCAGAGCCTTTTCGGCCCCCTCCCCCTCTCATCGCCCGAGCTATCTCTGCTTTTTGGTGCTTTTTTCCCGCTTAGTCCCACTCCAATGCCAGATGCTTGATCCCCGTCTAGTCCGTCTGTCCCCCCTTCTCCCCGGACAGAAGGCGGCCAGCCCAAAGTTCCACCTTTTCCAACCTTTTACCGAGGTAGTTCGTTTGTGTCAGTTAGAATCCGCAGGTCTCAAAGGTCTCTCCATCGTTGTCCACTGGTTTTTGCGAAGATTCATTGCTGTCCGGCAAATTCGCGCTACCTCTACGAGCCTCCCCCCCACGTTGCCGTTTTTGCGGTACTGCCCCAATATTTTCGGTGGTTTGGTGATCCGATGTGTGTTTCCAATAAACGACCGTCCCCTTTGACTGCAGGTTATACCAACCCCTTTTTCTTCTTTCTTCTTTTTTCAATCCCTTTTGTTTACGGCGTCCCCCTCTCCGCTGTTGAATGATCCAGCAATATCCGTTTTCCGTTGTTCGTTCCCTTTTGGTTTGAGTTTTCTCCCGGAGCGCCTGAAAGGACTAACAAACATTACCCCCCCCTAGATTGTGCGCCGGCCACCTTTTGCGGACGAACGGTGATGAATAATTTGCCGCGTTTTTGTTTTTTTTCCTGCGTTTTTTCCCCCCGTTTTCGGCAGTGAATTTGTGATTACCCCTGAACTTTCTCGTTTTTTTTCTGTTTTCCGTCTTTTCCCCCCATTTGTCACTGATGAATCGTTCTTTTTTGGCGTAGATTTTGGTCTTTTTTTTTCCCCCACCCCCCCTGTCCACGATTAAGGGTTCGGGTGGAGAGTTCTTTGTACTTTTTTCGAGTTTTCTGGTCGCGCGCGGTTCGTTTGCAACACACACTTCCGATAAATATTTCTTCCCTTCTGGTGATTCTTTTCTTCCCCTGCTCCTTATCTAGAGATTAGTACGCCAAGTAACTCCCCCCACCCTCAGATTTTTCCCCTGATGAGGAAATCTGGCTCACATGGTGAATATTCGTTTCGGCCAACTTACTTCCCGCTTTCCCCTCTCCCTATCTGGCCCTCCTTCTTTATATACTGGGTCAGGCTGGCTCGCGACATTTGTTCTCATGTTTGCCTAGCAAATGACGATTTACTGTTTTCGATGTCAGTTCATCTAATAACCTCTGGCCCAGATGTTTCTTTGCCTCACGCCAGAAAACGACGATCCTCGGGGGTGAGTCACCCTATTTTTTCCCGTTCATTACCCTTTTGTTGGCGATTGCGTTATTCACATCCCCTCAGGTATCTTTGATTTTCGACAATTCCAGATCTTTCTCGTGATGTGTCTCTCCCCCCGGTGTGTCCCTCCTTTCGCGGTAATGAATTTGCGCGACATCCGATTTATCCTGCTTGCGTGAACTCTTCGTGATCTGTTGGAAGAAAGATCCTGACGCCTTGGCGTAGAGGGGACGACCTCATAGCCTTATGTTCCCAGCGAGAGCTTCTTCTGGATCTCGGGGTACCCTAAGCGTGACTATATTGGAGCGTTCCCCCCCCAGCTTAATTCTTTTATCCCCTCTCCTTTTTTCCAAACGAAGGTTCCCCTTAGGATGCTTTATCAAGACGGGCTATTATACCCCCTCGATCTTTCCTCCTTTTTTGTGTTTGACTCTCCCCGTGCATCTTTTCTCTTCCCTTTTCTGAGACGCTGTTTTGGAACCCTTTTCTGCGAGCGAATGTTCCAGATTTCCTCATCCCGCTGTAATATGGGCCGGCTCCTTTCTGTCCTTTTCTGTCCCTACACTACGTAACCGGATCTTGTTTCTGATCATAATGTCCTAGTTTCCCGCCCGCGTCGTCGCTTTTCTCTTCCACAACAGATCAGGTAAGAACCACTTTTTCTCTATTCCCCGACACTTTTCGAGTCTTTTCCCCCCTTCATTCCAGCTTTGCCCCTACCCATCTCGCGCAACGCGGAAATTGTGAACCCATAGAAGAGACCTTTTTTCCATCCCGAAAGACTCTTAGCTCACCGTCGTTTGTCACGTTACGTAATAAGTTTTTATGTCTTTTCTCCCCTCTTTCAATCTCCCTTTTCTTCCCAGTGAGGCACCAGCACCCCCTCATCCTTTCTTCATTGTCCCCCGATTCGCTTACTGGAGACGAAACGCGTTTCCCCCCCCTCCGTCATCTGTCTAACACCCCCAATCAGCCCTCATGTTTCCTCTTCGTCACGAGTCCTGAGGCCCACTGGCGATTCCTCCGGTTCTTTGCTCATTTGCCACAAGAAAGAAATGCAATTCACCCATGGTCTCATTTCCCCCCACCTTCAGTCAAAAATTTTTGGCCTTGACCACGTCCTCCTCATCCCTATTCGAGTAAAATTCCTTGCCACCCTGCGTATGCCTCCTTTCCCTTCCTTAATGTGTTGTTTTGTCGTTTAGTTACCGACACCCTTCCATAAACGTTCCCCTCAACTTCCCCCTCATTCCGCCAAACCGGCTGAAAGCTCATCAGCCGGAAGCTCAGTAGAAGGATGTGGTGTGATCCCTCCCAACACGCACGTCTCCGCCTTTAGTAATTATTGCTGGCCCAACCCCCCCCCCATATAACCCCTCATCAAAGGGTGAAGCCTTAAACTTTTTGACAGCTTTCCAACCCCGCAAACCCCTAACAGACTGTGTCCTATCGCAAAATTTTCCCCCCCCTGTGCCCTAAGTGAAACCCTCCCAAGACAAAAAAGATTTCCCTGCCTCACTTTCCTCCCGGCTAGTCCCCCGGACGGCGCCCCATTTTTCTTGTTAACGCCAGACTCTACTGTTAGCCCTAACAAGGCGCGCAATTTGAGTGACGGATGAACCCTCTTTTTTGTTCCTTACCCATCGGCTATAGGTAGGCCCTACCTCCCTTCACCACGACCCGGCCATAGCTTTACAAACGTTCTCGCCCGCTGCGTTGGTCTCCCCTCCGTCGCGTTTTCAAATGTCCTGGTCCACTCCTTAACCCCCAAAAACCTCCCTTCACTGTGTTTTCGTTTCAGTTCCCCTCACCTCCCCTGAAAGTTGCCTCGACCTCGTTCCCCTTTGCCGTTGACCGCAAGTCTCTGGTGCTAAGGTCTTAAACTTAAGTTTAAACCTTCCCCGTCCAGATTCCTTTGACTGTAGACGTGAGCACCTCCCCGCTTGCAAAGCGGTTTTTGACCAAAATGTGGCCGAGTTTTATTTCTCTTCGGATTTCTCATTTCCCGCGAGCTTTTTTTACACTGGACCTCACAGTAGTGATTTGGTTCCAGTGTCCAAGCTTTTCCATCCCACTCCAAACTCGCGCTCTCTAGAAGATGCGATGAGCTTTTCCCCGCGACTGCTCTGATTGTATTTTCAAGAAGGGAGTTCTGATTCGCCAATCCCATCCTTTTTCTAATTAAAGAATGTTTCTTACCATGGATAAGTCCCCAAACGAGAACGTCAATCGACTGAAATACTTGCCTCCCCTTCCCCCCTCACGCGGGTTTCCGCGCGTTTTTCCCTGGCTTCGCGCTCCAGCCTTTGAGGGCATTCTCTTTTTCCACTGAGAAGGCGGTGCTGTTCGATCACTCCTTTCTTCCCCCACTGAGGTGTTTTCCCTTTTGATTACGGTTCTCTTTGTGACCCTACTTTATGCGGCGCCGGGACTTGTCATTTGCGCCCTACAAGACGGACTGGACCCCAGCCTAATTTTCTTTGGGAATTAGCTCCCCCTTTGTTTAACGGTCGGTTTTTCTGCGACATCAGAGCCGGCTCCCTCCCCTTCTATTCTCAACCGACTCACCGGCTTGCTCGGATTTACCTTTCTGAGCGGGTACTCTGTCACCATAGCGGGATCCTTCTTCTGAATCGATTAGCGCTCCTTTTTCATTTCGTTCCTGGCAGCTCCGGGAACGTCCTTCCTCGAAGTGCGCCGGCGCAAAGGGCTGGTTGTAAAAGCTAGATCCTCCTGCCCTTACCAAGTTTTCCCCCTCGCCTGAGGCAGTGACTCCCTTTTCGAGGCCATCCCCCCTTGTGACCCGGCAGTTTTCGCAGTTTCTCCCCCAACCACTTTTTACTGATTTCCCCCATGCCCCTGACGTTTTTGAGCCACTCCTTCTCCGTTTGCGCTATATGCCAAGCTTCCCCGCCCCCCCCCAGTCCCCCCCCATTCTTCCAGTCCTCTGGGCGCCGAAGTCAGCCCACATCATCTCTCCCCTCTCTCCTTTTGGCCGGCAACTCTTACTTTTCGGTTTCATGTCCTTTATGGTCTCCCAAAGTACCTCCCTCTCATCTTTTTTGGTGGACCTTTTACCTGACTGTGATAGTCGCGCTGCGTGACTTCATGCCGGAGGCTCAATCCCCAAGTTGTATTTGTCCTAGGCTTCACCTGTATTTTCGAATCCTCCGGACTCTGTTTTCGGAGTCCTCCGGGCTCCTCCCCCCCCTGTTCTTATACTGCGTTCATCATATTATCCCCCTTGTTTGCGACACTTCAGCAAAACCTGTTTCCTTTTTTTGGAGTTATGGTTTTTTTCCGTTTCTCCAACAGTGCATTGAGAGATATTAGGCCATCGTATATTGAATACCTGAACTAAATTTCCGCCTCCCTCCAAGGATCCGCGCTAGTCCCGCGGATTTCCTCCAGGTTTTTGGAGGCAAATATTTGTCCCCTACCCGTCTCCTGCCGCATTTACAAAGATCCTTGAGGCATACCTCGGACAACACAGCTCAAGCGACGCTCATTTTTCTGCTTAGTGGACCACCTTACCGTAAAAATGAGGCAGTGAATTCCGCCCGGCTTCAACCCTCTGTTCCCCTTTTGCCCCGATCAAAGCTCGGAATTTTCGATATCGATGGTTTTCTTTCCTCTTCTCCGCTAGTTACGTTTGTTTTGAACGTCTTTTGTTTCCCCCATGCTTTTTGGGCGTGAGAGTGCTGTTCGCATGTAAACTCTTCTCCCGCCGAAAGATTAATATATGGAGGACCGCCCCATGTATTCCTTAGGCTGCTCTGATAGGTCCTCGCCTTCCTTGGATGACGTCTGATCGTTATTTCTTCCCAGAAACCACCAGCCATGACATGACTTGCGCCAATCGTCGCCCCCTCCCGGTCTTCTGTTAACAATTAGTCTAGACGACACCCCCCTCCTCTGAGAACCATCAGTTAATGCTTTTGATTCGACTGATATTCCCGCTTGCTGACTTGTATTCTCCCTCCTTAAACCTAGGCGCTTCTTTGATTTTTCTTTGTTGTCTCGTGTTATCGGCTCGTCAGTCGACGCGCACCCGTTCTCACCACCAACCAAGTAATGCCCCATCTAATAAATTTTCTGTATGTCCTGCCGTTCCCGTTTTTTCGTCGCTATTTTTCCTTCTTCCGTGTCTCAAAAGAGCGCGGCATCTACTTTCATCCCCGTTGTTCCTTCAGAACCGCTTTCCCCCGTGGCTCAGAACGGAGACACCACTTCTCCTATGTAGTCCGTCTTCCTTTTAACCAACTTTTATGTTTTCCTTTCATCCTCCTCCACTGTTTTAACCCCGAGTCTCTTCCCCCCGGTGCTAATTGTTTCATCAGTTCTTTCCGTGGTACCCTCCCGAATATTCCCCCTTCTTCCTCTTGCGCTCTTTTTCTTCAATACTGTGACTCCGCACGTCTTGTCTTCAAAGATACTCCTTCCTTCCCTCTTAGCATTTCTCCCCGCTTTTGCGTCGAGTTTATTTCATTGTGTCACGAGGGTTCCCCGCGGCTACCTTCCCGAAGTCCTACAGCGATTTTCTTTTTGTAATCAGTCCGCGCTTGTCCCCCCCATCCCGACCCTCCTCTCTCATTGGAAACTGCCTAACCTATTTTCCACGACCGCTTTATATTATTCAATTCCTGTCACGAGGTCAGGTCAAGTTTTCTTGGCCTGATCACCCCCCTTGTCTGACTCAGTTTTTTTCCGACACAGAGTCGAATGTTTTCTTAATCGTCTGCCGTTCTCACCTTGCAACAGCCTTTCTGTTGCGGTGAACTTCCCACCTCCCTTTCGCGCCCGGTTTGTTCAGTCCGTGTGTGACCAGTTTTCCCACATGACCGCCTTTCTCCTTTCTTTCCCCCTGATCACGCTTTGTAAAGTTCGGTCCGGGGTTTCTTTGCGCCAACCCTTTACCTCGGTGTGACTGTTCCCCTACCACAATCATGTTTCAGCTTTTCGTTTCCCTCCCTTTTCTTCGTTTCGTAACTTCTGACAGGACATTACAATCGCCCCCCCCTTCGATTGTGCACGTGTCCGACGATTCGGATGGGCTCTCTTTTTTTGTCGGCGTTTCTTCTTCGTGTGCGGTGCACGTTTCACACCTTTTCTCTCCGATCCACTTTATTTTAGCTGTTTTCACCACGTTGTTTTTTTTTACCTTTATTCTTCCGGTCTTTTTCCCGATGGGGCTCCTGCTCTCCTTCACTCTTTGTTTCATCACAAACAATTTCTGGCGGTCCATTCCTAGTTGTTTTTTGGCCCTCCAGTCGTTGAACGCTGCGTTTTTCCTTTCTCGCGCGGACGCGCAACCTCACACCGGTCAGCGAAATTTTGCTCCGTTCTTTTCCTGTTACGGCGCGATCTCTCTTCCCCGGACCCAGTACCCTATGTCAATGAGTACGATTTTTTTAATTGCTTAATCGGGCTCCATCTTTACCATGTCACACTGCCCTTCTCCCCCGGCACCATCTCGGGTCCAACCTTCTAAGCTTTGAGCCGCTCGCGAGAATTTATACATAACCGGATCTATTCCGGTCCGGTCGTCTACGCGTACTTTTCGTACCTCCATCTCCCCGGCAGGATGATGTGTGCTGCCAAGGACCCTCATTTCTCTTCACTTCGAGACCGTCACGTCCAAACCTGCGCGCGTTCTGTTGAAGCCTCCGGTCCCCTCGATTTTTTTTCGTTCATTTTCATTATTTCCTGGTTTCTTTCGGCGTTGCTTCCTTTCGTCCCTTTTGGTCCACTAAGAGTTTACTTTTCTCCTCCCCCTCGGTTTACTTTGGTGGTATTTCCGTTTTTTTTATGATTTTTAATTCTTTTCTCTTCTCCTTTTTTATTTTATCCCCGTGATGGAACGTTTCTGAAGATTGTTTCTTTCCTAATCTAGTTATGATCTCCCCCCTCCTCCATTACACCAAGAGGATCTGCTACACTCCTCTCTCTTTGCTGTCGGCCCTTTTTTCCCCCCTTTATTTCCCCCGTTCCCCTCTCTCTGCCACAATGTTCTGGAGTGATTTGTTTCCCCTTACGCCTTGATGAAGCCTACAAG
>Ga0179593_1603689_pt1 | contig 12539 bp, 21 predicted proteins | sample CZODoug2_1_08_16_FD_185931 | JGI IMG/M metagenome (GOLD analysis project Ga0179593, IMG submission 185931) | Vadose zone soil fungal communities from Angelo Coast Range Reserve, California, USA - CZODoug2_1_08_16fungal (PacBio error correction) | ecosystem: Environmental > Terrestrial > Soil >... | reverse complement strand
TGTTTTTTTTCACTTGCGCGCGTGGGTTTGGGGATATCTTGATCACCCTTTTCTCCGCGACATCGAACATTTTGAACCCCAGTAACTCTGTTCCTGCCCCCGGACCCCTGGCTGTTTTCTTCCCCCTCGCCCGACTCGTCCTCAAACGAGATTTTTTGTCCCCGGATTTCCCCTTTTTCTTGAATCCCAAAACCCCCCCCCTTTTTTTTTGACCGTTTTCCCCCCCCCCTTTTTTGTGTACCCCAATATATTGCCCTCACTCTTTTCCATTTTCCCTTTTTTGATCGTTTTGATTCCTTTTTTTTCCCGGGCGACGAACTGGTCAATCGGTGACCCCCCCCGTTTCCCCGGCAGTCGTACGTACTTCCCCTTCCAGCTTGAGCTTTTTGTCTAAACCCTTGTTTTTCCCTTTTTCCTTATCGACATATTGTAGCCTACACACCAGGTCATCCGTTTTTTTTTTTCCCACTTTTTCATCCCGTTCTCCCCCCCCTCTTAATGTGATTTTCCCACCCTCTGGAGCGTGTTCAACCTTCAATTTGTTTTTTCTGTTCCCCTTTTTCTTTCTCAACGCGATTCTTTTTTTTTTTCCCGGGCTGTTGAGGCAATTTTTTTTTCCTTGGACACGGGAGACGTCAGTTTTCGATCCCCAATTCTTCCAACTTTCCGGACCGACTTTTCCCGCCGGGGCCCAGTTTTTTACTTTCTGGTTTTCCTCTTTTTAGAATAAGGGTCGGACGAAGACACCACCCTTCGTTTTTTTTTAGGACACGACCGGGTTCCCTCTTGTTTTGCACTTTCTTTTTTGAAACTTTTCACCACAAAAACCTATTTTTCCCCATACCCTTTCAAACAGAGTTTTCTTCTCCCCCGGGACGAAAACCAACCCCCCCTTTATGTACCTGGCGAGCCCCCACCTCTTGATTTGGACCCGTCTATCCCCCTATCACCCCCCTTTTTTAGCCGGCACCCACTGTTTTTCAGTTTACACGCCCCCCTGACAGTGGAGCTTATTAGTTCCTTCTCCTTTGTCCTCATCTCCCCAGTTTTGCCCCTCCCCCACGGAAACGCAGTTTTTGCCCCCCCTCGCACCCCGTGCTTGTCGTCTCTTATTTCGTTGTCTCCACTTTGCCATGTTTTCCCCCCATCAGCAGTACTTTCTTTAATGAGTTTTTGTCCACCCGACATCGATCTCGTACTATTGCTTTTTTGGTGGATTTTTCAAGGACCCATTTTTTTCCTTTTTAGTATTTTTTTTTCCCCAGCCCCGAAGCAATTCCCTTATCATTACAGTTTTGACCCACCCCCCTTTCCCACGAAAACCCACTTTCGGTTCGTGCCGGGCGTCCCCCGGTACGGCGTCCATTTTTTTCCCCTGGTGACTTTTTCCCCCAGTCTTCTGCCATCTTTTTAAGGGCGTCTTAGATCTGAATATTGCTCTGACCTTTATTTGTCGTGGCTGGTTTTTCTTTTCCCCCCTCGTTATTCAAGAAATCTTTCAGCTTTTCACTTTCCTCCACCCCACCTTTTTCGTTTATTGTTTTTTATTGCATTTTTTTGCTTTTTGTTTCCTCGCCCCCCGTTTTCCCATCCCCTTACCCGACCGGCGATTTGCGAATGCGCTTTCTTTCAGCGGTTGGGGGTTTGTTTCTCCCCCCCAGGAACTCTTTCGTTTTTTCCCCTTTCTTTTCCCCAGTGCTGGTTTTTTTTAGACAAACCCCCCATTTTTTTTTTCCCTCAACCCCTTTTTAATTCCCCCCTCCAATCCATCTTTTTCCTCCCCCTGTCCGCAGCCTTTCCCCGTGGTTTTTGTGTTTCTTTCCTCTCTGATTTTGTGGACGAGTGATACTTGATTTTTTGTGCCGTCTTTCTTTCCGGTGGTTTTGGCCCCTGTTCCGCTTTTAAATTTTTCTGCCGAGTTACATGATGGCTTTGCCCCCTTTTTAACCAAGCGCCCCCAAGTTTTTTACCTGAAAATCCCCCTCTTCCCTCGTTTTTTTTTTCCCCCCCCCTGCCTCTGGTTCGTAGTCTTTTGGTTGAGCTCCAAGTTAACCACCAATTTGCCCCCCCCGCTGGGAATTTTTTTTCCCCTCAAAACCCCCCGAACCCCCCCCCCCCAATTGGAAGGCTTTTGCACCTTGACAGATTTTCTGTCGTACGCTTTTAGAAAAACTCCAGCCGACCCCTTTCTTGGCCCCCCGCGTCCTTTTTCCAGGGACACACTTTTTATCGAACTTAAGATACGACCCTTTTTTCGTGGTCCTTAGGGTTGGGTTACCCAACTGTTTTGCCTGCTGGGGGATTTTCCTTCGCCATAACATGGGTTTGAGCTCCCCCCCCCTGCACCCCCCACCTCTAATCTCCCCCCTTGGTTTTGTTTTTTTGGATCGCCTTTTTTCTGGGTTTTTGGCCTTTTCATTTTTGGCTCTTGGCCGCTTCATCTCCATTTCTTGGCATACCCCCCCATCTACGTTTTTCCGGTGTGGGACGAGGAGAGGTTTATTTTCGTCCGATTGTATTTTCCCCACTTTGCTGAATTTTTTTTTTTTTCTCTTGTCGCCCACTTTCCCCTTTTGCGTGGCGCCGCTCCTTTTCCTTCGCGCTCTGCGTTTTTCCTTTCTTTCACCCCTTTTCCTTGATCTTTCCGGACTGGTCCTTTTCCTGCTACGGCCCCCTTTTCTCCGGTTTTTCCGGAACACCTGCATTTCCCCCTCCTTACATGTGCAGTGCTAGGTCTTCCCCCCCCCCGCTGCCGAAGTCGAACTTCATAATTTTGTTTTTCCCGTTTCCCCCCGGTAGCGGCATTTTCCCCGCGTTTTTTGTGTCTGTTTCGGATGGTCCTTGGAGATTTTGTTTTGCCATAGCTTGTGCATCCTGAGCAGTCTTCCTTTGGTGGCAAACCCTTACTTTTTCTCTTGCCTTTTTTCCCTCCCCTCCACCCGGATTTGTCCTCGTTTTCACTTTTTAGCTTCACCAACCACTTTTTTCCCCCCTACAGTTTTTTTTCCGCAGCGGCTCCGTCCCACCGTTTCGCTTTACTTTGACTTTCCTCCTCATTCTGTGACGCCCCTCTCCCCGCAGTCGATTAGGTTTGCTTCGTCGTTTCTTTTCCCCCCGGCGTTTTTTCAGATCTGGAAACCTCCCCCCTTTTTGGAATTTTCCACACTCTTCCTTTTCCTCTTGTCTCCCCTCACCCTTTTTCTTCACTGAGGTATCCCTTTTCTTTTTTTTTTCTTGTTTCCGAGTCGGATGGACTGTTGTTTATTGCTACCCTTTTTTTTCCCCGCCAGCCCCTCCTGGAAACGCTTTGAGTTTCCCCCAAGATCACCTTTTTTTTTTTTTTTTTTTCGTTCTCGCGTGAGTCCTTTTTTTTTCGTTCAGGATTGCACTCGTTCTCTCCACGATATGTTCTCTGGGTAATACACCTCTTCTTCTGGGCCCTCCAAAGCGGTGTTCTTCCCTTTCGGTCCAAACCCTCGTTTTTTCTGAAATTTTTTTGCCACCTCTTATTGTCACAGGATCCATTCTGAAACTTGGCCTTTCCCAATAGGTCGAGCAGCCCCATTCCCCTACTTTCCCCCCGTGTCGATGTTAGTTTGTTCCTTTCCCTTTTTTGGGTATATACTTCACCCCTTTTTGCGGACCTTTCTCCCCTTCTTCCTTTTCAGCCCCTTCTTTGAGTCTGCTTTGGCTTTTCATTTTTTCCGGGGGGAAGAAAGCCCAGATTTTTCACGGATTTCGGACCTACCTCGACCAACTTTGTTTTTTTTCCCACCCAGTTTACTTTTGCGGGGCCTTTTGAAAATTTTTTGCCAGTTTCGGGCTGCCCTCTTTGCCCCTGCACTTAGAGTTTTTTTTTTTTTCTCCTTCTCATTTCATTTTTTCCCCCATCCCCCGTTTACCCTTTTGAACGTTCTGCAACGTATATCTACCTCTTTACGAGGTCTTGTCGATCGGTCTATGGTTCATCTTCCTAGGGTTCACATTACCCTTCGCCGCCAGTCTTCCCTTTCCTTTTTCCTGCCTGCGTGACTGCTTGTGTTTTTTACAAGCGTTTACGTCCTTTTCTCCTTATAGAAGATTTTTAGTTTCCGAGCTCTTTCGACGCGGTCCCCCCACTTTTCCCCCCCCAGTATACCCCCTATTTCCTAATGAGTCTCAACTTTTTTTTTTCTTGTTTTGAAATTCACCTGCCCCTCTCTATTTCTCCCCTTTTCTTTTTCTACACACGCTTAGGGTTCCTCCCCCCCTGCAGAGAATGGGCCAGCAACCCCGCTTTTGGAACGTTTGTCTCCCTGCGATAGACCCCCCACGCGTCCACTGTGTTCCTAACGTTGTTGAGACGAACCTCAGCCTTTTTGCACCCTCCTGGTCAGCCTAATCCCCCTTCTTTTTACCTTTTTTAAAGGCCCCCTTCTTGAGGGCGACACCCTTTTTTGACCAGGCGACTGGCTTTTTTTCTGGTTTTTTTTCCAACACCCCCATTTGATCTTTCCACCCACCCCGTAATCCTCAGTCATTTACCCCCCCCCCTTTTTAAGACTTTCCCTTGGTTTCGAGAACCCCCCCCCTCTTTCATTTTTGCCCTTTGAAGCGGTTTTCCTTTTCCACTCCGTTCCCTATACCCCCCCGTCGCTAGGCCCCCTGCTCTTTTCTTAACCGCACTTTTTTCCCAGGTCTTTTATAGGGCACGTCCTTCCCTCAGGTGCCCAGCCCAACTCTGCTTCACATGTCTTGAGGCCCCCTGCGCCCCTCGGTTTTTCTCAGAGTTTGTTCAAAAATCATGCAAAGAGTGTACGTGTTTCTTCTGACCCCAAACAATTTCCCTCGCCCACATTTGCCTCCCTCCTTGGATGGTCACTGGCTCCCTTTTTTTTTGACTATTTTCGTTTGCAAGAAGCCCCCAACTTAGCTCAGAGCAACACGCGGCCGTCCCCAATGCCCTTCCCCCCGTAAGCATGATGTTGGCTTTTTTTTCCCCCAGGGGTACGGTCCCCCCCCCCAGGTCAGATTCACTCCCTTCGCACCCCCTAAACACTTCTATTTATCGTTCGCCTCTTTGGTTGTCCCTTTTCTTATGCAGTTTTGGCTGGTGGTTTTTTACGCAACCCCGAGGGTACTCGTCCCCCCTTTCAGCTTTTTCTCCTTCATTTTCCTTTTGTTTGACTTTTTTCCGATTTGGATTAGCCCTTTTGGTCTCGTGTGGAATTCATCCCCCCCTTAACTAACCCGTGACCTTTTCTGACTGTTTTCACCTTCACGTCCGTCGCTGGTTTTCTTTTTTTCAGGGACCCATCTTTTCCCCCGGCCAGTCTTTTTTTTTTTCCTGTCAAACTCTTGCTCCACTCTCCCCAACTTTCTTTTTCCCCCCCCTTCTTTTGCATCCGAAAGTTTTCTTTTGTGTTTTTATTTAGATTTTATTGGGACAGGTTTAGTGGCCCTTGTTCCCCGGTATTTTTTTTTCTTTCTTCCCCGGCACAGCTACTTTGCTTCCCCGTGGAACGCTTTCGACTTTTGCGAAACAGTCGCGACTTTTTTTTTCTCCCTGTCCCCAGTTGAACGACCCACTCCTTCCTTTCAGTCCATTCGGCAACTGATCGTGAGGTATCTTTCTTTGCTTGCAACCGAGTCCCCCTACCCCCCCCCCCCGATCAGATTTCTCCCAACGGGCCCCGTCCCCTTTTTCCGCTGAAATACTTTCCCCCCCAACCGAAAAACCCCCACCCCCCCCCCAGGACGGTGGTATTTATGGATTGAACACCCTGGAGTAGTTCCCTTCCTCGTCCCGCGTTTCCTCCAAATGGGGACCCCCCTCCAGCCGACCAGTTTAGGAATAAATCTTCCCCCCGAAAAAGCCGGACCCCCGGGGACATTTTACCCCCCAAGAGGCGACCCTCGACTCCGACCATTTGGCGATTGTTTGGCGCTTTTTTGTTACCCAATGCGGGGTTACTTTTTTTCCGAGGACTTCCACTGGGTTTTCACTTTCACCGGCCCTAACTCTGAGCTTGGGGTTGCTGTTTGGGTTTTTCTATCCCCCCCCGGGCGGTTTCTTGGTGAGCTTTTCCCCTTTCCTGCATCCCCTTCCCCAGATTCGCCCCCTTCTAGACAACCCCCGGTTATTTTTTTCGATATGAGGACGAGATTTATGATTGCTTTCCTGTTGGTCATTTACGCCCTTGATTATTTTTCCCCCCTTTTCTTGTAGACTTCCTGTTTTTCTCTGTTTTGAGTTTTTTATGTTTTTTGCTTTTTAGCTTCATGTTTTTGTGTTCTTTTTTTTTTCTTTTTTTTTTTGCGATCTGGTTTTTCCCTTTTTCACCACTTTTGAGGGGAGAGTACCAGGCCCTGGGCTTGTAACGTTTCCCATTTTGGGTGCGTTTCGTCCCCACCATTCTTCCTTTCCCCCGAAGCTAAGTGATAGGGTTTTATATTTTGTCCTTTCTAACCCGTCAGATAGTTTCCGACCCCCCCTTGGGGGGATTTTTTCTTTTTGGTTTTTTCGTCGGGGTCCGTTTTTTTTCCCTGTTTCACCGCCGTATTTTTTGGACCCCTCCCTGCTGTACTTTTCATGTGGTTTTCTGCTTTTGCCCGCAATTTTTTTTGTTTTTGGATTTTTTCCCCCGCCAGGTAGCGTTCTTTTTTTTTCCCCGCCCGCGATCCTTTTTCCATTTCTTCGTTTTTCCATTTGTTTCCATTTTGGATATTCCAATCCCCCCCCCTTGTTGTAACCAATCAATGCATAGCCCTTCTGCTCGGACATCATTTATTTATCTGTTTGAGTTTTCTCTCGGCCTCCCTCGGGTCCCCGGTGCCCATTTATATCCCCAAGTTTGTTTCTTTGGCGGGCGTGTATTAACCATTCAAGACCCAATTTTTTTTCGGGCCCAAATTCCCCTTTTTAATAAACCCCGGTTACCCTTTCTTTTCTTTTTGGGGGTTTGATGATAATCCTTTTTGCTTTCGTAGTTTAAATTTAGTCCCCCCTTTGGCCGCCTTGGTTGCGATGATTTTGTTTAGTTAGCTTTCTCTATTCGATTTCATCCGTTTCTTCCCCCCCCCCTCTGACCACCTTTTTCCCTCGTACTCCGGTTTTCGTGCGGGTATTTCGTTTTGCTTTCGTACGTCTCCCCGTCCTTCGAAGTCCCTCTTCTCTGGGCAACCCTACTTTCGTTTATTGCCATGTTCGTCCTTTTTGGTCACGTTTTTTTCGCTACGCCGCCTTTTCTCCTTTCTCGAGAGACCCCTTCGTTCTGGACCCCTTTCCCTTCACTTCCCCTTGAATTCCCACACTTCCCGGCGTCTTCGCCCGCTCTTACTTGCCACCCCCCCCAAAGGGTCTTTCCGGTCTTTGATTTCCTCTTTTTGTGTTTTTGTGACCCTCTATTTCCCTCCTCCCCTGCTTTCTCTCCATTTTGATAATGCCTAATCCGTTTTTTGTTTCCGCACGAATTTTTGTTATTGTTCCCCCCTCGTCCTTGGAATAGTCACACCTTCTTTTCCCGTGGCACCTCCATTCCTTTCCTTCATTTTAAGTTTTTGCGCCCTGTTAGTGTTTCGATCAATTCCTTTTTTTAAAGCGTCCTTCTTTTTGGTCCTCACTGCACCCCTGATTCCTTCTCTTCTATTCGCGACACCACCAGCTGTTTTTGACCCCGGGCCGCTGGTTGGTCCACCCCCTCCCTATATGCCATCGACGAGTCCCCCTGCCTCCTCTTGTCCTGTTTTCGACTTAAGTGATCCCCCGACCCCGACCGCCCAGTCCCCCCTTCAACCTCGTCAGAAGGCATTTTGCTTTTCCCACTCGTCCTTTTTCTGGCTGATCGATTTTTTTTTTTTTTCAGAGTCGTCCTACCGGTCCCCTTTGGCTTTCACCCAAGTTTCCCCCCTCTTACTCCTTCAATGGTCTCCACCCTCTGTTTGCTCTTGTTTTCATTACCCCCCCCCCTTGACATGTACCGATATGGTTTAGTTTTTCGCCCCGATCCCGCTTCTCCCCTGCCGCGATTGGACATTTGGCGTTAACACTTTCTTCCAGGTGTAGTGCGTACTTCCCCCCGCACAAACGTCAATTCCTTTTTGAAGTTCCTCGCCCTTTCTTCTTACCTTGTCCCCCGCTTTTCTTCCTTTGCTGTTTACCGTGGCCCCCCCTTCAATCCGTATTCGGGCTCTTGTACACCGCGTCTTCCTTTTTTTTTTGTCTCCTGGCTTGTTTACCCACATCTTCTTTCTCACAACACAACCTTTACTCATTGGGCCCTTACCTTCTGGCCGAGACGTCTCCCCCCCGACGTAACACACCCACATGCGTACGTTTCCCTGGCCTTTCGAATGCTTTTTCACTTTTTTTATTTTCAACGGTTTTATTGGCTTTTTTTTCCTTTTGGTCGCCCACCCGAGTACCTTTCTCCCGGTCATGACAGTTTCCGGACTTTTTTTCAGGTTTTTTCCCCACTTCCCCCTCCATTTAGCGTGCCCCCCACTTTTATATCCTTGCCACTTCCCCGTATATTTGTCGATGGTCACTCCAGCCAGTTCTTTTACCCCCTGCTTCCGTTTAATATGTCCGGATGTCCGCTTGTCTGGTTCCCCCGGCGGCTTGCTTTTTCCCCTGCTGCCAGTCCCCTTCATAGCCCGCCGGCCTATTCTACCCCCCCCCATTTCCCTCTTTTTTTTTGGACCCACTGGAGTCGTTTCCACCGCGTCCCTCCCAGTTTTCCTAACTTTCCCGCTATTGCCCCTCCGGCCCCCAAATTTTTTCTTCCCAATTTTCCTCCCTCTTGTTTCCTGAAAGTTTATCTTGTCTGGTCTTGGATGGTTTTATTTTACGGTCTCGGTACGCCCCTCCTTTTTTTTCTCCCTCAACTTCATTCTTTTTTTTCTGGCCGTCATTGTTTCTTTCCTCCTGTTGTTTTTTGTGCTTTTTGCACCTCAGAGGCGATTTGGACCTTGGTTTCCTCTTCACTTCCCATGGTCGGGGTGTCCTCCCTTTTCCATTTGTTCACCTGAGACCCATTCAAGTGTTTTTGGTGCCCCGCCCCACCCCCCCAAAACCACTTCGCCCCCCCAAGAAAAGTACACGTCATCGCGCAAACGGCGCTCTTCCTCGAAAGAGGCGGTTTTTTGTTTGTTTGTCACAGGTCTTTTGGGGGATGATTCAAGGTGGCCTGCTCTCCGTGGTTTTGTCTGTCCCCTTTTTTTTCCGTTTTACCTTTCTCCCCTTGAAACATCGTTCTTGCTGGCTCCAGTTCGACACGCTGGCACTTTCCCCCTTCTCCTTCGTTCCAATCGCCTTTCTTCTTTCTTAGCGATTTCCCCCCCCCACCCCCTCTCCAAAGAGCAACAACCCCATTCCTTCGACCTCCCACCTGACCAAAAAACGTCCCCTTTTTGGGAGATCACACCGCTTCCGCTTTTTTCCTTTTTCGCTACCCGATTCGTAAGTCCCCCCCTTTCCCTACGTCCTGTTGTCTTTTTTTTTTTGAAGTCCACTCTTGGTCCCTACAGATCCTTTGCACTTTCTTTCGTGAGTGCTTAGCTCTTTTTATGTTCACTTTTTTACTCCCCTACCTGGGCCGCCTGTCAGTACCTTCACGTTGTGATTTTTTAGCGGTGTGGTTCCTTTTTTGGTATTTTTCTTCCCCCCCCCGTCGGCTTGCGCTCAGTCTTCTTTTTCGAAAGGATTCCCCCGCCCCCTCGGGCTTCCTTCCCCCCCCAGTTCTGATTGTTTAATTGCTTTATGTTAACCCGTACTGTCTCCCATTTTTTCAGTTTTTTCTTCCATATTCGATTCCGTGTCCTCTCCTGTTGTCCTATATGAAGTTTTTTTTTTTTTCTTTTTTTTTTCGTCGATTCCGGTATTCTTCAGGTCCTTCATACTCCCTTGGATCCTCGCTTTTTTTACCCACTGACGTCCGTTGCCCTTTCAAGCCCACTTAGTTCTCGGAACTTTCTTCTCTCTTTCTCGTCAGCCCATTCATTTTGTTTTTTTGTCTTGCGTGTAAGTCCATTTCGGAACGCGTTTGTGGTTTTGAGGTCCTTGAGTTCTTTTTTTGTGCTTCAGCTGGAAGCCCCCTTCTCCTTTGTTTTTTCCCCCCTCTATTCTTTGTCTTTCTCGCATTCTGGGCTTAAATTTAACCTTTTCACCCCCAAACCCCTTTCCTCGGTAATTCCCTCCATTATTCCCTTTTTTCCCCCTCCTGTTTTGACCTCCTTCATGAAAGTTACCTTTTTTTTCTCCAGCCCTTGGCAATCGCCTAGCTTGTCCTTTTTTTTCGTAGTTTAGGCCTTTTTTTCAACCCCCATTCCCCTTTTTTTTCACGCTCCAGATCATTGTTTTCTCACTTCATTCTGTCCTTCGTAGAACTGTTATTTCACCATGTTTGTGTCGTCCGTGTCTACCCCGTGTTAGTTCTGCCTATTCCACATATTCCCGTTTTCTTTTTTTTAGGTTCAACTGAGTTTCTTGACCCACAAGCTCCAATGTGCCCTTCTCGGCGCGTTGTACGACACCCTTTGTTTTTTTTCGGTCTTTTTGCCACGAATTCTCTTTAATTCCCCTCTTTTCCCGAGGGTGCACTTATCGTTCGAGCCAGTTTTTTTTACGGTGTCCACCTCCGTGGTTGTCTCGCCCTTTCTTGACAAACCCCCTTTTCTGCCTTGTCAGGTATCCTGCCAGACTCTTTCCCCAGTTGTGTCGACTCCCCTGCTTATTGCCACCACTTTCTTTTAGAGCGTAACCGGTGTCCCTCTCCTATTTTCCGGCCGCTTGTATCCATGATATATCTGCCCCCATACCGTGTTGGGGTTCTCTCTTATGGCGTGGTTCCCCAGCGGGGTTCGTTCTTTGAATACGATCCCGGTCTCTTCCCCGGCCCCCCACCCATCTTGGTTCAAGTATTTTCCCGGTTGTCCCCGTTGAACCTCCGTGTTTTTTAATTAATGGAGTTTCCCTTGGTGAGCACGTCTTTTTTTTTTTTTCTCTATCTCATTTCGAGACCCCACCCCCCCCTTGTTTTGACACCCCTTAACGTCCCCTGGACCGTAACTGCCTCGACGTGACCTTTTCTGGCCTTCTTTCAGATTTGTTCCCGGACCCACGGAATGCCCCTCATTACCCCGCGTTACCCTACGTATCCGTCCTTTGGATGCGTCTTCCCCTCCTTTTTCCCTACTATATACTAAGTATTTGGCTCGCTCATTCCATTCCTCCCGCGTACCTGTTTCAATCACAGGTCTCCTGTATCCTAATGCTCAACTTCCTCGGCAGTCTTTTGAACTTCCCCCTAATGTCCGGTGTTAATTCTTTTTTTCCTGCTGTATCACCTACCCTCGCTTATCCCCTTTTATGACTCCCCCTGTCCTGGCCTGTCCCTTTTATTACTCCCCTGCGCCCAACGGTTCCTTCCGCTTTTCCAGTTCATCGCCGGGCCTACACTTTTACCTGTTGGCCCTCATTTACTGATAGATGTACCCCAGTGGTCGTTCCATCCACATTTCCGTATTTTCGGGATGACCCTTTCCTTGCGGACTTCCCTTTTGCTTCCTGGTCCCCCCCCACACGCTGCATTTTTTTCACCCACACCCCTCCTTACCTTTTTTTTTTTTCCAAGGTTTTGATCACCTCCCCCCCCGCCCCCCTTTCCTGATACGTTTTTCCTACCCGGGGGGTTTTTTTCCCCCCCCAAACCGATTCCTGTCGGCTTCTTGCTCGATGTTACGTCTACCCTTACAGGTCGCTTCTTCATTGTTTTGTGACTCAGTTGGGTCTGACCCCTCGCACCCGGGTCTTGTCCCTGACTTATATAATTTCTTCAAGGCGTGGAAATATTCCTCCAGGTTTTTCCCTCCCCCCAGACCCGCCTCCACGTCGCAACAGTATTGCTAGGCTGTCAATCCAATTAGCTCCTCTTTTCGTCGACGTCTTCAACAGTGCCCCTTTACGTTTGGTCTGAACTTCTTTTTTTTTCCCCAGTCACTTGGGTCCACTACATATCTGGAACCCTTGGTGTACTCTCAAGGTCGCTTTAGGTCGATCACCCAAGGGCCTTTTGGCCTGTTTACCTTTTCCCGGCCCCCCCAAGACTCCCGCAAGAACCCCTCAAGGACGTTGGTTCCTTTTTGATGGGTCAGGACCCGATTCACGGGGCCATATGTTTTATTCACGCTAAGCCCTCCCGGTTTCCCCCATTTGGTTATCCTGTTCCCCCCCTTCTGGTTCGGTAATGGGCCCTCATGGTCGTGGCTGTTTTACGCACCCTTCTTTTCACACGCTTTTCTTTCCCTGAAAATCTTCAAGCTGTGTTTGCCCCCCTCCCCCAACTTACGTTTTGTTTTGATTTAGGTGCCGTGCCTGCTCTTGTTGTTCCTTCGGTGACTTTTCCCTTTCACTTTCACCTAAAGCCTTTTCTTTTTAGCTGTCTTTTTCCCCACCTTGCGCGGTGTCCGGAGTCTTCCAGCAGGAAACCCTTCTGTTTCTTGTTCTCCATGAAGCCCCTCAGCGGTCCCCAAGAACACCTTCGTGGTCAACGTCAAGGATT
>Ga0179593_1506489_pt1 | contig 12539 bp, 11 predicted proteins | sample CZODoug2_1_08_16_FD_185931 | JGI IMG/M metagenome (GOLD analysis project Ga0179593, IMG submission 185931) | Vadose zone soil fungal communities from Angelo Coast Range Reserve, California, USA - CZODoug2_1_08_16fungal (PacBio error correction) | ecosystem: Environmental > Terrestrial > Soil >... | reverse complement strand
ATCGCCAGTCGCTTCGCCACTCCAAGGGTGCTCTTCCAAAGTTAAATCTCTTTGTTTGCCTCCTCTCCTTCGCGGGCTTTCAAGGGAAGTGTAACCCTCTTTCACCTACCTTCCTTTCCCCAAAGTGTTCTTTCCAGCCTTGACGTTAGCGTTCTGAACGCGAGTCCACCACCTTCCTTCTTCATAGCGATTTCCCCAACAAGGCCTAGCAGCCTTCCATTCATCTATTAGAAGAGAGTGGTCGTCCGTCAACCTTTCCCTTCTTTCCCCGAAGGATGATAGTTCTTCTCCTCCTTCTTTCAGGTGCCTCATAGGGAGATATAGAGAGACCTACTAACCCCCCTTTCTTTATTTTCTACGTCTTGGCATTTTTTCGTCCTCCGTGGACATGACCCTGGTTTGCGTCGAGTCGGCCTGAAGTAGTTTTCTCGGGTTTTTTTCTTGCGTTCCCCTCGTTATGACGCTCTGCATATAGGCTTTGCTTCGCTCCCCTTTCCCAAACAATTGGATAGGCACTGCCACCCAACCTCTCTCTGTAGTAAGCTAAGTGTTCGGTTCCATTCTCTCCTTTTCTAAGATGGTGTATTAAAGGGTCACTACCCTTCAGGTTCTTCTTTTCCCAGGAGGCGGAGAATCTTATCTTCACGCCAAGGGAGCCATTCATTTTTTTTATGAATAGTTGTACTAGATGATAGCGCGGATTTCAACGGGACCACGCCCTGTGCAAACCAAAAAGTTTGTTTTTCGAATTTCCTTGCCCGGTTCCCCTGGTAAGGGGGAAGGGCCTCCAACTCGACCCACTGAGAAGTCTTAAGCCTCTTGACGTTTATCAGGTGAGGTAGTCCTTTTTTTTCCGTTCCCTCTTACCGCATGCCCTTTTTCCTTCCATCGCCAAGATGAGAAAGGATGTCTCCTTCTTTCCTGCTTTTATGTGAAGATTTATCAAGCTCCCATCCTTCCCTATCTATGCGCCGCATAAAGTCCTACATGCCCCACTCCGTTGGCATCAGGTTTCGATTTCTCTTACAGCTCTTCCTCTGGTTGCCCGCTGTTGAAATCCCGTCGGTTTTCTGAATCTGCTTGGGATTCTTTGGTGTTCTCCTTCCTTCTCTTCGTTCAGCCACGTGCTCCCCCTTGGGAGGAGGGATCCGACCAGCCTACTACTTCAGGTACGAGGGAAGATTTTCTAGTTTTTAGCTTGTGAAACCGCAGTGTCTCCCTCTATAAGGTTCGTTTTTTCGCCCCCTTTTTTTGTGTTTACATCTATGGTAGATATCACTCCTGATACTTCTTCCTGCCAGGCCTCGGTCGTCCTCCCCCCGGCTGCACCCTGACCGAGATTTGCACGAGTCCCACATCGTGAGCTTTCTCTCATCGGGATCGTTATTGCATTTGCTTAGAGGTGCTCCCCTCGGTGGCTTGAGGAGGAGAGAAAATACCTGGTTGCTCAATTATGATCTTTTTCCCCCACGGCAGGGTTGGTCTCCCTCAGTTTTTGTGGGGGAGTTTTCCCCAACACGGCTTGTCTCTAGCGTTGCGCATGGTCCCCACTTAGCCGCTGGTTTTTGAAGTCATCACCCGGTAGACCTCCCCACTCCCGGTCCGTCCCACCCCCTCAGTATTGGTTTTCCCTCCGAGACACATGGAAACGGATTGAGGATGGGCCTCATTTCATGTCCCTAGCTTTCCACCTTCCCCCCGTTCAGGGAAGTAAACCCCCCTGCCGTTTCACTTTTTTTGTCCGGCTTCAACAAATTGCTCCTCTTAGTCGGCCTTAAGCAAGTGTCGAAACGTCCACTCTCCCCTAGGAGTGTCCATTGTTCTTGCCGATCCGGCTGAAGAGCTATTCAGTGCCTCCTCCGCCCCCTTTTACGTTCCCTCAGGACTGCATTTTATCTTTTTCCTTCGCGTTCCCTAAGACGCTGCAGCTCCTCCCCATCACCAAGGTCCCTTCCCATAAGAAGGAGGAGTCTCCTTCCTCGCATGCTTTGACAGTTGTACTTCGTGTCCCAATCCGAGGTCACATTAGAGGGATAGAGTCAAGCTCCCTTTCCCCTTTTTTCGTGGCCCCCCCCCCCCCCCTTCCTCCGTTGGGGCACTCCTCACGTTCCTTCTTTCCCTTTGATCTATATATTTAATCCCAATCCGTTGTGTTGTGCTCTCGGATTCCCTTTTTTTGACTTACTTTCCTTTTTCTTCCCTCCCATAGCGGAAAGTGAAGACATATCCCTTCCCTCTTTCTCACTCTTCAAGATGGGGACCCTTGTCCCCCCCATCCCTCTTCTCAGATTTCAGTCCGTCCGTTTGGTAGATCTCTCTCGCAGTACAACGGATGACCGCGTCGGTCCCCTCGGACACGAGAAGTCAGTACTGGGGGGTGTTTTTTCTTTTTGGAGGGAAGCTTTCCGGTCTCAGGTTCCCAGTTACTATGAACTCTTTCTCCTCCTCTCCCTCCCCCAAGGTAAATAAGAATTAGGGAGTATAGGGACTTTGTTTCCTCCACCGTGATTCTACGCCCTCCCCTTTCTGAATGGGGAAGCCCCAGTTCGACCACCCCCCTGGGGCTTCCGTTTTTTTTGCTGCAAGACCCTGGGGTCAATTCGAACGACTGATAGTCCCAGCCTCCCTCTTGGCAAGGTTTTTTTTTACGTTCCACCCCCCCTCCTGCGGGGCGTTTTCTTCCAAATAGTTTTTGATTGTACCAATCCCACCCGCTCCCGTTTTTCCAGGTGACCAGCTAGGCGTTACCAGAGCGTTATGAATTAAACCCCCTCCCCAGGCTTCTCCCTCCCCTCCTTGAGATCCTCTCATATGGAGAACCCTTTTAAGTCGAAGAATATCCCCTGAGCACCCCCTCCGAGACGATAATATTGCCCGGTTCTTTCACGCCTTTCCTCTTCTTTTGAGCTCTTGACCTGTTGATGTCGCTCTTCTTTCTCCTGCTCCGCATGGAATCGTCTTATTCGCTCGTGGATTAAGTCCGTGACCCAACCAAAATGGCTCGAGAGAGGGCTGTGTTAATTTTTTCGATTCGTCTCTCCACGTCCCTCGGCAAAAGAGTAACAGACAAGTACCTGTACTGATTCTTCGTCGTTCTCCCTCCCCGCCCCCTCGTTATTCAAAGGTCGCCGGATACGTGGCCCACGGACTCCCACAGCCCTGCCCGTTCCCCTGCTCTATGCTAGTCCCCCAGTAACTTTTCTGTCACATCTCCGTTCCCCCCCCCCCAGCGGTCACCTGGCCTTGTGGTCATCACGCTCCCTTGGCTGCCAACTTTTGGGAATGGAGCGCATGCATGTTTCACTTTAATAATGAGCACAGTTCTGGGTCAAGCGTTAAGCCTTCCTTCACAGGCCGAGCAGCAATGTCTACGACTCGGGGAAGTCACCCCCGTGCTGTTCCTTCTGCACCACGACAACGCCGGGCACTGAAGGATCACTTTCTCGGGCCTTGCGGCTCCGATTCCTTTCTCTCTTTGTTTTCCCCCTCCCACTGAAAAAGTTTACCCTGTTTCCCGTACATGCGAAATGGTGGTGTCCAGAGGGCTTCCCCGTGCCCGTGCAGATAAGAGGAGATCAGTTTATCCCTTCCTCTGAGCAGTCCTCTCGACCACTCCGATCCCTTTTCGCTTATTTTTTCAGGAGTCATAGGTACCTGGTTACCTTCTTCCTCTCGAATTGACATTAAAGCTAAGGATCTAATGCCGGTAACTTCTTCTCGGGATTATTATTTTTGCTTTCCTCTTTCTTGCAATTTGTTATGTGGTAGCTCCACTTTACTGAAGAGAAAGAGAATAATCCCACCCCGTGAAGGTGCTCCAGAGCAATCCCAACTGAAAGTCTACTCATGCACTAGGTCCCACGGAGATGACCTTTTCCTGGCTCCCTTTTCCCCGCGCGGGGTGGGTTTTTAGATTGACAGCTCGGCGATCTCCTTTGCAATTCGCTCCTGACCCTTTGACGTTCAGAACAGATGATTGCCGCCGCCTTTTCCCGGTCCCCGGCGTGCTGATCCGATGCGCATCTTCCTTCTTGTCCTCTGGGGGTCAAGAGTATGACCGCCCATTTGTGGACGCGCGGTCTTCTGAACCTATGTACCGTTCCGTTTCGGTTAAGTTCGACTTTCCTGACGTTTTGACCCTGACGCTGTTGCACGGCCCTTGACCACCCCCCACTCTCCGTCCTTCCCTTGACCATCCGGATGTAAGTTAAGACCCGCCCCTTTCTTAATTTTTTTCCGATGCTGAGATATACGTTTATGTTGTTTGTTTGAGTTTTAGATTCTCGCCAGCGTTTCACTCCCCCTACTCCTGTCAGTCCCTCATCGATTTCTTTTCTCGTCTCCCCTCGCGGGTGTAAGAGGGACGTGAACCCGGCTCTCAACTCCTTTCCATCCCAAGTCGCATGGAGGCAACCCTTGCCCCCCCCTTTCAGCCTTTAGTCAGCAGAAAAGAGGAGTTTTTAATAGCGCTGACTTACCCCCCCCCACAAATCCCGCCCTTTCCCTTTCCCTTTTCCTCTTCCTTTAAGAGCGTGTTGAGACTCTTTTCCCATTTTTTCCTTTTGGGCGGCTAGTATACCCGGAAGTATTCCTTCTCGAATTTCCCCGCTATCGCAGTTCTCTAACAAAAGCTTCGTGTTGGTGACTACGCGCAGGCCATGTCCCGATTCTTTCACTAGGCGTGCGCCGAGGCGGGCCTGCCTTCCTTGGTTACTGCGCGGGTCTCCTTCCCTGTATGCCTGACGTTATCTTCAGTTCTTTTTGGGCAACCCGTCCACAAAGGGCTAGCTTAGGCACTCCCACTCATTTGGACTTCTTTCGTACTGCTGCGAATTTTTCCGAGCTGGTGGCTTCCCTTTTTTTTCCCCGGCATAAGTTTTTCTCTCGGCTCTCGTCATTATTTCTTTGAAGAAAAGGGCTGCCCTGGTAGAGATTTTTTGGTTGTGGTCCGGTTCCTTGTGTCTCTTTTCTCTCCTTCTCGGCGTCTAGGAAACTTTCTTGTTTTCCCACGGTTGCACCCCCAAAGTTTTGATGATCAGTTTCATCCTTTCTTAAAGGTTAGGTGGCCTGTGCGAAAAATCGTTAGCACTGGCATCACTTTCTAACTTTGACTAGTCATTATTTCTCCCCCCCCCCTTTTTTTTAAGCGAGGGTCTTTTTCGTTTTGACCCCTTTTCGACAGGTGGGTCATAGCTTTTCTCCCTTATTCTCTTCTGTCTGAGCAGTTACCTCTGTGAGCCCTATACGTCTCCAAGTTATCTCGTTCGCCCCCCCTCGATGGCCCCCTCCTTTCAGAAAAGGGTCTCCTTTTGGAAAGTTTCGGGGTCGTGGACCTAGTTTTGACATCTCACCTTACGGCGTGATAGGAAGGAGGCTGTGGTGAGGTCCTGTCCGATAAGGAGGAATCCTTTCCTCCCCCGGTCGTAGTTCTCCTAATCCCCTACCCCCCCCTTACTCTCATGATTGAGAGTGGTCCCCCTATGCTTTTATCATCCCTCCTCGCCACTGACTAAAGAACCCGATATACGGGGCTCCTTTGGGAGCACCTTTTCCCCCGTTCGCTCTTCCCTCTGCCCCTAAGTAAAGGATTCTCCTCCGTCCCTCTTCCGCTAACGATGGCCAGACTCGACGCTCCTCTCCCCAACTAGTTTTCTCGGATAATACTTACATCGTAGAGGGAATTCTGTCTCAGGTGACAGATGTCGTAGTCGGTGCGACACTTTTCCAATTTTCCCGAGGAGGAGGAGAAATAAAATTTCTGTTTTGTTAAATCTGCTTGGTTATGCTTTCACATGGGCAGGAGCATTTAGTCCCCAGGTCACCCGTACCCTCGGGCCCCATCCCTCCTCTCCCGATCAAACCGGGAGACCCCTAAGATCACGCCGAGCCCTGGCCGCGGGCCTTATCTTTCTGGTACCATGAGCTTCTCATGAAAAAGTTTAGGGCCGGACCAGGTTCCCGTTTTTTTTTTTCTCCCGCGGACCCATGGATGCTCGGATCCTAGCAAATGTGAGTACCTCGCAAAAGCAACATTTGGAGGCGTTGGACCTTGTTGATACTCTGTAGTCCGCGTATAATCCCTCCCTAATATCCCGGAGACTGCTCAATCAGTTACCTACTGCTTTTGGTAACGTCAGTCACCCAATAAGCCTGTTAACTTCCTCAACTCCCCAATTGACACCCGTCCTTTGCAGTCATTACGGAGATCTCCATATCAATCGATGATGTGTTTTTTGTTAAAGTCGGCCCTTTCTGTTATAACGGAGAGGGACCTCTCCCCGCCACTTTGAAGCCCTTTTCCAACGGCCCAGTCCCTGTCAAAAGGTTTCCTCCTCTCTTAATAATCTCCTTTTTTTTTTCTCTGATTCAAGTTGTTGAGAATCGTGACGTTGCGGATCCCGTCTTCTGGTTAAAGTTCTTTCTGAAGAGGCCCCCTCGCCTCTTTAGAACTATTCTGCCTCCTTGCACCGTTCACACAATAGAGGACGATTCGCTACGGATGACGGAACGGTTTCAGGTCCTGTCCCGCTGTCTCTCCGTCCCCTTGACCGCTTTCTCAGAGAAGGACACCTCTCAGTAGGATACATACTCGGGATCTTCCTCCTGTTCGGATTCCGTCCTTAATAGCCTAGTTTACAGTAAAGGCTCCCCGTTCCAAACAAGTTGTTAGATCGGCGTGGTCTCCACGGGGCTGCTTTCTCCTCCCCAAAGAGTCCCTGCATTGTGCTCGCAGTCTGCTTTCCCCCCCAAATTTTCACTTCTTGTGGACTGCCCCTTTGGCAGCTAAGATAGACTTATTGAAATCTATCCGACTGGCCCCTTTCTTCTCTTCGTTTGTGGACCCAAATCTGCTTGTGGTTCTCTGTTGACTAGTCTAGTGATGTGCCCACTCTCCCCTCTCTACTTGTTTACCAGTATATGAGAATATATGCTCTCGGGGTGAACCGGCTCCAAAATAAAAGGTTCTCCCCTCACCCCCTCCTGGCTGGCTAAGTATCCCTTTGACTCAACACGGTTTTCATTTCCGATCGCCTCCTCACATCTTTTTCCACCTCTCCTCCTTCCCAGTATAAATTTGCCATTACCTACTGTTTTTTCTCTTAGTTCCTCCTTCCTTTTCCCCCCTCGTGTGAGTTTTCCCTTAGGGGATCCGTTTTCTCTTTTTTAACTCCTGCGAGCGAGAACGTTCGACTATTTACTTCGGCTCCCACGGAGAGCGCGGTTTCTTTTCCCCTTTGTCAGTCTTCGTCCTGATTCCCCCTCCCCTTCCCAATAGTAAGTTACAACTTTAGTATTCGTCTCGTGGATTTTCCCTCCGCCCCAGTTTGTTCCCTTCCCCATTGATAGGAACCGACTTTCCGGCATTGTCAGATGATAAGACCACGTTCCCCCGCTTCTCCCTCGGGTAACAGCACGTCCTCTTTCCCACTGTCTCATAACTTCCCCCCTTGGCTGTCCCTTACTTTTCCTTCCGCGAGAAGGTGAGTTATTACCTCGATTGATCAGGCGTCCGCTCTTACTCTTGACCAGGCCGAGCCCCTTAGAGCTTTGTACCCTGCGTTCTTGGCAACCAAGCCCCCTCCCTTCCCTTCCGCCAAAGATAATTACGTCCCTGGTTTTTTTCTAGGCCGTGCGGGATGTTTTTCAATTCCAAGAACACAGTGGAATTTGCGACCTTCTCCTTTACCTCTTGGTGGTCCCTTTGGTCCGACCGGCCCTTTCAGTTCTCAGCGTGACGATAAGTATAGGTACTAGCCGGCCCGGGTATTTCTGACCCCATTTCCTCCCTTTTTTTTCCCCGTCGACTCCTGATTTTCTCTCTCCTCCGCCCTGGTCAGACCAATCCGGAGTCGTTAAGAAGTAACCTTCTCTGAAAGTCGATGATGACCGGACCTTCGATCGCCAGGTAGGAGTGGGATATGTGAATTTCTCTGAACGTTGTTGGGAGTCCCTGCCGATCCTGCCGAGCATCCTCATCACCATTTACTCTGTCGAAAGAGAATAAACACGCTCAGCCCGGCCCGCTCCGCCTTTTTTTTTAAGGTAGAGGACCATTTGTCTTTATTCCTCCCCCCCCTCGTTGTGTAGGAACAGATAGTCCCCCCCCCCGACCTCCCTTTGACTTCTCACACTCCCTTGCCTTGCGAATCGACTAGTCTTCTGGATGGAAGCATGTTCAATTTAGCCACGCTCGCGTTTTTCTCCTATTTGGTCAAGTGCTGGGGTCTTTTCTTCTTTTTGGTTCCGCAGAGATAGGAATCTCCCCTGCGCGGTCTCGAACCTGGATACCGGCAGTTCTTGTTCTCAAGGTAGACCTTCTTGATGATCGCTGTTCACGGCCGCTTGAACTCCGAGAAGCTCTCCTCTCCATCCGCCTCTTTTTCCTGACCTCCCTTCCTTTTCCTTTTTCGGGTTTCCTCTCTTTCGAGATCTCTTCTTAATCCCTCGTTTTTTTTTGAGATCTCTCCCTCCCCCCCAGCGCGTCTCCACGACTAAGAAGGGGAGTTGTAAAGACATCGTGATGTTTTCGCGCGTTTGTTTCATGACGTGCCCCCGATCGCTTTCCACTCCTTTTTCCCCCCCCTTTTCACTTGTTCTAAATGGATTCCCCAGCCCCTGCCTGTAGCCCTCGACGCTAGGTCAACACCTTTCTTCGTCATAGCGCTGTTGCCCACACAAGAGAAATTGCAGTCCCACCCCCCCCCCCTGACCTCTCTTCGCCGAGCGGGTGCGTTCCCTTTACCTTCCCCCTCCGTTCCGCAGGCTGGAGGATCGTCTCCTTCCGGTTACGAAGTCCCTTGCTAGAGAGCCGAGATTTTTTTTTTTTTTTTTTTTTTTTTTTTTTTTTCTTCTTCTTTTATCCTAAAACCCCTTGTATTGGCTACGCGAGTTCACCTTGTCGTCACTTTCCCTTACCTTTCTTTTTGCAGCTTAGGAAGGAACTGTCTTTGGTTTGGCTTTTTGACTTGAGTAACTGGTTTGCTCTTCTTTGATCCCGTCAGTATCTGTGATACAAAGTCAAACAATTGGTAGACCTCGTTAAAGCAGCTCTTTCTGAATCCCTTTCCTTATCATAGCTTTCCTCGCTTGTTGCTTTTCTTATTCTTCTCATCGTTTGGTCAACAGGTCGGCGAGCGACCATCTCGTCCTACACTGGTCTCCTTCAGACTACGTGATATGTTGATAGTTGTACTCGACCTGATAGCCGACCGATTCACCCTGTCCTGGTAAATAAACTTTTAAACCGCTGAGAGTACTATTTTCCCGTTTCCATGTGGAATGTGACCTCCCCATTTCGGCGCTTTCGGAGTGACAGGGGGAAGTGATACTGGTTCTTTGCCGTTTCCGGGGTTTTTTTTGTACAGAATAAAAGAACTTTTTCCGGTCTATTCCCAGGCTGATAGGCTGTCTAGACCCCGACGCTACGACTCCTCGGCAAGGCTACTAGGGCTCCCATCTCCCCTCTTAAATGACCACTAATTGTGTCATCCCCTCTAGTGTTCTTTCGGAAAGTCCTCCTGAATCTGTCTTTTTCCCTGGACCTGAGATTCTGCAATAATTCCGGTTAGGCTCACTCTCCGGACTTTCTTGTGGTTTTTAGATAGGCTTCCCCGCAGTGACGCCTTGGAGGAGGTGATCCTTTCTCCGAAGTAACTGTTCCCTTATGTTTCTACGGTGTGTTAGGCCGAAAGCTGCCCGTTCCCTTTTATAAGCTGCTATTTCAGTGGTGGGTTAGAAGCCTTCATCGTCTTCTCTTTCGCCCTTTACATTTTTCAGCCCGCCCTCTTTTTTTTTGCTCTCAGTTTTTGCAATACCAGAGTCTGAATCGCCCCCCCCTTCTTATCTTTAAAGGGACATTCGTAGCGGGCTGCGTCGGTTTTCTACCCTATTTTTCGGAGTCTTTTCTCCCAATCAAGCCCGAGGAGATGTCAATCCCCGGATTTTTGGCTGGCTCGCCGTGTCTTTTGGGTCGCTTTTTCCCCCTTGCTGGTCTCCTCGAGTGGTCCTCCCTTTGGTATCGGTTGACAGCAGCACGATCCCTATTTTCACTCCCCGGGTACAACCCCTCTGAAAGACCCGAGCCCATGTTCATCGAGGAGCCGATGGGCCTCGTGACATGTCCTCCTTTTATAATGCACCGTTCGGGCAGGACCACAGAGGTGCCCGTTTCTTTTTCGCACTGTCGGTCAAACTTTGTGGAGCCTAGGTCTCGCCCAAGACAACGGTCTTTTTGTCTCCCATCCTACCAGTTTTTCTTCGTTTGTAAAGTGTTTAGTTAACGGCTCCTCTGTTCTCTTACTGACTCAGAGAACTGATGCCTCCTTCACGCCCCTCTTTATTTGGTCCTTAGGGACCCCACTCTGGATCTCTCTCAGTCGACCTGACCACGGGCTTCCTTCCTCGTCTTTGATGCACATACGAACAATTTTTCCTCGTAAAGACGAGTTATACATTTCGGGGTGATCGCTTCCCCCAAGTCCGTCCTTTTTTCCCCTCCTACAAGGCCTCCTTCAACTTATAGATCCCCTCCTCCGTTGTGTGTTTTGCTATCTCCGGTTGATCCGGCTGATGCCCCCCCCGTCCGGACAGTCTACGCTATGCAGGCTATTTCGCGTGCACCTCTTGTTTTTTGACACCCCGTAAAATAAGAGAGGTCAATCTTTCTCTCTCTCCGGAGGCTGTTCCCCAGGTCGCTTCTGTTCTCCGTCAACGTTGACAAGAGAAGGACCACGAAGATTCGGGCCTCTTTCTTTTTTCCTGGATTCAGAAGAGTCCTCTCTCCTTACTGTATCACCCCCCAGGTCCCCCTCCAACTTTCTCTTTGAAGTGGCTCCAGTTGGAGTCCCTCCGGAACATACTCCCCTGCATTGTGAAGAAGTTCTCACCCCCCCCAACCCTTTTGCACAAGGAGTGTTTTTCCTGAATGTTTTCTCTTCTCCTCTCGGTCCCAGTATAGTCCGTAATACCCCGATGGGCCCTGGGATAGGGGGACCACATCGCGGCGGGTTTTCCGTGGCGTCCACTTCTTATAGTGATTTACCCTTCACGCGCTAAGGTTCCCTGTATATGAGCCAAGAGGAAGGGGTTCCCCCTTCCCACCCATTTCCCCGGAGGGTCCCGCCCCGTTTTTTTTTATTTTTCCGATCCCGGGGCCACAAAGGGTGCCTTTCCTCTCCGCCAAGGTCGCACCTCCCACCGCTCCCGCTACGCTGTCCGGAATTTTTCTCTCCCGTAAAGGGGTGGTGCTCGGCGCTCGTCAGTCGGGCCTTTTTAGCGCGCCGTTGCGGCAGCCCTGCCTGAGGCTTTTCTTTCCCGAGCGCATGATTTCCATGCGTCCTCCCCGGATCGATTCAGCGGGTGTTGTCGACGCGGGTTTTTCATGATTTCGGCCCCTCCCAATGCCCACTCTTCAAGACCTCTTTCTGAGTAGGAGTCTTTACTCCCTCTTCCCAGAGGTGCTTCACGGCTTCCCGCTTTAGGGCAGGTTTCAAGCCCAAATCCTGCTACTCTCATCACCCCTTAGTGATGTAATCCTTCTCGGTACGGGCTCGACGAATGTCCGAATCGCTCCCTTTTGCTTCCCCACGGCGTGGTAATGGAGCTCAGCTGTGCGCACTAGAACCTTTCATTCTTCTTTCCCGCTAGACATCGCTTGAAGCCTGTCGAAGCTGCTCCCCCTATCCTGCAAAAACGTGCAGGGGAACTCAATTCTGGCACACCCCTCCCTTAATCAAGAGACATCTAGGCCCGGCCGGTTTCCCCCCCTTTGCGGCCGTTGCGGTCCGATTTTGCGTCAAGGAACCTTTGACAAAGTGGTGCCAAGGCCTGTCCCCTGCTCAGCGTACCTTTTTTTTTTTTACGGTCTTTCTACCGGCCGTGCAGCTCGCCGATAAGGTCGAGGTCCCCCCCCTAGTGAAGAGGCACGATGACAATTTCGCCCTTCTACCTCTTTTTTTTTTCGCCGATTTTCGACCTTTTTTCTTTTACTTAGGCCCTTTCCAGCAGTCCCCTCATCATTCGGCATGTGCTGCGGCCCTGGCTCTGCGTGTTGGCCTCCGTCGTTTCCCGTGGTTGAATTAAAAGCGATCCTTGCCGAGCATAGCAGAATTTCAGACGTCGAGTACCACCGCCTTTTCCGTTTGCCGCTAGATTTCCTCGTCCAACTAGCGGAAAAGTTCCTTCTCGTATGCTCCCAGGTTTTGGTAGGACAGCTCCGGCGATCCCCCCGGGCATGCGAGCTGACAATGCAGGGAAGAATTCAGAAAGACCTTTTGCCTTCCGCATGGGACATTTACGGCACGATCGTCGAGAAGTATGCCTCCAGGGACTCTTTTTAGGGTTAATATGTCCTCTTTGTTGTGGACCGCCGGTCTTCAAAGGTTTACTGAAGGGGGAGGTGGACCCCCAATCATTTACCACGTTGAGTCATTGGCGTTTTTGTGCACGGCACAGCTTGACCGCCCTCTCCTTCTTTCACATTCCACGCGATTCGGTTTCCCCCAGAGTTCTTTGTGCGTACGCGCTGGCGAGCTTTCTTT